>Ga0307373_10008497_pt1 | contig 15617 bp, 8 predicted proteins | sample OX2MG_FD_202534 | JGI IMG/M metagenome (GOLD analysis project Ga0307373, IMG submission 202534) | Soil microbial communities from Risofladan, Vaasa, Finland - OX-2 | ecosystem: Environmental > Terrestrial > Soil > Coastal area > Acid sulfate soil | place: Finland: Risofladan, Vaasa | collected... | reverse complement strand
AGATATGCGCAAGGACGCAGACAGAGACTTCGGGGGCTGACTTGGCGCGACCGCGAATGGTCATCGTTGCCGGTCCCCCTGGCAGCGGCAAAACAACCCGTTTCCCCGTAACCGAATTCGAGGTCGATTCCTTCAATGCGGACAACCGCGCCGCCCAACTGAATGATGGTTCGTTTCGCGGTATCTCCAGAGAAATCCGTTCCCAGGTCAACGTCGAGTTTCAAAAATGGATTTTGGACCACATCTCCGCGCGAAAAAGCTTTGCCCTAGAAACAACGCTTCGCAGCCAGGTCACGTTTGAGCAGACGCATCTTGCCCGTGAGCACGGTTTCTGGACCTCGATGTATTACGTCTCGTCTGGCAGCGTCGAAGAATCCATCAAACGCATCAAGGCCCGCTCCTACCGCGGAGGCCACTCGGCGTCCGAGACAATCGTTCGCGACATCTATCAAAAGAGTACGCATAATCTTGTGACCGCGCTCGATTTTGGCGAGGGTGGAATTAACCGTGTTGAGATCTTCGACAATTCCGCCAACCTTGCCGATGAGAAAGATTTGCGACGGATCATGAGCATGCGTCAAGGTCGCGTGACCTCTCTTGCCAGCGACGTTCCTGGATGGCTTGACCACTTGCTGAAAGGCACAAAATTCGAGATCGCCGCCGTTCGCGAATTTTTGCAGCTTCGGGCAAGCCGTCGCACACACGACCTCGGGCGCTAACGACTTCGTTGCCGTTTTTTGATAGCTCTTTCGTAACAGATCAGGATTCGCTACCCGAAGAGAGTTTTGAAGTTGTCATCCAAGAATTTCTGGAATAGCTGGGCCTTTGTGGGATTGGAATTGACGATGGCTCCGTAGAGGACCTTGGTAGGCGAGTGGGGAAGCACCCCACTACGCACTGGCGAGGGCATGTCGAACTCGGACGATGAAGAATTGTATCCGAAGCTCCGCCCTGTTGCGATGGTGTAGTCGGTCAAGATATGTTAAACAAGGTCTTTCAAAGTGCTAGCTGGTCGATGACACTTGTGTTGCTCCATCATGGACATACCACCGGGGTGTGACATTTTCGAATAGGCAACGAGAAGAGATAATCCTCATGATTACGTTCCTCCACCTTTCCGACATCCACTTCTCACCACGGGACGACCTGTCACAGTTTGATATTGATCAACAAATTCGGCGGGCTTTGATCGAGGATCTCGCGCAGAAGCTAGACGGCGTCGCCGATTATGATGGACTTCTTATCACTGGAGACATTGCATTTGCTGGAAAACAAGCGGAATACAAGAAAGCGCAGCAATGGCTTGATGAAGTATTTATTCGAACAGGTCTTTCACCTACTAGTACCTATATGATTCCGGGCAATCACGATGTTGACCGTACATATGTTGAACCTGAGTTCCCTCTTTGGGATTCGCATGTTCGGCTGCGTGAGACGGCTGACCCCGTTGTGTGGCGAGATGTAATTGCAAAGCAGCTTCAACGCGACCCACTGCACACGATGCTTGCTCCACTCACCGGATACAATGATTTCGCGCAAGGTTACGGATGCCGAACTGAGCCGGACAAACTCGCGTGGCGACGGACTCTCTCGAAGGTGCTCGATGATGGTCGACTCATACGGTTGCACGGATTGAATTCGGCATTGATTTCTGATGCGGCTGATGCCCCAGGAAAGTTGCTAGTTTCCGAGTTTCAGACTTCACATCTTGAACAGGCCCCAGGCACTGTTGAAATAGTTATGTGTCATCACCCACCGGAATGGCTGATGGATAAAGCCACTATCCGCGATGCGTTGCGGACATTTGCGCCCATAGTGCTTTTCGGCCACGAGCACAGCACGCGTGTGGCGCCGGATGCGAAGCAAATTCAGTTTTTTGCGGGAGCGGTCCAGCCATCTCGTCGAGATCCGGGAGATTGGTTGCCCACTTATCATATCTTGCAACTCGCAGTTGTAAGCGATAATGGCCATCCTAACTTGCTCGTCAGGATTCGTACGCGGGAGTTTGACAAGCAAAATTTCAGATTCCGTCCGCGGCGTGATGACAATGACCAGCCGGTCGTGGAACATCGACTTCCCCTGGGGCCCTGGACACCCCCCCCGGAAACAGCTAAGATTCGCGTCGCGCCCGGGGCCAATCGCGAGTTACTATCCGAGGTGGCGACTCCTATGCCTTCTACGGAAGCGGCCATGTCCATATCGACGGAAACCGCACAACGTGATTTGCTGGTTCATTTTTTTCGGCTGCGAACTCCCGACCGCTATGCCGCTGCCAACGAGGCTGGGTTATTGCGTGATGGCGATGACACACTTCAACCGCAGGCGATGTGGGCGGAAGTATTTCAGCGCGCCGTTAGTGAGCCGCGGGCGCTCGCGAGATTTTGGGCTGCCGTGGCCTCAAGAGCTCCAGAGCTAAAAGATATTCCCAACCCTTTTACAGACTGAGTTTATGCACCCATATTTAATCGACTGGTTTCGTAATATCTATATTAATCCGGATCCTGGCGTGATTGAGAAGCGCTGGAAAGCTGCCCAGATTTATGGCGCGAAACTCTCACGTGGGTCAGTCGCGCTATTGCTGCGTCTATTTCTTTTCGCGGAGACGAATACTGATCAGGCCAAGGAATTTACGGACGCTTTGCTCGTCCTTGACAAAGAATTCCCTGTGACTGGTAATACAGAGGAATTGCGTCTGATGGCGGGCGTCGTAATGCTTACAACGTTTCTTGACCTTTCAAAAGCAGGCACTGCCCTAGCCCTTGGCTTGCGTGCAGCAGTTCCTCCTGGCAGAAAGAGCCAACCTGTTCAGCCCGCGATGCTAGTTGAAGCAGAGACGTATCTGCGAAAGCAGGCAGAAGAGCAACGACCAGGCCATTTCGGTCCTGTGCCCCAGATGACGGATATTTCGTTTGTTGCTGAGTATGAAGCGATGAAGAAGGCGGAAATCACTGGTGATGCTGCTGTGATACAGGCAGCTCAAACGAAGTATCACGCAGCCCTGGAAACGGCGTTCCGCAATAGCCATCTTGCCCTAGCCGGACAAGTTCAGCGGTTGGCTGAGGAATCCGCTCTCCTCTGGTGGGTGATAGGGGAGTACAGTACCTCGCTAAAACGTCAGACGGCGGATTTGAGTTCAAAAGAATATGCGTTGATTGCAGGTGCGGAGGCGGCCGACCGAACTCAAATCCTGCCTCCACCGGCAAGTGTTGGAGCATTGCTTAATCGCGCAATTTCACCATGCAAAGCTTCTTCGAAGAAATCACTCGCCTTGGGCAGTTTCCTCGGTGGGGTCGACAGTGAATGGAGAACAGAAAGGCTGAAGATCTTGAAATTCGCAGATTGTACAGATCTCGTGCCACTTGTTACGGGGCTTGCCAAATCGCAAGAACTGGGGAATGCTGAAACTGCAGTGGAATTGCTGCCTAAACTTTGTCCCGGGTTGGACGGCAAGATGGCACTTTCGCCTCTAGAAGCAGCTGAGCAGTTTTATGTTGAGTTGCTGTTTCTGAGGGCACTCGTGAACCTGAACAATGGCTAATGGTTATGGCTAACTGCAAGCTGACAGATTGTACAGTTGCAGAAGACGGTCGTTGCCTTGAAGGCCGAGGCGGTGACTGTCCAAATCTATTAGCCGACAGCTCTCCGGTCCCGTTAGCGACACAACCTTCGCCTGTTGATAATTCCAATCTGAACGCGTCCGTGCACTATCCTCCGGTCGAAACGCTACACTTAGGTGTACCTCTGGAAATTGCCGACGCGCAGGAGTTCTGCAGACGGGGGCGAGCCATTGTCGTTACACTCGTAGGAATGACCGAAACCGGAAAAACTTCCCTCTTGGCGCGTTTCCATCAGCTGTTCCAGAGCGGGCCTGTAGGTGGCTATGATTTCGCCGGGAGTCGAACGCTCCCTCGATTTGAAGAGTTAAACTGGCTCGCTACAATAGAAAGCGGGGTTGGGACACCCCGCATGGAGCATTCCTCGCGTCAGTACGACAATAGCTTTCTTCATTTCACTGTTCGAGAGCGCGTAATCGGTTCGGAACCTTTTGACATCTTGTTAAACGATATTTCAGGCGAAACTTTCCCCGAAGTGATCGCTGCTGAAAGCGTCTGCGAGCAATTGCTTTGCTTGAGTCGGGCGGACCACCTCGCTGTGATTGTGGACGGTGCCGCGATCACCAAGCGTCACCTTCGGCATGATCACGTCGCTAAGGCCATGAATTTTGTTCAACGGGTGCTACAGACTGGCCAGATAAATAAGCAGACAGTTCTTCATCTCATAATCACAAAATTGGATGAACTTTCTAAGGAAGAACAGAAAGCAGAGAACTTGGAAGCAGCAGAAAAACTGGAAACAGATTTTAAGGTGCAGTTCAGCTCGCGCGTGGCAAGGATTCACTGTTGGCGATTGGCCGCGCGCCCGCTGGATGGTTCCATGCCTACGGAGGAAATCGTCACTCAACTTTTTTCGACTTGGGCCGGATCAACCTGCAGATATGAGAACGGCAGCACGCCTCTTGGTTCGATTGAACACGCGCGAGATTTCTGTCGTTTTGGCAGTTGAGCCTCACATCCAAATATGGAAGAAAAGGCACATAACGTTCTCATTGTTGGTCTTCCCGAAGCGGGCAAGACATCGTTCATCCACGCGGTGGACGATCTGCTGCAAAACCCGCCGAGCCCTGAGGCTCTACGCATTTGTGGTTTGGCCAGCGACCGGACTTATCTCGAACGTGACAAAGAGCGATTTCGCGCCGGCTTGAAGTTGGAAGGCACAAAGCGCGCCGCCCAAGGAGCGCCGCCCGAACTATGGTTTGAAGATCCACGTACAGGGCGAAAAGGGCGCCTCTTTATCCCGGACATGAGCGGAGAGGTCTTCCAAGACCAATGGATAAATCGTGAATGGACTGAGTCCTATCGAAACGATCTGAAAGCAGTCAGTGGAATGCTCGTTTTCGTGCGAGCCGATGTACCATCGTCAAACCAAGAACTCTTGGGGAAGATGATTGGGCTTGTGCCAAACGAAGGGAAAGCGCCACCGTGGGACCCAAAGAAGGCGAGCCCTCAGGTGCAACTCGTCGACGTACTCCAATTCATTGCCATCAAGGGACAATTTCCGCGTCCGTTAAGAGTCGCCGTGCTCATTTCTGCATGGGACACAGTCGGCAAACCCGGCAATCGCCAACCCAAGGCCCCGATTCCATTCCTGGCAAAAGAATGGCCGCTGCTCGACCAGTACCTACGAGCGAACTCTGAGACTTTCACCGTCCGGGTCTATGGTGTCAGTGCTCTTGGCGGAGATGAAGAAGAATTGAAGGAGTTGAGTAAGTTACCGCCGCAGGATCGCGTAAAGTTTGTCGAAGGTACTCAAGAATCTAAGGACCTAACCTGCCCATTGCGTTGGCTACTGTGCCTAGATTAACGTAGCTTAGATATGCTTCGAGAGTTTGCGTTTCATCAAGCGCTTTTCGGGTACGATACCGGGCACCATTTGTTGGGCGCGTCCCTCCAATTGCCAACTGAGGTTCGTCGTCTGCTAGCAGTCGCTACCGACTTGTCGGGATCGGCCTCCTCCGAAGGTTTTGACGCCAGTTACACGGGCCTTCCTCTGGCTGGGACAAACTATTACGCTCTCTTTTGCACATGGCTTGCGCCTGAAATGCCACGACCGGGGTGTGTTTGGAGTCACGTCGTGTTCATCGAATTGGCAGATTTCAGTGAGCTGTTGGATCTCGGAGCACTGCGCCACGCATTTCATCGACCTACTGTTGAAAACCTTGAGGATTATCAAATTCCGCTCAAGTTGCAGATGGAATGTGAAACCACTGCATTCTTCCCAAACGAATTGAAGTCTCGCGCGGAGAGGATACTTGCCGCTTTGTACTTAATGCCAGACCGGCCGATTGTAGTTCCCGCAAGTGACTCTCAGGAGTTTGAGGGTCTAATCTTCTCCTTATGGTCACAACAATGGCCAAGATTACGTCGAGGTTTCAGGTTTTCCACTGGTTCATTTGCCGACCGGGGGCGAAGTGGTGTCACATATGATTTGCAGGTGACACCCGAATCACATCGCCGGGTTTGGCAGCGCCGCGGCGAAATCATGCTGCTTGATAACTCTGGTTCACTCGACGCGGCGATGGTAAACAAGCACCCTTGGATGATCGCAGCGCGCGATGATCTATTTTCTCCCCACCTTAACAACTTTCGGTCCTTTCTACGTACCTATGGGGCTGATGTGAGCAATCCGCGCAGTGCGTTCGCGCGACTGGGACTCGCTTATGAAGAATTAGTGCTCCGCCCAAACAACGATTGGACAGAAACATTGACTTCCATCGGCGAGAGTTTTCCTGACGAATCGGAAGCAATTCTGCTTAAGGAATCCCTGATCAAGACGCATGATTCCCTGGAACCTGACTACGTACAGGCCAGTAACTTGGCTACGGCATCCTTCCTCCTAACGTCGGACCAGGCCAAACCGTATGCGAGGGTCCCGCTTGATTTCCACGCATTAGCTCAGAACCTTTGGGGCAAGGAGAAGTCGAAAGTTCTCTCGTTGCTCGCAGAGGTTGTACGCCAGCAGGAAAGACCTTCCGCGACCGCGTTTGTCACGGCTATGGCTAACGTCATTCAGCCGAGAGAACTGGGACTTATCTTTGAGGAACGGCCTGACTTGATACCCCTTTTTGTCAGCCATCGCCCCGAGCTCGCCTTCCACGTTGAAGCTTGGAGACTTCCTACAAATTCGCAATGGCGTGTCTATGAAGTTCTCGATGCGCTGTCGCTAGATCCTAAGGATTGGTGCGAAATCATGGCTGCAATGTTTCTCACCGCCACCAGCGTAGCGGTGAGCGATGCTGTGAAGAAAGCGGGCCCCCATGCCATCGAAGGAGCTCTCCATTGGCTCGGCAGCGAGATTGCTCAAGAGTACCTCCCCTCGCAACTCTGGCGGGAAGCGCTAGCGGGACCGGCGGCTGATAGACTCCGGATTGATGACTCTCTGTCGCCACCGTCATTGGCTCTTTGCTCGTGGCTTGTCTTTCCAAGCGTTGCACGAGAATTACTAGACTCGTCAAGGAAAGACGTTCAGGCATTGGCCGGTCAGCCACTTGAGATGGTTCCCCCGCCCCTCAGATTGCATGTCGCGTTCTTACTGGTCACACTTGGATTGCGTTCTGGTGATGCTAACGCTGTGAAGTTGTTAGCGAGAGGGTTTTTCCCCGTGTACGATGCACTCGCATCCGGCAACTATAGTTCCGAATCATGGCAATTGCTATCACCCGAATTACCGCACCTTGGCGCATGGAGGGAATGGGACCGGTGCAAAAAATTAAGACGAGCAATACGCGATCGTCTACCTCAGCAATCTGCCATCCTCGCCAAATCATTGACCGAGGCAGCAACCAGTCCAGAACATCTCGCGCTTGTACGTCGGTTGTGTTGAGAATCTTGAGTTCTGCTAACCAGGAAATTTAAATGACGGGCAGTGGGTCGAAAGCCTACCGCCTCAGGTTCTATCGGTGCGTCTGCCTGGTAGAGAAATGCGCGCCAGAACCTCCTGTGTACCCCGAGGAGAACACCTGCTTCTCGCGCAGGTGCCCTCCCCCACCGTTACCGTGCCAAAACTGTGCCAAATACTACGGGATTCTAGCGCTTGGGTTTAGCTTTGAGCGAAAAGCAGATTCCCCAAGTTGTTGTAAAGGTTGCTAATTCAAAGCACAGAATGGAAAGGTTGGAGTGGCTCGGCGTGCTTGCAAAGCATGTGCTCCCCTAACCTATCGCGATCTCTCGACTCTGTCCTGCTCGTTATCGATGGGACCATTCCTCTGCTATACGAATGATATCGGCGATTAAATCTCTGTGATCCTGGGTGTCTTTAACATTTAAGTGAAGACGAATTGAACCACGGCTCTGGTTTCCTGCCTCAATTCCGGCCTCCTCAAGTCGCTTTATGATTTCTGGACGATTTTCAGCTCCAACTTTTATGTGCATATGGCAGAACGCAGCCTTACGAGGATGGAACCAACAGAAGTTATACCCGCTTGTTCCAAGAGCGATGTGGTGCCGGTTATACGTGACCTTTGGTTCTCCGCTAGTGGTTGGTGTCAGGCCCTTAATGGCCTCAACCACGGCAAGTGAATCATGGCTTGCCTTCTTTTCCCAAAACCCGCGATCGGCCGGCTCCGCAGCGTCCTCGTCTTCCGGCTCGCCGCCAAATTCGTAAGTATCGAGAACGCGCGTGAACTGAAGCACAACCTCATCGCCCATTCGGAACGCACTCAATTGAATGGCGACGAGAGGGACCGCACGGTTGAGAAGGCGAATAACGTTGAAGAATCGCGCCGTAATTACTTCCGCCACGATGACTGCGCGATGCTCGAGGGCAGGATATCTTTGACGCTCGATGTCCCAATATTCAATTGTGCGAATAATGTGGCTCGCGTCGGTTTCACCGAGCATTACTTCGATCTCGTAGCGGGTTTCACCATCGGCATCAGCCATCACGAAATCGATGCGGCCTCCGGTGGGTTGCGTCTTCTCCTTCTTGATGACCTCCAGTTCACCAAGATTGAGCAATGAAGGATCTCGCGCGATCTGCTCCTGAAGCCACACTTCATCGAGTCCGAGTGAACGCAACCGTTCAGGCAGTGCTTTCTTTAGTTTCAACTGGGCATTAGACAACTTGCACCTCTTTGGGTTACGTTTGAATCCCGTCGCAATCGACAAGTGATTACAATACTAAATGCTAATTTGGCAACGACACTCGGTCTTCCAAGAGCAAGATTTCGCCCGTCTCTAACAACTCTTCGAATGCACCATCAAGTGCTTTTTGGATATGATATCCGGCGCGTTCAAAGCCAAATATTCGGGCAACAAAGACGAGGAGTTTGCCGCGTTCGATGCTCAAGCTATCGCGAGTAAGGTTCTTCATCGCTGCTGCAATCTCTTCAGATGGAATTTCGTTGATCGACCGATGTGACTGGTCATCGAGACTGGGGTGTCTGACGGTTACCTGAAATGCTGCGTCGGCGGGCCAAAGGAATTCGCCCTGAATTCGTAGTAATTTCTCGCGACTGAGTGACCGCCAAGCGGAGCGGACGGAGTTCATCATCCTTTCGCCCACGCGTTCGAGTTCCCAGGCTCTTGCCAGACGCGCGGCTGCCACATCCTTGTGCACTGGACCCTCATCTTCGACGATCTGATACAACATGCCCTTCAAAATCGATAAAGCTTCTGGATCGTGAAACTGCAACCCGCACGTTTGGGGCGCTTGGGGCGTACAGACCGTGTACATTTGAACCCATTCGGGAATGACGAACTGCTCATCAATGACGGGCATTTCCTTCTCAACGACCACGGGAGCGTTTTGGGAGACTGGACCGTTTGAAGCAATGGATGGTGCCAAGAACGCATTTTCTTTCCGGTCGATAATCGCAGCTTCAATAGCCACTCTCAGTCGGTTAACCTCTGTCTCGTTACGGGTGACCCAGTCCGGGGACCAAATCCGATGAATTTTCCAGCCGAGCTTCTCAAGAATCTGCTGTCTAATTCGATCACGATCTCTTGCCGTGGCCGACGAGTGATACGAGGCGCCGTCACATTCGACACCGAGAATGAACCTTCCCGGATGCGAAGGATCGATCACGCCTAGATCGACCCGGAATGAACTACATCCAACCTGGGGAACAGCAGCAAAACCCAACCCACGAATTCTGGAAGCTACTGATTGTTCGAACGGTGATTCGAATTCACCCTCACCAACTTGTAGGGCCAGAGCCTCCTGACCTCTTTCCGCGAAATCCAGATAACGTTGAAGAACGCGCACTCCTTCTTTATTGATTTCACCGAGATCGAAATCAGAAGCACGAATCGAACTAACGACAATGATTTTCTTACGCGCACGAGTCACAGCCACGTTCAGCCGTCGCTCACCCCCGGAACTATTTAAGGGGCCAAAGTTCATGGTCAAACGACCAAATTTGTCTTTACCGTAGCCAATACTGAAAATGAGAACATCCCGCTCGTCCCCCTGGACGCTCTCCAGGTTTTTGACGAATATTCTTTCGGGCCTATCAGTGGCGAAGTACTGTTCAAGCTCCGGATTTTGTCGTCGAAACTGCTCAAGGTGGTTCTCGATGGTGTCGGATTGCGCCATGCTAAACGTCACTATGCCAAGTGATTGATTTGGATTTCTATGAAGATGCTCCTCGACTAATCCGACGACCCTTTCGGCTTCTCGGATGTTGTCCCTTCGCCCACCACGGTCGTAGACGCCATTGGCAACATGGACGAACTTGACTCCGAGTCTATCGTCGTCTTGCAACCACGATGGAAAGGTTATTAGGCTGTAGTCATAGAACATGCAGTTGGAAAACGCGATTAGGGATTCATGTTCACTGCGGTAGTGCCATTTAAGTTGGCGCTGTGGCATCACGGCCGCGCAAGCATCGAGAACACTGTCAAAAGCGTCGAAAGAATCGTTTGCGCTGGTGTCATCGTCCGGCAAATCATCGGACATCCCTTGCTCGAAGAAGGTCGTGGGCGGCAGTTGCTTGTTATCTCCACATACAACCAACTGCTTTCCACGATACACGGAGCAAATCGCGTCTTCCGACCTAAGTTGTGACGCTTCGTCGAAAATAACGAGATCAAACTTCGTTTTCTCTGGATCGAGGAATTGGCTTACTGAAATTGGGCTCATGAGCAAACATGGCTTCAGTTGAGTGAGGAGGTTCGGAATCGTCGCAAAGAGCTTTCTTAAAGGAAGGTGCCGCCTTTGTTTATTCGCTTCCTTTAGAAGAACCTGAGCTTCGCCTCCGGGAATGATTACACTCGAAGCCGGCCTGAGCCTATTTATCTCTCGAATGATGCCGTGTACTCCTTGCTCCCAGTGCTTCTTATCGAGTTCGCGAAACTCTGATATGAGTCTTTCGTGATTCTCGCCTCGGAATGTTCCCAGGCAAGCGTCTTCCGCGAATATCCAGTTCAACCATGCCTGCAACAATGATCTTTGGATCACATTCGGAATTTCACCAGCGCGAAGTGACGACGCCCTGGACACCAAATTCCCGAAAAGCTCACCGAGGCCCTGTTCCCCGAAGATGTTCTCTATGGCTTTGAAGTCAATCCAATCTCTGAGCGCCTCTAGCTGGTCCGTCATTTCCTTGAGGCGCGCGACCGTCACAACGAAGTCAGCCTGCGATAACGGTTTCCCGCTGATTGCCGGAAAGCCATCCGAGAAGCTACTTGTTAGCATTAGGAAAGCAGCCTGGAAGCGGGTCAGATCACTGGCGAGCGTTTCGTTCGGCGGGGCCTTTTCCTTCCCCGCGCAAAGAATATTGAGCAAACTTTCGGGGATGTCTCGGGCTCCCACATGTTTTTTGAACCCAACGGTCCATTGGACTGCCGAAATCACCTTATCCCAGGCTGTCTGGACGCCGGTAAAGCGTTTACCAAACCTCTCTTGCAAATGCTCAGACTCAGCGGCGATTTCGGCTTCGGCCTTCCGAAGTTCGCCCAGCCGGTCAAGGTCCTCTACCATACGGTTGCAAGTGATGCCATCAGGAGATCGCGTGCAGGCTAGGATGCTCTCGATCAAACTAAGCAGCCTCTTTACCCTGTCAGCTAACTCCACAGACCAGTTCTTCAAGTCTCCAAGCGGTCGCTCCTCAAGAGGCAGGTCTGAGCCGTCCCAGAAGTCCGGAGGCAAGAATTCCTTGACCAGTTGCAGCCGCTTTTCCCAATCGCCGATGCTCCCCCGCAATCGAGCAGAAACGGTTCGGAGTTCAATCGTTGCAACGCCCTGCAATGAGGCTTGACGAATAAATTGAGAAGCTAACGGTTGCACACCAGCCAACTGAACCAATTCCTGCGCGCCGTCTAGTGCGCGCCCAACACGCCCAAAATCCGTCTCGAATCCTCGAAAGGAAGCCCCCAACAGTTCCTTGTAGCGGGAAAATTCCCTGGTCAGTTGGGCTTCAGTGTTTTTCAACTCTTGGACTTTACGCAGATCGGCAAGGATAGAGACAGGAAACCGCCCATCTTTCCGAAGACGTTTAATTTGCCGTTTCGACTTGTAATACGCAGGCCGAAAAACCCTGAAGATCGATGAATAGGGGCCAGAGAACTTCTCGATCAAATCAAGGGCATCAAGATCGAGTGCAGCTACGTCATAGTCTGCGAAGAATGACCTTCGATCCTTGTTTCTCTTTTCGAAGCTGTCACGGATCGTTGGCAGAGAGTCAGCCACTTCTCTCAGTTTCGTTATCTCGAACCATGTCTCATCCGGTCGATCTTCGGCTTCGCACAACTGTCCGATGCGAGCGAGTTGACGGATACGTTTAATATTCAAACTACCTTGCAGACCCAAAGACTCTTGTATGGAATTCCCATCCTTAGTCCAACTCTCGATACGCGCCGCAAAGTCCTGTGTCCACTCCAGCAGCGAACTCCGTTTCACGACAAAGGTTATGTTGTCTGCTACGGGGCTTCTCAAACTGGACGAAATCTCTTCCACCGAGAGCTTGAAGCGACTGAAGAGGTCTGAGGGAAGCAAGAAATACTCACTCAGGTAAAAAGAATCAAGAGCGCCTCGATTCCCAATATAGGTTTTCGATAGACGTTGGTAGTGGTCGATTTCAGAATTGATTTCGTCTAAGTCGGCGCCGAGTATCCACTGCTTCTCGATTCCTGGGCATGATTGGAGAAGGCGCGTAGTTTCCAGTAGCCACTCAGCATCTGTGACTCGGGCTGGCACTGCCAAACCAAGGTGCTGTGCGAGTTGTCCCGAATCCTGATGGAGAGATGAAACGGCAGCAATGCACTCAGTAAGGGTTTGTTGGAGAGCGGCCTTGACCCCCAGCGTGAATGTGGGTAAGGCGTAGCCAAACCACGGGAAGTCTTGACCGGCTGCGGCTACGGGCCAGAGCGGTTGCAAGCGATGAGCCAGTTGTCCGGCACCGTCGAGACTTTCTGGAGTTAGACGCGAAGCCTCGAACGTGCCTGCTGGAACGTAAGGTACATCTCCCAGTTGGGAGGCGAATCCCAGGCCGTCGAAGGCACTGTAGCCTAGCGGGTTTCGAACCAAGTGAAGCGAGTGTACATAGTCGTTCAGCTTTTTCCGTCTCTCGACTAATTGCTTCGCTTCAAAGTCTGTTAAGCCTTTCTTGGGCTGAAGCTGTTCCATGTGGGTCTTATAAAGCTCTTGTATCACTTCCCGCTTGTTTGCTCGGTGACTGTGAAGTTGGAGGCAGAAGTGTCCGAGACTTGCGTTTTGCAGGCGTTGGAAGACAACTTCGAGAGCCGCCATCTTTTCGCTAACAAACAGGACGCTCTTTCCACGAGCGATCAACTCGGAGATCAGGTTCGTTATCGTTTGGCTTTTTCCCGTCCCTGGTGGACCCTGGATTACGAGGTTGCTTCCCGCCTTGACAGCTTCAATGCAAACAAGCTGGCTGCTATCCGCGTCGGCAACAAGAAAGCTGGTGTCGGGCGCCGTTTTCCTGTCCAACTCATTTGGGTCCGGAGGCTCTATAGACACAGCCTCTCTTTCCTCTTCGCAGAGACACTGAACTACAGAGTGGGCTCCGAGGAGTTCGGCGTGCGTTTTTAGATCGTGATATATGACTAATTTGTGGAACGAGAATAGACCCAACCAACATTCTGCTTTAATTTCCCAATCTTGCTTCGCGATTTGCTTTCCGAATCCTTCGAGGAATTTATCGAGCGAGATTGAATCCCAATCGTCAGGAACTGTAGGAACTTCGATCTTGAAATCGTCGGCCAGCTTTACCGCAAGCGCAGGATTGACAACAATGTCTTCGTCCACAGGGCAAAGCTGGAATGGGTCATTAACCGACTCCCGCTTCAATTCCACTGGGACTAAGAGTATCGGTGACCGTATGAGTTGGCTCTCTCCGACTTCCTTCCATTCAAGAATTCCGAACGTAATAAATAGGATTCGAACACCGCGTTCTTCGAAATCGGTTCGAGAGCGACGATACAAATTTCGCAGAATTCTCCGGAGCTTGCCTCCTTCCGTCACATCGGTAAGGAGTTCATCCGCTCCACGATCTATGTCCAGATCCAATTCACGAGCTTCCGAGCCCTGATCTTCCTGTTGTTCAAGGAGGGAAGGTTGTGTGTCGCCGTTTTCACCTTCCTTCGAAGCTTCTGGCGCATCTGGAGGCATACAGAATTCCCAGTTCTCCTCTGAATTGACCAGGTGTTCGAATATTTCCGATAGGTGAGGCTTCTTGAGCTTTAGGGTTGATCCCTTTGTTCGAGCGAAATACAAGGACCGATTCCGTCGAGATAGATCGACGATCTTCCGCTTCCATTCTTCTATGCGTAGACCGACACGACTCATATCAGACGCAGTGACCCCATTTCGGATTGCCAGAGCATATCAAATCGCTGATATAGACGAGGATATCTCTTCTGCTCTGCTTCGAACGAGATTTGAGTCGGGCGTTGACCAGAAGCGTAATAGCCATTTGGGGCAATGGCTGGTCTGATCGCGTGGGGAAAGTGAGGAGCAGAGTGGGTAATTTGACCGAGAGGCAGCCTTACTTCTTGTTTTCGGGTGGGGTTGTATTTGGTGCGGCCGGAGTCGGAACCGGCGTTGGCGGCGGCACCATTGGAGCCCCACCTCTTCCTTTTTCTAGTGGAGCTTTACGCATACAAACTGCGCTAAAGTATTGATTCTTCGCGCAAGCAATCTTTGCAAGCAGGGGGTCGCACGTTCGATCCCGGTCACGTCCACCAACTTTTTCTCTGATTGCAAAGGCTTTCCGAGATTCATCTCTACCCCAATCCCTCGATTTTCGTTCCAACTGTGCACACTGGAGCCGCCATCAAAACGTCAGAGGCAGCCGGTGTTATTTCGTTGGCTCGACGTTTTAGTTTTTCCAAGGCTTCGCGCTTCATCTGCAACTTCATTTGGGAATACTTCTTGAAGACTTGCGCATCGCCCTGCCGAAGCATCTGGGTTACCCACTCATCGGCGACTCCCCCGGTGCTTAGTCTTGTGGCATACGTGGAGCGGAGGTCGTAAATCCGAAAGTAGGCAACCTTTGCTCGTCGAAGAGTTTGCCGCCAAACAGTTTTGAACGTCGTCTGATGCCCGCTCGGAATCCGATCACTCGGAAACAGAAACGGCCGTTCACCCGGAATCACCATCCGACTTTTGAATGCTTCAATGGCGAGCGATGTAAGAGGAACTTCGGTCAGAAGACCACCGAATTTCGGCTAGGCCATGACTTGGAATTAGAAAAATAGAAGCTCCTGGAATCAAATCCAGGAGCCTTCTCCTGTGCCTGTAGCTATGACCAAACTGTGACAGCGGATGCGTGTTTCTGCGTGTTTTTCCGTGCTACTGTGTACTGCAAGTCATTGAAAACACTTCTTTTCAACATTTGCAAATACAGTGTCAAGGTAGCGCTCTAACCAACTGAGCTACGGGCCTATAACTTCCGAACATTTTAGCACATCGGCCACCATCACCATCCGCGCGCCATGTTTTACGCCGAGCGTTCCACCACCACCGCCGTCCCGTACGCCAGCACTTCCGTGACGCCCTGCATGATTTCGTTCGCATCGTAACGCACGCCGATAATCGCG
>Ga0307373_10008490_pt1 | contig 15623 bp, 11 predicted proteins | sample OX2MG_FD_202534 | JGI IMG/M metagenome (GOLD analysis project Ga0307373, IMG submission 202534) | Soil microbial communities from Risofladan, Vaasa, Finland - OX-2 | ecosystem: Environmental > Terrestrial > Soil > Coastal area > Acid sulfate soil | place: Finland: Risofladan, Vaasa | collected... | reverse complement strand
CGGCGGCCGATCCCGATCGCCAAAGTTGACCTGGCCGAGGACGAGATCGAGGCGGCGGTGGCGGTGCTGCGGTCTGGCAGCCTGCGCCAGGGCCGCGTCTGCACCGAGTTCGAGCAGCGCTTCGCCGAGATGACCGGCGCGAAGCACGCGGTGGTGGTGAGCTCGGGCACCGCCGCCCTCCACCTCGCCTGGCTCGCGCTCCTCCAGCCCGGCGACGAGGTGCTGGTGCCCGCCTTCTCCTTCGTCGCCACCGCCAGCACGGTGGTGCTGGCCGGCGGGCGCCCGGTCTTCTGCGACGTGGAGCCGGGGACCGCGACCCTCGACGTCGACGACGCCCGCAAAAAGCTCACCGACCGCACCGTCGCGGTGTCGCCCGTGCACCTCTACGGAGGCGTCTGCGACGTCGACGGGATCGCCGGCCTCGCGTCCGAGCACAACCTCAAGGTGGTCTGGGACGCCGCCCAGGCGCACGGCGCGCTCCACGGGGCGGTCGACGCCGGCGCCCTGCCGGACATGAGCTGCTTCTCCTTTTACGCGAGCAAGAACATGACCACCGGCGAGGGCGGCATGATCACCACCCCCGACGACGCCCTCGCGCAGCGCCTGCGGCTTCTGCGAAGCCACGGCCAGGCGCAGAAGTACCAGCACACGCTGATCGGGCTCAACTACCGGATGACCGACGTCCAGGCGGCGATCGGGCTGAAACAGCTCGAGCGGCTCCCAGCGGCGGTGGCGAGCCGGAGGGCCAACGCGGCCCTGCTCGACGACCTCCTCGCCGGCCTTCCCGGCGTCGCGCTACCGGTCGAGCGGCCGGGCACGACCCACTGCTTCCACCTCTACACGATCACCGTTGACCCCGAGGTGGCCGGGGTGAGCCGTGACGAGCTCCAGCAGGAGCTGGGCGATCTCGGCATCGAGACCGCCGTCCATTACCCGACCCCGATCCACCGCCAGCCGGTCTTCGCGCGCGACTACGCGGAGGTGAGCCTGCCGGTGAGCGAGAGGCTGGCCGGCCAGGTGCTCTCCATCCCGGTCCACCCGGCGCTCGACGAGGCCGACGTGCGGCGGGTGGGCGAAGCGGTCCGGAGCGTGGTGGTGGGAGCCCGCGCGTGACCGTCAAGCCGGACCTCGAGGCGAAGTCGTTTCGCCCCGAGGAACTGGACGGCCCGCTGGCGGTCCTGACCGGCACCCGTCCCGGGATCATCAAGTTCTCCCCCCTGCTCCGAGAGCTCGACCGCCGGGGCAGCGCCTACCTGCTGATCCACTCCGGCCAGCACTACTCGCCCGAGATGGACTCGATCTTCTTCGAGGAGCTGAGCCTCAAGGCGCCCGATCACCGGCTCGACATCGTCCGACACCACCCGCTCCACGGCGAGCAGACGGCCGAGATGCTGAAGGGGATCGAGCGGATCCTGATCGAGGAGCGGCCGGCGCTTCTCCTGGTCGGCGGCGACTGCAACACGCACCTGGCCGGCGCCCTGGCGGCGCGCAAGCTCCACGTTCCGATCGGCCACGTCGAGGCCGGGATGCGCAGCCACGACTGGCGGATGCCGGAGGAGCACAACCGGGTGATGATCGACCACATCTCGGAACACCTCTTCGTGCACGACCCGACCGCCGCCGACGTGCTCACCGGCGAGCGCGTCCGGGGCGAGGTCCACGTCGTCGGCTCCACCATCGTCGACGCGGTGACCGAGAACCGGGAGATCGCCCGCGGCCGCGCGGCGCTGCTGCCGGAGCTCGGGCTCCGGCCCGGCGCCTACCTGCTGGCGACCATCCACCGGGAGGAGAACGTCGATGACCCGAAGGCCCTTATCGAGATCGTCGCCGGCCTCCGCCAGGCGGCTTCCGCCACCGGCCTGCCGCTCGTCTTCCCGGCCCACCCGAGAACCACCAAGCGGTTCGCCCAGGTCGGCATCGGCGCCGGCGACCTGGCCGGGATCAAGCTGATCGCGCCCCTTGGCTACCTCGACTTCCTGCACCTGACGAGCGAGGCGGGCGCGGTGCTGACCGATTCCGGCGGCGTCCAGCAGGAGGCCTGCATCCTCGGGGTGCCCTGCGTCACCGTCCGCTCGACCACCGAGTGGGTGGAGACGCTCGCCTCGGGCGCCAACCGGCTGGTGGCCGTCGACCGGCGCGAGATCGCGGCCGGGGCGGTCGCCGCCCTGGGAAACCGGAGGGGGTGGCCGAGCCCCTTCGCGCCGGGCGCATCCAGGAGGATCGTCGACATCGCCGAGCGGCTGGTCGCCGAGGCCGCGGAAACGTGCGCGTCCTCTTCCTGACGCACTTCTTTCCCCCCGAGGTCGGGGCGCCCCAGGTGCGGATCCTGGAAACCGCCCAGAACCTCCAGCGGCTTGGCCACGAGGTCCGGATCCTCACCGGCTTCCCGCACTACCCCTCGGGGGTCGTCCCGCCCGCCTATCGCGGCCGCCTCCTGATGCGCGAGGAGATCGGCGGGGTGCCGGTGCTCCGCTCCTGGGTCTGGGCGGCGCCCAACAGCGGCTTCCTGCGCCGGGTCCTCGACCATGTGACCTTCGCCGCCGGCGCCCTGCCCGCGGCCACCCGCCTGGGCTGGAAGCCGGACGTGGTCAGCGTCGACATGCACCCGATCTTTCTCTGCCTGACCGCCTACCTGCTTTCGCGCGCCTGGCGCGTTCCCTACGTCATCAACGCCGGGGACCTTATCCCTGACATGGCGGTGGACATCGGGGCGCTGACCAACCCGCTGGCGATCCGGCTGACCGCGATGCTCGCCGACTTCGTCTGCCGGCACGCGGCATTGATAATCCCCTTCACTCGGGGGATCGGCGAGCTGCTGGTCGAAAAGGGCATCGATCCCGCGCGCATCGAGCTCATCCACTACGGCGCCAACACGGCGGTCTTCGAGGACCGCGAACACTGGCGGCCGCTGCCCGCGTCGCTGGCGAGCGGCATCAACGGGGACTTCCTCGTCACCTACGCCGGGACCCACGGGCTGAGCCAGGGCCTGGAGGTGGTGCTCGACGCCGCGGAGGCCCTCAAGGGCGAGAAGGAGATCCGCTTCCTCCTCATCGGCGACGGCGCCGACAAGGCCCGGTTGGTGGCGCAGGCGCACGAGCGCGGTCTAATCAACGTGACCTTCGGCGATCCCCTGCCCCACGAAGCCATGCCGTCCCTCTACGACCGCTCCGGGGCGTGCCTCGTCAGCCTCCGCAAGCTGGGAACGATGAAGAAGGCGGGTCTGCCGTCGAAGCTCTTCGAGATCATGGCTGCGGGCAAGCCGGTCATCCTCGCCGCCGAGGGCGAACCGGCCGACTTCGTCCAGGAAGCCGACGCGGGTGTCGTCGTCCCGCCCGGAGACGCGGCCAGGCTGGCGGCGGCGGTGCGCCGGCTCCACTCGTCACCGGGACGGCGTCGTCGCCTCGGGGCCAACGGCAAGCGGTTCATCGAGGAAAACCTGTCGCGCGGTCGGCAGACCGAGAAGTACGAGCGGGCGCTGGCCAGGGCGGTGGCGGGAGGGCCGTGGTGACGGACGACCCCGAGCAGGACCGCATCCGGACCACCTACCGCCGCTACGACACGACGCCGGCGGAGCAGGCGAAACGCGACCCCGGCAACCCGGGCAACGCCGCCATCAAGCGCCACCGCGAGGCCGCGATCGAGGCGACGCTCGCCGCGGCGGGCCTCGACCTCGGCCGGGCCGCGATCCTCGACGCCGGCTGCGGCTCGGGCGACACCATCGCGCAGCTGATGGGGCTGGGCGCCGACCCCGGCCGGATCGTCGGCGTAGACCTCCTGGAGGACCGGATCGACTCCGCCCGGCAGAACCTGCCCGCGGTCCGGTTCGAGCGCGCCGACCTGCGCCACCTGGAGTTCCCGGATGGCAGCTTCGACCTGGTCATATCCTCGCTGCTCTTCGGATCGATCCTCGACCTGGCGGTCGCCCGCCCGGTCGCGGCCGAGCTGGGCCGGGTCCTGCGGCCGTTCGGCTCCGTCCTCTGGTACGAAGCCCGCTATCGCAACCCCTCCAACCCCAGCGTCAGGCCCTGGAGCCGGCGCCAGATCTCAGAGCTCTTCCCAGGCTTCCACGCCCAGCTTTCGACGATCACCCTGCTGCCTCCGCTGGCGCGCAGGCTCGGCTCGAGCACCGATACGCTCTACCCGGTGCTGAGCTCGGTCCCCGTCCTCCGCTCGCACTACATCGGGCTGCTCAGGAGAGAGGCGGCGCATGCGTAGCGAGTTCCTCGCCTTCTCGCCCCCCGCCCTCGGTGAGGAGGAGATCGCCGAGGTCGTAGCCACCCTTCGCTCCGACTGGATCACCACCGGGCCCAGGGTCGCCCGGTTCGAGCGCGACTTCGCCGACTACGTCGGAGCGCCGGCGGCGCTGGCGGTCAACTCCGGGACCTCGGCCATGCACCTGGCGCTGGTGGTCCTCGGAATCGGTGCGGGGGACGCGGTGGTCACCACGCCGATGACCTTCTGCTCCAGCGTCCACGTGATCGAGCACACCGGCGCCAGGCCGGTGCTGGTCGACGTCGACCGGCGGACCCTCAACATCGACCCGGACCGGGTCGAGGCCGCGGTGAAGGCCACCAAATCGGTCCGCGCGGTTCTCCCGGTCCACCTCTACGGCCACCCGGTCGAGATGGATTCGATCCTCGAGGTTGCCCGCTCCGCCGGGCTGGCACTGGTCGAGGACGCCGCCCATTCGCTGCCGGCGACCTACAAGGGCCGGATGGTGGGGGCGACGCAGGGAGGTGATGACGTTCCCGACCTCGCCGCTTTCTCCTTCTACGCGACCAAGAACCTGACCACGGCTGAGGGGGGCATGCTGACCGGAGCCCAGGACCTGATCGACAAGGCCCGGGTCTGGGGGCTGCACGGGATGAGCCGGGACGCCTACCAGCGCTACACCGAGCAGGGATCGTGGTTCTACGAGGTGGTCGAGGCCGGGTTCAAATACAACATGACCGACATCCAGGCCGCCCTTGGCCTGCAGCAGCTGAAGCGGCTGGCCGTTTCACAGGAGCGCCGGCGCCAGATCTTCGAGCGCTACGACCGGGCCTTCGCCGGCATCGAGGAGGTCGAGCCGCCGACCCAGCTGCCGGAGGTGGAGCACGCGCACCACCTGTACGTGCTCCGCCTCAAGCTGGAGATGCTGAAGATCGACCGGGCGCGCTTCATCGCCGAGCTGCGCGACTTCAAGATCGGCGCTAGCGTCCATTTCATCCCGGTCCACCTGCATCCCTACTACCGGGACAAGTACGGCTACAAGCCGGACGATTTCCCGGTCGCGCACGGCGAGTACCTGCGGATGGTCTCGCTGCCGCTCCACCCGCGGATGACGGACGCGGACGTCGACGACGTGGTCGACGCGGTGAGCACGATAGTCGACCGCGAGCGCCGCTAGCCGGTCGGGGAGGCGGTCTCCGGGCGGTCCAGCGGCAGCTCCACCACCACCGTTTGGTGGAGCACCGAGTCGCGCTTGGACTCCGGCTCCTGGCGCGCCAGGCGCATCAGCGCCTTCACCAGATCTTCGCGCCGGCCATCGTTGGCTAGCTCGAGCAGTGCCAGCGCGCGGCGCCGGAGGCTGAGCCGTGGGGCAAGCTTGCTCCCTCTCACGCTGCAGATCAGCGGATGGCCCGTCGCCAGCCGCTCCTCGGCCGACATCAGCAGCTCCTCGTGCAGTTTTTCGCCCGGCCGGATGCCGGTGTAGACGATCGGGATGTCGAGATCGGGCCGCAGCCCGCGCATCCGGATCATCTTCCGGGCCAGGTCGTCCACCTTGATCCGCTCGCCCATGTCGAGCATGAAGATGTCGCCACCATCGGTCAGCCCGGCGGCCTGGATGATCAGGCTCGCCGCCTCCGACACGTCCATGAAGTAGCGGGTCATGTCCGGGTGCGTCACGGTCACGGGGCCGCCCATCGAGATCTGACGGGCGAAGGTCGGGACCACGCTGCCGCGGCTGCCGAGCACGTTGCCGAACCGGACGGCGGTGAAGAGCGTCGCTTCGTCCTCGCCCTCGGTCGGACGCTTCGCATGCGTGCGCAGGGCCGTCTCCAGGAGGAGCAGCTCAGCGATCCGCTTGGTCGCACCCATCACCGACCGGGGGTGAACGGCCTTGTCCGTCGAAACCAGCACGAAGAATTCGGCGCCGATCCTGGCCGCGTTGTCGAGCGCGAGCATGGTGCCCTTGACGTTGACCCGGACCGCCTCTTCCGGGTACAGCTCCATCAGCGGAACGTGCTTGTAGGCGGCGGCGTGGAAGATCACCTGGGGCTCGGTCTCGTCGAAGACGCGGCGCATCTTCGACTCGTCCGCGACGTCGCCCACCATCAGCGTCATCCGCAGCCGGGGGGCGATCGAACGCAGCTCGAGCTCGAGGTCGAAAAGGCCCGTCTCATTGTTGTCGTAGACGACCAGGTGGACCGGCTCGAAGGCCACTATCTGCCGGCACAGCTCCGATCCGACCGAGCCGCAGCCGCCGGTCACCAGCACCGTCTTGTTGGCGAGCACGCGCTCGCAGGCGTCGACGTCGATCATCGCCGGCTGGCGGCCCAGGAGATCCTCGACGCGGACCTCGCGCAGCAGCGGGTGGGTCGTGGGATCGGAGACGAGGTCATAGAGGTTGGGCACGATCCGGATCTGGGCGGTGGTCTCCTGTGCCGCAGAGATGATCGCCCGGAGGTCCTCGCCGGCGATGTTGGAGATGGCGAGGATGATCAACTCGACCGAGTGCGCTTGGACCAGGCGAGGCAGGTCGCGACGGCCGCCGAGCACCCGGATGCCGTGGATGCTGAGGCCATGCTTGCTCCGATCGTCGTCGATGAACCCGATCATTCGATAGGAGCGCCCGTCGCGTTCGGTCAGCAGACGCCAGGCGAGGAACTGGCCAGCCTCGCCGGCACCGTAGATGAGGGCCGGCCGGCGCTCGTCGAGCGCTCCCTTCTGCGTCCGCCTGAGCCCCCGCAGGAGCCGGAACCGGTAGCGCACGGCGACCATGCCGCAAAAGGAGAAGAACCCGCCGACCCCTATCAGGCTCAGAGGCAGGGGCCGTACGCCCGAGAAGCCGATGGCTGCGTCGATGACCAGCCCGAGGATGGTGGCCGTCGCCACCGAGACGAGGATCGCAATCACCTCCGGAGCTGTCGCGTAGCGCCAGACCCGACGGTCCAGACCCCAAACATAGTTGCTGACGAGGTAGAGCGCGATGACCGGCAGGATCGCCAGCGTCACCCCGTGGAGCGCGGCCCGCTGGGCGCCGGAGGAGGCGTAGGTGAAGCGCAGCAGCAGCGCTGCGTAGAAGCTCAGCGCGACGATCGGCGCGTCGATCACGACCCATGGCAGGTGGCGGCGCAGCGAGCGGGCGAGCCACTGCATAAGGTTGGAATCCCGTCCGAGGATGACGTCGATCGTCCGCACCACGATCACCAGGTCGCCAGCGAATGAATGGTCGTCCAGGTACTCCACCTCGAGCGCGAGCTTGTGCTGGAGCAGGTTGTCGGTGTACTCCCGCTGGGCGTCGCTCCAATTGAGGAGCGCCTCCTCGTCGTGAAACGCGAGTGAAGCAGGGCTCGTGATGCCCGGCCGCAGGCCGAGCAATCGAAGCTGGTCTTCACTGTAGAGGGCAACGAATTCGGGATCTTCTGGCCGAGGACCGACGATCGACATCTCGCCCCTCAGCACGTTCAGCAGCTGCGGCAGCTCGTCCAGTTTGGTGCGCCGCAGCAAGCGCCCTGTTCGGGTGATCCTCGGATCGTCGGCCGCTGTGACCTTCGGCCCCGTCTTGATCGGCGCCACCGTCATCGAGCGGAACTTGTAGATCCGGAAGTTCTTCTGGTTGCGGCCGACGCGGATTCCCCGATGGATGGCCGGCCCCGGCGAATCGAGCTTAACCATCACGGCGATGACGAGCAGCAACGGTGATAGGAGTATCAGGCCGATGGCTGAGAGGACGATGTCGAATCCGCGCTTCAACGTCTCCTGACCACTCATCCTCATACGTCCGCCACCGGGCGGTTCCGTATGCTACTCAAGCTTCAGGCTTGCTACAACGTCTGGTGGCGAGCCCGCTTGCGACGCCGGATCTCGAGCAGCGCCGCCGCGTTGACGCCCACCAGCAGGCCGACCGCGCCGGCGGCCGCCGTCCGAGGCCAAACCGGCGGCACCTCGATCGCGGGTGGACCCTCCAAGACCACGGTCGCTTGCGTTCCGGCGGGTTCGCCGGCGACGCGGTCGCCAAGAAGTGCCGTGACCACGGCATCGTCGAGCAGCTGAGCGGTCTCCGGGCGGCGATCGGTCACATCGACGCTGAATTGGGGACTGTTCGGCACCTCCGCGGCCACGACCTCGCGCCGCAGCGCGGCCGTTCCGATATGGCTGCCGGCGAGTTGGGCGCCCTGCTGGAGAACGCTGTCGCTGGTGGCTGCGGCACTGTAGCGAACCGCCAGCTGGCGGGCGTTGTACGCGTCCGCCGAATAGCCCCTGCCGCTGGTGGGGTAATGGATCGAAGCGATCGCCTCGGCCCTGTACATGGGCGGCTGCAAACGGTAATCGACCCAGGCGGAGCCGGCGCAGATCACAGCCAGGATCAACATCGCGGGCCACCAGCGGCGGCAGCTATCAACCAGCAGATCCACAGCGTCCACCACCTCCAGGCGGTGGCGGAGGGACGCGGCCAGGCCGGTTCGAGCCTCGATCGTCCCCGCCCTCAGCGCTTAATCAGCGTGGACGATGCGTAGACACCGCTCGGGCCGGCCGACGGGAAGAACTCGGCCCGGCGGTCGAACGGTGTCCCCTGGAGGTTCCAGGTGTGGTCGGTAAGGACCAGCGCGATCTCCACCCCGCGGAGCCCGTCGAGAGCACCGATGCGGAGAAGGGTCGGCTCGGGCGATGATTCCTTGGCGGCTGAGGCGGATTCGAGTTGTTCCGGGGAGGGCTCGAATGACATCTTCAACGGATTGGGAGAAGCTTAGACGGAGCTGGCCCGGCGGGTCCTAGCCCGCTGTTGTAGAGTTGTCGCGCCCGGCGGTCAGGGGCCGTCGGAGGCTTATTTTGATGGACCAAATTGGAGCTTTGGAATGCGAATCCTGATCCTCGGCGGCGACGGTTATCTGGGCTGGCCGACCGCCATGCGGTTCTCGGCTCGCGGTCACGAGGTCGCCGTGATCGATAACTTTCTGCGCCGCCGGTACCACCTTGAGCAGGCCTCCGACAGCCTGACTCCGATCCGCTCGCTAGAGGAGCGGGTTGGCGCTTGGTACGAGCTTTACGGGAAACGAATCGAGGCCCATGTGGGTGACATCACCGACTACGACTTCTTCGAGCCGATCGTCCGCGACTTCCATCCCGACGCGGTGATCCATTACGGCGAGCAGCCGAGCGCCCCCTGGTCGATGCGCAACAGGCGCGCCGCCGTCGAGACGCAGCAGAACAACGTCATCGGCACCCTCAACCTTCTTTTCGCCCTCCGTGACCACGCGCCGGATTGTCACCTGATCAAGCTCGGCACCATGGGCGAATACGGAACGCCGAACATCGACATCGAAGAGGGCTTCATCGAGATCGAACACAAGGGACGCAAGGATCTGCTGCCATATCCAAAGCAACCGGGCTCGTTCTACCACCTTTCGAAGGTGCACGACAGCCACAACATCATGTTTGCCTGCAGGGTCTGGGGCATCCGCGCCACCGACTTGAACCAGGGCGTCGTCTACGGTATCGAGACCGAGGAAACGCGGCTGGACGACCGGCTGATCACCCGCTTCGATTACGACGAGTCATTCGGCACGGCACTCAACCGGTTCAGCGTCCAGGCGGTTATCGGCCAGGCGCTCACGGTTTATGGAAAGGGCGGCCAGACGCGTGGTTATCTCAACATCCGCGACACCCTGCAATGCGTCGAATTGACGGCCGCGAATCCGGCCGCCGCGGGTGAGTATCGCGTCTTCAACCAGTTCACCGAGCAGTTCACCGTGATGCAGTTGGCGGAGGTCGTTCAGCGGGCGGCATCCGAACTTGGCATCGAGGTCAAGATCGCGCCCATCCCCGATCCGCGGGTGGAGAAGGAAGAGCACTACTACAACGCCGTGCACACCAAGCTGACGGAGCTCGGCCTCAAGCCGCACCTGCTCTCGGAGGAGCTTGTCGAGTCGATGCTCACCAGTATCGGGAAGTACCGGGATCGCGTGATCCAGAGCGCGATCATCCCGAAGATCAAGTGGAATCCGGAGCGTCCCACGGCCGCTGTCGCCGGGACCGCATGAGTTGTCGGCCGGCCGCGTCCTCGTCACCGGAGGCGCGGGGTTCATCGGTTCGAACCTCGCACGTCGGCTGACAGCCAGGGGTACGCCGGTCAGGGTCGTCGACAATTTCTCGGTCGGGCAGCGCCAGTACCTGGCCTCGGTTGACGCCGAGGTCGTCGAAGGGGACGTCACCGACCCGTCGTTCCTAAAGCGGGTACTACCCGGCGCCTCGCGGGTGGTGCACCTGGCGGCAGCGACCTCGGTGCTCGATTCCATCAACGATCCGGTCTCCGGGCTGGCGGTCAATGTCGCCGGGCTGGTGAGCCTCCTGCAGGCCGCCACCGCCGAAGGGGTGGAGAGCTTCGTGTTCGCCTCCTCCAACGCGGCGGTGGGAGAGGCACCGACCCCGGTGTCGGAGGAGCAGGTGGCTCGGCCCTCCTCGCCGTACGGCGCCAGCAAGCTGGCCGGGGAGGCATACTGCAGTGCTTTTGCGCGGAGCTACGGGCTGCCGACGACGGCTCTGCGATTCGCGAACGTCTACGGGTCGAACTCGCTCCACAAGCAGAGCGCGGTGCACCGGTTCATCCGCATTGCGATCGCCGGCGGTCAGTTGACGATCAACGGTGACGGCCGCCAGACCCGCGACTTCATCCATGTGGACGACATCTGCGTGGCGATCGAAGCCTGCCTCGATCGGCCCGTCGTCGGCGGGCTCTTCCAGGTCGGCACCGGGTCGGAGACCTCGATCCTGGAGCTGGTTGAGTTGCTGGCGAGGATCCACGGCGGCGAGATCAAGGTGATGCACGGTCCCGCCAACCCGGGGGAGATACAACGCAACTTCAGCGACGTCGCCAAGGCGGACCGCGACCTCGGGTTCGCGGCCAGGGTGGAGCTCGCTGACGGGCTCGCGCGAACCTATGCCTGGTATTCGGAGCAGCTCTCGACCGAACGGGGCCAGGGGGTACTGGCCAGGGAAGGCGACTGAAGCCGGCCGGCCAGCCTAGCCGAGAAGTGGGAGCTGGGCCGCTCCGGACTGCCCGGCCTCGATCGTCACGCCGTCTGGCGTGAGCTTGATCAGCCGGTCCTGGGTCAGATCGCTGTCGGCCTTGTAGGTCTTGCCTCCGGCTGTCGTGTAGGTCACCGAGAGTTTGTCGGCGTTCGTCCCGGCCTGCTTCTGCCAGTAGATGCTGTTGTCAGACTGATCCTGGTTCAGCGGCGTGGTCCAGTCGAAGATGAACTGGTGAGTTCCGACGCCGGTCTGCGAATTGACGTCGATCCGGACCCAGCCGTCGAGAAACTTCGTGCCCGGCGGCGGCTGTTCGTCGGTGGCGACCTTGTCCGCTTGGAGGTTGCTCGCCTTTGCCGAGGTGGCGTCGGCCGGGATGTAGAGACGGACGTAGAAGTAGTAGGTGCGGCCGCCGGCATAACCGGGCGGGGCCGGGTTGGTGACGTTGACGACCAGGTGATGCGCAAGGCTATCGGCCTCTTCGGTCAGGGTCAGGTCGTAGGTCCGGACCACGAAATAGTTGACCTTGCTGTCGCCGTAGTTAGCCTCGACCTCGCGCATCATCTCCCCGCCGGCGGGCGCCGGCGCGAAGGCGCCCGACCAGCCGATCCGCCCCATCTCCGCTTCGGCGCCGGCGTTGTTGAAGTAGACCTGTAGATGCCGCTGGCTGGTCGCCGCGTTCAGCGCGCTGAGCAGCGCCGACCACTTCGACGCCGGTACTGTCGTGATCGACTGAAAGACTTTTGTCGCCGCGCTGACGAGGAACGCCTTGCCGTCATAGGGGTAGCCGGGATGGCCGGGAGTGCCGCGGAATTCCGACCGTTGATAGACAACCTCCGCGAAGTTGCTGGAGTTAACGGTCACGTTGTACTCGGGCAGCAGGATGGGGCCTGTGACGTCCAGCAGCTTCGCGATCGTGATCGGATCGACGGCGATCACGCCGTCGACGCTTTGGCCCGTCTCGTTCGTATAGAGCTGCTCCCCCACCTTGGCTGCGGTTGGGAAGTCGGAGGAGACGAGGGAGTCACCAAGTCGCCAGCCGTGGTCACCGGTGAAGGTGCGCAGCTCCAACGGCTCGGGCACGTATCCCTTCTGGCCCGGAGTTGGATAGGGAGTGTCGATGCTTAAAACGTCGGCGCTCTTCTCGAGCTTCAGGGTGCCCCCCTCCGCGCCCAGGATGCTGTAGCTGCCGATGTAGCCTCCCGAGCCCTGCAGGTTGGCCGGATCCACCTGTTCGACCAGGTAGGTTCGGGGGCCGTTACCGCCGAGGACCTCCGCCAGGACCGGGGCCAACCGCTGGAACTCCTCGACGCCTGCCAGCTCGTCGTGGATGGAGGCCAGGGCATGAGTGAAGGTCGCCTGCTGCGAGGAGGGAAGCAGTTTGGGATCGACCTCGGCGGCGTAACGGCTCGCATCCTTCAAGGCCGCCAGCGCAACGGCGAGGGAGGGCTGGCTGGCGGTCAGGAACTTGAGCAGCCGGGAACCGGCGCTCGAGGTCGGATCGGCATTTTGGCCGATCAGCTGGGAGTCGACCGCTGCCGCCTCCTGGCCGGCGTCGGAGAGCGCCGCGCCCATCTTGGCCACCGCCTCTGCGGTCTGCAATCGCGGCTCGAGGAAGTACGTCCCTACCCCAGGTGTGCGTCCTCCGACTGTCAGGAGCGGATCCGAGCTGAGCACGCCGATCGCGTTCTCGAAGCTGGTCCCCGCCTCCTTGAAGTCGGCCACCGACTGGTTGATGAGCGCGGGGCTGTGCTGGTTGGTGGCCAGCTTGAGCGCGTCCTTCCCGGCCTGAAGATGAGCGGCTCCTGCCGAGAGCTGCGCTGCGACTTGTGCCTCCAGCCGCAGGGCGCGGCCATACGCGAACCAGCCACCGGCGGCTCCTCCGGCCAGCAGCAGGATCACCAGGAGGTAGGCGATCAACATCTGCTGACTGCGTTGATAGCGAGTCCGCCGCCGCCTTCCGTTGAAACGACGCCTACCGTGGGGCAGCCGATCTTTAGTAGGCGACAGCCTCATCAATCAGCATCACGGGAATCCCGTCGACGATCGGAAAACGAAGGCGGTCTTTCGGACACTCCAGGGCCGAGCTATCGTCGACGAGAGTGACCTTGCCGTGACATTTGGGGCAGGCCAGTATCTCGAGAAGCTCGGCCGGGATCGACATGCCGGAAGATGCTACCCCCGGAAGCGGTGGGCCCGCCCGGGCCGGCGAGATGAGATGCTTGCCGCCGATGTCGAGGAGTTCGCTGCCTCGTTTGGACGGGCGCACCCTGCTCCTCTTCGGCTGCGCGGTCGGTGTCCTCGCCCTCACCTTCCGGCCGACCGTCGAGGGAGACGGGATCGGCTACTTCGTCTACCTCCACGCGCTACTGGTAGGGCACACGCTGGACCTGAGCGGCGAGTACCGAGCGGCACTCGCAGCTCACATCCCACTCTACCGACCACTTCTGACCGTCCATTCGGTCACGGGGCTCGCGGCCGACTTCTTCCCGATCGGGCCGGCAATCCTGTCGTCACCCGCGTACCTCGTCGCGCTCGCCACCCGACCAAGCGGGCAGCCGTCCTTCGGGGCGCCCTTCACGACCGCCTTCGCCGCGACCTCGCTCGCCCTCGGCCTGGTCGCGCCGGTCCTCAGCTGGGGACTGGTGCGTTCGGCTGCGATCACGCGCACGGGGTGGTCACCGGTGCTGGCGACCGTGGCCGCCGTGGTGGCGACCCCCTATCTCTTCTACCTGCTCTATGAGCCCGGCTACTCGCACACCTTCTCGGCCGCGCTCTGCAGCGCCTTCTTCCTCACCTGGTGGCTGACCCGCGACCACCGTTCGCTCCTCGGCTGGTTTCTCATCGGGCTCTTGGGCGGGCTGATGGCGACCGTTCGCTTCCAGGACGGCCTCTTCGTCGCCGTCCTGCTCCTCGACCTGCGCACCGGCCGCATTCGCGCCCTGGCCGCCCTCCCGGGCATCCTCCTGGGATTCGCGCCCCAGATGGCGATCGACCTCGCCCAGTTCGGCTCGATCCTTCCCTCCCGGCCGCTCGGGCAGGCTTTGGCGCCCTGGCCCGGTCACTACCTCGAGGTGCTGCTCTCCAGCCACAACGGACTCTTCAGCTGGTCGCCGGCAACCCTTCTCGCCGCCGTCGGCCTGTTCTTTGTCCCGCGCCCCGCCCTCCGCGCCGCCGGCCTCTACGCCTTCGCCGTTCAGATCGCCATCAACGGGTCGGCCCCCGACTGGTGGGGCGGAGCCTCCTTCGGCATGCGCCGCTTCCTCGATCTGCTGCCCTTCTTCGTCCTCGGCCTCGCCACGTTGTTCGAACTGCTTCCGCGGGTCGCCGCGACGACGGTCGCCGCCCTGCTCGGAGGCTGGAACGTCCTTCTCCTCACCTACTACGAGTACGTCTTGAGGGCCGACCGCGATCCCGGCTACCTGGGGATGCTCACCGGCCAGGTCGCTGCGATTCCCTACCTCCCGCACGTGCTCTTCGGCGGCGACGCCACCCGTAATATCGCCGAGGGCCTGCTGGCCCGCGACGGCCGGCTCGGCGCCGGCCTCTTGCTGCTGCTGATCGAGGCGCTCTGCGTGGCGGCTGCCCTCGTTGTCGCCCGGCTCGTCGCCCGCGACTTACCTCCGACACCGCCGACCCCAGCTGGGGTCGGATCGCCGCGCGTACCGACGCCGCTGGCTCAGCCCGACCCGGCGCGAACCTAGAATCGGGACCCTGATGTACTTCACCGATGCTCATGAGGAGCTGCGGCTGACCGTCAAGCGGTTCCTCGAAAAGGAGGTCCAGCCCCACCTCGCCGAGTGGGAGGAGACCACCTTCCCCGACTCGATCATGAAGCGCTTCGGGGAGATGGGCCTGCTGGGGCTCCGCTACGACCCCGCCTACGGCGGCCAGGGCGGGGACTACTTCAGCGCCATCGTCCTCTCGGAGGAGATGGCGAGAGCCGGCTGCGGCGGGCTCGGGATGGCGGTGGCGGTCCAGGCCGAGATGGCCACGCCGCCCCTCAACAAGTTCGGCACCGACGTGCAAAAGCGGAAATGGCTGGCGCCGGCGATCAGCGGTGACGCCATCGCCGCCATCGCGATGACCGAGCCCGACGCCGGCAGCGACCTCGCCAACATCCAGACCGTCGCCCGCAAGGACGGCAACCAATGGGTGATCAACGGCCGCAAGATCTTCATCACCAACGGCGCCCGGGCCAGCTGGGTGCTGCTGGTGACCAAGGGCGACCGCGAGCGCGGCCACAAGGGCTACAACCTGCTGATGGTCGAGCGGGGAACCCCCGGCTTCACCGTCACCCGCACCCTGGAGAAGCTCGGCATGCACTCCTCGGACACCGCCGAGCTCCTCTTCGAGGACTGCCGGGTGCCACTCAGTAACCTGATCGGCGA
>Ga0307373_10008486_pt1 | contig 15628 bp, 11 predicted proteins | sample OX2MG_FD_202534 | JGI IMG/M metagenome (GOLD analysis project Ga0307373, IMG submission 202534) | Soil microbial communities from Risofladan, Vaasa, Finland - OX-2 | ecosystem: Environmental > Terrestrial > Soil > Coastal area > Acid sulfate soil | place: Finland: Risofladan, Vaasa | collected... | reverse complement strand
TATGCTGCGAGCGTTCTGGAACTATCTTCGCGAAGCAAGCGGAGAAAATGATTATGCGCATTACCGGACGCGGATATCTGCTGAAGGCCGAAGGCCTGTGACAAAGCGTGAGTTCTACGACCAGCGGCAACAGGAGAAATATTCCCGCCCGACTCGCTGCTGCTGATTTTCCCGAATCCAGCAAAGGGTCTCTCATCGAGGGCGGGCGGCTCCAGGCCCGTTAGAAGCATCCTTGAGAAGCAGGAGACAACAATGCGCCAGAAAGCAGGAAGGTCACGCAAGCGCAGGGCGGGCGGCGAATTAACACGACGCGATTTCCTGAAAACCGCTGGTATGACGATCTCAGGAGGGGCAGTAGCCGGAAGCGTATCTTTCGCCAACCCGTCCCCTCATCTCAGTACCCACACATCGAGCGAGAAATCACAGCCAAGCCACAAGTTCGACGTGATTGTGGTGGGCGCCACGTCAGCAGGAGTTGGCGCTGCGACCGCAGCCGGGCGGCAGGGAATGAAGGTGGCTTTAATTGAAGAGACACCCACCCTGGGAGGCATGCTGGCCAATGGATTGTCGAACACGGACCTTCGATCTCCAGGCGGCTCTATCGGCATATTTGAAGAATTCCGCCTTCGATCAAAGAAATATTACACCGAACGTTTTCCGGACGATCCTGTGATGAAATCCGTCTATTTTGCGCGAGAAGGGTTTCGCTACGAGCCGCACGTCGCAGACGGAATATTCAAACAGATGGTTTCAGAAATTCCGTCGATTCGGGTCTTCTATCGTCGAGTTCCGACGGGAGTTTTGAGAGACGGGAACCGGGTGCGGGGAGTGATGACCCTCGATGTTGAGGACGGAAACGCAGCGGAATTTCTGGCACCTATCACCATCGATGCAACGCACGAAGGGGATTTGCTGCCCTTGGCCGGCGCAAAATTTCGGCTCGGCCGGGAACCCCGAAGCAAAGAAGAACCTCACGCCGGGCAGACTTACATGACATCGACAGGTGAAACTTTCGGCTCCGGCGCGGGTGACAAACAAATACAGGCCTACGCAATGCTCCTAACCATCAAAGATTACGGGCCGGGCGCTGACAAGACGATCGCCGAGCCTCTGGGGTACAACCCCAAAAATTATGCTCCGCTTCCCAAAGCTGAAACCTTCTGGTACCGAAGCGGCATTTTGCCCAATGGCAAGTTTGAAGTGAACGAAAACCTCGACGGAACGGACGCGGTCGGGTTGAATGCGGGTTATCTGGACGGCAACCGAAGTGTCCGGCGGCGGGTATGGGAAAAGTATCGTGACTATGCGCTGGGGTATCTCTATTTCCGTCAGACGGTGATGGGAGAAAAGAATTACGGACTTGCGGAGGATGAGTACCCGGACAATCATAATCTTCCTTACATTCTCTATGTACGAGAAGGCCGCCGTCTCGAAGGCGTTCACATGTTCGATGAACGAGACGCCATCCGGGTGCCTGGTTTTTTGCGGCCTCCCCTGCAACTCGACAGCGTGGCGGTTGGTGATTGGCCGATTGACTCCCACGCGGTCAGCCGCAGTGACGAAGGTTACGTCTTTTTGTCGGGCGACGCAGATAAATACCATATTATGGCTCCTCACCAAGCACCCTATCAGATCATGGTTCCTACAGAAATTGAAGGTTTGCTGGTTCCCATGGCGGTTTCCGCCACCCACGTCGGGTTCCAGGTGTTGCGTTTGGAGCCTATTCGGATAGCATTGGGCCAAGCCGCTGGAAACGCCGCGGCCCTTTGCGTCAAGCACAATCTGCAGCCCCGGCAAGTCTCTGTAAGGAAGCTTCAGGAACTTTTGCTGGAACAGGGATGCGCACTTTTCTATTACAAAGACCTGCCACCCACTCACCCGCACTTTACGCCCATCCAGCGCCTCAGCCTCTTAGGCGTTGTCGAAGGGTATGACGACTTTACATTCCGACCCGACCAGCATGCGACAAAAGCGGACGTTTCAAAAGTTGTCTTTCGAACCTTTGGTCTTGATGTCAAGATGGATTTCAGCCAGTTGTGGACTTTGGGATCGTGGAGACGAGGGTCTGACCACCAGATTTTCTGGCCATCTCATTGGGCCACTTATTACTTGTTAACCTTGCACAACATGGGAGCTTTTGAGGAATCCCCCGACAAAGTGAATCCCGATGCGCCCGCCACACGGCGTGAGGTGAGAAAATGGAGTGCCATTGCCGCAGGCGTCGACCCAGCGGAACACGCCCCCCTGCTCCCAAATGGCGCTGGCGATGACGGCCCCATCACGCGCGGTGAAGTCTGCTCAATGGTTGAGGCAATTCAACAGCACCTTCGTAGCAAGGCCAACAGTTAGAAGCAACGCTCGTGGTCTGCGTCAAACATCGCGATATGATGAGGACGGGTGTTGCTATGCCGGCGTCACTCGCGGTGACTTCTGTCCGATGTTTGCTTCTGGCCATTGCGACCAGTCTTGAGTTGGCCGGAGCCAAAAGGAAATTCCGGCTGAAGGATTTGTATCGCGTTCCCCAAATCGGCTTACCGCCGGAACCGTCCTGGGAGTTGCGTCTATATCCTTGGGAAAGGATCTCATGAAGCTCGATCGTCGCAGTTTTCTTTCCACCATCCCGGCTGCCGCCCTGGCAGCAGCCAAAGCGCAAGCGGCGCCACGGAGCACCACCGTCGCGATCGAAGGCGACCGCTTCATGATCAACGGCCGCCCGACGTACGAAGAGCGGACTTACAATGGCACGAAGGTCGAAGGCCTGCTGATGAATTCGCGCATGGTTCAGGGCATCTTCGATGATTCCAATCCCGCCACACGCCCGCGCTGGCGCTATCCCGATACCGGCAGGTGGGACCCCGAACGCAACACGCGGGAATTCGTTGCCGCTATGCCTGAGTGGCGCCGACACGGCCTGCTGAGCTTTACCATTAATCTACAAGGCGGATGCCCCGAGGGATATTGCAAGCAGCAGCCGTGGTTCAATACGGCGTTCAGGCCGGATGGAACCCTGAAGCCCGCTTACATGCAGCGCCTCGAACGCATATTGGACCGTGCCAACGAACTCGGCATGGCACCCATCGTCAGCTTCTTCTACTTTGGCCAGGACCAGCGCCTGCGCGATGAACGTGCCATCAAGCGCGGCGTCAAGGAAGCAACCCATTGGCTGCTTTCAAGACCTTACCGGAACGTTCTGGTGGAAATTGACAATGAGTGCAACGTGAAGGCCTACGACCACGAAATCCTGACGTCGTCCCGCGTGCATGAGCTGATCAACCTGGCAAAGTCCATCCTCTGGCGCGGCGAGCGGCTCCAGGTGAGCGCCAGTTTTGGCGGCGGTAGAATTCCTACAGACAACGTGGTGGCCGCGGCAGACTTTATGCTAATGCACGGCAATGGTGTCAGAAGGCCAGAGCGCATTGCGGAAATGGTCCGCGAAGTCCGCCGCCGGCCCAGCTATCGCCCCATGCCGGTGCTCTTCAACGAGGACGACCACTTCGACTTTGACAAGCCCATTAATAACATGCTGAGCGCAGTGGGATTGTACGCCTCGTGGGGATTTTTTGATCCAGGCATGAGCAACTACCGCGACGGCTACCAGTGCCCACCCGTCAACTGGTCGATCAACACGCCGCGCAAGAAGGCCTTTTTCGGATTGCTGAAAGAGGTCACAGGCGCCTAACCCGCATTTCTCACCGATCAACAGAATGACTGGGTTGCGACGCGATGGGGGTGGCGCAGAAGAGCTGGGGAGGCTCGCAACTGGGCGCAGGCTTGTGCGAACAGGTCAGGTTAAGGATCGCCTCTTGCCATCGCGACCCAGACCCGGCGCCGTGATCCGCACCCGCGCTCCGATCCTCAGCAGCCTCAGCCGGACCGTCGAGGCGTGTGCTCCACCTGCCCCGCCGCCCGATGGTCCCGAAAACAGCCCGCGAAGCCCGCGATAATTCCAGTGCGCTTTTCCACCTCCCGCAGCAGCAGGCCGCCTGCATCGCTGGTGATCGCACCGCCGTCAAACCGCCCCACCACTTGCCGTTGATTCAGAGGATGAAATTCGAACGATTCTTGGTTACACTCTGTAGTCATAAGGCTGTCTCTTCTCCATGGCACAAGCTCTTCTCACAAAGATACTTATGCCCGAAGCGACAGCCTTTTTCAATTATTCCGTGAGATATCCGGGCTAGCCTGCCCGGAGCACAGGGAGGAAGCAATACAGAGGCTGGAGGTGGCCAGAGAAGAATTCCCTCGCCGGGCCGCCGAGTTCGGGCTGAACGAGAAAAGCGAGAGGTTGCAGTCGCTACTTGAAGGGCCGGAGAAGGATACGCTGATTCGGGAGATCAAGGCGTGGATTATCCAGGGTTGCGCCGAGCGGCAGCCCGAAGTCTGAGCATCGAGTCCCACCACAATTCTTATCGGAGGCAAATACGATGAGACTGACCGTTACTGCGGTGATATTTTTTCTGCTGTCCGTTCCCGGTATTGCAAAACCAGCAGACCGTTTCATTCCTGCCGGGATGCCCATTGGCTGTTGGATGCAAGAGAAAGACCTTTCACTCAAGACCGCCGAGCCCGGCGATCCGGTCCTGTGCTATCTATCCCCCGCCGTGGATTTCGGTAGGCCATTGTTCCCACGGGGAAGTTACCTCACTGGAAGGATTGAGGGAGGCAAAGCCCCCGGCCGCCTCCACGGCAAGGGAACATTGGTGATCAACTTCGACCGTGTGGTGGCGTCCGACTCGGTCCGTCTCCCAATCAGCGTGAAAATCATCGCAGCCCTCAAATATAAGATTAGTCCTGACGGCAAGATCATCGGGAAAGGTCACGGCAAACGAGACCTTGCGGCGTGGAGGTTCCCGCCTCTTTGGCCGCTCGACCTCATTAACCTTCCCCGCAGGGGACCTTGGGCCAGCATCAAAGGGAAGGAAGAAAAGCTCCTGCTGCGAGTCATGCAGGATGCTGTGGTGCCGAACATCGGGGGAGAGGTTCCGTATTACACGCCGAAGGGGAGCGCCGCTTCTTCCTAATTATGAGAACCCTGTCCATGTCGGCGGGGATGTCGTGCTGATCCGCAAGGATGGCAGTGCGGTTTACACGATTCACTACTGGTACAGTGTTCCTGGATATGTCAGCGATGTGCTCAAGGGGAACATGTTCGGTCGGATGCCGCCGAGCGAACTCAATCTCAAGGAGACGAAGAGGGTCAACGAGCAGAGGGAAATAAAGTTCAAGATCGTCAGGTAAGCGAAGCCAGCCAGTCGTGGGCTTCCGTCAGAACCTCCAGAGGCTGCTTGCGGTCTGAGGCTTTTGCCCTGATCCGCAGAAAAACCGCGGACCTCACAATCGGAGGCTCCACGGGCTGCTAGCCATAATCCATCTTCTTTGAGCGCCGCTGCTTTGCCCGTTGGCCGCACATATCGCCAGCAACGCAATGTCTGCCCCACCCGCCTCAAAGTGGTGTAATCGTGTCGGTGACCCCACAGCAGAGATAGCAATTCACTTTCGGTCGCAAGTGTGGTACACCCCAAGAATCTGCTGACCCTTAGGTGAACCATCATGTCCAATACCGTTCCTGCCAATTCCTCGTCTCCACGCCGTAGTGCGTGGATTGTTGTTGCTATGCTGGCCATAGTTGCACTCCCAGCGGCGATCACGTTAAACACGATTCAACGACCCGCCGCACTCGCTGTTCCTGCAGATTCCACCCCGCACGGATATACCTGGAGCCTGCTCTTGTACATCGTTCCGATTGTCGTTATCGCTTTCTGGTTCCTGCCACACGAAGGAATCAGAATTCCTCAAAAGGCTTTCTGGCTGACGATGGCAATTCTAGTTCCGCTCGGCTGTGGGCTTGATTTCTTCTTCGCCCGGTGGTTTTTCCTTTTTCCCAATCGAGGTGCGACGCTTGGGCTCGAAGCACCAGCACTTGGGGGATCGGTCCCTATCGAAGAGTATGTTTTCTACCTGACGGGGTTCATGGCAGTTCTAATGCTCTATATCTGGATGGACGAATACTGGCTGGCCGCTTATAACGTGCCGGACTATCCCGGGGAAGCGAAGAAGATCTCTCGTCTGTTGCGGTTCCACCCAACTTCCCTTGTCCTCGGCGTCGTCCTTATCGTGCTGGCCATCGGGTATAAGAAATTCTTCGCTCCAGGACCCACCGGTTTCCCAGGTTACTTCGTGTTCCTTGTCGTCGGAGCATTGGTTCCCGCAGCGAGTTTCTTCCCAACTGCACGACCGTTCATCAACTGGCGCGCCTTCAGCATCACGCTCTTCTTCACCCTCCTCATCAGCCTGCTGTGGGAAGTTACGCTGGCCGTACCTTACGGTTGGTGGGAATATCGGAAGGATCAAATGCTGGGCGTGTTCATCGGAGCGTGGTCCAGACTTCCCATCGAAGCGGTATTTGTCTGGATAGCCGTCACCTACACGACTACGATTGTGTTTGAGATTGTCAAGCTCTGGCAGGCCTCGGGCCGAAAGGCCAAGCATGCGTTTCTGGGAAGGCAAGAGTAGCTAACCTAAAACGGCCTGTGCGCGGATGCGGCACCCCGTGGTTCCGTGCGTATGGTCGGTCACTTGGAGATTATCTCGCCCGTGTGCGGATTCTTGGCTGCCATCGATTGACAAATGGATGTATTGTTGGCTTCTCGGAAAGTGGCCATCGGGGGGAAAGTGCGAGGGGCAAAGGCACTACTTAATGATCACGCCGACTGGCTGTCGGTTGAGTTAAAGCTTCTCTTTTGCGCTTTTCGACGGTGGTCCAATAAGTTGGCGTCCCGGCGCTGGATAAGCCGTTTGTTTTGAGCGCCGGTTTTGGAAGGGCTGGGTGGTTCATTGGCTAATGACAATGAACCATCATTCACAGGATCCTGAGGGCCCATGAAAGAACGTCACGGATCCCAGTCCCGGCAGGTCGGTCGTCCTTCGGTGGGGAGTGATTGCTCTTAGGTCCAGAGGGGAGGCCTGGCGGCAGGAAAGCGAATCGCTTCCCGCGAGGTCTCTTATGACGGGCTCACCAGAACTTGGGGAAGCGGGAGCAGGTCATCCCGTCGCTCACTGACGGCATAGCCCATGCACAGGGACTCCACCACCGGACGATACCGTAAGGGCTTTAGAACTTTTTTGATAACACGTCCTGCAACATCGCCTTGTCCAGCGTCAGGTCCGCCACGATTCGCTTCAGGCGCACATTCTCCTCCCGGACCTGCTTCAGTTCCCGCACCTGGTCGACTTCCAAACCGCTGTATTTCTTCTTCCACCGGTAAAAAGTCTGTTCCGAGACCCCCACCTGGCGGATCAGTTCCGAGATCGGAATCCCCAGTTCCGCCTGCTTCAAAATCGCCACGATCTGTTCGGCAGAAAATCGCTTCTTCTTCACGGCAAAACCCTCCTTTTCCAAGTCTAGATTTTGCCTCAAACGAACCTTGCAGATGGCTCAAAAAACCAGGTCCCATCACTCCCGCCGGATCTGTTCGAATAGCTCCACCTTCGCTCTCCAATCCACCGCCGCCTCCATCCTGGGCTCGCCCACGATAGAGTAGTCGGCTCATCGTTTCAGGTGGGGCCAATTCAGAGAAGCGAAATCACGTGGGGAGTCGGATTAGATGGGCGTATTGATAATGGACAACTTATTGAATTGTTATCAGTTACAAACCTCCTAAATCTCACCTTCCACGCCTAATTGGAACTTAACTGGAACATCGTTTCTTCTTCGCCTCGCAGGGTCAAAGGCAATCCTCATGACTCTGCAATGGCCCACTCGAACCCGAACGATCAGGCCGTATCTCACCTGCCGAGCCGAGTGTCATTCAAAGGACTCTTCCTGCCTGGGTCAAGAATCTCCACTACAATCGACTTGTTCGGCGTTGCGCTCGGATTGTCACTTCCGTAGAATGCCCTCTTTAGGGCGCTGTAGGCAGGGGTGCTAGATCCTCCAACAATAGAGCAGAGGTCGCTGCTTAATTTCGTTCCAACCAGGATGCACCCTTTCGTTTCGTCTGGTTCATTTCCAACATGGATCTGGACGTTCGTACGCCCCGGGACATTTCTCAACTCGATTCTCCAATGGTCCCGATGATCGTACCGCAAAATACCGGAATAGGAACCCGCAGGTATTGAACTAATGTTTTTCTGATTGTCTTTCCACGGCCGCTCTAGAGTGTATACGATTATTCGGCCATTTACCGCTAGATAACCTGATGTGCATCTGTTCCCTGGGTACTCACGGTAAATTGTAATCTTAAATTCTTCACCAAACGCATGTCCACATGCCAATAAGCCGACAAAAATAACCAGAAGTGCCAGTGATGTTCTACTTCGGTTTGATTTCATCAGATACTCCATCATCTCAATCAAATTGCTATTAGTGGTGTCCGACGTCGTGCCGGTGCGGCATAATAGCCACGCGATCCATCACCCAGCCAAGATGCCCCGCCAGTCGCAGAGGGTCCGATCCAGATCCACGCGAATCGGAGAAGAATGTCACAATAAAACAGTGGCTCGTCAACACTCCCTTTTTGTCGATACCCGATGATGACACATCGCCTCGCGCAGAAACCAGCCCACAGACCAAGAAGCTGAATTTCCAGAGGACCTATAGGAGCGCAAGCAATTTACACCTTAGCGCTGCTTAACATCAAGACAAACCTTGGACCCCTCTGGCGCGTTCAAAAGCCTCGGCACATGATAACTCTTCTCAATTTCTCAAATTCAGAGCCGCACTTGTCACTACCATTTTTCAGAAGGCGACTACGACTCTAATCAAGTTTCATATGGTCGGCGGAGACCAAGCCGCAGTGATCTGTCGGCAGAGTAACGCAAATGTCGTTTACTTCCGCATCGGCTCGTGCAATCATAGTCCGCCCCAGCGACTAAAAGCTGTTTCAAAAACCGCTCTGAGCGGGCGTCAGGGCACGACTTCGTGTCCTGACGCAGTTCCTGCAAATTGTGAAACAGCTTCTAGCGTCGCAGCCCGAATGGTTCGGTTTGCAAGACACTTTGCGGAATCCGCACCCCGACTAACCCCAAGTTGGGAAATCCAGAGTGCCCAGCGCAGATCTCTAGATTGGCTGCCAAACATCGTTACCTCTACGGACGAAGAATCGGTCCTTCGGCTCGACATGATGATCGACCTCTTTGACAGCGGTATCGATACCGTTCTACATTGCTTGCAGTAATCCCTGCCGTACACGGAGGCGAACATCGGAAACCCTGAGTAATATATACAAGACCTGGGGCTTACTTATCCCTCCGCCTTCGCGAGTTTTTATCGGTATTCACCCACGTCTCTCCTCCCTGAGGCTTTCCCCCGGAATCGTTGCGAGTGCTTGGAATAACAGGTTATCACTAAGGCGACGTTCGCCTTGGGCATCACGGAGTGCTTGAATAACTCTAGGAGCGTCCATTCCACCCGCCTTTCTTGGTAATCAGTACCGTTTCTGGCGCAGGACTTCTCGAGATTCAGTAGCCATATATTCAAGGTACAAGTGAGTTCATCTGTTTGAGCCTGAATTTCAACTTGGATTTCCGCACCCCGCAAGGATGTGTCGAGCGTTGTCGCCGCTGAGGCTTACTGCGCTGATGCTATCGTCCAAAGTAAACTTTGAAAACCCCATAGGCCGGCAGCCATGAGGCCTCGGATTACGCTGCTCGCATTACAAGAGTCAACCTGAGCACGATCAAATTTCAATTTGATCGAAGTAGCGTGTCCTGTAAACCTTGGCAGTCGCTGAGTCTTTGGCCGATAGTATTTCCTCTTCCATAACGAGCACAGCATATTTGAACCACGCAGGGGAATGAGGCAAATCGAGTCTGATCGTGAGCGTGCCCATTCCGTGTAGGTCATCAGCTTCGAATTTGAAAGGCTGAGAATCGCTGAATACCGGCTTGACCGGAAGCCAGCTTACTTCCTCGTCAACTGAGTGCCAGCGATGCTGCAATTCAACTGATATTCGTGTCTCGCGAGTCCATTCCCAACGCATGCGCGATCGATCCCATTGCTGGGTTACGGGATTCGTCACAGCCACAAATGGGCCGCTGACACAGACGGTTATCGACTTTCCATTACGCGAAAGAGTGCAGCACCGATCTTCAGCAAGTTGGACAAAGTCGGCCAATACGACCGGAGACATGCGCGCATCACACAGGGGCGAAATCCCCACCAATCCGTTCGGGGCATAGCGCGTCAGCGCCAGTTGCACAAAAGGTGAGCGGGCCAAGAAGGCGTCGTCTCCCGATGTTTCCGTTGGCTGTATCCGGATGTCAGCGAACCAAAGGTTGCGACTCTTAACGAAGTGGGTCTGGAATCCTAGAATATCGACAGCTCCCGTTTCCGATGCATTCATCGCAAAGGCGGGCGTACTTTCAGCCAGAAAGCCGGCGCCGGTTTGGGCCGAATTTGTGAACATCTTCGCATCCATCGCCTCTTTCGTGACTCCGTGCTGGGCCCAACTGCCTTGCGTGGGATCCATGCCAATCTTGCTCACGAACAAACCGACGGAGGAGGATGTCGTTGTTTTGGATGGTGCAAGCACTACACCGAGCATTTGGTCATTGTCTGTGACCGGAAAGGGGCGCTCCATATACACGCGCAGATGGCATACCCTGCTCTTCTGGACCTTTCCATTATTGTAGGTTTCGTCCCAGCGAAACGCGGGAATGATGTATGCAATGACGGGAGCTGGCGGACGAACTGTCGCCTTTACCTCCACCGGGCCGGACAGAGTCTGCTTGAGCTCGAACTGTGATTGGTGGTCTTGGACGTCTGGATAGAATCCAAGGAATTTCGATGTAGCCACTGTGGAATAGGTGATTGAACGGGCGCGATTATCGCGAAAAATGTGCTGTTTTCCGTTGAAGTAATTCGGCAGCCCCTTAGACGGATCCACTGGTGTGTATGGAAGCTCCACCTCGAAAGCGGTTTCGTTGTAATGGACACACTCAGGTTGCGGACGGGCCGGATCGTCGATATACAGTTCATACGATGCGTGAAATGTTATTTTGCCCGTGCTGCGAACGCAGGGATCAAGGGACCCGCTAATACAGGCGTTGGTATCGCCGTATTGTCTTGTCAGGGTCAGATCTTTGACGATAGGCTGGCCTAACGGCCTTCTAACTGCGTGAACGAGTCGTATCTGATGTGGCGGCGACACGGTGGGGTGCCGCCCATCAGTCCAAGAGCCGTTACTGGCTAGGAGATCGTCGGTGTGCCGGCCAAGCTCCGTTCTGTCACCTAGTCCCACGGCATTGAGTATTACGGACTCAGGAATCTCCGGTTTGGTCTTACTGGTGGTTGAGTTCGTAGAGACCAGGCTCGGCCGTTTCCAAGTGGCGCCGCGATTTGTGGAGACACTTGAAGCCTTCCTGTGGTTATCCTGGCTGGAGGCGGGAGCTCGTTCCGGTGTCTGTCGGATGGCGAGCCGAACGGGATGCTGCGACGGATTCGAAGCCGTGCAGCCGGCGGAACTGAGTTCGACGATTGCGTCCGTGGCTTTGGGCAGATAAAACGTTATCCCCGGAGTGTTGGCGAATGTCGTCGGCGGAAATAGGGTCATTTCACGCATCTCAGTATGTGCCCGCTCTTCAGTTGGCAGCAGACGAAGTACAACAGGGTTTGCGTTCGGCCACTTGGCATCTTGAGCGTAAAAGGCGAGATACTGTGCTTCCGAATTCGTCCAAGGGGTGAAGTCTCCAGGCGGCTTGAACTGGATGCAGGCAAACAAGACGTGCGGATCTGGAAAATACCTGTGTCTGGGTCTGGAGGGTCCTAGACAAAGCAACCCATCCTGTTGTTCCGGGTCGACTTCTCTGCAGTTGTCCGGCCCACCGTTCGCTTCATCTTGAACGGTGACAAATCGTCCTTTATCGTCGAGCCAAAACTGCTCGAAAGCTCCGCGAGGGAGACCACGATCGAGTTTCCCGGACCATTCGGCCAGTTGCCGTGTCTCGCGCGGTGGCACCACGGCGCGTTCGATGAATCCGGATCCGTCGCGCAGGACCAACGTAGTGATATTATCGCCTGGACGATTCGTCCGATCGATCGGCTCTCTCAGGAGCAATTGCGGTCCGCGAAACGGCTCTTCCCGGAGGAAGCAATGGCTGAGGGTAACCACGTCGTTGGAATGTTCGTTCCGCGGGACGCATTTACCTAGCTTCGGACTGTTGCCGCACAGATCCACCACACGGCTGCGCAGCCTGTAGGTGGTCTCAAAGCGTTGTGGCAGTTCGGAGTGGTCAGCAACACTGTAAGTGGGAATGAGCGGAAAGATGGCATTGTCCGATGATTTTTGCCCGCGGGAAAAGCGGGAAAAGAATGGTGGGACGGACAGATTTTCGCCGTACCAGGTCCAGAGTGCCTGATCCATACGAATGACTGTGCTGGAGCCACCATCTTCGACAATGCCGCCCAATGTGACGAAACCCTCGTCAGCCATGAGATCTTCATCGGTGGAAGGCTGCCACGTGATGGACCCATCGAGGGACTTATATGAACTGAGCCGCGCGCCCAACGAAAACCATCGGCCGTCCTTACGTCCATCGGTCATATCGACGCGGTAGCCCAGGATCAGGTTGTCGGCATAGAGGATGGGGGGAGGATCGAGATTGATCGGCTTCTCAGAGAGTTTTTGGGAACGGGCTGCGCGCGCCACATGGAATAGTTGAATGCCGGTGGTTCGGGCGGAGGGGAGCGTGTCCGGCGCCGCTCTTTTGGCATGGCGTTGCGTCATGTACTGCCGATACTGTGAACCCCGGCGGTACGAGAAAGACGAATTCACTATCTTGTGCATCGAGCCGGTCGCATCTTCTGAGGTTGTATAGAACAAAGACGAGTGACCATCATCCTTACTGGTTGCACCGAGCCAAAGATACCGGGCTTGCAAGAGGCGGTAGCCATCATCAATTTCGGTTTTAGGAGTAGTCGGCAGAAGGCGGTCGTATTGGGAGCGGGCACAAAACTCCGCTTCGCCCGCCTCCCCTGCAGGGCCGATGTATATTGCCGTGCGACAACAGACAATGGAAGAGTCCGTAATCGGCGGAGCCACTGTCAGAAGAACGGCCTTGTCGGCTTGCGCAGGCAGGGATAACGTCACGTCCACAGCCAGCCCCAGCGGACGAAGCAGGGCGGGGTAGCGGTTCACCATGCCAAGCATCTGGTGAAAGTCAGGCATCGTCGCCGAGCAATCGTTTGTACCGGTGCCGGTGTCTTTATTGCGGCTGACCAGCAGGAACTCCACAATTCGTTGAGCTTGACTCAGGGAATCGCAACGATAATTCAAACCGGAAGCCATGTTCTCGATGGCTGAGAGCACCGGAGCGATGGGCTTGTTCGGATCGAAAGACAGCGATAAGGCGCAATGACGCCATAGAGCCAGTATTCCCAGCGGTGCCAGAGGTTGATCCTCGGAGTCCAAAACACTTATCCCGTATTGGAATCGTTCCGTTAGAAAATCCCGGTTCTCTGAACTTACCAATCCTCTCACGGCTGTGGGTATCCAGTTCGCATTAGAGGGGTCAAGCAGGTCAGCCCGTGCTTTCAGTTGATCCTTTATCGGAGGGTTGGTGGTGGTATCGCCAAGATTGGGATGAAGGTAGACATCGATGCAAGCGAACTGGCCATCCAGCGTCGTTCTTGCCTCGTCGGAAAAGGTGTTGGCTTGCCTGCGCTCGGCATATCTGTTAACCGACCGCGCGCGTCGATGGCGCTTCAGGACATAATCCATGAATGCGGCATCGTGTGCAATGTGCCAAGGGGTCTTGATGCGCGCGGCCTTGCGATTTGAGTTCGCCTGGCCTGACCTCCCCTTAAATAACAGCGCCCACATCTCGGGAATTCTGCGATAGACTTGCGGCTTTTTTCTCGGGGAGTCTAATGGACGCCCGGAGACATCGGAGAACGTGAAGGTCCATTCTCCATTGCGGAGAGCCGATCCAATGTTGCCAGCGGTTGGGGAATCGTCAGAGTTCCAGTTCTCGAACCAAGTATGGCAGATTCCCCGATCTTTGGGCAATGACAGCGTAAACAGCAGACTGAGTTTCAGGCCTTTGTCGCTGGTACGCCCGTTCGGCAGCGCGGTAACGACAACTTGTTCGCCGTGTTGCGCAGTCGTAGCGGGAAATGTCGATTTGAGTGGTCTCTTCATAAATTTTGTGATCTTTGTCCCTCGCTTACTATGAAAGTGATGCGGCAAATGAAAAACGTTTTAAGTAGTCGTTCCATATCTCCTGCGTCAGCTCCTGGTCTGGATCAATGGCGGGCACCGTACACGGGCGAGTCGCACGTGCGGACATGAGGTGACTGTCCGCTGCCGCCAGCATCATTTGGCTGCCGTCTCGGTGACCTTGAAACTGGTAAGTCGCGTGGAAAGTGTAAGACGCGCTGAAGAAAAGAATGTCGATATCAACCTCGAAATCAGCATCACCTTGAACAATACCGCCGGACAGATAGTAGGTCGTAACCTTCAGATCGATGTCCATCGATACGATGCCGAGGACATCCATGTGGCCATGAGCATGAACAAAGCCACCCACGCGGGATTTACTCGCCTCCAGTCGGAAGTAGATTCCGGCAACAACATACCCCCAACCGTTTAGTGGACCAATCGAGATACCGGCAACGAGTCCAAATTCCAGCGCTCCTTCCAACATTTCCACGCCATCGAGCCCTAGACGGAGCTGGAGGAACCCTCCTCCACCAAAAATCGATACGGCAAGAAGAAAGGGCTGATCCTGTTCGGATACACCGAAAATGCAGCGGACGGGATCGCCATTGAACGGCAGCTTGACGGCCACGTTCAGGCTGAGCTGCATCATGGAGAAAGTGCCGACCTGAACATTAGGCACGTGAAAACGAAATCCTGCGCTGACGGCGCCTTCGACGAAATCGAGGAAGGGGCCGTTTTGAGGATTGAGCAAGGATGCGATCTCTGCGACGAACTGCATCTGGTCGCCAAAGCGAACCTTGTCGATGGTAAGTTGAACGTCGGGGCGATTCCCACTGGAGGCTGTAAATTTGAAAGAGTTAATGTCGATGATGATGAAGCTCGGCCTCCCGATCAGGTTGATCGAGAAGTTCTTGATGGTTCCGACTGTTTTGAATGATGGACTTGGCTGTGGGCCGGTACGCGAGATAGGCACGATGGCTTCCGCTTGAATGGTGAGATCCGCGTTGGCGCGAAGAAGGAAAACCGGCTCAAAGCTCTTGAGCTTGGGACGCCAGTCGAAAGAGAGTCGAACTTTGACAGCGTGCGGTATCATGCCCTGCAGTCGGCTGAGCACCTGCTTCGCAGTCTCGACTACTTCTTTTCCGGCGTCCGGTAGATTGGAAACCCCTTGTTGCGTCGCCTGCACCAAGGCGTTGACGGCTGCTATCGTCTGGTTCAGATGATAGACGGCTTGTGAAGGTGAAATCGGACAGCCGGGGGACAACGGTGATGCTGGGACCGCTTTTTCATACGCATCGAAGCTATCGCCGACAACCGCCAGTTGCGATTCGATTACCTTGAAAAGCACCATCTCGGTGTCAGTGACCGAGGTGATGAAATTATTGAGGTTCTTCCACTTGCCGTAGAGGGTCGCAAGCGCATTGCACGCGGGCTGTGCGATTGTGTTGAACCACTTGATAAAAGTGGAT
>Ga0307373_10008484_pt1 | contig 15629 bp, 12 predicted proteins | sample OX2MG_FD_202534 | JGI IMG/M metagenome (GOLD analysis project Ga0307373, IMG submission 202534) | Soil microbial communities from Risofladan, Vaasa, Finland - OX-2 | ecosystem: Environmental > Terrestrial > Soil > Coastal area > Acid sulfate soil | place: Finland: Risofladan, Vaasa | collected... | reverse complement strand
CCCTCTACGAGTGCATGGTCGCCGGAGGGGTCCCCGACGGGGTCCTCAATCTGGTGCTCGCCGACGGCATCACCACCTTCGAAGGACTTCGCCGCTCGCTCGACGGGGGACTGGTCGACAAGGTGGGCTTCACCGGTTCCTCGGCGGTCGGGTCCTTGATCGGGGAGCTCTGTGGTCGCCATCTGCAGGCTCCGTGCCTCGAGCTCGGCGGCAAGAACCCCATGGTGGTCATGCCCGATGCCGACCTCGACCTCGCGGTCGACGGCGCACTCTTCGCCGGCTTCGGTACCGCGGGGCAGCGGTGCACCTCCCTCGGCACCGCGATCGTGCACGAGTCGCTGCACGACGAATTCGTGGAACGGCTCGTCGCAGCGCTCGAAGCCGCGCCGATCGGCGACCCCGAAGAGGCGGTCCTCTACGGACCGATGCTCGACGAGCGCTTCGCGCATCGGTTCGAGGAGTACCTGTCGTCCCTTGTTCGGCCCCACCACCGTCTGTGTGGTGGCAGCGTCGGACGCATCTCGTCGTCGTCGCCCAGGGTCAACTTCGTCGGCGACCCCGACGCCGGGATCTTCTACCACCCGGTCCTCGTCGACGGGGTGAGGGTCGACGACGACATCGCAAGGACCGAGACCTTCGGCCCCTTGGTCGGAATTGCCCGCTTCGTCGACTTCGACGAGGCGCTCGCGTTCGCCAATTGCTCCGGCTACGGCCTCTCGGCGTCGATCTATACGACGTCTGCAGAGGCAGCCTTCCACTTCCGCAGCCAGATCGGCGCGGGCATGGTCAGCGTCAACAACTCCACTTCGGGAGCGGAGGCGCACCTGCCGTTCGGAGGGAACGGAAAATCCGGGAACGGGTCGCGCCAGTCGGGGAAGTGGGTGCTGGACCAGATGACGCGCTGGCAATCCGTCAACTGGGACTTCTCGGGTCGCCTCCAGAAGGCGCAGATGGACACCGACGTGATCACGGCGGACCGGGGCTTCCACCTCAGCTGGGAGTCGCCACCCCTCCACGCGCCATGATCGGGACGAAGCCTTCGGCCACCTCTCCGGTATGGACGTCGACCAGGTTGTTCGCCCACTCGGCGGGAACACGCTCGAGGGGCTGCACCAGTTCGTCGAGCGTCGGACCGATCCGGCTCGCGACCCTCTCGAGCGCGGTCCTGTCGAGGTTGTAGGCGTAGATCCCGGTCGCAGACAGCATCTTCACTGCCACCTCTGCAGGGACGCCCTGGAATGCCCACCGCAGGTAGTGCTTGGTCTGGCTCTCCTCGCTGGCCGTCTCGGGGTACTTGTAGGTGCCCTCGCCGTGGGGGTAGTCCCTGCCCCAGATGACCTGGTCGACGTAGTCCTCTTCGATCGCCTCGTGCACCGCGGACGGGGGCATGAAGCTCGCCCCGATGAAGACGTTGGACGTCATGTACTCGCTCGGGGGCTTGGGCACCTGGGAATGCAGCGCCTCTGACGGCGACGAGTAGACGAAGTCGAGCTCGCGCATCGTCCAGCGCCACCAGCCCCGCTGGAGCTCGGTCAAGACGAGCTTGAGGCCCGGATGGCGCGCGAAGACGCCGCCGAAGATCATCCTGACCATCCCGCGCCGGCACGGCCAGCCGTCGTCGAGCCTGGACATCGCCATCGCCTGTGGGCCGAAGACGTCGTTCCCCGGAAGGCCGATGTGCGTGGACAGGTTCATGTCGAGGTCTTCGCACGCCGACCAGAACGGTTCCCACTGCGGGTGGTCGTACTCGGCGATGCCCTCGCGCGGCGCGGGGAAGTTCACCCCCTTCAGGCCACGCCCGGCCGCCCACGCGAGCTCTTCGACCGCAAGGTCGACGTCCCACATCGGCACGTATGCGAGCCCGATGAGCCGCTCGGGAGCGACCGAGCAGAAGTCGGCGAGCCAGCGGTTGTACATCCGGTGGCCGACGGCCACGAGCTCGAGATCCTTCTTCGTGTCGGGCTCCGACCATTCCCGCCGCCCACCGAACGGGTACACCTCGGTGTTCTGGCTGCCGTGGAAGATCACCTCGGCCGCGACGCCCTCCCAGTCCATCTCCCGAAGGCGCGTGGCCACGTCGTAGTGACCCGGCGTCCGCCGATTGACGAACCGCCGGACCTTCGACACTTCGCTCGCCTGGGTGCTCCGCCCCGACAGGTCGCCGGGCTCGTCGCCTTCGTCCATCGTTTTTGCGTTGGCAGCGCTGAAACGGTCGAACTCCTCGAGGTGCTGCTTGGGGCAGTACTGCCGCAGGTCCTCTTCGAGTCGCGGCCCGACGTGGCTGTCCGCCGACATGACGGTCAGCCTGGTCGAGCCGTTCGCCATCGGGCCGGTCGTCTCAGTCATCACCCCGTCCTTGTGCCGATGAGGGATGGTACGCCCTCGGGAACGTACTGTAGGAGGCTGACGCCGGCGTCGCTGCCGAGACGTCGCGCCGACGTCGACGCCGCACGAAGGGCGCGGTTTCCTCACGGAGGGACGGTGCCGGACAGTGCTCGCCGGCGGCCAGCGCTTGTATCGGCCGGGTCGAAGCGATCAGGATGAAGTGAGCCGGACCTGAGGGTCCAATGAACGAAGGGAACTCGGGGGTGACCCATCAGGCAGTCGCATTCGCGCTCGCGGCCTTCCGGATCAGCGTCGCGTCGGTGATGCTGGCCCACGGCCTCAACCACATCTTCGGCGGCGGCAAGATCGCCGGGACCGCAGGATGGTTCGAGAGCCTCGGCATGCGTCCCGGCCGTCTCCACGCGTGGTTGGCAAGCCTCACGGAAGTGGGGAGCGGGGTCCTCCTCGCCCTGGGACTGCTCACTCCGATCGCAGGTGCCGGGGTCGTCGGCGTCATGTTGGTGGCATGGATCGCCAACCATCGCGGGCACGGGTTCTTCATCTTCAGGCCCGGTGAGGGGTGGGAGTACGTCATGATCCTGACGGTGGCCGGTCTCGCCCTCGCGACGGTCGGCCCCGGGACCTGGAGCCTCGATCGCGTGCTGGGCCTGGAGCGCCTCTGGGGAGCCACCGGACTGTGGATCTCGGTCGGCGCAGGTGGCGGGGGGGCCATGAGCCTGCTGGGTCTCTTCTGGCGTCCAGTCCGGGTGCCCGAGAAGGGCGCAGCGACGTAGGTGGGCCGCTCCGGCGGGGGAGGAGCGGGGTGCCGGTCGCTCGTTCTGACGGACCTGCCCGGCACGGTGACGTGCAACCCGCTGCAGGAATGCGGGAGTCTCCCGATGCAGCCGGGGGGCCCGGCCGACCAAGTTTGGGGGGCGCCTCGGCAAGTGGGGCGCGCTCCGGCACGCTGAGTGGGGGGAACATGGGTCGCAAGCTGCACGTGACGATCGATATCGGGGGGACCTTCACCGATCTTGTCGCGTACGACGAGGCGAGTGAAGAGTTGCTCCTCGCAAAGGCACCGTCGACTCCCCCGCTGTTCATCGACGGGGTGATGGCAGCCCTCTCCACCGCCGGCATCGAGCCGCAGGAGATCGTCCACTTCAGGCACGGATCCACGATCGCGACCAACGCCATCATCGAGCGCAGGCCCGTCAAGACCGGGCTCCTCACGACGCGCGGCATGCGGGACGTCCTCGGCGCCGGGCGGGCGAACCGCCCCGACCTGTTCAACTCGAACTGGGACCCCTCTCCTCCGCTCGTCCCGCGCCGCCACGTCCTCGAAGCGACCGAGCGCGTCGACTACGAAGGCACGGTCCTCACGGAGCTGTCCGAGGAGGACGTGCGGCTCGCCGCGCGGACCTTCGCGGCCCGGGGCATCGAGGCGGTCGCCGTCTCGTACCTGAACTCGTTCATGAACCCCGAGAACGAGATCCGCAGCCGCGAGATCCTCCAGGAGGAGCTCCCCGAGGGCGTCCACGTCTACACCTCCGCCGAGACCCTCCCGGAGATCCGCGAGTTCGAGCGCACCTCGACGGTCGTCGCGAGCGCCTATCTGGCTCCGATCGTGAACAGCTACCTCGATGCGCTGGTCAGCCGCTTGAAGGAGTGGGGGTACCAGGGCGAGGTAGGAGTCACGCACTCGGGCGGCGGCATGCTCTCGACGCGGGCCGCCCGCAGCGTCCCGGCGCGGATCTGCCAGTCCGGCCCGGCGGGCGGCGTCGTCGGCGGGCTCGTCAGCGGGAGCGCCTCGGGCTACGACAACGTGATCACCTTCGACATGGGCGGGACGAGCGCCGACCTGTCGCTCGTGGTGGACGGGAAGCCGTCGCTCATCTCGGAGTGGCGCGTCGACTGGAACATCCCGATCCTCTTCCCGGCCATCGACCTCGTCACCATCGGCGCCGGGGGTGGCACGATCGCCTGGGTGGACGACGGCGGGTCGCTGCGGTGCGGTCCGCAGAGCGCCGGCGCCGATCCCGGACCTGCGTGCTTCGGCAAGGGGAGCATGCTCGCCACGACCACCGACGCACATCTCGTCCTCGGCCGGCTCTCGCCCGAGCGCCCCCTGGGTGCCTCCATCAAGCTCCAGCCCGATCTCGCGTCGAAGGCGCTGCAGGTGCTCGGGGAGAAGCTCGACATGAGCGTCATGGAGGTGGCGCACGGCATCCTGCGCATCGCCAACACCAACATGACGATGGCGACCCACCTCATCTCGGTGCAGCGGGGACACGACCCCCGGGACTTCACGCTCGTGGCGGGGGGTGGTGCAGGGCCGTTGCACGGGGTGGACATCGCCAGGGAGCTCGGCATTCCCCGTGTCGTCATCCCGCGGTCGCCGGGGCTCACCTCCGCCCTCGGCATCCTCCACGTCGTGGTACGCAACGACTTCCAGCGACCCGTCCTCAAGCAGCGCACCCAGCTCGCGGACGGCGAGCTCGCGCAAGTGTTCTCCCAGCTCGTCGGGACCGCCACGTCGTGGTTCGACGCCGAGCAGATCCCCGAGGAGCAGCGGCGCACGGACCTCTCCGTCGACGCCAGGTACTACGGGCAGACCTCGTACATGAACCTGGAGCTCGAGGGGCTGCCGAAGAGCGACGGGGACGTCGACAGGCTCGTCGACCGGTTCGAGGACCGGTGCCGGAAGGAATTCGGCTACGTGCTCCCCCGGGACTTCGCCGACGTGGAGTTCGTGAACGCCCGGGTTGCCGCCATCGGGGCCGCCGGACGGGCGAAGCTCCCGACCGACACCACCTCGGGTACCCTGAAGGACGCGAGGATCGGCGAGCGCCAGGTCTACTTCGAAGAGGCGGGTGGGACGACCTCGGCGACGATCTACGAGCGCGAGCGGCTGCGCAGCGGCATGGAGTTCGCCGGTCCCGCCATCGTGGAGCAGCTCGATTCCACGATCGTGCTCCCCCCGGGCGCCCACGCCCGGGTGGACGACTACCTCCACCTCGTCATCGACGTCCTCGGTGCCTGAGGGCTCCGGAAGGGACAGGAGAGAGATCGCATGACTGACCTCGCCAAAGAGCCGAGCCCGAAGCTTCGGCTCGACCCGATCACGTTCGAGATCCTGCGCAACGGCTACCGATCGATCTGCAACGAGGCCAGCGCGCTCATCGAGCGGGTCTCCTACGCGCCGACCATCACCGAAGGGCACGACTATTCGGTGTCGATCCTGACCGCGGACGGACGCCTCGTGTCGCACGGGCAGCGGGACCAGGCTCCGCACATGGGCACCTTTGAGTCGTCCGTGCAGAATTTGGTTGCCGTCGTCGACAAGTTCGCGCCGGGTGATGCCTACATCTACAACGATCCGTACACGGGCGGCTCACACCAGAACGACGTGAAGCTGATGCGCCCCATCTTCCACGACGGCGAGCTCATCGCGTTCGGGATCGCGCTCTGTCACTGGCCGGACGTCGGTGGACCGAACTGGGGAACGTTCAACCCCCGCGCCGAGGAGTGCTATGCCGAAGGGCTGCGGATGCCGCCCCTCAGACTCTTCGAGAACGACCAACCGGTACGCCAGATCTGGGACCTCATCATGGCGAACGTCCGTGTCGGCGTGGAGCGCCAGGCCGAGATCTACGCACAATTCCAGGCCGACCGGCTCGTCGAGCGGCGCGTGCTCGGACTGGTCTCGAAGTTCGGCATCGACGCGGTGAAGGACGGCTTCGAAGACGTGATGGACCACTCGGAGCGTCTGTTCCGCGCGTGGGTCAGCCGCCTGCCCGACGGCAGCTACGAATTCGAGGACTTCGGCGACCACGACATCGGCAAGGAGGGACAGACACCGATCCGCGTGCACTGCAAGATGACGATCGACGGCGACCAGGTCACGTTCGACTGGACCGAGTCCGACCCGGCGCCGATCGCCTCCTGGGGCTTCGCCCGTCCGGCCCTCTTGGCTGCCAATTTCGACGGAACGATGCACTGCTTCCCGGAGCTTGCCCCGCTGAACCATGGCGTCGTGCGGTCCGTGAACGTGATCACCAAGCCGGGGACGTGCGTCGACGTGCAAGAGCCCACGCCCGTGACGGGGTACTGCTCGGGCTCCTTCGAGAAGGTGGACGCCATCACGATGGCGTGCTGGGGTCAGGCCCTGCAGCACGTCGACCCTCGGCGCGTCCACGCCGCCACCGTCAACCTGCAGAACGTCGTCACGGGGGGGACCCACCCGAAGACCGGTCGCGGCTTCGTCAGCTACCTCTGGCTGGAAGGCGGACAAGGCGCGCGGGTGTACGCCGACGGGAACGACTATTACATGATGATCTTCATCTCGGGCGCCTCGAACCAGCCGTGCGAGACGCTCGAGCGGTGGTATCCCATGTACTACACCGAGGTGCTGGCGGTTCCCGACTCGTGTGGCGACGGGAAGTTCCGCGGGGGGGTCGGTCTCTCGAGGAGCTTCGAGGTATGGGGCGAGACGGAGATCACCGTGCACGGCGATCGTGAGAAGTTCACGCCGTTCGGACTCGCAGGTGGGACGAACGGCGGCCCGAACCGGATGGTTCGCAACGCCGCGCGTCCCGACGAAGAGAACCTCGGGATGTTCGCGACGAAGAAGAAGCTCCGGCCGGGTGACACCCTCACCTTCGAGTCCAACGGCGGCGGTGGCTACGGCCTGCCGTGGGAGCGTGATCAGGACGCCGTGCTGGACGACGTCATCGACGGCTACGTCTCGATCGAAAAGGCGCGGGACGTCTACGGTGTGAGCGTAAAGAAGCTGGACGAGTTGGCGCTCGTCTACGAGATCGACGCAGAGGAGACGCGCTCGTTGCGGCAGAGGATGGCCGCGCAGGACCAACGCCCGCGAGGTCTCGGACCTCACCAGGTGCACCTGCTCGGAGAGCAGCTCATCGAACGGGTCTGACGGGCCCACGGGGAGCTGGTGACGAAGAGATGGGTGCCGAGATGGTGAGTCCACCTCGATCCGCGCCCACGCGGGCACCCGAGGAGCCCGGGGAGCCCGAGGGTCCCGACGAGCTCGCCGATGTCAGCTTCTCCCTGAACGGCTCGATGACGGCCCTCCGCGTTCCGGTTCGCTGGACGCTCGCAGACGTGCTGCGCGAGCGCGCGGGCGCGACGGGCACCCATCTCGGTTGCGAGCACGGTGTCTGCGGCGCCTGCACGGTCCTCGTCGATGACCAGCCGGTTCGGTCGTGCCTGATGCTCGGGGTGCAGGCGGACGGATCGTCGGTGCGCACCATCGAGGGCGTCGCGGCGTCCGATGGCCTCCACCCTCTCCAGAGGACGTTCCACGAGCAGCACGCGCTCCAGTGCGGCTACTGCACGCCCGGCTTCATCATGCTGGCGCTCGGATTGCTCGAGCGCGAGCCCGACGCGTCGCAGGAGCGGATCCGCGACGTGCTGTCGTCGAATCTCTGCCGCTGCACCGGGTACGCCCCGATCGTCCGCGCGGTGATGGCCGCGCAAGCCGAGATGCGCCGGTGACCACGGCCCTCGTGCGCACGCGGGCGCCGTCGGTCGGGTTAGCGCTCCCGCGCGTGGAGGACGACAGGCTCGTCCGCGGGGACGGCTGTTATGTCGGGGACATCCACCGGCCCGGCCAACTGCACGCAAGGATCGTCCGCAGCCAGGTCGCGCACGCGAACCTCCTCGCCGTCCACGTCGAGGAAGCCCGCGCTGCGCCCGGAGTTGTCACGGTGGTCTCGGGGAGCGACATCCCGGGGCTCTCGGAGAAGAGGATCCCCATCCGCCTCTCGCCCGGGCAGCTCGACCGGTTCGCGCTTCAGACGCCGCTGGCGCTCGACAGGGTGCGCTACGTCGGCGAGCCGATCGCGGTCGTCGTCGCGGTCGACCCGTACCTGGCGGAGGACGCCGCCGAGGCGGTCTGGGCCGACGTCGAGGAGCTGGCGCCCCAACTGGATCCCGTGCCGGGGCACGGAGCACCGCTGCTGTTCGACATGGTCCCCGACAACGCGGTCGCGACGTTCGAGACCGCGCACGGGGAGGACGTGGACGACCTCTTCCGTCACGCCGATGTCCTCGTGCACGAGCGCTTCTCCGTCCACCGCCACTCGGCGGCCCCGATGGAGCCCAGGGGCCTCTTGGCGGAGTTCGACGACGACAGCGGCCGTCTCACGGTCCACGGCCCGACGAAGGTGAAGCACTTCAACAAGCGAGTGCTGGCGGACCTGCTGGAGCTCGCCCCCGATCGGGTCCTGCTCGTCGAGCCGGACGTCGGCGGCGGCTTCGGGCCCCGGGGGGAGTTCTACCCGGAGGACTTCCTCATCCCGTGGTTGGCGGTGCAACTCCGTCGACCGGTGAAGTGGATGGAGGACCGCCTCGAGAACTTCGTCGCGTTGAACCACTCTCGCGAGCAGGTGATCGAGGTGGCGATGGCGGCGCGCCACGACGGGACCCTCCTCGGCTTCCGCAGTACGGGATGGTGCTCTCTCGGGGCGTACGTCCGGACGACCGGACACACCGTGCCGAGGCTCGCGGGGATCCACATGCCCGGGCCGTACCCCTGGCGGGGCTTCTCCACGAAATTCGTCAGCGTGCTGACCAACAAGACGCCGCTCGGCACCTACCGGGGCCCCGGGGAGGTCGAGGCCACGTTCGCCCGGGAACGCGCTCTCGATCTGGTGGCTGCAGAGCTCGGGATGGATCCGCCGGAATTGCGGCGCAGGAACCTCATCCGGTCCGACGCGCTTCCCTATCGGGTGGACACCGGTGCCGGCAGTGAGCCGCTCGTCTACGACTCCGGGGACTTTCCCGCGGCGCTCGACCAGCTGCTGGTGGCGGCAGAGTACGAGGAGCTTCGCCGGTCGCAGGCGGCGCGTCGTCAGGACGGCGAGGCCGTGGGCATCGGGGTCGCGTGCTTCTTCGACCAGGGGGGCATAGGGCCGTTCGAGCAGGCGCGCGTCGTCGCGGAGCCCGACGGGACGTTCACCGGGTACGTCGGCGTCTCCTCCATCGGGCAGGGGGTGCAGACGGCGCTCGCGCAGATCCTGGCGGACGAGCTCGGGGTCGATGTCGATCGCGTGCGCATCGATCACCGCGACACCGACTCGATCTCCGACGGGACCGGGGCGTTCGCGAGCCGGACGACGTCGTTCGGTGGCAGCGCACTCATCCTGGCCGCCCGCAAGTTGCACGAGGTCGCCCGGGCGCGGGGCGCCGATGTGCTCGGCGTGAACGACGGCGAGGTGACCGTCGAGGGTGACGAGGTCGTCACCGGGAACGGCCGGTCGGTGGCGCTGGCGGCGCTCGGCTGCGAGGCGGCGGCGACGTTCGAGTCGACACACGTCGACTTCTCCTTCGGCAGTGCCGTGGCGGTCGTGTCGGTCGACAGGCCGACGGGAAAGGTGACGGTCGAGCGCTACCTGGGCCACTACGACGTGGGGCGGGCCGTCAACCCGCTCATCGTCCGTGGCCAGCTCGACGGCGGTGCGGCCCAGGGACTCGGGGGAGCGCTGCTCGAAGACCTGGCCTACGACGATCAGGGCCAGCCACTGTCGACGTCCTTCATGGACTATATGATCCCGACCCTCTGCGAGCTCCCGACGGTGCAGTCCTCGTGGTCGGAACACCCGAGCTCGGGCAATCTCGTCGGCGCGAAGGGCGCGGGGGAGGCCGGCATCATCGGCACGCTCGCCGCGGTCGCGAACGCCGTGGCCGACGCGCTCGCTCCTGACGGCGTGATCGTGAGGTCGTCGCCGTTCACCGCCGACCGGATACGCGCCCTGCTTCGCGGCAGCGACGCGCCCATGAGCGTCCAGCCCTCCCAGGTGGGTGCCGGATGAAGCCGCCGCCCTTCCGGTACGCGCGCTGTGCGACGCCAGCCGATGCCGTGACCCTCCTTTCCGAGGCCGGCGAGGACGCCAAGGTGCTGGCCGGCGGCCAAAGCCTCGTACCGCTCCTCAACTTCCGGCTCGCCCGTCCCGCACTCCTCGTGGACGTCAATCCCCTCGAGGAGCTGGCGTTCGTGCGCGAGGAGGCAGACGGAGCGCTGTGCATCGGCGCGCTCTTTCGCCAAGTTGCCCTCGAGGCGACCAATCTGGGTGCGCGGTGGCAGGCGATCACCGATGCGATGCCCCGTGTCGGCCACTACCCGACCCGCGTCCGGGGCACCGTCGGCGGGAGCATCGCGCACGCCGATCCCGCCGCCGAGCTTCCGCTTCTGTGCGTCGGCTTCGGCGCCCGCTTCGCACTGGTCGGACCCGCCGGAGAGCGCAGTGTGGAGGTCGACGACTTCTTCTTGGGGCCGTTCACGACGGCGGTGGCGCCCGACGAGCTCCTCACCCGCGTCTCCCTGGCCCCACCGCCCGACGGGGCGGTATCGGCGTTCGAGGAGTTCAGCGAGCGGCACGGCGACTTCGCGCTCGTGTCGGCCTTCGTCGGCTTGGCACTCGTGGACGGCCGCTGCTCGTGGTGCCGGGTGGCGATCGGCGGGGTGGGACCCACGCCGACGCGGGTTCCCGACGCGGAGCGCGCCCTCGCAGACTCCGGCCTCGCCGACGCCGAGCTGGGGATCGCGGCTGACGCGTCCGCCCGGTGCTGCACGACCGGAGGCGACGTGCACTGCAGCGCGCCCACCCGTCGTGAGCTCGTCCGCGAAGTGACCCTGCGTGCGCTCCTCCGCGCGAGGGGCCGCCTGACGGATCGAATGGGATCGAAAGCATGACCGTGCGAGGGATCGGCAGGAAGCCAGTGCGACCAATGGACAGGGACAGGTTCGGCCGGAGGACCAGGAAGGACGGTGCCGCCGATGGGCGAGGCAACGCGCCACCAGGTGGGGGGGACGGTGCGCCGCACGACGCTCCCCTCGATCCGCGGAAAGGTCTTGCGGGCCACGACCGACCGCGGTATACAAAACATGTTATCGAAACTGAGCTGAAGGGGGGAAGCGTGCGCTCAGCTCATGTCGCGCGTGGGATCTCCAAGTCGACGTGCCCGGCGCTCGGAGCCGTCTCATGATCCTGTACGCGCTCCGTCGGCTCGTCCAGGCGATACCGCTCTTCCTGGGCGTGCTCTTCTTGATGTTCCTGCTGCTGCAGCTGACGCCGGGGAGCCCGATCCAGGCCATCGTCGGTCGGTACCCGGTCCCGCCGGAGTACCGGCGCATCATCGTCCAGGAGTACCACCTGGACCAGTCGCTCCCCGAGCGTTTCGTGTACTGGCTCTGGAACATGCTGCACGGCAACCTGGGGTACTCGTTCGGCAGCCACACCGCGGTGACGTCGCTCATCTTCAGCGCCCTCCCCAACACGCTGTTGCTGGTGGTCTGCGGGACGATCCTGTCGATGGTGGTCGGGATCTTCCTCGGCTTCCTGCCGATGCTCATCCGGGGCAGGTTCGTCGACGGGGCGGTGAGCATGGGCGTCATCACCGGCTTCGCCATCCCGACCTTCTGGATGGGCCAGATCCTCATCGTCGTCTTCGCGCTCAAGCTGAAGCTGTTCCCCGTGTCGGGCATGTCCCCGCTCTACGGCGCGGCCTCCGGCTTCGGAGGCATCCTGCAGCGCCTCCAATACCTCACCCTCCCGGTGCTCGCGCTCAGCATCCCCGCGCTCGCGAACATCACGAGGGTCCAGCAGCAGAGCGCCCTGGAGACCCTCGGGAACGACTACATCGTGACGGCCGAGCTGAAGGGGCTCTCGGGGGGCCAGATCGTGCGCCGCCACGTGCTGCGCAACTCGCTGTTGCCGGTCATCACCGTCATCGGGTACAGCTTCGGCACGTCGATGGCGGGCACGATCCTCATCGAGCGCGTCTTCGGCTGGCCGGGAATCGGCAACCTTCTGATCCTCTCGATCACACGCCGGACAAACCAGACGATCATCGCGCTCACGATGATGGCGGCGGCCATCATCATCGTCGTCAACCTTGTGACCGACCTCATCTACGGCGCGCTCGACCCACGGATCAGGGTGACCTGATGGCCATCGACGAAGCACCCATCGCCGAAGCCCTCGCCCTCGAGGGGGTCGCGGGGTCGAGGTACACCCAGGGAGGCGCCGGGTCAGCGGAGGAGACCTACACACCGCCCGGCCGGATGCAGGGGGTGCTGAGCTGGATCCGCCGCTTCTTCCGCACGCAGTTCGGCATCGCCGCCGTCGTCCTGATCGGGGCCTTGACGCTCATGGCGCTCCTGGCACCGGTGATCTCCCCGTACATCCCCGGCGACATCGCCGGCCCGGCGCTCGCTCCGCCCTTCGGGCACTTCGTCTTCGGAACCGACGCGATCGGCGCGGACGTCCTCAGCACATTCATCTACGGGGCCCGCGTGTCCCTGTTGGTCGGTGCGTGCTCGGGATTGATCGCCCTCGTGCTCGGCTCCGTCTTCGGAGGGCTGGCCGGCTACCTCGGCGGGGCGACCGACGCCGTGCTGATGCGCATCGCCGAGCTCTTCATGGTGGTGCCGACGCTCATCCTGGCCGTGGTCATGGTGGCCCTGCTGGGCGAGAACCTGGTGTACATCATCGTCATCATCTCCCTGTCCCTCTGGCCCCAGGAGGCCCGCATCGCACGGTCGCAATTCCTCACCTTGCGAGAACGGGACTTCGTCCAGGGGGCAAGGGTGCACGGTTTCCGGTGGCCGCACATTGTGTTCAAAGAGATCCTGCCGAACGCCATCGCGCCGGTGATCGTCCAGGTCAGCCTCGACGCGGGCTCCGCGATCCTCCTCTACTCCGGCCTCGCCTTCCTCGGTCTGGGCGACCCGGCGTTGCCGAGTTGGGGCACCATGCTCACAAACGCGCAGAGCTACCTGACGACGGACCCGTGGCTGAGCGTCTTCCCCGGGATCGGGATCCTGCTCGCCGTGCTGTCCTTCAATTTCCTCGGCCACGCGATGAACGAGGTCATGAACCCACGATCCCCACGGGTCTCGGCCCTCTCCCTCGGACGCCGCATGGCGACGCGGCTCGTCGCACCGACGGGGATCATCGAGCCGACCCTGTCGGAACCGCTGATCGAAAGGTCGAGCCCGTGAGCTCCACGAGCGCAGACACGTCCACCTTCTCGTCGACTGCGGCAGAGGACGATGCGAAACTGCTCGAGGTCCGCGGCCTGACGGTTCACCTGAACGTCCGTGACCGGGTGGTGAAGGCCGCGGACAATGTGAATCTCGAGGTCGGGGCGGGGGAGTGCGTCGGGCTCGTCGGCGAGTCGGGGTCGGGCAAGACGATGGTCGCCCGCACGATCGTCGGTCTGTTGCCCACCGTGCGACTGAAGTGCTGCGACGGCGAAGTCGTGCTCGACGGCACCGAGATGCTCGGGTTGCCCTCCAAAGAGCTGCGCCGGGCCCGGCGCGGGCGGGTCTCGATGATCTTCCAGGAGCCGACGAGCTACCTCAACCCGACCATGCGGATCGGCACCCAGATCGCCGAGGCCCTTCCGAGCGGGCTCGGGCGTATGGAGGTGGAGGATCGCATCAAGGCGCTCCTCGCCCAGGCTGGTCTTCCGCCCGGGCTGGGCATCGAGCGTCGCTACCCGCACCAGTTGAGCGGGGGCATGAAGCAGCGCGCGATGATCGCCCTCGCACTCGCCTCCAACCCGAAGCTCCTGATCGCAGACGAGCCGACCACGGCGCTCGACGTGACCGTGCAGGCACAGGTGCTGCGCACCCTCAAGCACCTGCACCAGGAGCGCGGCATGGCGATCCTGCTGATCACCCACGACCTTGGCGTCATCGCCGAGATGTGCGACCGGGTGTACGTCATGTACGCCGGCGAGATCGTGGAGGCGGCGGACACGATGAGCCTGTTCGAGGACCCGAGGCACCCCTACACGCGCATGCTGCTCAACAGCCTCCCGCACAAGCGCCACGAAGGCGAGGAGGTGCTCAAGGGCTCGATCCCGGACCTGAGCATGCTCGGGTCGGGGTGCCGGTTCATGCCGCGCTGTCCCCACGCGTCGGAGGTATGCCGCGACGAGCAGCCTCTACGCGTGCGCACCGACGGACGCGCAGCCCGATGCGTACTCGAGGACTCCCCCGCGGACAGGGCGGCTTCCAACAAAGGCCCCCAACATAGAGGTGACGATGCGCCTGCAAGTCGAGCGGTCGTGAGATGACCGTCGTCGAGAAAGACCCGTCTCGCGCCTCCGCGCCCAGTGCGCCGGTGCTGGCGGCGAGGGGTGTGAGCTGCGTCTACACGCAGGCGGGCGACGTCGGCGTGTTCGGACGCAAGACCGTCAAGGTCCGGGCGGTCGACGACGTCACGGTCGAGATCTTTCCGAACGAGACGCTCGCGATCGTGGGGGAGAGCGGCTGCGGGAAGACCACGCTCGCGCGGCTCCTCCTCGGACTGATGAAGCCTGCCGGCGGCGCCATCGAATTCCGCGGCAAGGACATCCGCAAGCTGTCCCGCCAGGACCAGGAGAAGTTCCACAAGGCGGTGCAGGTCGTCTTCCAGGACCCCCTCTCGTCGCTCAATCCCCGAATGCAGGTCCACCGCATCATCGGGGACATCGTCCGCCTCTGGGGCGGCAAGCTCGCGCCCAGCGCGTTCAACCACCGGGTGCAGCAGATCCTCCGCGAAGTCGAGCTCACGCCCCCGCGGCTCTTCTTGGAGCGGTTCCCGCACGAACTGAGTGGCGGGCAACGCCAGCGGGTGGCCATCGCGAAGGCCATCACGGTCGAGCCCGACCTGATCGTCGCAGACGAGCCGCTCTCGGCGCTCGACGTGTCGGTGCAGGGGCAGATCCTCGACCTGCTCCGACGTTTGAAGGAGGAGTTCGGCGTCGGCTACGTCCTGATCTCGCACGATCTCGAGGTCGTGCGCAGCGTCGCAGACCGGGTGGTGGTCATGTACCTCGGGAAGGTGGTCGAGTCCGGTACCGTCGACGAAGTCTTCGAGTCACCCAGGCATCCCTACACCAGGTCGCTTCTCGGGTCGGTGCTCAGGGCCGACCCCCGGGCGGCGAAGCAGCGCGAGCGCACCCTCATCTCCGGGGAGGTGCCGTCTCTCGCATCGGTGCCGAGCGGGTGCCGCTTCCACCCGCGCTGTCCCGTGGCGGTCGACCGGTGCAGTGTCGAGGTGCCGGTCGACTTCAAGGTGAGTGGGACGCACGTCGCGCTGTGCCATCGGGTGGGCGAAGCCGGAGTGGTCGAGCAGATCGAGGTGCCCGTCTACTAGTCGTGCGTGAAGCGCGGGAAGGTGCGGGCGCGTGAAGATCACCCCTGACGTCCTCGCCCAGGTCGAAAAGATCGAGGACCTCGCGGTCTCCCCCGACGGCGCCACGCTCGCGCTCGTCGTGGAGGTCTG
>Ga0307373_10008482_pt1 | contig 15631 bp, 11 predicted proteins | sample OX2MG_FD_202534 | JGI IMG/M metagenome (GOLD analysis project Ga0307373, IMG submission 202534) | Soil microbial communities from Risofladan, Vaasa, Finland - OX-2 | ecosystem: Environmental > Terrestrial > Soil > Coastal area > Acid sulfate soil | place: Finland: Risofladan, Vaasa | collected... | reverse complement strand
CTGGGTCGAACGGAAATTCTGTTCCAACAAGATGACTGAAGCGTCGGGGAAGCGCTGCTCGAACTGAAGGATGTTGCGCACGTCGGCCGCGCGGAACCGGTAGATGGACTGATCGGAGTCGCCGACCACGCAGAGGTTGCGGTGCCTTTCTGCGAGTAACATCACCAACTGGTTCTGGACCCCGTTGGTGTCTTGAAACTCGTCGACCAACAGATATTTGAAGCGGTTCTGATAGCTGGCGCGAACCTCGTCGTCCTTCTTCAACATGGCCAAGGCGTTGAGGAGCAGGTCGTCAAAGTCCATGGCGTTGGCCAGCTTCAAACGCGCGTTGTAGAGGTGGTAGATCTCGGCGATACGTCGGTGGTGCGGATTCCCGTCGCCCGAGTCGGCGTAGGCGTCGGGTGAGAGCATCTCGTTCTTAGCCGCCGAGATCGCCGCCGACACGCTGCGCGGTGAAAGTCGTTTGGTGTCGAGATTGAGTTCCTTCATGATGCGCTCGACCGCGGTCTCGGCGTCACCGGCGTCATAGATCGTGAAGCCGCGCTGGTAACCCAACACGTCGGCGTGCGAGCGCAGCATGCGCAGGCACGCCGAGTGGAAGGTGGAGACCCACATATCGCGAGCGTCGGCCCCGACCAAGTCGATGACGCGGCGACGCATCTCCTCAGCCGCCTTGTTGGTGAAAGTGATCGCCATGATCTCCCAGGGTCGCGCGTCGCCCATGGCCAAGATGTGGGCAATGCGCCGCGTGAGGACCCGGGTCTTACCCGAACCGGCGCCCGCGATCACCAGCAGTGGTCCTCCGCGCTGGAGAACGGCCCCTCGCTGCGGCGCGGTCAGTCCCTCAAGCAATGAATTCGGATCCAAACGCTCTTCGAGGACTGCACCGTCGGTTCCCCAGAGCGACTCCTCGGAGAACGAGCCCCGGGTCACTCCCACTCAATGGTGCCCGGAGGCTTGCTCGTTACGTCCAGGGCGACGCGGTTGACGCCGTCGACCTCTCGAATCAGTCGGTTCGCGATCTTCTCGATGACGTCGTAGGGAAGACGGGCCCAGTCGGCGGTCATCGCGTCGTCACTGGTGACGGCCCGGATGATGATCGGGTACGCGTACGTCCGGCCATCGCCCATGACACCCACCGTACGCACCGCCGGTAACACCGCGAAGCTCTGCCACAGTTCGCGGTACAGCCCGGCCTTCTTGATTTCGTCGACCACCACGTAGTCGGCGTTGCGCAGTATCTCGGCGCGTTCGCGCGTCACCTCTCCCACGATGCGCACGCCCAGTCCCGGACCAGGAAACGGCTGGCGCCAGACGATCTCGGCCGGCAGACCGAGCTCTTCGCCGACGTGGCGCACTTCGTCCTTGAACAAGTTGCGAAGTGGCTCCACCAGGTCGAAGGAGAGGTCCTCGGGTAGACCACCGACGTTGTGGTGGCTCTTGATGTTGGCGGCGTGACCCGAACCTGATTCGATGACGTCGGGATAGAGGGTTCCCTGGACCAAGAACCTGGGACCGTCACCGCCCTTGCCGAGTTCTCGCGCGACCGTTTCGAACTCTCGGATGAACAGTTCGCCGATGATCTTGCGCTTCTCTTCGGGATCGGTCACTCCGGCCAAAGCGTCAAAGAATCGATCCTGCGCCTTGACGTGGATCAATTCGACACCGAACTGTCGGGTGAACGTCTCTTCGATCTGCTCGCCCTCGTCTTTGCGCATGAGTCCGGTGTCGACGAAGACGCAGGTCAACTGGTTGCCGACCGCCTTGGTGACGAGCGCCGCGGCGACGGCGGAGTCGACGCCACCGGAGAGTGCACAGAGCACCCGTTCGCTGCCGACCTGATCTCGGATGGCCGCGACCTGATCTTCGATGATCGACGTGTTCGTCCAGGTCGGCGGTATCTGCGCTACGTGGTGCAAGAAGTTGGCGAGTAGGTCCTGACCTCGTTCTGAGTGGGCGACCTCGGGGTGGAACTGCACCGCGTGCAGTCGTCGCGCCACGTCCTCCATGACTGCGACCGGTCCTTCGGGCGAGGAACCGGTGACCCCGAAGCCGTCCGGCGCCGTGGCGATGGCGTCACCGTGACTCATCCAACAGGTCACGCTCGTCGGCCACTCGTCCATCAACACCGAGCGACCGTGACGCGTCAGCGTCGTGCGGCCGTACTCACCGATGCCGGTGTTGGCGACGGTGCCACCGAGCTGTTGGGCCATGAGTTGTGCGCCGTAACAAATGCCCAGCACCGGGATACCGAGTTCGTAGATCGCGGGATCGAGCGATGGCGCCGGTACCTCATAGACCGACTTTGGACCGCCGGAAAGGATGATCGCGGCCGGTGCCTTGGCGCGGACTTCGTCGGCGCTGATGGTGCTCTGGACGATCTCGGAATAGACGTGAGCTTCGCGCACACGACGCGCTATCAATTGGGCGTACTGGGCGCCGAAGTCGACGACGAGGACGTGCTGGGTCAATGTCCCATGCCGACGCCCTGGGAGCGCTGCAACTGCTTTCCTTCGGTCTGGAGTGACGGGGCGAGCATGATCTCGGCCTTCTGGAACTCCTTCAGCGTCTCGTAGCCGCACGTGGCCATCGAAGTTCGAAGCGCGCCGAAGAGGTTGAGCCGTCCGTCGTTCTCGTGCGCCGGGCCGAGCAGGACTTCCTTCAACGTGCCGCGAACCTGCGTGCGTACCCGCGTGCCGCGCGGCAACGTCGGGTGAAAGGTGGCCATGCCCCAGTGGAATCCCCGGGCCGGCGCCTCGACGGCGCTCGTTAGTGGCGAGCCGATCATCACGGCGTCGGCGCCGCAGGCAATGGCCTTGGCGATGTCGCCGCCCTTGCTCATGCCGCCGTCGGCGATGACGTGCACGTAGACGCCGGTCTCATCGAGGTGGCGCATGCGCGCTCCGGCGACGTCGGCGATGGCCGTGGCTTGCGGCACGCCGATACCGAGCACGGCGCGCGACGTGCAGGCGTTGCCGGGTCCCACACCCACGAGTACGCCCGCGGCGCCCGTGCGCATGAGGTGGAGTGCCGCCTGGTAACTCGCGCAACCGCCGACGATGACGGGCAGTTCGAACTCGCGAATGAACTTCTTCAGGTTGAGTGGTTCGACGGTCTTGGAGACGTGCTCGGCCGACACGACGGTGCCCTGGATGACCAGGATGTCGAGACCGGCGTCGAGGATGGTCTTGGCCATCCAGTCGGTGCGCGCGGGCGTCACCGAAGCGGACGTGGTGATACCGGCGGCCTTCATCTCGGCGATGCGCTGGGCGACGAGTTCGATCTTGATCGGCTCTAGGTACATCTGTTGCATCCGGGCCGTCGCCTTGTCGTCATCGAGTTCACGGATCTCTTCGAAGAGCGGCATCGGGTCCTCGTAGCGAGTCCAGAGTCCTTCGAGGTTCAGCACACCTAGTCCGCCGAGACGACCGAGCTCGATGGCGGTGGCGGGCGACATGGCGCCGTCCATCGCTGAACCGAGCACCGGGAGCTCGAACTTGTAGGCGTCGATCTGCCACGAGATGTCGACGTCCTCGGGGTCGCGGGTGCGACGAGACGGCACGATGGCGATGTCGTCGAAACCGTAGGCCTGTCTCGCCGATTTATAGATGCCGATCTCTACTTCTGCCATGATGTCCTCCGCTGAAAGAAACAAACATCCCAAAAAAGGGTGCGCGTTGCAACCAATCTACTAGGCGCACTTACGGCCAAGCTCGCTTCACTTCCAGCCACTCGACGCCGGTAACGACGCAGAGCAACTCGGTGAGGACGCGCGCGGTCGCGCCCCAGATGAGGTCGCCGGGGACACGGTAGAAGTAGATCGGAAAAAAACCGTCATCGTCGGCCCCGGGTCGAGCCAACTCGCGACGCCACCGCTCCTCCAGAAACGCCCCGTCGGCAAGTAGCTCGATCAAGGGCACGGTGAAGGCGCGTTCGACCTCTGCGGGATCAGTCACAAATTCTGGACGTGCGTCCATGAAGCCGATCACCGGCCAAATCGCTGATCCGAGGGCCAGCGTCACGACGGGACTCAGCCAACCCACGACGTGTACCGAGCTCTCGTCGATGCCAACCTCTTCACGCGCCTCTCGAAGCGCCGTCGCGACCGGCGTCTCGCCGTCGTCACTGCGTCCGCCGGGTAGCGCGATCTCGCCACGGTGCTGGCGCAACGAGAACGACCGCCGCGTGAGGACAATCTGTGTCTCGCCGGCCTCTTCGAACAGCGCAATGAGCACCGCCGAACGACGACTGATCGGTTGACCTTCGATATCGGTGACGGCCATCGAACTCGGGTCGCCCGGAATGGAGGAGTTGTCGACGTGTCGCAACGAATCGCGCAGTCTCGACTCGATCCGTTCCAGCGTGAGATTGGATCGTTCTTCGAGCGACAACGAACTCCACGGTGCCGCGGCTCCCGCTTGGATGTCGTCCGGTTCGGGGAGGGTCTGGGGATACTCGTGACCTTCGAATCGCGCCGACCGCGAGCCATCTGGCGCCATGATAAAACTCCCGTAATGTTGTGATGCTGCTAACGCAGTGTCACGATTTTATCGGTCCCCCTCTCGTTCATTCAGGAGAACCCACGTTCATGAAGTCCCTCGCCCGCTTCGCCTACCGACGACGATGGTTGGTGCTCGCTATTTGGGTCCTGCTCTTGGTCGTCATGAACGTCTTCTCCCAGACCTTCGGCACCGCCTACGCGAATACGTTCACCTTGCCGGGAACGAATTCGACCCACGCGCTGTCACTCTTGCAGTCCGGATTCAAGAGCAAGTCGGGTGACATCGACGAGATCGTCTTCCAAGCACGATCGGGCACGATCGCGAGTCACAAGAAAGCAATCCTCGCGATGGACAGAAGGGTGGCGAAGGTCCCCTCGGTCGCCAACGTCGTCTCACCCTTCGTCGGCGGTTCATTGCAGATCAGTCCCAACGGCAAGATCGCGTACTCCGTTGTCTATTTCTCGAAGCAGGGCTACAAGCTCAAGAACGCGCAAATACAGCTTGTCGAGAACGCGGGCATCACCGCACGCTCGGCGTCGCTCAACGTCCAGTTCGCCGGCAATGCCTTCGAGAACCTCGCCTCGCAAAAGGGAAGTCCGGACCTGATCTACGGACTCATCCTCACGGCCATCGTCCTCTTCCTCGCCTTCGGCTCGATCTTTTCGATGTTGCTGCCCCTCCTGGTCGCCATTAGCGCCGTCGGCATCGCCACCGCGTCCACGACGCTGTTGAGTCACGGCCTCTCCATCGCCACCTTCGCACCTATCCTGGGATCGCTCATCGGATTGGGCGTGGGGATCGACTACGCCCTCTTCATCGTGACGCGTTGTCGACAGGGTCTGAAACGCGGCCTGAGCACCGAAGAGGCGATCGTCACGGCCGTCAACACTTCGGGCCGCGCGGTGCTCTTCGCCGGCGCGACCGTCTGCATCGCGCTGCTGGGCATGCTCGTCCTGCAACTCTCGTTCTTGAACGGCGTGGCGATCGCCGCGTCGTTGACGGTGTTGATCACCATGTTCGCCTCGCTGACGTTGCTCCCGTCTCTCCTCGGATTCTGGGGCAATCACACCCTGAGCCGAAGAGAGCGCCGATCGCTGGCCGACCACGGACCCGAGCCGATCGTCACCAACACTGGCTGGCAGCGCTGGGCCAACACGGTGACGAAGCATCCACGGAAGCTCTCGCTCGTCGCGCTCATTGCGATCGTGTTGATCTGTGTTCCCTTCTTCTCGTTGCACCTCGGGAGTTCCGACGCGGGAACCGACCGGGCGGGCTCGACGACTCGTCAGGCGTATGACCTGCTCGCTACGGGATTCGGTCCCGGCTTCAACGGTCCGTTGCAGGTCGTGGGGTCCATCCACAACGCCAAGGACCTCTCGACGATGGTGGCGCTCGACCAGAAGTTGCAGGGCAAGCCCGACGTCGCCGTCGCGGCGCCGTTGCAGGTCTCCAAGAGTGGCAGGGTCGCGGTCATCTACGTCGTGCCGAAATCCAGTCCCGATTCAAAGGTCACCGAGAACCTGATCGCGACCATTCGCAACGACTACGTACCGGCCGTGACCTCGAAGAGTCACACGGCCATCTACGTCGGCGGACTCACGGCGATCTTCGTCGACTTCGCCCAGGTCTTCACGTCGAAGATCCCTCTGTTCGTCGGAGTCATCGTCCTGCTGGGATGTCTCTTATTGATGGTGGCCTTCCGAAGTATCGTCATCCCGCTGACGGCGGCCGCGATGAACATCTTCGCGGCCGGCGCGTCCTTCGGACTCGTCGTCGCGGTTTTCCAGTGGGGTTGGGGAAGTTCCTTGATCAACTCCGGCACCGGACCCGTGGAATCGTTCCTGCCGACGATCATGATCGCCATACTCTTCGGCCTCTCGATGGACTACCAGGTCTTCTTAGTGTCGCGAATGCACGAGGAGTGGCTCAATACCGGCAGCAACGAAGAGGCCATCAACCGGGGCCAGGCCAACACCGGACGCGTGATCTCGGCTGCGGCGCTCATCATGATCTGCGTCTTCTTCTCCTTCGCCTTCGGGGGCCAGCGCATCATCGCCGAATTCGGTATCGGCCTCGGCGGCGCGGTGTTGATGGACGCCTTCATCTTGCGTACGGTGCTCGTGCCGGCGCTGATGCACTACTTCGGCAACGCCAACTGGTACTTCCCGAAGTGGCTCGACCGAATCGTGCCCCACGTCGCGGTCGAAGCGACCGAGGACGTCGCGATCTAACCCTTAAGAATCCTCTAAATGCTTAGGGTTTTTGACATTGCCGTCGTTGTCCGATGCGCTGCTCGCCAGTAAGTTCTCTATAGGGCCGAAAGAGGGATTCACGTGTTCATGCAAAGACAGACTCACGTTGGACCCTTCGGACCCAACGGCGGACCTTTTGGTCGTGTCTTCAACGGAGGTCCCGATTGGGGCTTCGGAATATCGAGGTTGATCATCATGATCCTGTTTCTCATCGTCATCGGCGCGATCGCGTACTTCGTCATCCGCCACTTCGACCACGCACAGATGCACCAGCACTCCCACGTCAACGCCGCAGGCGGTGGGGCTTCGTCGGACAGCGCGGCGGCTGACGTCTTGAAGATGCGATTCGCCAAAGGTGAGATCGACGAAGACGAGTTCACTCGACGAATGAACACGCTGAAGGACCATCTGTCGGTTAGTTGACACGTTCGCGGTACGTGATCGCGCGACGTTCGGTTCTCCGTTTGACCCCTTACGAGTGCTTGTCCTCGATCTCCCAGGCGTGATCGAGCACGTGCCAGGCGATTCGTCGAAGCGAATACCGCGGTGGCCAACCTCCGTCGGGAGAGCCGGCGAGCAACGTCGCTGAGACAGTGATGCGCTGATCGGCCCAGGGAGTTCGAGGCGGGACCCGCGTGCCCAGTTTCGAGCAGTAGTGACGCTCGGCTTCTCGCACGTGGTCGACGATGCCGTCACGGTCGCGGCCCCCACCACGAGGACCCTTCGTCAACTTCGCGGGAGAAGATTTCACGGCGGAGTCGAAGTACGCCCAGCAATCGTTCAAGACCGTGACTTGACGCTCGAGGTCACGTTTCGTGATCGGCTCTGAGTCCCAGGGTGACACCAGAGCGGGCGCACCGAAGTCGGTCGTCGCGTTGCCGCGAACCGAGCCCACCACTTCGAGCTTGCCGGGCTTGAAGGGCGCCGAGAGCACCGCGGCGTAACGATCTTGATAATCGAGCAGGCCTTCGAGCGCCAGGTCGGTCGACTTCGCGCGCCGACACCATCCGGGCCAGTCGATCGCCGCAGCAAAGACCGAGCTCTTGCCTTCTTCAAAGTAGACGCGCGTCGCCACCGTTCTCCTAGCTCGCCACGACTCAACCTAATGACAGGCTGCGACAACGTCGTAGGTAAGGTGAACCACGTTCACCGCGGAAGGACCCGGTGTCACGAGTGAAGGACGATCAATGGCGACAACCCGTAACGCACGAGCTCATTGGGAAGGCACGCTTCTCGAGGGCCAAGGAACGGTCGAACTGACCTCGAGTGGCATCGGCACCTACCCCATCACGTGGGCATCCAGGGCCGAAACACCCGACGGTCGCACGAGTCCCGAAGAACTGCTCGCCGCGGCCCACGCGTCGTGCTTCTCGATGGCGCTCTCGAACGGGCTCGCGAAGAGCGGCAATACCGCGATCTCGCTCAATACCTCGGTCGAGGTCGACTTTCAGCCCGGCACCGGGATCACCGAGATTCGCATCACCGTTTCGGGTGAGGCCGATAATCTCGACGCCGAAGGCTTCAGGGCCGCCGCCGAAGATGCCAAGGCCAACTGTCCGGTCTCCAAGGCGCTCGCCGCAGTGCCATCGATCAAGTTGAGCGTCGTCTAAAGGAATCGTCGCAGGACCATGAATGGGAGCCGCGACGACGGAAGTGCCACCGACTCCGAGTCGCGACTCCCCACGTCAGACACTCAACAAGCGAATGGCGCCAGTGTCCGTCTCATTACCGCCCGGATTCTCGGCCTCGTCGGCATCGTCCTCTACAACTGGTGGATATGGGTTCTCGTCGCGACGAATCTGCTCACTGACACCGACGAGTTCTTCAGTGACTTAGAGGCGACGGGCCGCCCCGACGCCACCCTCTTCCAACATTTCGACCTAGCGGCGGGTTTCGTTCTGCTGGTCGCCTTGCTCCTGCGCGGTCCGTGGGGTCCCAAGGGAAAGCGAAAGGAGTGGCGCTGGTTCTTGTTGTTCGCAGTTGCGAGCGCAGTGGGCGGTCACTACAGCTACGCCTGCCCTGAAGGATTGAGCCCCGCCTGTCGAAACGCCGAGTGGCATTTGCAACTTCCCTCGCATCACTACGTGCACGTCGTCTCAGGCATCGTCGAATTCGCCGCCATGACGATCGCGGTTTATCTCGCGTGGAAGCGGACACGCGAGGACTCCGGTTGGGTGGCACGAAGTGTAAAGGCCACCGCGGTCACGATGTTGATTGGTTACCCTTTGTTGGCCGTCGCCTACCTAACGGACAACTTCGGTGCGGTCGTCGAGCCGATCTTCTTCGTGTGTTTCTCGGTGATGGTCGCGGTCGAACAGTTGGAGCCGAGACGACGTCCGATGGAATCGAAGGCGACGCCGGTCAGTTGATCGCCGTAGCCGGCACCGCTTCGACGTAGTTGACCAGTTCCAGCTTCTCGGACGTGCCGGTCAAGTACGCGACGGCCGCCGAGACCATCAACAACAGTGCCGAAGCGATCAGCGCGATGTCGAGGCCGTGCGTGAGGGCACCGTAGGCGGCTTTGATGACCTTATTAATGGTCCCTTGGAACGCCTTTCGGGTGGCGGGATTGAGGCCCGCTTCGGCCGACGCCGTCTGTCCGGTCGTTACGGCCGTAATGACCAATTGTCGATAGGCCGCCGGAATACCCAGCTGGATCAGCCGCGCGGTCAGATTGACCGTCAACTGACCGTTCACGATGGAGCCGAGAATCGCCACGCCGGCGACGGCGCCGAGTTCGCGACTGGTGTTGACAGCCGACGAGGCCATACCAGAATTCGACGCCGGTAGAGACGACAGCGCGGTTGCGTTCACCGGGACGATGACGATACCGAAGCCGATGCCGGCGAGTCCCATCGTCCACCCGAGCGTCGTCAGGTCAACGTGAGGTCCAATCACGGCGAAGGTCAAGATCACCCCGAGCCCAGCCATCAGGCACCCGACGGTCATGGGGATACGCGAGCCGATGCGTCCGATCCACCGTCCGGTGAAGAGCGAGGCGACGACGATCCCTCCGAGCAGTGGCAAGAAGTCCAGGGCCAACCCGTAGGCGCTGACCGAGACGACCACTTCGAGATAGAGCGCGACGAAGAAGAAGATCGAGAAGATCGAGAAATAGCTGGCGAAGGCGATGAACGCCGAACCGGTGAAGGACTTACGCCGGAAGAAACCCAGTTCGAGCATGGGGCTCTTGGCACTCTTTTCACAGAGATAGAAGGCCGGCACCGTGAGAAAGCTGACGATGAACAGGGTGATGACCCAACCACTCTCGTAGCCCGTCAACTCGCCTTGGATGCAGGCAAAGGTCGCGGTCCCGAGAATCACCGCCGCGAAGAAGAAGCCAGCGTAGTCAACCCTCTTGCGAAGTGCGTTCACGCTTTCGGGCAAGGCGATCCTCGCAACGATGAAGGCCAGCCCTCCGAAAAGGAGGTTGAACCAGAAGACCGCGCGCCAGGACCAGATGCCGACGAGGATGCCGCCGACAACCGGTCCCATGGCCAGCGCCAATCCCGAGACGGCCGCCCACGCGCCGAGCGCGCGCGCTCGACTCTTGTGATCGGGATAGATATGGCGAATCATCGAGAGCGTGGCGGGCTCTGAGGCTGCTGCGCCGATGCCCATGACGATTCGCCCGATCACGAGTTCACTCGGGTTGACCGAGATCGCACAGACGATCGACCCGCCGCAGAAAATGGCGACGCCGATCAACATCATGCGCTTGCGACCGAAGTTGTCGCCCAGGGCGCCGAACATCAGCATCAGACTTGCGAAGGTCAACGCGTAACCCCCGACGACCCACTGCAACTGCGACACATTCGCGTGCAATTTGGCCTGCACGCTGGTCAGCACCGCACTCACGACCGTGTTGTCGAGGAAGGTCAGGAACAAAATGGCGAGGAGCGCCGCGAAACTGAAGTGGGCGCGGATCCCGCGCACGATGACCTCACGAAACTCACTGGGCTCTCGCTCGAGCGCCGACAGGGAGCCGGATTCATCTGTCATGCTCCCCTTTCAAATCCGAATACTTCATCTTCTTGGCTCAATACATACCGAGCGAGCTAGTCCTGCACCATGTTGTCAAATCATTTACTCGCACCAATGTATGGTTCGCACTCACCACTTCGTACGACCAAAAATATCTCCGTCGCCCCTGACCACATCCATGAACCGTCAATTCGGCTCGACGAAAGGTTGGGCCGTTACTTCTTAGGCAATGCGAAAACGATCTTGAAGACGGCACTGTCACCGCCCTTGGCATTGCCGGCACTCACGGCGCACTTCTTAAGGTTCGCCGCCGTGGTGCCACACCTGCCGTTCCCCACGGTGCCGGTGACGACCTTGAACTTGGTCTTGGGCAACACGCCCCGAGCGCTGATCTTGACCGGTACGGCCGTGAAAATGTCACAACCGGCTTCACCCTTCGCGCTGACCTGACATTCCGTGATGTACACAGTGTCGCGGGCTTTGAAGCCGGTGCCCGATACGTACACGGTCGAGTGATTCCTAAGCCCGGTTGAAGGCTTGACCAACAGCTTCGGGGTCGCGGCGTTGGCGCTGGTGATGTTGATGAGGCCACTCGTTAGGATTCCGGTGCTGAGCAAAGCGGCGACTGCCAATACTCGTATCGTTCGGATCGATATCACGTTCTCTCCCAATCTTTCCGGTGAATTCAAAATTCATCGCCCGACGTCGCCGTCAATCACCACATGGCACCGTTCAGGGATTTCAATCCACTTGTGGATTCATGGTACCAACACAGTGGTGAATTAGTTCCAGGGTTAACCCGGAGACTCAGATCACGGTACTGGTCGAGCAGATGACTTCAACTCTGAGAAATTGATCTCGTCTGCTCGACCAGTGAGCCGTATCGGAATGTGGAGCACCGCATTTGAAAATACTCCACGATTCCTAGCCCTTGCGTTCTCACGAGTCGCAAATTTCAACGTCCTGTCGAACTCGCAGTTTCGACTGAGAATGTGCGGCGGTTCCAACGAGCATGCGCGCCCACCACTCCTGGATTCCACCCTCGGGTTCAAGAGCCCAGACACACTCGAAGTTGGCAGTGGAATTTGATACGACGTCGAGGATTACCTCGAGGGCTGGCTCGTGGACTGCAGGCGCGTCAACGGAGCGGTTGGGTCCAGAGCTTTCATTCGCTGACGAAGAAAATGTCGTTTCATCGATGTTGAGGTAGCGGCCGAGCTCGGCGGCCAGAGAATCGCTCGAGATAGAGGTGTGAACGTACAGATCACGCAGAGTGAATGCATCGACGGGCGCGAAAGAGCGTGCCACGTTGGCTTGCCCGTCAAGGTTCGACGAACCCGTGTCGGATGACACTACTGGTCCCCAATTCCGCCCCTGCAGGATTCATTTCTACAATCAAGTTCGCATGTTGTCAAATGGTTGTGCTTGGCGAGTCAAACCGTAGAGTCGGGTTTTCGCGGGCCACGAGGCAGCGATTCTGGACACTTCGTTCTGACGGAGGGTGCGCGACCAAGACCGGTATACGTATTGATAAAATCTCTTCTTCACGTGGCTTCTGTGGAGAGGAACGGGATGACCCGCTGGCAACGCCGCGGTGCGAGGGGTCGCTTCCTTGGTGGGCCCACCCGAGCCGGGTCACGCGCCAGCGGCCAAAGCGACGAGCGACGAGCCATGTCGAATGTCGTCGGGCACCGCAGTGTCCTCTTTCTTGGCAGCGCGCTGCTACTAGTAGGGGCGTCTTTCCTCGTACCAGCACTGCCAGCCGGTGCCGACACGGCCGTTTTGTACGTCAGCCCGTCCGGCACCGGCGACTGCACGAGCTCCGGCAACCCGTGCGCCAGCGTCCAAATGGCGATAACGACCGCCGAGGCGTCGGTCTCTTCGGACGTCACGATCGAGGTCGCCGCCGGGACCTACGACGAGAACGACACCGTCGATGTGCCCACCGGAGACACCCTCACCGTCCGAGGGACCGGCGCCGCAGCGCCGACGGTGAACGGCGGGGGCCTCGGTAGCGTCTTCACCGTCAACGGAGGGACCGTCACGATCGACAACGTCACCATCGACGCAGGCGCCGCTGGTACGTCCGGCGGTGGTGTCGACAACGCGGGCGGCACCGTCACATTGACCAATGACACGCTCGTCAATGACACGGCCGCCACCTCAGGCGGAGGCTTCTTCAATGCCGTCGGCGCCACGGCCGTTCTCGTCAATGACACGCTTGCGAGTGATTCAGCCGGGATGGGCGGTGGCGTCGACAATCAGGGAAGCGTCACATTGACCAATGTCACGCTGGCCAATGACACGGCCACGACCACTGGCGGTGGCATTGAAAGCGAGTCCGGCGCCACCACGAGCGTCGCGAACTCAGTAATGGACGCTTCCCCCTGTGCTGGATCGGTCATGGACGGTGGCTACAACGTGGAATCCGACAACTCCTGTGGTTTGGGCACAAGCGACGTCGTCAACAGCGCCTCCATCGACCTCGCCGCGTCGCTGGCGGCCAACGGCTCGAGCGCGCCCGAGACCCTCGCGATCGGGCGTGACAGTTCCGCCTTCGAGGAGGTCCCTTCGGCGAACTGCACCATCACGACCGACGAGCGCGGTGACGCTCGCCCCGGCGTCGCCGGCGCCAACTGCGACGCCGGTTCTTTCGAGGACCAAATCGCCACGGCGTCGCTCAGCCTCAGCGGCAGTCCAGTCGCCGGAAACAACACCTTCGACGTCAGCCTCGTCGTGCCTTCTGCTGGCGTCGCACCGAGTGAGGCGGTAAGCGTCGCCGACAGCGCGAGCCAGTCGTGCAGCGCCGCGCTCGCCCAAAGCACCGCAACGCTCTACATCGGCAGTTGCACCATCGACGCCGAGAGCGCCGGAGTAACCGTTGCCGCCACGTACAACGCGGACGGTGCGGACCCGAACTACCTTGAAGCAACCTCGAACCCACTTACCGTCCAGACGATGGGCCAATCGATCGCTTTCACCTCGAGCGTGCCGTCGTCGCCCACCGTCGGAGGGACCTACACTGTCTCGGCGACCGGCGGGGCCTCGGGGAACCCGGTCACCTTCACCATCGACGCGACCTCGACGGCCGGCGCTTGCTCCATCACGGGCTCCACCGTCTCGCTCCTCGGCGTGGGCAATTGCATCGTCGACGCGAACCAGGCGGGAGACACCAACTATGCAGCCGCTCCCGAGGTGCAGCAGCACTTCTCGGTCCTCGCCCACGCACAATCGATCGCTTTCACCTCGAGCGTGCCGTCGTCGCCCACGGTCGGCGGGATCTACACCGTCTCGGCGACCGGCGGAGCCTCGGGGAACCCGGTCACCTTCACCATCGACGCGACCTCGGCTGCCGGCGCTTGCACCATCACGGACTCCACGGTCTCGCTCCTCGGCGTGGGTCTCTGTGTCATTGACGCGAACCAGACGGGAAATACCGACTACACGGCCGCCACCCAGTCGCAACAGGGCTTCTCCATTGAAGCGGCTGGCGGTTCGGGAGCGCCGCCGCCGCCCGGTAGCCAATCGATCACCTTCACCTCGAGCGTGCCGTCGTCGCCCACCGTCGGCGGGACCTACGTTGTCTCGGCGACCGGCGGGGCCTCGGGGAACCCGGTCACCTTCACCATCGACGCGACCTCGGCTGCCGGCGCTTGCACCATCACGGGCTCCACGGTCTCGCTCCTCGGCGTGGGTCTCTGTGTCATTGACGCGAACCAGACGGGAAATACCGACTACACGGCCGCCACCCAGTCGGAACAGAGCTTCTCCATTTTGCTGGGGCGCCAGACCATCACCTTCACCTCGAGCGTGCCGTCGTCGCCCAAGGTCGGCGGGACCTACGTCGTCTCGGCGACCGGCGGGGCCTCGGGGAGACCGGTCACCTTCTCCATCAGCGCGACTTCGACTAAAGGAGCGTGCGCCATAACCGGTTCCAAGGTCTCACTCCTCGGCGTGGGAACTTGCGTCATCGACGCGAACCAGGCGGCCAGCGTGAGCTACTCGGCCGCTCCGGAGGTACACCAGAGTTTCGTGGTCCGATCGGGAACTTCGCCCGGCCCGCCAGTGAAGCCCGCGCCCAAGATCGTCATCCATCTCGACACGTTCACCAAGTCGGGCCGTAGCGTTCACGAGTCGGTGCAGCTGATCTGTGTCCGGGCCACGTGTTCAGGTCTGGTCAGGTCGCTCGGACATATCACGACGACCAAGAAGGTGAGCGTGAAGGCAGGAAAGTGGACCATCACGAAGAAGGTCAACCGGACACTCAGGGTCGTACTGACCAGCACGCCGTACCGCCTGGCGAAGGGAAAGAGCGGGATCTTGACGCTCACGGTCTCGGCCAGTGGTCAAAGGGCACTGGCCGAGGCAAACTCGAAGACGCCTTTTTTCGAGACTATTACAGCCACTGTCCAAGGTGGGCTCATGGCGACGAAGTCGTCGAGACTTCACTGACGCCGAATTGCCCTTATCGATGCCGCAACGTCGACTCCTCGCCCGCTCCGGTGACGGAGATCCTTTTCAAATTTCGCGAGATCGTGAATGGGCCGCAGTAGTCACGGATGCTTAATAACTATCCTCGGCCTACGCTTCGAGCGTCATCGGTGGCTGGCGGCTGAGGCCAGTCCGCCGCGAGCAACTGGAGATGCCCTTCTGAATCTTCGCGTGAAGCCGGTGATGATTGTCGGGCTAGGCGTTGAGCGCTGTTAGTCCTCTTTCATCCCAAATCGACGCTTCCACGATGTTTTTTGCGGTAAGGGCGAATCTTGAAGTAGTTCGGACTCGTCAGCACTTGGTGGCGACGTTTCCATTGAGTCGGCTTCGCTCTCCGCAGCGCCCGAGCCTGATGTCTCTTCGACCTCGGTGACTGGAGTTTCGGGTTCCGGGGCCAACGAG
>Ga0307373_10008481_pt1 | contig 15631 bp, 12 predicted proteins | sample OX2MG_FD_202534 | JGI IMG/M metagenome (GOLD analysis project Ga0307373, IMG submission 202534) | Soil microbial communities from Risofladan, Vaasa, Finland - OX-2 | ecosystem: Environmental > Terrestrial > Soil > Coastal area > Acid sulfate soil | place: Finland: Risofladan, Vaasa | collected... | reverse complement strand
TGGACGGGCGACTGAGAGTGCTGGTTGTCACGGCAGGCCACTCCTTTGAGGCCGATCCTTTCTTCGAGATGTTCCGGGCCGATAGCGGCATCCAGTGGGAGAACGTCGAGCAGCCCGAGGCCATGGCCTGCTTCGGGGCTGATCAGCTGGGTAGATGGGATACCATCGTCATGTACGACATGCCGGGGATATCCTTCGTCGACGGAGAGTCGGTTCTCATCGATCCGCCCGAAGACTTCCAGCGGCGCTTCCTCGAGATGCTGGAAGCTGGCCAGGGATTTGTCTTCCTGCATCACGCCATGTCTGCCTGGCCCAGCTGGCCGGAATACGCTGATATTATCGGCGGGCGGTTTCATTACACGCCAGGGGAACTGCACGGGACGATGTGGCCCGACTCCGGCTATCACTTCGATGTGACCCACCACGTCTCGCTCACCGATCCGGGCCATCCGATATGCGATGGAGTCGAGGATGGCTTTGAGCTGACGGATGAGCTGTACATGGTGCCGATCCTGGAAGGCAATCTCGTGCCGCTCCTGCGGACGGACGCGCCCATGACCTCGGATCACTTCTTCTCGGCGGCGCTGGCCATCAAGAAGCGCTACAACGACAGGTCGGGCTGGACCCACCCGCCGGCCAGTTCACTTCTCGGGTGGGTAAAGACGGCCGGGCTGAGCCCTGTCGCTTACCTGCAGCCCGGCCACGGGCCGAGTGCGTATGCCAATCCCAACTACCGGCGGCTCGTGGCCAATGCCATCCGCTGGGCCGCCTCGCCGGCTGCGCACCAGTGGGCCCAGGAGGACCAGGCACTGGCGGGCTAGCCAGGTTGCTTCTAGCCGGGGTCCCTGCCGGGGTAACCGGGCAGGGACCCGAGCCGTTGTTCTCCTGCTAGGGCGACGGCAGGGCCTTGACTAGCCGCTCGATGTCCTCCCGATCATTGAACAGATGACACGAGACCCTGAGCCTGCCGTCACGCACTGCGCACATGACCTTCTGCTGTGCTAGCGCCGCACACACGGATACGGCGTCCCCGGCGGGTACGTCGAATGACACGATGCCTGACATCTCCCCCGGACGGGTGGAGCTGGCTACCTGGTAGCCCTTCTCGGTCACTGCTTCGGTGACCGCCCTGCTGAGCTCGAGCACCCAGTCGGCGATCAGGCTCATCCCGGTCCCGCTGAACAGGTCGACGCTGGCGCCCAGCCCGTACATACCGGAGAGATTCTGGACGGTCGGCTCGTATCGCCGGGCACTGTCGGCGTACCGGAGATTGTAGGAGAGCTGCTTGTCGATGAACGGGGCGTCTTCGATGTTCTTCCAGCCGGGCGCGGCGACTTCCAGCCGCTCCCGGAGAGCGGGTGACACGTAGCAGAAGCTGATCCCGTAGCCAGCGCACATGCTCTTGTACCCGTGCGCCGAGACCAGGTCCGCGCCCATTGCGGCGATGTCGACCGGCAGGATGCCGACCGCTTGGACGGCATCGACCAGCAGCCACGCGCCGCGCGCCCGGCAGAGCTCGGAGATCTCCTCCACCGGTGCCCGGAAGCCGTGATAGCAGTTGACGAGGCTGACGCATACGACCCGGGTCCGGTCCGACATGACGGCGGCGACGTCGTCGGCGGTGAACCGATGGCGGCCGCGGTCCTCGATGAACCGGACCCGGACACCCTGCTTCTCGAGGGCGAGGAACGGGTAGACGCCGCTGGGGAACTCCTGCTCGTAGACAATCACCTCATCGCCGGGCTCCCAGTCGAGCCCGAGCGAGACCAGCGCAATGCCTTCCCCGGTGCTCCTGAGCAGGGCCACGTCGGCCGGGTCGCACCCGATGAACTGGCCGACCTTGGCCCGGACGCTGGCAGCGCCTTCCCACCAGTGGCCCAGGCCGGGGGGAGCGGCGCCGTGCATCATGCCGTCGAGCAGGTCGTGCTGGGCCTGCACGTTCGATACCGGGAGCGGGCCGTAGGTGGCGGTGTTGAACCACACCTTCTCTCTCGTGACCGGAAACTCCGCACGCCGCAGGCGGCCCATCGTCTCCTCGGTCGATGTCACCGCCGTCATCCGCCAAGCTCGGCTTCGGGCAGGCCAGCCTGGCTCACGCCAGCCGGCTCATTCAGGATTTCCTTGCCGGCCAGCAGACCCATCGATAGCGCCTGTCCTGCCTCGCCCCGCCGGAGCCGTCCGCGCAGCCCGCCGTAGTACCACGCGACGGCCACGACCTCGCCCGCGATCGCTACCTCCGCGGCAGCATGGAAGATTGACGGCAGGGTAAAGTCCAGGATGAGGGCGACCTCCCAGATCAGCGCGAGCCCGATCAGCGGCTTGGCCCAGCGGCCGAGATCGAACGCCTTGGAGACCGGGATGCGGTTCCGGCGCACTGCGTACGCCCCGACGATCAGCAGGTAGACGATGCTGGCAAAGATCGGCGTCGCGCCGATCAGGTCGACGTATGCGTTTCCCGCTACCGCGGCGAACACCATCACCGCGATGTAGATGACGGTGGTAAGAGCGAGCGCCGGCACGGGTGTCTTGGTCTTGGCGTCCACGCGCGAGAACAGCCGGGATCCGGGGAACATGTTGTCGCGCGAAAGCGAGAAGATAAGCCGGCCGATGGCGGCGATCTGGACCACCATGAGGGAGAACACCGAGTACACGACGGTGACGAGGAAGACGCGTGAGAAGGCCGAGCCGAACCAGTACTTCGCGAGATCGGCAATGGGCGTGGGACTCGACGCGATGGCCGAAAGGTTGGGAATGCCGATCGCGAAACAGATCAGCGTGATCATTCCCACGACCCCGGAGATGGCAACGGCCCCGATGATGGCGCGGGCCACCGTGCGCTGGACGCCCACGGCCTCCTCGCCTAGGTCGGAACATGCCTCGAACCCGCCGATGGTGAAGGCGCCCATCAGGAGGGCGAGCGACGCGGCGTACCAGGGTGCCTGGCCATGTAGCGGGCCGTGGTTGAACAGGAAGCTCGCCGAGTGAATGGCCGGATGCTTCACCAGGAACGCGATGAGGATCAGGATGCCGAGCACCAGCGTTCCCAGGATCTCCGTGACCACCGAGAAGTTGTTGATCCGGGCCGTGAGCCGGACGCCGACTACGTTGATGAGGCCGGCCAGCAGCAGCACCATGATGGAGATGAAGATCATGAGGGACTGGCTGCCGACGTTCAGGCCGAAGACCGTGCCGATCATCGGCGAGAGCAGCAGCAGCGTCTCCCCGCCACTAGCCAGGGCGAAACAACACAGCAGGTTGAAGCCCACGAACCAGCCGTAGCCTGGCCCGACCATGCGACCGCCCCACTGGTAGGAGTAGCCGGCTAGCGGCACGCGAGACGCGAGCTCGGCGAGGACGAACGCCAGGATCATCGCGCCGGCAGCTGCGACTATCCATAGCCAGATCGCGGCCGGCCCGAACTCCGAGGTAGCGAAGGAGAAGTTCGTGAAGATTCCTGTCGTCACCGATATCACGGAGAATGATATGGCGAATATGGAGAAGAACTTCAGGGTTCGCTTCAGCTCTTGCTTGTATCCGAACGAACTTAGCAGTTGCTCATCGGCTTGAGCGGCGGTCTGCTCATTCTTGGCCATGGCCTTCCCTTTCCGTAATTTCGTTTCTTTAACGTCTGGCTTTCACCTGGGGTGTCATCGCTTTCTTCCATATGGTGACCGCGGGCAGCTGCCTGGCCCGCTCAGTCCCTCCCGTCGCTTTTCCAGCTCCGAATTGTGCAAGCCGTCACCCGCTCGGGAACTACGGGGAACCCGTTGCCCGGCCTGGTCGGGACGGCGATACAGCCGTCGGGCGTGACATCGAAGGTCGGATCAACCAGGTCCTGCTCATAGAACATGCGAGCGGGTGACATGTCGGAGTGGAGCGTGAAGCCCGGCAGCGCAGCGAGAGAAAGATTGAAGCCCCGCCCGATTCCGGTCTCCAGCATGCCGCCGCACCATGCGGGGACCTGCTGCCCGGCGCAGAGGTCATGGACGGCGATGCTGGGCAGGATGCCGCCAAGGCGTGGCGGCTTGATATTCACGATCCGCCCGGCTCCCATTCGCAGGGCGATCCGAGTCATGTTGTAGCTGGCCGCGCTCTCGTCGAGGCACAACGGTGTCTGGAGGGCTTGCTGCAGTTCCGACATCTCGATCAGGGCATCACCGGCCAGCGGCTGCTCGATCATGACGAGGCCGAAGTCATCTAGCTCACGCCACGGCCCGGAGTCGGGGGAGTAGCCGCAATTGGCATCCACCGACAGCGGCATGCCCGGGAAAGCGGCCCGCACGGCCGAGACGGGTGCGACGTCCCAGCCGGGGGCGATCTTGAGCTTGATCCGGGCGAAGCCCTCCCGGACCCGCGCATCGACCTCACTGAGCAGGGCCTCGGGAGTATCGCAGATGGGAAAGGACTCTCCGACGGGAATGGCGTCCCGTACACCTCCCCACAGCCGGGACAGCGGAACCGCGAGCTTGGCCGAGGCGATCGCCCAGACTGCGCACTCGATGGCGTTCTTGGCGTAGTGCTGCCCGATGATGCCCGCCCAGGAACTGGCCACGTCGGCGGCCCCGCGGAATGGCGGGCCGATGATGGGCGGCAGGAGCAGGTCAGTCAGGGCGGACCAGGTGCTCTCCGCGGTGTCCGTGCCGTAGAGCGGCCGCTCGGCGATCGGAGCTTCGCCCCACCCGGTCGTCCCGTCCCGGTCCTCCAGTCGGAGGACGATGAGCCGCTTGCGGCTAGCCGACTTGCCGTAGGCCGACCTGAACGAGCGGACCATCGGGAGCGACAGCATGAAGACGTCGGCGCGGGCCAGCCGGACCGGGGCTTCCACCTGACGGGCAGGTCCGAGAAACCCGGAGGTTGCTGCCGGACTGGTTGTCGAATTCGGTTGCACGGCTGCCCCCTAGAGCATCTCTCGGTATTCGCTGATCTCCCAGTCACTGACATGGCTGAGATAGCGCTGCCAGTCGAAGCGCAGCACGCCGGCGAAGGTGGCGGTGAAGACCGGCCCGAGCGCCTGCACGAGCTGCTCATCCGCGAGCAGGGCGTCCAGGCCCTCGGCAGGGCTGGCCGGAAGGCGCGGGAAGCGGAGGTTCTCGAACAGGTTGTCCTGGGCCGGATCCGGCGGCTCCAGACGCCGCCGTATTCCGTCCAGGCCGGCGGCGACCATGACCGCCGCCAGCAGGTAAGGATTGGCGTCCGAGCTCCCGAGCCGGTTCTCGATTCTGGTGCCTTCCCCCGCGGGAAGGGCCCGGACGAGGGCTGTCCTGTTCTCGATGCCCCAGGCGATCTGCACCGGGGCCCAGGTGCCCAGCTGGTACCGCTTGTAAGCGGTGATGGTCGGGCTCGCCACGCCCGTCATCGCCGGAGCGTGCAGCAGTTGCCCGGCCACGTAGTGACGGGCTACGGCGGAAAGGCCGTCGGCGTCGTTATGGTCGGCTAGCACGTTATCGCCGCCCGTGTCCAGCAGCGACTGGTGCAGGTGGTAGCCGCTCGGCGGCGTGATGTCCAGATTGGTCGGGCGCGCCATGAAGGTCGCCCGCAGCCCCAACGACCGCGCGACCTCCTTGATGGCGATCTTCAGAGCCACTAGCCGGTCGATGGCGAGCAGGCCGGCGCACGGTTCCAGGTTCACCTCGAACTGGCCGGCCCCATGCTCGCTGAACACCTCATACAGCTGGAGGCCCATCAGCTCCGCAGCCCGGTCAAGTTCATCTATAAACTGCTGCGCCATTCCAAGCGCATGGACCGAGAACCAGGACTGGGGCCCGTAGATCGGCGCGTACTCCGCGCCGGCCTGCTCCGGCCGGAAGACGTAGAACTCGAGTTCGTTGCCGAACACCGGCGCAAGGCCGAGCGAGCGGGCGTCGTCAAGCACCTTGCGCAGCACGGCCCTGGGAGTCTCGACAATGCGCCCGGCGTCGTCATAGAGATCTGTGATCATGTGGGCCGTGGCCGGCGTCCAGGGCAGCGGCGTGAAGGTCAGCGGGTCGAGGTGCATAACGCCGTTGCGATAGCCGATGTCGTTGCTGTAGGTGTGCTCGCCGGGCGCGTGCCGCTGCCAGAGGTTGGAGGCGAACAGGGGAATCGCGAACGGATGCCCCTCCGTCAGCGCGCGCTCCATCCGCCGCGCGGTCACGACCTTGCCGCGGGGAACGCCGTACAGGTCGGTGAGGACCAGCCGCACGTTGCAGATGTTCTCGGCCTGGATCCGCTTGAGTATCTCGCCACTCAGATCTGGCGCCGCCGTGGCCGCCGTGCTCCCCGACTTGTCGAGCTCCATATCCCCTCCCCACTGTTGTCCGCTGGTGGGCGGACTGGTCGCGGCCGGATCCCGGGCAGGGCTCCGATCCCGCGTGGGCAGATCAGCCCGGTAATCTCTCGGCGGCAACGCCCTGGGCGGCGAGCGCCGCGGTGACCGCGCGCCCGGTAACGGCGAGGTGCGCCCGCATGGCCTCTCCCGCCCCGGCCGGGTCGTGCTCGTGCAGGCGCCGGACGAGGAGGCCGTGACTGTCCAGGGACTCCTGCCGGCGCACGGGCGAGGAGTCCAGCAGGTCCAGCGCCGGTGCCATCCAGACCCGGATGTCCTTCACGGCGACGATCAGGTAGTCGTTGCGGCTGGCACTGGCCAGCACATGGTGAAACGAGACGTCGATCGCGCGGAACCGGTTGCGGCCGAGAGGGGGCTTCTGCAGCTCCAGCTCGTGCAGGCGCTCGAGCCGGGCCAGCTCGGTCGGCCCGATCCGCTCGGCGGCCAGCTCCGCGGCGAGCGGTTCGATGGCGGCACGGTACTCGAAAAGCTGGCGGAAGTTGACCGCCATCCCCCTGATGCGCTCGACCGCGACGTCCAGGGCCGGCTGCACGACGTAGGCCCCGCCGTAACGGCCACGCTGGATGCGGATGTACTGGTGGTCCTCGAGCCAGCGCAGGCCCTCCCGCACCGCCATCCGGTTGACGCCCAGTTGCTCGCACAGCTCGGCTTCCGGCGGGAGCCGTTCGTCCGGCAGGAACTCATAGAGCCGGATGGCGGTCAGCAGGAGGCTGGCCACCTGCTCGCCGAGCCGCTGGCGAAGAGGCTGGACGCTGGCCAGGCTGGTGGATTCCTTGGACGCGACTGCCGCAGGCGGCTGCGCGGGCTCCCGGGTCACAGGATGGCGCTCTCGTCCACGACGGCCCGGTTGATGGCGTCCTGGAAGATGAGGTTGAACAGCGAGTCATCGGGGGAGTGCAGCTCAGTCGCGGCTACCTCCGCGTCGCCCGCGCGAAATGTCCAGAGCCGGTTGGTCTCGTGGTTGCTGTAGAGCGCGAGGACACCGTGGCGGTCCAGCGTGGCCATATTCGCCTTGCCGCCCAGTTTCGAGTGAACGATCGCCAGCGCGTCGCATATCGGAACGCCGGACTCAGCTACGTCCTGCAGCATGCAGAAGCCGACTTCGCTGTCGGCGGCACCGGACAGGCGGCCGGAATAGGCTGGACGATAAGTCTCATGCTCGGTGAACAGGCCATTATGGCTGAAGGCCAGATCCGCCCCGACTGTTATGAATGGCTGCGTATCGGCCAGCTGAATGGTGGACAGCAGGGTCGGCCGCCGGAAGTGGATGAGAAAATGGGTCGACGTTACCGCGCTCAGGTACGTCTTAACCGCCTCGTCGTCCTCCAGCCGCCCGGTATCGCGATGCCTGTGCACCTGGCCATCAGCGAGCCAGGCGACGCCCCAGCCGAACTTGCCCGAGCCGTAATACTCCATGGCCTGTGCCCACGGGGCGAGAGCTGAGAATGGTCTCGGTTCCGGCCATCTCACCGCCAGGATCTCACACATCCTCGGCCATCTCCCGGATAGCTTCAGTGGTCGCTGACATAAATGTTCTTCACCTCAGTAAAGTCCTGCAGGCCCGCCAGGCCTTGCTCTTTGCCGAGCCCGCTCTGTCCATATCCGCCGAACGGTGCTTGAATATAGGAGCTGGAATCGGAGTTAATGCTCAGCAGGCCAGATCGAATTTCGCGGCTGACCCGGATCGCCCTTCCTATGTCCCGGGTCCACAGCGATCCGCTCAGGCCGTACTTCGTCCCGTTGGCGAGGGCGATGGCCTGCTCCTCGTCATCGAACGGCAGGATCGTGGCCACCGGGCCGAACACTTCCGTCGTGGCGACCTCGCTATCGGGAGCCGCACCGATGATCACTGTCGGCGCCACGGCGTTGCCGGCCTCCAGCCCGGGCAGGTCCACGACCATGCCGCCGCACACCACCTCTGCTCCGGCGGAGGCCGCGCGATCGATGAAACCAAGCACTCGCTCCCGCTGACCAGCCGAGATCAGGCTCCCGAGCCTGACTTCAGGATCCAGCGGATCGCCCTGGCGGACCTGGCCCGCCAGCGCCGCCAGTCGCTCGACAAACTGATCGAAGACCGGCCGCTCGACGATCATCCGGCTGCGCGCGCAGCAGTCCTGCCCAGAGTTGGCGAAGACCGCGAAGATGGCCGACTCCGCGGCCGCGGCCAGGTCGGCGTCGGCGAAGATAACGTTTGGTGACTTGCCACCCAGTTCCAGGCTGACGCGCTTGATTCCGGCGGCGGCCCGGGTCAGGATGTCGACGCCAGTTTCCGTGCTACCGGTGAAACTGATCTTCGAAACGTCCGGATGGGCCACGAGCTGCTGGCCAAGCTCGCGTCCGGCCCCGGTCAGCACATTGAAGACACCGGGCGGGACGCCGGCCTCCCGGCAGATCCCTTCGAGTTCGAGCGCGGTGAGCGGCGTCGGCGGCGCGGGCTTCAGGACAACGGAGTTCCCCGCGGCCAGTGCCGGCGCCGCCTTCTTGGCCGCCACCGCGATCGGGCCGTTCCAGGGCACGATCAGAGCACATACTCCGATGGGCTCACGCAGGGTAAGGTCCAGCCCGCCCGCGTTGACCGGGATCGTCTGTCCCGTCAGGTGATTGACGGCGGCCCCGTAGTAACGGAAATACCGCGCGGCAGCTCGCACCTCGGCGCGGCAGTCGATGATCGGCTTGCCCGAGCACAGTGACTCCAGCCGGGCTAGCTCCGACTCGCGTGCCTCGATCAGGGCGGCCGCCGCCTGGAGCACCTCGCCCCGCTGCGGCGCTGGCATCCGCCGCCAAGGTCCCTCGGCGAACGTCGTCCGGGCAGCGCCGACGGCCCGCGCCACGTCAGCGTCGCCGGCATCGGCTACCTCGGCGACCGCCGAGCCGGTGGCCGGGTTGCTGACAACGTACGTCGCCAGTGTCTGCGCCGGCACTTCCTCGCCACCTATGCGCAGCCGGCCTGCCAGTACGACGACGTCCAGTCGCGGGACCGCGCTCATTTCGCGGTGTACCCGCCGTCGACTACGAACATCTGGCCGGTGACCCAGCTGGAGTCCTCGCAGGCCAGGAACAGGGCCATCTTGGCGACGTCCTCGGGCTGGCCCCAGCGGCCGAGCGGTACGTGGCTCTCGACGGCTGCCTCGTACTCCGGCGTGAAGGGACCCGCCAACGGCGTCTTGATGGCGCCCGGGAAGATGCAGTTGCAGCGGATCTGGTACTGGGCATGCTCGACCGCCAGCGTCCGGGTCATGGTGACCACGCCGCCCTTGGCCGCGGTATAAGCGTCCGACGCACCTGATCCCACGCGCAGCGCGGCAATGCTGGAGACATTGATGATCGAGCCGCCGCCGACCTTCTGCATCTCGGGAATGGCGTATTTGCAGCCGAGGTACGTTCCCTTGAGATTGACGTTCAGCGTCCGGTCCCAGATGTTCTCCTCCAGGAGCGGCGACGGGGCATCGGTAATGCCGGGCCGGTAGTTTCCCTGGGCCGAGAACCATAGCCCGGCATTGTTGTAGAGAACGTCCAGCCTGCCGAACCGACTCGTGGCCAGGTCGATGGTGGCCTTGACCTGGCTGGAGTCGGAGACGTCGCACAGCGCGAACGCGGCTTGCGCGCCGGATTTCGTCAGTTCATCGGTGACCTGCTGGCCGGTCTCGGCATTGACGTCCGCCACGACGACCGCGGCGCCCTCGCTCGCGAACAGGCGGGCCGCAGCCGCGCCCTGCCCGCTGCCAGCACCGGTAATGACCGTTACACGTCCCTCGAGCTTTCCCATTATTGCGATCTCCCTGGACTCATACCGAACCGGCAGCCGTCGTGGCGGCTCTGGCGCCGTCCACGCTGTCTCGCACGTCGGCCCACGCTGCGGACAGTTACCTGCCGACCCGGCGCCTAGGTACGGCCAGGTTGTTGGGCAATAAATATGCTAAAATTTATACAATTTTGCGCCAATGGTAGGCAAGCGCGATCTAGGTGTCAAGGGGCTGGCCAGACCAGGTTGCCCAGCAGTCGCGCGACCGGCCCGGCCTGGGCCGCCTGCTCGGTCGGCCGCAGCGCGCTGCCGCGGCCACGCGGGTGATCATGATGGTTTTATATCACGCGTACGAGTTAAAATCAGCCCTGAGACGCGGGATACGCGGGATGCGCGGGATGCGCGGGATGCGAGCTGATCTGGCCGAGGAAGCTATCGAGGGTCTGGCACTGGCGCTGCGGGGTGGCCCTGGACGGGTAGAGGACGGCCTCCAGGGACAGTCCTTCGACCATGATCATCAGCTGATGGGTGACGTCGCTCGGGTCGATTTCGGGCCAGATCTGGCCGAGTTTCTGCGCCTCGCAGACCCGGTAGTGCAGGACGTCCCAGAACCGCTCGAACTCCTCGTGCTGGAGTTCCCGCAGGGCGCTGTTGCCCAGCGCGAGGGCGAGGAAACTGATCTCGATCTGGGCCTCGAGCAGTCGCTGCTCGTCGAGCGGCAGCGCCTCCAGCATCGTAACCCGGAGGGCGTCGAGACCGAGGAGGCCCTGCGTCCGTTCTTGCAGCCGCGCATATACCTGCTGGTGCGAGCGGCGGAGGGCGGCATCAAGGAGTTCCTCCTTGTCCGCGAAGTAATGCGCCAGCACGCCGGTCGACACGCCCGCCTCGCGGGCGATCTCGCGGGTGGTGACCCCGATGATCCCGGTCCGGGCAATGACGCGCCACGTCGCCGACACCAGCTGCTGCCGGCGAAGTTCATGATCAACTACCTTGGGCACTAGGCGCTCCAGGTCGGTCGGGCTGGCATGCCGCCAGGGCACCGTCGCGGCCCGCGGGTGACGCACGGGTATTCCCTGGCGGGCTCTGGCTTGATAACCTGGCGACGTTCTTAGTTGGACGTCCGTTATCAATTAACAGAGTATCGGTTCGCGTCGATCGTACGTTGGCCGCGCAGGCACGATGACCCGGAGTGACGGCAGGCGATACGGTCCGCCGCTGACGCCGGGCCGCACACTGAGTCTGCGCTGGCGGGTGCGGTGGGCCGCCCGGTCGGGCCACCGTCCATTTCGGATGAGGCGCATGGGCCGCCGATCGCCAATCTCCGGTTACCGAAAGGCGCAGGCATGACGAGCGAGAGAGCGCGATATCCCCGGATCGGAAGCCCGGAGCGCGAGCGCCTCCTCGCGCGGCTAGCGGACCGGGCCAAGTTCATCCGCCTGGAGACCGTCCGCCTGGCTGAGATACCCGGTGCGGGCCACTACACCGGCACCTTCTCGGCGGCGGAGCTGATCGCCTCGCTGTACTACGCGGAGCTGGCCTATCGGCCTGGCGACCCGGCATGGCCGGACCGGGACCGGATGGTGCTCAGCAAGGGGCACGCGGCGATCGGGCTTTACCCCGTGCTCGCGGACGTCGGCTTCTTCGCGCCCGGCCTTCTCGATGATTACACCAGGCTGGGCAGCCCTTTCGGGGATCACCCTGACATGCGGAAGATCAAGGGCATCGACTTTAGCTCCGGGTCGCTCGGCCACGGGCTATCCGTCAGCGTTGGGATGGCGCTGGCCGCCCGGGTGAGCGGCCGGGGATACCGGACCTTCTGCATCGTCGGCGATGGGGAACTGGCCGAAGGCCAGGTCTGGGAGGCCGCCATGGCCGCCGGTCATTACCGGCTGGGATCGCTCGTCTGCATCGTTGATCGCAACTACCTGTCCATCGACGGCCCGACCGAGGACATCATGGGGATCGAGCCCCTCGCGGACAAGTTCGCCAGCTTCAGGTGGAGCGTCCAGCGGATTGACGGCCATGACCTGGACGCGATTCTCGATGCCTACGATCGGCTCGAACCGCCCGGTCAAGGCCAGCCTCAGGTGATCATCGCCGATACCGTCAAGGGACGTGGCGTCCGCCGGATGGAAGGCGACGTCGGCTGGCATGTCGGCCGGCTGGCCGGCGCCGACTACGACGAGGTTGTCGCCGAGATCGCCGGCGGCCTGCAGCCGCTCGGCTCAGGAGCAGGCCGTGACTGACCCAGGCGCCGCCGGAGGTGCCCAGCCGCGCGAAGCTGCGCCCGACCCCGGCCAGGATATGAGCGGGCTATTCCGCGGTACCGCCGGGGCTCAGGCGCTCAAGGATCCGAAGTCCGGCAAGGGAATAGCGGTGACATCTATCCCCGCGTTCGTCGCCGGAGCGGAGCTCGCTGACCTGGCCCGCGACGACGACCGTATCGTCGTGCTGACGGCCGACCTGGCCCACGCCAACCGCACCATCGACTTCGCTAGCAGGCATCCCGGCCGGTTCTTCAATGTGGGCGTGGCCGAGCAGAACATGTTCTCGATCGCCGCGGGCATGGCATCGGCGGGCCTGATCCCCTTCGCCAGCACGTTCGCTTCCTACGCTGCGCTCCTGGCCTGCGAGCAGATCCGCACCGACTGCGCCTACCCCGGAATGCCCGTGCGGATCCTCGCGCACCACTCGGGGATGAGCCTTGGCTTTTACGGAACGAGTCACCATTCCCTCGAGGATCTCGCGATCATGCGCGCGATCGCTGACCTGACCGTCGTCTGCGCGGCCGACGCCCATCAGCTGCGGGCGATTCTGCGTGCCTCACTCAGTCACCCGGGTCCCATCTACATCCGGCTGGGCCGCGGCAGGGATCCGCAGGTCTATGCGGAGCCGCCCGCCAGCTTTCAGTTCGGCCGGGCGATCCGGCTGCGTGAAGGGTCTGACCTTGCGATCATCACCACGGGCTCCGAGGTGCACGCCTGCCTCGGCGCGGCGGAGAGCCTGCAGGCCGCTGGCATATCGGCCAGGGTCATCGACATGCATACCATTCGCCCGCTCGACACCCGGGAGATCCTCACTGCCGCCGTCGAGACGGGGACGGTGCTGACCGTCGAGGAGCACAACATCACGGGAGGGCTTGGCTCCGCTGTCGCCGAGACGCTGGCGGATGCAGGCGTGGCCGCCAGATTCCTCCGGCACGGGGTGCCGGACGAGCATGTGCTCCTGGGCCCGCCAGCTGCCCTGTACGCCCACTACCGACTGGACGCGGCGGGGATCGAGTCCACCGCCCGGCAACTGCTAGCTCGCTAAGGAGCGCGCACGGTGACCGAGGTTATAAATCAGCGCCGGATCCGCACGATAGATGCCGCCCTGCGGCAGCGGGCCAGGTCCGTCATTCCGGGCGGCATGTACGGGCACCTCAGCGCCAACGCGCTGCCGCCTGAATACCCCCAGTTCTACCAGCGGTCGAAGGGGGCGCATGTCTGGGACGTGGACGGCAACGAGTATGTCGACCTCATGTGCAGTTTCGGGCCGGTCATCCTCGGGCACAAGCATCCGAAGGTGGAGCAGGCTGTTGCCGCCCAGCTGGCCCGGGGAGACACCCAATCTGGACCCGCCGCCTGCATGGTCGAGGCCGCCGAGCTTCTCGTCGATCGAGTGACCCACGCCGACTGGGCGATGTTCGCCAAGAACGGCACTGACGCGACCACTATCTGCCTGATGGTCGCGCGCGCCGCGACCGGCCGCAGCAAGGTGCTGGCAGCAGCGGGCGCCTATCACGGCGCGACGCCGTGGTTCACGCTCCGCCCGGATGGCGTGACTCCGGAAGATCGCGCCAATTTCGCGTACTACCAGTTCAACGACATCGCGAGCGTGGAGCGGGCCGTCGGTGTGGCCGGGGGCGATGTGGCCGCGATCATCGTGTCCCCGTTCAAGCACGATGCGGGCTCCGACCAGGAGCTCGTGAGCCCCGACTTTGCCCGGCAGTTGCGGGCGCTCTGCGACCGGATCGGCGCGGCCCTGGTCATGGACGAGGTCCGGGCAGGCTTTCGGCTGAACGACGGAGGCAGCTGGGAGCCTATCGGAGTGGCGCCTGACCTGAGCGCCTGGAGCAAGGCCATCGGCAACGGTTATCCCCTCGCCGCGGTTCTGGGATCGGCGAAGTACAGCGACGCGGCTACCCGTATCTTCGTCACCGGGTCATTCTGGTTCCAGGCGGTCCCCATGGCGGCAGGCATCGCCACCATCACCGCCATCCGGGAGGAGGGCGCCATCAGGACGATGGAGCGGATGGGGGCCCTGCTGAGAGAGGGCATCGAGAGCCTGGCACTCGAAGCCGGGATCGGGATTCGCCAGACCGGTCCAGTCCAGATGCCGAACCTCCGGTTCATCGGCGATGAGAACTTCGCCAGATCGTCTGCGTTCAGCGGAGCCGTGGCTGACCGCGGCGTCATCGTCCACCCGCGGCACAACTGGTTCCTCTCCGCAGCCCACACCGAAGGCGACATCGAGCGTGCCCTGGACGCGATGCGGGAAGGGTTCCAGGTCGTGCGCGAGCAGTTCGGCGAGGACAACTAGCGATTGGCATATCGTGGCGTCGGCATTTGACTGCCACCGGCCGGCCCAGCACGATGTCTGTTCCCTGCCACACCTCGCCGTAGCCGCCGGCCGCTCAAACCGCGGCTCCTGCGCCGCCTATGTGCAATCCCGGCACAAGTCAGTGAGCGAATGCTCAGGGTCTTGACATATGCGCATAGGTAAGGAAAGCTGCGCAGCATCGCCTGATGAGAGCGGCACCTCGGGCGGCCCGGGCCAACCTCAGGCCCCTGCGTCAGGTCGTGTTGCCGCCATGGGTTCGGGAGGGTGGGCATGGACGGACAAGACACGGCTAGTGCGGCGGGCGAGGTGATCCAGACCGGGCTGCAGCAGGACTCGCTCGGACTGGTTGGCGCGACGATGCAGGCGATCACCCACATCGCGCCGGCGATCTCGGCGCTGTTCTTCACCCAGTTCATCGTGTCGCTGGCCGGCGTCACCGCGCCGCTGGCCTACGTCGTGGGCATTGTCGTGGTGCTCATGCTCGGCAACACGCTGGTCCAGTTCGCCAAGCACCTGCCGTCCGCGGGCGGGTACTACACCTACGTCAGCCGGGCGCTCAGCCCGCGGGCGGGCTTCATCACCTCCTGGATGTACGTGCTCTACTCGCCGCTGTCGGGCGGCCCGATCTACGGCTTCTTCGGCTTCATCCTGGCCGGGCAGCTGAAGGCGCACTATGGCATCAACGTGCCCTGGCTGTGGTGGGCCTGCGTCGTGGTCGGCGCGCCGGCTGTGGCGTTCCTGCAGTACCGCGGCATCAAGATCTCCACCAGGGCGATCGTGGTCCTCGGCGCCGCGGAGATGGCGATCGTGCTCGCCCTGGCGCTCACCGGTTTCGCCAACCCGGGGCCCGGCGGCGTCTCGCTGGGCGTCTTCGACTTCGGCAAGAAGCTGGCGCTGTCGGGCTTCGCGCTGGCGGTGGTGCTGTCGGTCCAGGGCCTGACCGGGTGGGAGGCGGCGGCGCC
>Ga0307373_10008480_pt1 | contig 15632 bp, 15 predicted proteins | sample OX2MG_FD_202534 | JGI IMG/M metagenome (GOLD analysis project Ga0307373, IMG submission 202534) | Soil microbial communities from Risofladan, Vaasa, Finland - OX-2 | ecosystem: Environmental > Terrestrial > Soil > Coastal area > Acid sulfate soil | place: Finland: Risofladan, Vaasa | collected... | reverse complement strand
CAACCTTGCGGCGGGTCGCGCCGTCTTGCATTCCGCCGCGTGTCGGCGCGAGATCAACGGCCCGGGCTGACGCCCTTCGCGTCACCTCGCCAGCAACGGGCCGGGCTGCTGGTTGTCGCGCTGAGCGACAGCGACGCTAGCCGACGTTTCCTTTGCCTCCGGGCCGTGCGTTAGCTCGGTATCTGTGGTGGGATCCCCATTGCTCGAGCTTGGTCGATAGAAACGATCTCGCGTCCAAAGGGGAGGAGCGAGACTGGGATCAACTTGAAGCTCCCAAGTCCGAGCGGGATCCCGATGACCGTCAGGCACAGCAAGACGCCGGTAAGCAAGTGCATGAGGGCAAGCCACCAGCCGCAGAGCACGAACCAAAGCACGTTGCCGATCCCTGACGCAATACCCGCATCGGCCCGTTTGACGACCGTCTTCCCGAACGGCCACAGTGCGAACACGCCGATCCGCAGCGCCGCGATCCCGAACGGGATCGTGATGATGAAGACGAAGCAGATGAGCGCGGCGAACGCATAGCCGATCGCCATCCACAGACCGGCGAACACGAACCAGATGATGTTGAGCAGCAATCGCACCGGCGGATCCCCTCTCGTCGCACGCCGCCTGGCGATGTTACTCGGAGACTCAGCCGCCGCCGGTCGGCCGAGTGCCGCGGTTCGCGTGATCTCAGCGTTGTCGCATGTCGCGCGATGCGACAACCCGGGACGGCCGACATCTACGCCGGCAGTCGTGGGCACCCCGCGGGGCGTGCTGGCGTCGGACTCGGCGAATCAGCCGCCGGCAACGAACGTGACGCCCTCCATATCAGGCTCGATGTTGCCGGTTCTCGCTGTGACGCTGCCGTCGGGGTCGATCTCGATCGCTCCGAATGAGGGCGGAATGCTCAGTTCAACCACCGGCTCAACGACCCGGTAGGCGGGACGAAAGCCGACCGGCAGGGTGAAGATCGCCTGCAGGGTCGACCCCCCGTTGTGGGCTGCCTCACCAAACAGGTGCACGACTCCGAACTGATCCTTGGCGTAGCCCGCCACTCCATAGGTGGAGGGTGAGGGCGTGTACCACCCGTTCTGCATGAAAGCGCTGGTCGGCTGCAGCGTGCGGGCCAGCGCGTAGGCCCCGGCGGGCCGCCCACCGAGCTCCGCCGCGTTGGAGGCGTTCGTTGCGTTCGTCGCGGTGGTCGCGTTCGTTGCGTTCGTTGCCTTCGTTGCGTTCGTCGCGTTCGTCGCGGTGGTCGCAGAAGTCGCGGTGTCTGCGTGCGTGGCGGACGGGACCGTGGGGAAGCCGGAGAAGTTGATCTTCGGGGACGTCACAGCACGGTTTGCGATCTTCCCGCTGGTAACCGCCCCATTCCTGAGCTGCTTGCTTCCAACCGAGTTGGCCGGCATGCTGAGCGCCGCGTAGCTCGCGCCACCCAGGGCCACAAAGAGCGCTACCGAAGCGACAACGAGAGCAGCGCTTGGCCGCCGCAGGCGAATCCGTCTCATTACTCCCCCCTTGTGTTAGGCCCAACCCAAGCGATACTACGTCACCGGCAGTGCGGACGGCCGTCGGCTGACCGCACCGCACGGGGAAGGCCAGCCAACGAGACCCGCTCCCACGATGCGCGCCCTACCTGGACGAGACCTAAATGCGACGGTTGCCGACGACAGGCCGGCGGCGCGACTACGTCGACCACTGCCCAGAACGCGCCGGCGACGCCCTCGATCACGCAGCTCGCGCAACACCCGCCTGGACGCGCACGAGACATAGTCATCAAACCGATCCGAAAGACGAAGGCTCGCCCGCTTCTGCCCCGGCGTCATCTCAGTGGTGTCGGATCTCGCGCGAAGGGACAACGGGCATGGGTGAGGCGCGCTACCGTGGCGGGCCTGTGACGCGCTCCAATTCGCACAAGCCCTGGCGGACCCTAGTCGGCTCGGGCAGCCACAGCCCGACCAAAGGAGTCGATTGTGAAACGTCCGTCCCCCGCAACCGCGATCTCGATCGTCGCCCTGTTCTTCTCGCTCGGTGGCTTTAGTCTCGCCGCTAGCAAGTACCTCATCACGAGCACGAGCCAGATCAAGCCGAGAGTGCTCAAGAAACTGCATGGCGCGAACGGAAAGAACGGAAGGAACGGCACGAACGGCACCAACGGCGCGACCGGCCCGTCGGGTCCCCGGGGGGCCACGGGCGACCCGGGGAGCGCCGTTGCGTACGGGTCGTTCGCTGGATCTAGCGCCGGAGTCACCATCTCCGGACCAGTGAAGAATCTCTCCCTTGCCAACATCTCCCGAGCTGGAGCGGGGGCATACTGCTTCACTGGTTTGAGCTTTACGCCGAACAACCTCGTCGCGACGCTCGACTCGAGCTACACCAGCGGATTCGTAACCGCATCGACGACCCCATACGGCCCGTGCCCTCTGGGCACGCAGGTGGAAGTCAAGACGTTCGACGCCGCCGGGACCGCAGCGGACCGGGGCTTCAGCGTTCTCTTCAACTAGCGCGGGGCGAGAGGAGCGTCTCCGGGAGCGCGGTGGCGGCTTGGGTGGATCTGGGGCGCGCCGGTCGTCGAGGACCGCCTCGACTGTCTTCGCTGATGGTCCGGCGGCCCCGCAACCCTGCACGCGCTGCGGATTCTGCGTGAGGAGGGCCTGGTCGAGATGGGACGTGGGAGGGCGATCAGGGTCACCAGCAGCGCCGAGCCCGACGCCGTCATCGCCAAGACCAACCGCTCTTCAAACAGCAAGACGCCGCGTGTCGCTCGCGCGTGAACCCAGTGGTTGCTGCTCGCGCATTCCGACACTCTCGGGGGAGCGTGGACGCCGCGATGGGAGCGACGCCGCCGCGGCTCTCAGTCTGCCGTGGGGGCGCCCTGGTCGAGGCGCGCTTTCAGGGCTTCGCAGCTTTGAGCGACCTCGCGCGGCGCGCCGGGCATGACGAACGCAGGGACGATCAGCTTTCCGATGCCGTGGCCAGAGAAGCTGAGCGAGATCGTCACGCGCGAGCGAGTGTTGCCGTCGAACGCTTCGACGCGCACGTCGACATCGGCGCGGACCGGACCGTCGATGCCGCGGACCGACCAGCGGTGCGGAGGATCGATCGCTGTCAGCTCCTGAGTCGCCGTGCGCTCACGACCACCCATACGGCGCGTGACCACGCACCGCGAGCCGATCTTCGCCGGGTCCCCGTCGATTCGTCCGGAGACGACGCTGCGCTGCCACTCATGGAAGCGCGACGCGTCGGTCGCATAAGCGAACGCCGTCTCTGCGGCGCATTCAACCTCGACGGCCGAGACGATCGGTGCCATGCCTGCCTCCTTCGGGTCGCCACGCCAAGGTAGCGGCTACGCGTTGACGGGGCAACACGAGCCTCCGGTCAACAGCAGGCGCAGTTCGCGCCGCGCCAGGCTTCAAGGCCCTCGTAACCGGCGATGGCAGCGATCGCGAGCGCGGCCAGCGGGTCGGCCCACCACCAACCCGCGATCGCGTTCGCGAGCAGGCCGACCAGCAGCGCGATCGAGAGGTACGCGCAGAGCTGGTTCTGCTGGGCCTCGGCCACGGTCGCTGCCGAGCGCAGTTGTCGGCCGACCCTCCGTTTCGCGCGCGCGAGCAGCGGCATCGTCGGCGCCGTGACCGCCGCCAGGCCGACACCGAGCCAACTCACGTCGGGACGATGCCCGCCCGCGAGGTCGTTGAGCGACCCGGCGACGATGTACGCCGTCAACAGGAAGTAGCTGGCGGCGACCAAACGTTGCGCCGTCCGCTCTGCCGGGGCGGACGCGCCCCGCCCGGCCGTGAACAGCCACACCACGACCGTCCCAGAGAGCAGCTCGATCAGGCTGTCCGCGCCGAACCCGATCAGCGCAACCGACCCCGCGGCGATGCCTGCGCCAACCGCGACCGCGAACTCGATCACGTGCCAGGCGTTGCCGCCCCACGCGAGGCGCCGTGCGCGCTCCTCCAGCCGCGACCGTTCCACAGACGTGACCACGCGCGCCGACGCGGGCACCTGGACCACGCTCAGAACCGGCGCCGCACCAAGACTCGACGATGCCTCCCTACCGGCCACCATCCCAGAGTAGCTCCCGCGCATGCGTGACGTGGGTTGTCCATATCGCGTGATCTCAGCGCTGTTGCACGTCGCGCATTGCGGCACTTTGGGGGTGGGTAGGGGTGTCCGGGTTGACAGCGGCGGGGTCTTGGCGGACGATTCTGCCAGCGGCTCTCCGGCGTATGATGAGGGCTTGGTCCGCGGGCCGGTCGAGTCGCCGGGCCGCGCAGTATGGAGGCGAACCCGATGGCAGACGTGCGGATCGACTGGGATAGCGTCAGCATCCATCGCGGCACGCTCACGGTTCACCTCTCGGGCAAGTGCGCGCATGAGCCTGCGTGGGTGGCATCCTTCAATCACCTCGTGCCCCCGGTGTTCAGTACGTCGTGGGGACAGATCTCCGGGCGAGCATCGACATTCGGCGCGTGGAAAGAGATCGCCGCCTGGGACAGGGGCGTCATCACGGTCCACACTCTTGCTCCGGGGCATGCCAGCCAACTCAGAGACGTGCTTGAGAGCTACGTCGCCCAGGCAAACAACGCTATGGCGTCGGCTTCCACGCCGCACCGGTATGGCGAACAGCGCGATAGCGAGACTGAGGCGGAACTGGACGGACGCGATGAAGCGATGCTCGACGAGTTTCGCCGATTGCGGACTTCGCGACGACACCTCGCAAACCTACGATCCACCACGGTTGATCCCTCGGACCGCTAAGTCCGCGCCTCACTACGCCGCGAACGCTCGACGAGTGGAAAGGACGGGCGCTTGCGCGTCGCCGCTTCGCAAAGCGACAACGAGCGATAGCGTGTCCGCTCGTGTCGGCGAGCGAGAACGAGGCGTCAGCGGTTCCGTTCGAGCTTGGGTGTGGGATGGCCGCAGGCCCGCTGTTTGTGGTTGGCTTCACCGCGATTGGGGCGAGCCGTCCGGGTTACGACTGGCGGCGTCACGCAGTGAGCTCCCTGGCGGCCGGTCGTGCCGGCTGGGTACAGCGTGCGAACTTCGTGCTCACGGGCGCGCTCTACTGCATCGCGACGCGCGGGCTGGCGCGGAGCCCGAAGCAGGGCGCAACGGCGCGCGTGGTCCCGGCGCTGATCCTCGGGGTCGGCGTTGGCCTCGTCGGTTCTGGGCTTTTCGTGACCGACCCGGTGGCTGGGTTCCCGCCAGAGGGTCCTGATCACAATGGTTCTGACGGCTCGCCGAGCGCACCCACGCGCGGGGGAATGCTGCACAACCTCTGCGCCATCCCGATCTTCGCGGGCATACCCATTGCAGCCATGACGTGCGCCACGTCTGCCGCCCGGCGCCGCGAGTCACGCTGGGCCTCCTATTCGGCTGGGTCAGCTCTGGGGATGACGCTCGCGTTCGCGCGGTTCGGCGCGGCATTTGGTGGTGCGCCACGGCTTGCTGGACGCGGCGGTCTATGGCAACGCATCTCGATCGCCGTCGGATTCGGATGGCTGAGCGCCCTGTCCTTCCGTACGTTGAGCTTGCTCTGTAAGTCTCGTAGAACGTAGGTCGCGCCCCGTATGCCGCGCTACCGCTCCCGCGTAAAGCGACAGGCGCGTGCGTGCGAGCGCGACCGTTTCGGGACACGGTGGGGACACGCTTCGGTCGCGAGCCCGTTCGTGCGGGCGAAACCCCGTGGTTACAGGGCGGACTGATGGGCCGGCCAGGACTCGAACCTGGGCGCGACGGATTATGAGTGTCGGCTCAATACGTTCTCCCCAGTGTTTTCGGGGGCTCTGAGGTCGCTCGGGTCCGCTGAAGTGCGCTGAGATTCGCCGAGTTGGGAACACGTAGGGAACACGGGCGTCGCCGAGTCAGTGGAGCCGATCTCGCAGCCGTGCTCGCCGCCTCGGCAACCGCCGTCGTGCGGACCGCACCGGTCGGATTGGTGCCTACACGCGCGCTCGACAGGATGCTCGCCGCCGGGCGGCAGCTCGCGCAGCCCACGCGCTGTCGCTTTCACGCGCGGAAGCAGCAGCGCAGCTCGATGATCTCGCACAGTGCTTGCATAGGCACCACCGATGAACAGAGCGCGCGGGCGGCTTCCCTCGTTTCCGCGCTTACGAAGGCGCTGCTCCCGCCGGCAGAAATGCTCGTCATCGATCGAAAGCGGGGTCCTGCCTGTGCTGCTGGATCCGGCGGGATGGAGCAGCCCGATCGTGCGTCGGAAGGAGACGTGAGACTTCCCCCGTCTTCGTGAAAGCAGGGGACCGCGCTTTCGCCTAGAGCCTATGGCGTAGGTCGCCCGTTGACCGAGTTGCAGACGACGGCACCGTGGCCATGTGATTGCTCTGGTGCCCTTGCGTGTTGGCTGCGGTGTTGTGTTCGATGAGTTGGAGTCGAATGATGGCGCCGCCGTCTTGAGCGTGGTCGATCGTGATGGTTCCGCCGTGAGCGTCGGCGATTTGTTTGACGATGGCGAGTCCGAGGCCGGCGCCCGGGGTGCCGCGTGCAGCAGGGGATCGGTAGAAGCGGTTGAAGACGTGTGGGAGGTCGTGTTTGGCGATGCCGGGGCCGTGATCACGGACCTCGACAAGTCCGTCGTGAACCGATACCTCGAGCGGCTCGTCCGGTTTGGTCCACTTGCGTGCGTTGTCGAGCAGGTTCGTCACGGCGCGGTCGACGCGATACGCGTTGCCCACAACAGTCGAAGGGCGCAGGTTGACTCGGAACGTCACGTTTGGCGATCGACGTGCCGCACGATCGACGGCGGTTCTGACGACGTGGTCGAGGCGGAACGGCTGCACGGGGCCGTCGGCTTCCTCACCGCGTGCGAGTTCCACAAGCTCGGTGACGAGCGTCGTCATCGCTTCGAGCTCGTCATGGATGTCAGCGACGAGCTCGGCCCTGTCTTCGGTCGTTAGTGGGGTCGGTGAAGCGAGTACTTCGACGTTGGCGCGGAGCGTCGCGATCGGAGTGCGGAGTTCGTGCGACGCGTCGGCTACGAACTGGCGTTGTGTACGGAGCGACGCGTCAAGCGTGTCGAGTAGCTCGTCGAGCCGGCTAGCGAGGCGCGCGATCTCGTCGTGCCCGGTGTGATTGATTCGTCTGCTGAGGTCCTTGGTTTCAACGATTTGCTCCGTCGCCTCGGTGAGGTTGCGCAGCGGAGCGATCGCGGTCTTAGCGACAAGCAGTCCGAGCACGGAAGCGACGCCGATACCGCCGAGCGAGATCAGCAGCAGCAGCCAGCGAAGGTTCGCCAGATCATGGTTGACTGCGGTCAATGGACGGGAGAGGGTGATCAGTCGATCACCCGAAATGAACGTGATCGCGCGGGTCGGGGTGCCGTTGACGGTGCGCGTGGAAAGTCGCGCGGTTTTCAGCCGCTGGCGCGCCGGCCCGCTGGGTGCGGTCGCGACGTCGATCGTGGTAACGAATCCGCCGAACATGATGTGGCGCTCGCCGAGCGGTAGCGCGTGTCGCGGGAGCCGCAGGCCATTCGGAACCGGTTGACGTGGCGTGAACGGCTTGAGGAGCATTGTGCGAGTCGCGCGAAGGTCGGCATCGACCTGTCCGATCAGCTCGCTTCGGTCTGTGATGTAGATCACGAATGACGCAGCGAGGATGGCTGCGGCCACCGCGGCGGCGGCGAGAAGCGTGATGCGTAGACGGAAGCTCATCGCTCGCGCAGCGCGAAGCCGATCCCGCGGATCGTGTGGATGAGCCGCGGCTCACCGGCGCTCTCGAGCTTGTGTCGTAGGTGGCCGACGAACACATCGAGCGAATTTGAAGATTGCGAGCCGTCGTATCCCCACACGTGCTCGTAGATCTGTTTGCGCGTGAGGACCTGGCGCGGGTGGCGGAGGAGGAGCTCGAGTAGATGAAACTCGGTACGGCTGAGCTCGATCTGGCGTGCGCCGCGCTTCGCCTCGCGCGTGAGCAGGTCGAGCAAGAGGTCTGCAATCGCGAGCTTCGGTGCGGTCGCGGCCGCTCGTCGGAGCAGCGCTCGAACGCGAGCGATCAGTTCCTCGTTCGCGAACGGCTTGACGAGGTAGTCGTCCGCGCCCGCCTCTAATCCGAGGACACGGTCGCGAACCGCGTCGCGGGCGGTGAGCATCAGGATCGGCAGCTGGCGATCTACCGCCCGTAGTTTCGCACAAACCTCGAACCCGTCCGGCCCAGGCATCATTACATCGAGGACTACGAGGTCGACGCGACCTTCGTGGAGCTGTGCGAGCGCGTCCGCGCCGTCGCGGGCGAGCTCGACGTCGAAGCCGTGTGACCAGAGCGCCCTGCGTAAGGCGCGCCGCAGGCCGGCATCGTCGTCCACAACGAGAATCGCCACGACCACCGAAGTCTGTACTGCGCCCTGAAGTGAACCTAAATGACCGCACAGACTTAGACTTTTTCTTAGGAACTCGCGCGCGAGTTCCTCGAGCTGTCGTGGACCGCTGCCACACGCCGTTTGCTGCGAGATGGTGGCCTCCACCCCGGCCGGCACGAGCGAGGCGATCGGGCGAGACACATGCGCCGCCATTCCTAAAGTTTTTTTTCCGTCGGCTTGAGGCGTGGTTTGGAGCGAGCCGGGACGCTCTATGGCCGAGCACCTCTGCGTGACCGCTGGGGTGCTCACCACAACCTTGCCGGACGTCGCGCGGAATGGAGCTACCAGCGAAAATGCGCATTTGCCCCCGAACACATTTCAGCTACCGCGCCGCGTTCACCGCGGTAGCCGTCGCGACCGCCGTCTGCGGTCTGGCGGCCTGTGGAGGTGGCGGCTCCGCGGCCTCGACTGGGAGCTCGTCCACCCAGACGTCGTCGAGCGGCAGCGCGAGCGCTGCCGCCTCGACCTCACGTAGTACGCTCGCCGCTTGTCTGCAGCGCCATGGCGTGACGCTCCCCGCGGGCGGTGCAACCAATGGCAGCGGCTTCTCGCCACCCTCGGGCGGCGAAGGCCCACCGCCGCAGGCAGGCGGCGGCCAAGCTGGCCCGCCGCCTGGCCTTCGTGCGACCGGCGCGTCAGGACGCGGGTTCCCCAGCGGTGGCAACTCGAAGTTCGCCGCCGCGCTGCGCGCGTGCGGTGGCGGCTTCCCAGGCACAGGATCGACTGGTGGCCGTGGCTTCAATTTCAATAGCGCGAGCGAACGCGCGGCCGTCACTGCCTATGCGCAATGCATGACCAAGCACGACGTCAAGCTACCCAAGCCGAACTTCAGCGGCCAAGGCTCGGTGTTCGGCACGAGCGTCAACCGCAGCTCGACGACCTTCATCGCCGCCAACCGCGCGTGCCAAGCCGACCTCCGAACCGTCTCCCCCAACGCGGGGGCCTAAGGCAGATGGCAACCGAGAGCTCCCCAACCGAACGGGCGCTCGCAAGCGCAATCGAGAAGCTGCGCTTCCCCGACCGCAGATACACCCCGAGAGCCTTCCAGCCGTGGGCCCCGATGCGGCCGAAGCGGATTGACGTCGGGCGTCCACAACACCGAGTCACCGGCTGCTTCGAGCCGCCCGGCGAGCTCGCCGAGGCCGTAGCGGGGCGCCGGCTGTGAGCGCGCTTGACCGAATCAGCCCGCGGCTGCGGCGTCGGGAAGATCGGCCTGCTGAGGGCGCCCAGCGCACCAGCGCCCGAGAGAACGGACTCCTACCTCGACGTCGTAAGCGGGCGCTGTACGTGGCGGGCATGCTCGTTGCCGCCGCGGTTGTGTTCTACGCGCTCAACGCCGTGTATGGCTTCACCGCGAGCTCGTCCAGCGCTGCGTCGGCGCGACTGACCGCCACCGCAAAACGAGGGATCGTGCAGTCGAGCGTGAGCGCGACCGGCAACGTCACGGAAGCGACCTCGGCGTCGGCGAACTTCGCGACGAGCGGAACGATCACGGCGGTCTACGCCTCGATCGGCGAACACGTGAAGGCCGGGCAGGCGCTCGGGAAGATCGATCCGACCACCGCCCGCAACACGCTGACGTCGGCGGAAGCGAATCTCGCGACAGCGAAGAGCCAGCTTGCGAGCGCGGAGAGTGGACTGACCGCGGCGCAGCGCTACGCGAACACGGTCAGTCTTCTGCAGGCCAGGCAGACATTGGCGACTGACGAGCAGCAACTGAGCGCTGACAAGACTGCTCTCGCGACGGCGAAAGCCCAGCTTGCAAGCGACGCAAAGCTCGGCTTTCCGCCCTCGAGCGCAACCTCCTCTGGCAGCTCCACCACGGGCTCCGCCAGCACCTCGGCTGGGGCCACCAGTACCGGGTCCGCTGGCACTGGATCCGCAGGCTCGGGGTCGGCCGGGGGCGCCGGGTCCGGCGGGACAGGCTCGGCCGGGGGCACTGGCTCGTCAGGCACGGGCTCGACCGGCGGCGCTGGGTCTGGCGGGACGGGCTCGTCTCCGCCGAGCGGAGCGGCGGTCACGTCATCTGCCGAGGTCGCGTCGGCGGCGAATGCGACGCTCGGCGCTTCCACGGGCAGCACGGGCGCGACCTCGACGCCAGTCCCAGGCCCAACCGTGGCCACCGGTTCGGCGTCTGCGGTCAGCACGTCAACCGCGGCGTTGAACGGGACAGTGAACCCCGGTGGCCTGGACACGACGTATTACTTCGAGTACGGAACCTCGCCGACGAATCTCAGCTCGACGACCGCCTCCGCTGATGCTGGGTCGGGCTCCGGCCCGGTGCCGGTAAGCGTGCCAGTGAGTGGTCTGGCCCCTGGTCAAAGCTACTACTTCGCCTTGGTCGCGACCAACTCGGCGGGAACGAACGACGGGTCCCTGGCCCTGTTCGCGGCGACTGCTGCGACGCCTGTCGCCACGACCGGCCAGGCGTCATCGATCGGCTCGACCACGGCGACGCTGGGCGGGACCGTCAATCCGGGAGCCCTCGTTACCACCGACTACTTCGAGTACGGCACGTCGGCCACGAACCTTTCATCGCGAACAGCGACCTTCAATGACGGGTCCGGGTCCGGGTCGGTGTCGCGGACCTCGACGCTGCACGGGCTGAAGCCCAACACTACCTACGAGTTCCGGCTCGTCGCGACAAACTCGTCCGGCACGAGCACCGGAGTCCAGCAGCCATTCACGACGACCGCGGCGAGCAAGCCGATGGTCGTGACGGGCTCGGCGTCCGGTGCGTTGACATCGAGCGTCACGCTCTCCGGTTCGGTCAACCCCGCCGGTACCGATACCAAGTACTGGTTCGAGTACGGCATGACGTCCAAGTACGGCGCAAAGACGCGGGTCGTCGATGCGGGGTCGGGAACGACGGCTGCAGCGGTTTCGGCGACCGTCACCGGCCTGCGACCGAACACAAGGTATCTGTTCCGCGTGGTCGCGAGGAACGGGTTCGGGACGAGTATCGGCCTCGGCCAGGTTGCGCCGACCGCGGCCAGTTCCCGATCGGCTGACGAACAGGTCGTCACCACAGCCGAGCAGACCGTGCAGCGCCAAGAGGCGACTGTCGCGACAGCGCAAGCGAGTCTGGCAGAGACCGAGGCCACGATCGCGGCGAGCGAAACGCCGTCGACAGCCACGATCGCGCAGGATCAGGCGACGGTCGCCGCAAACGAGGCGACGGTCGCATCCGATCAGCAGGCGCTCGGCGAGACGACGCTGCGAGCGCCGATCGCGGGGACGGTGACGGCATCGACTGCGACGGTCGGCGCGACAGCGAGCGGTAGCGGCTCGTCGATCACCGCAGCCGACGCCAGCACCAGCAGCTCGTCCACAAGCGGCGGCGGGTCGTCAACGCCTAGCGCAGCGAGCTCGAGTTCATCGAGCTCATCTTCGGGCGCACTGTTCACGATCAAATCGCTCGGTCAACTCGAGATCGTTGCGGGCTTCGCGGAGGCCGACGCCACGAAGATCGCGGTCGGCCAGCCGGCGACCATCACCTTCCCGGCGCTCACGAACACTGAGGTGGCTGGCCGGGTATCCGCGGTCTCGCTGACCTCGACCACCGTCAGCAACGTCGTCACCTACTACGAGACGATCGTGCTGATCAACCCGCCCTCGACGGTCAAGGAAGGCATGACCGCTGACGTGAGCGTCGTCGACCAGACCGCGACCAACGCGCTATACGTGCCGAGCGCGGCGGTCACAACCGGCGGCACGAGCTCCACGGTCGAGGTGCTGCAGAACGGCAAGACGACCGTCACGCGCGTCGTGACAGGCTTGGTCGGCAACTCCGACACCCAGATCGTCAGCGGGCTGAAGGCTGGCGATGTCGTCGTCGAGCCCACGGCGTCGGTCACATCAACCGGTGCTGGGTCATCGTCGTCAGCGGGTCCTGGCGGGGCGTCTGGGTTCCCCGGCGGCGGGTTCCCCGGCGGCGGCTTGGGCGGGGGAGGACTGGGAGGCTGATGAGCCACGCGGCCGTCCCCGCTGGTGCCGCTCGTCCGGTCATCCTCCTGCGACGGGTCGTGAAGTCCTACCGGATGGGGGACGTGGAGGTCGTCGCGTTGCGCGGAGTGTCGCTGACGGTCGAGCCTGGCGATTTCGTCGCAATCATGGGCGCCTCAGGCTCGGGCAAGTCGACGATGATGAACATTCTCGGCTGTCTGGACGTACCATCGAAGGGGCAGTTCTATCTTGATGGGGTCGACGTACGTACACTCGACGAGGCGGCGCTGTCGCATGTTCGCAACCGGAAGATCGGGTTCGTGTTCCAGTCGTTTAACCTGATTCCTCGAGCGACTGCGCGGTGGAACGTCGAGTTGCCGATGCTGTACATGAACGTCAGCGCGGGGGAGCGGCGCAGGCGCGCCGAGGCCGCCCTCGAGCTTGTCGGCCTCGCAGACCGCGGTCGGCATCTTCCTAACGAGCTCTCAGGGGGCCAGCAACAGCGGGTCGCGCTTGCCCGGGCGATCGTGACCAACCCGCCGCTGGTGCTCGCCGACGAGCCCACCGGGAACCTTGACACGGCGACCAGCCGCGAGGTGATGGAGATGTTCAGCGAGCTCAACCGGCTCGGCCGCACCGTGATCCTGATTACACACGAGTACGACATCGCCGCCTACGCGAAGCGCGTCGTGCGGCTGCGCGACGGGCTCATCATCGACGACCGCCGCGAAGTCGCGGTAGACGCCCCACCCCCACAGCCGAGTGCCGTCACCGCAGAGGAGCACATGTTCTCTCAAGGAGTCTCTGCGTGACCGGCCTCGACACGTTGCGAAGCGCCTGGCACGGAATCAACGCCAACCTGCTGCGCTCGGGACTGACGGTGCTCGGCTTGATGATCGGCGTTTCGGCGGTGATCATCCTGCTGGCCGTCGGAACCGGGTCCTCGGCGGCGGTCGCGAGTCGGATCAACGCGCTCGGCACCAACACCATCACGGTGCTCAGTACCGGTCGCTTCGGCCGCGGTCCCTCCACCGGCGGGACCCAGGTTCGGACCGCGAACCTCACGACGCAGTCGGTCCAGGCCATCGAGCAGCACAGCCAGGCGCCGGACGTCGCGTCCGTGTCGCCGGTCGTGACAACGAGCGAAACAGCGACCTACGGCTCGGCAAGCTACTCCACCTCGGTGACCGGAACGACCCCCGACTATCTCGCCGCCCAGGATTACACCGTCTCGGCCGGCAGTACGATCACGCAGGCAGACGTCACGAGCCGCAAGCGCGTCGCGCTGATCGGACAGACCGTGGCCAGCAACCTCTTCTCGACCGGCCAGAACGCGCTCGGCCAGACGATCCGACTCGGCTCCGCCAGCTTCGAAATCATCGGCGTGCTCGCAGCAAAGGGATCATCCGGGGGGAGCACGAACCAAGATAGCGTCGTGATCGCTCCCTACACGGCGGTACAGGACGAACTCACCGGATACGCCCCGTTCACCGAACTACTCGTGCAGGCAAAATCGACAGCGTCGCTCAACAGTGCCGCCACCGAGGTGGAGAACATCCTCGCCGCAGAAACCGACACCACCGTTGCTAACCTGCCGTTCTCGGTAATCAACGAGGGAACGCTGCTCACCACCGCGCAATCGACGTCGAGCACGTTTACGACACTGCTCGGCGCAGTCGCCGCGATCTCACTGCTCGTCGGCGGAATCGGCGTTATGAATATCATGCTGGTAAACGTCACCGAACGCACGCGCGAGATCGGAATCCGCAAAGCCGTCGGCGCGCCCAAGTCGGCGATTCTCGCACAATTCCTCGCCGAAGCGGTGCTCCTCTCACTCATCGGAGGCGGCGGCGGTGTCTTGTTCGGACTTATCGGCACCCGTTTCAAGATCGAAGGCGTCACGCCAGTCCTCGCCGGATACTCGATCCCGCTCGCCTTCGGGATCGCAATCTGCGTCGGTGTCTTCTTTGGCCTTTATCCTGCCAACCGCGCCGCGTCCCTGCGCCCGATCGACGCGCTTCGCTACGAGTAGCAGGAGAAACGTTGAGCGAACACTCCCAAACCCCACACAGCTCGAGCGCGCGGACGCATGACGACGGAGACAGCTGGTCGGAAGACCCCACGGCCGAGCACACAAGCGCCAGCCTCGGCGGGCCTGCGTCGCCGCCCCCCGCCGTTTCAGAGAGCGGCGACACGGATGAGGAGTGGGTAACCCGCTCAACACACGTAATCCGACTCGGAATGCCGGCCGCCGCGCTTGTCGCGGTGGTGCTGATCGCGGCCGGATTCTGGGGTGGTGCCGAACTCGAAAAGAACCACTCGAGTGGCGCCACAAACTCGCTCGCGAGCTTAGCTGCCCGTTTTAGGCCAGGCACGGCATCCGCTGGCGCGACCGGATCCTCCGGGGCTCCCTTTGCCGGCTTTCCCGGGTCTACGGCGGCGGCGACAGGAACCGTCTCCGTCGTGGATGGAGACACCCTGTACGTACGCACCTCGGCCGGCTCGCTCATGAAGGTGACGATCACGAAATCGACAACCGTCACACGCAACGCCAGCGCGCCGGCAGGTGGGCTTCGCCCCGGCGACACAGTCGTCGTCCAAGGCGCCACGACCAAGAACACGGTGGCCGCCAGCTCGGTTTCCGCGACCGCTCCCGGAGTGAGCTCAGGCTTCGGCGGACTCGGCGGCGGCACTGGCACAGGCGGAAGCAGCACGAGCAACTCGTCGGGCGCAAGTACCACACAGCCTCTCTTTGGCGGATGAGACGCACGGCAGCGACAGCGGCACGTCCCAGCAACAATTCCGCAGACCTACTCGCTCTCCTCCAGTCGCGTGAGGTTATGGCCTACGCCGACGGGCGGCGCTCGGCTGATCAACGATAGGCTCGCGACCATAGCGCTGCCCGGTCGGGCGTCGCCCGGCCCGCTCGCGTGAAGGTCTGCTCGCGCGCTCGCGGCGATCGGTGCATCGCGGATGGTCTTCGCCGACTCCACGCGACTCCACGCGACACGCGCGACCGCCGCGACGAGGTGAAACCGCCCCCTCGCATCGAGGCTAACGCGTCAGCCGCTGGCGCAATGACGCGGGGAGGGTCCGGCGAGCTGACGCCGTTAGCTGGCTGGCTTACGGGTTGGTGGCGGCGGTGAGGAGTGTTTGGCGTCGGTTCGGGGGAAGGTCGAGGATGGCCGCGCGCAGGTCGCGGTCGTCGTGGATTTCGTCGCGATCGGGTGTTGCCGAGACCGGGTTCAGCGCGGGGGTGACGTCGTCGGCGAGTTCGGCGGCGCGTCTTGGGTGCATGTAGCGCTCCGTGGTTTTGATG
>Ga0307373_10008477_pt1 | contig 15635 bp, 12 predicted proteins | sample OX2MG_FD_202534 | JGI IMG/M metagenome (GOLD analysis project Ga0307373, IMG submission 202534) | Soil microbial communities from Risofladan, Vaasa, Finland - OX-2 | ecosystem: Environmental > Terrestrial > Soil > Coastal area > Acid sulfate soil | place: Finland: Risofladan, Vaasa | collected... | reverse complement strand
GGTGCGGATCCGCAGGGTGGTGACCGCAGGGGCTTGCACCACAGGCCCGATCGGGTGGCGAACCCGGCTGCTCATGCCCTCACCTGTGCCGCTGGTCGGCCAGGAGCCGCTCGTCCCACATCCATCCGGGCCCGCTTGGCGACGCAGGAGCTCGGCCATCGCTCAATTGGCGGATGGTCACCGACTCTGCGCCCGACCTCCACCGCCACGACTGGATCCGGAGACTTCGTCTCAACCAGCACTGACGCTGGCCGGAGCCGTGACGCCGGGGCGATCCGATCTTTCACAAAAGGAACGTCCCGCTTGCGCCAGCCGGTGGGCGCCCTCAAGATCAATCACCCAGAGCCTGACCCCGCCGGTCCTACTCGGCGGCCTCTGCCATGTTCACTCAATCACTGCGGTTAGCCCGGATGGTCGTCTCTACCTGGGGAGTGGCGCGACTGGTAACGTCTGCGCTGAGCCCAACCCCGAGAGCGCGGCGATCCTCTCGTTCAACCCCGACGGCACCGGCCCGCAAGTGTCTGCGAGCGGACTCCGCAATCCCTATGGTCTGGCCTTCCAGCCTGGCACCGGCAGACTCTACGCGGACGTCAACGGACAGGACAACCTCGGCAACGCCGGTGACCCCGAACCGGCGGACATGGTGGTGAACGTCGAGCACCTGGCGAATTACGGATGGCCGCGGTGCTGGCCGGTCTATGCCAGGGGGTCAGCGCACCGGCCGCCTACCTGCCGCCCCATGGGGCCCCGGCCGGGATGACGTTCTACAGGGGCAGCTCCTACCCGGTCGCCTACCGTGGCAACCTGTTCATCTCCGAATGGGGCAGCAACTTCGCCTATGCGGACACCGGCCATGTGGTGGAGCGGGTGGCCATCGGCCCCGACGTGACCGCATCCAGCTCCCAGGTAAGCGTGTTCGCCTCGGGGTTCCAGCACCCCATAAGCGTCGTCAAGGCCCCGGATGGAGCCCTGCTCGTGGCCGACTGGGGGACCGGGACCGTGTACCGAATCCAGGCGGCCTGATCCGAGCCAACTTGGGGCCACCGCCTCCGGTGCCGGAGGGCTCCTGCCGAGTCCCAAACGGGAATCGTCAATGGGCGGCTCGGGCGGTCACCTCCGGCTGTACAGCTGCCCCGGTCAGGCTGACCGCCCGTTCAATAAGCGAGAGGCAGAGATCGGCCCACCAGTGGGCCAAGAGCGGGTCGCACCGGAGCCAGGCGGACCAGGCTGTTGTAGGTGACGAAGGCGATCGCCAGATGCATGGTCATGAGTACCGCCACTGCATTGGCGGGCTCGCCATGCGCCAGAATCCAGACGTCCGGAAGCCAGAGCACCAAGGTGACCACTACCGCCATGCGCAGGAACAACCAGCGCGGGCTCGAAGAGATCCGGCTCACGATTGGCCAGGCCACACAGGCGGCGCCCACCCCGATGACGGTCAGGGTGGCGTAGTCGGAGAACCGAAAGTGAGCGAAGCCGTTGGTGGAGGGAAAGACCGTAACCCCTATCGCCACCAGGATGGCGTCGGCCACCAGAGACCCCAGGATGGCCACCAGCGAGGCGAATACTGCCCGTCCAAGGGCGGGGTGATCATGGCGGGGATCAAAGTTGATCTCGACCACGGCGAGCGCGCGCTGCAGGGGTTCGGGCAGTAAGGGCAGGGCGGCCGCCCGCAGCCTGGGTGAGGTGGACACTCACCTACAATACCGGCCTCGACGCAAACCAGTCCCTGCCAATCTGCCGCAAGCAGACCGCAGGAGTCGCGGTGCCGCCGCGATCGACTTCGCACGGATTTGGCCGGTCACCGCCTCGAGTCCCGCGGTGGCCCGCGAGCAAGGATCTCTGGGAAGGTAGGTCGCGGCGATCTTGCGGGACCGTTTCCCAAAGGGCCGGGCACGAGGCGGACCGGGGCTTGGCCGACCCCTCGGCGCGGCCCGGCACCCCTCGCCTGGAGGGATCCGGGCGTGACGGCTGAGCCGGCGTCCGACCTAGCCAAGACGCCCTCCCCTAGCGGCCGGGGATCAACCATCGGCGAGAGCGCGCCGATGGCCTTGCTGCTTTCGGACCTCTGGACCGCGGACCACAAATTGGGCGCCTGCGGCTGTTTGCGGTCACCGCCGGGGTCGTCGCGGCGGCCGTGGTCAGCCTGACCCGGGTGCGCCGGTCAGCGGACCCACCGGTCATCACAACCCAGGCGGGAGCGGCCCAGATGTTTCGGCTTCCCAATCCGCGATCGCCGGGAAGGACGGCTGGGTTCGGCCGCGACCCTCACAAGGGGTGGCTCCGGATCGAGGGGACAGCCCCCAGGGGTGTAACCGTCCGCAACTGCTGTTGCGGGCCGGGATTCGGACTCTAATACATCCGACGAAACCCAGAACGGCTTTTTGGGCAGGCCGCCGAACCGTCGGGGCGCTCCCCCCCTCAAGGAGCCCGACATCCTGTTAGAAGCTGCGACCACACCAACTGTCTGGACCGCGACCTTCACCTGCTAGCGTGAGTCGGTGCCCTCCCCCTCCCCGACCAGCCGGCCGGAGCTGCCGTCTCTGGCGGCGCTGGCCACTCTGAAGCAGACTTTCGGTCTGGCGGCCTTCCGTCCGGGACAGGCCGAGATGGTGGCCGCCGCTGAGGGCGGTGCTGACGTCCTGTTCGTGGCTCCGACCGGATCCGGCAAGAGCATCGCCTATTGGGTGCCGGGGATCGTCGTCGGTGGCCTGACGATCGTAGTCTCGCCCCTGATCGCCCTGATGGTGGACCAGGTGACCCATCTGCAGCAACTCGGAGTCCCAGCAGCCTTCCTGCACAGTCAGATGGCCGCCTCGGAGCGGGCCGCCGCCATGACCCAGGCCGAGAGCGGGGAACTCCGTTTCCTGTACCTGGCACCTGAGCGGATTGGGACCACCGGTTTCCTGGAATGGCTGCGGCGCCTCGAGGTCAGCCGGTTCGTGGTCGACGAGGCCCATTGCATATCCAGCTGGGGCCACGACTTCCGGCCTGACTATCGCCGCCTCGGGGCCGCCATCTCGGCCTGCGGCCGGCCCCCGGTGGGAGCCTTCACGGCGACGGCGACGCCCCGGGTGAGGCTCGACATCGTGGAGAGCCTGGGGCTGCGTGACCCGGCCGGTAAGGTAACCGGGTTCGTCCGCGAAAACCTGAACCTCGCGGTGCTCCGGTGCCGCGGGAAATCGGAGAAGCGCGATCGCCTGCTGGAGCGCATCAGGCGCGGCGACGGTCGGTCGCTGGTGTACTGCGGAACGCGGGCTTCTGCGGACGAGGTTGCCCTGCTGCTGTCGGCGGCCGGCCTGCCAGCACGCTCCTATCACGGGGCCCTGGACGGCGCCCAACGCCAGGAGGTCTACGCGCGCTTTGCGGCCGGCCAGGTCCGCACCATCGCGGCCACCTCGGCCTTCGGCATGGGGATTGACTTTCCCGACATCCACCAGGTTATCCACTACGACTTCCCCGGCAGCCTGGAGGAGTACTACCAACAGGCGGGGCGGGCCGGCCGCGACGGCCGGCCCGCTGAGTGCATCCTCTTGTACAGCCCTCAGGACCGCCGCCTCCAGGAATTCTTCATCGAGCAGGCCTTCCCCGAGCGCGCCGTGGTCCGCGCCGTCTATCGGGAGATGTTGCGGGCAGGCAGTGGCTGGATCCTGGACTGGCCATTGCGACTCCCCGCGGTCGACGCCAGCGCCATCCGGGGAGCGGTGGCGCTCCTGGAACGGGCCCAAGTCGTGGACCAGGATGGGGGGATCCGACGCCTGACCGGGGCCCCGGTCGACTTTGATGAACAAGCCGAGCTGAAAGAGCACGCCTACGCCAGGGTGACTCAGGTCATGGACTACGCCCGGTCTCGCGGCTGCCGCCACGCCCGCATCGCCGACTACTTCGGAGAGGAGGGCGTGGCGCGCACCTGCCGCGCGTGCGACAACTGCCTGGGGCCGACCGAAGTTAGGACTTTCCCAGTCGCGCCCGCCGATGTCGAGGCTGCGCTCCAATCCGTAGGCCGCTTCTCAGGGCATCTCGGAGCCGCCCGGATCGCACTGATCCTGCACGGAGAGCGCGATGCCTGGGCGCTGGCCAAGCCCTGGGTGGCTGAGCTGCCGTTCTTCGGAGCCTTGGGGGAGTGGGAGCTCGCACGGGTCAGGGACCTGATCGCGGCCCTGGTGGAGCAGGGTCTGGTGGCGCGCGGCCACGGCGAGAAGCCCACCCTTAGCCTGAGCGCAAGCGGTCGCTTGCTGCTCGCAGGCAAGCAGAGCGGCTCCCTCGAGGTCGAGCTGGCGGACCAGCCCCGGCCATCCTCGAATAAGCCGCCCCCCAGCGAGCTCACCGGCGATGCCCTGGACATCCTGGACGCCCTGCGCCGCTGGCGGCTGGCCACGGCCCACCGCACCGAGGTCCCTCCGTATATCATCTTCCACGACAAGGCGCTGACAGAGATCGCACGGCGGCGTCCAGGCTCCATCCAGGAATTGGCGCAGGTCCCCGGGATCGGACCCGCCAAGCTGGAGCGCTACGGCGCCGAGCTACTGTTGGTGCTCGGCCGGACTTACCCGCCCTCACGACGCCGGTAGCAGTGGCCGGCCGCGGATGAAGGTGCTGCGGCGGCCTCTCAACCCAAACCCGGCAGCGCCGGTAGCACGCGCTCGGTCGAACGCTTGACGGGGCCGGATACAGCAGCCGAGCGCATGGGCGATCGCACGGTCTCCGGCGAAGGTGTGCTGCAGGCAATTGGGGCCGGGACGAATCCAAGCGGGCGGCGCCGACCACGCCTGTTACTCGCTGCCCCCAACGGCGATAGACCGCAGGCTGGGCCGCCGTCGCCAGCTGCCGCCGGGCGCAGTTCGGGCTGATTGTCAGCCAACAGCCGGCAAAAGGGCACCGCGGCCAACTTTGTGCTGGACCTTTTGCTCCAGGCGCGCTCCGCGCGATAGCTTGCGAGCGTGGCTGGCCTGGTTGTCGGGTCCCCGCGGGCCGTCCCCCACCATGCCCTGTGCCTCCCCGTGGCCACCCGGGGACCAAGGTCGGCGCCGCGCCGGAGAATGGCCAGATGCGAATCCTATTCTCCTTCGTGGGCGGGCCAGGGCACTTCGAGCCAATGGTTCCGATCGCCCAGGCCGCCCAGATCGCCGGCCACACGGTCGCGGTTGCTTGCGGTCCATCGCTGGTCCCGTTGGTTGAGTCCCGGGGCTTCCCGGCCTTCGGCATCGGCTCCTCCGGTCCCAGCGCCGGGGAGAAGCGCCTACCCCTCAGGGAAGTGGACATCGCCCGCGAGGAGCAGGACTTGCGAGAACGCTTCGCGGGGCGGGCCGCTCGGCTGCGGGCCGCCGGCGTTCGGGTGCTTGCCACCGACTGGCGCCCTGACGTGATGGTCGCCGACGAGGTCGACTTCGGGAGTATGGTTGCGGCGGAAGTGCTGGCCATCCCCTACGCGACGGTCCTGATAATCGCGGCTGGCACCCTGGTACGGGGGGAGGTGGTAGCCGACACCCTCAACTCTCTCCGAGGCGAGCATGGGCTGCCCGCAGACCCCGACTTCACGGCGCCGAGCCGGTACCTGGTGCTGTCCCCATTTCCGACCACCCTGAGAGACCCAAGCGCTCGCCTGCCCGCAACAACCCACTTTTTCCGACCGATCGACATGGACGGGGGCGAAGGTGCGGTGCCAGCCCGATCCGGTCGCCTCGCCGGAGTCCCGAATGTCTACTTCACGCTGGGCACCGAGTTCAACGTGGAATCCGGCGACCTGTTCACCAGGGTGGTCACCGGTCTGCGCGAATTGCCTATCAATGTGCTCGTCACAGTGGGACGCCAGATCGACCCCGGGGAGCTTGGTCCACAACCAGCCCATGTGTGCGTCGAGCGCTACGTGCCGCACGCGGAGGCATTGTCGTGGTGCGATCTCGTGGTGTTCCACGGTGGTTCGGGCACCTTGACCGGAGCGCTGGCACATGGGGTGCCGATGGTGATGCTCGCAATCGGCGCCGATCAGCCCGCCAATGCCTTGCGCTGCCGAGCCCTCGGGCTGGGGGTAACCCTGGACCCATTCCGGGCGACCCCTGCCGCTGTGCGGCAAGCTACCACCCTGGTGCTCACAGACCCCGCCTATCGGCAGGCCGCGAGGCAACTGCGCGATGCAATCGCGGCCCAGCCTGATCCCGCGACCGCGGTGGTTCTGCTCGAGCGGCTGGCAGTGGAGCGCCGTCCGCTCCGGGGCCGCGACGCAGCCCCCTGGGTCCCCGCCTGATCGGGGCCGGTACCACCAAGGTGGCTGGGTGATCCAACCCCAAGTCGGAACGCCGGCTCGCACACTTCGCCCCTCCTCGGCGATCGTATTCAGCCACCGCCTCATCGGTGCTTGGTGCCGACCGGCACAGCTCCCTCATCGGCGGCTTGCGGGGCTGCTCCGGAGAGCCCGAAAACTACGGCTCGCAGCCGCCTTTTCGCGCGCCGGCCGTGGAGTGGTTCCGGGGCTACCGCACCGGCCCCGGGCCGACGATAACCAGGCCTCGGCGGCCCTCGCGCCAGCCCCTACCAGTCGCCCGATCCTTTCCCAGCGGTAGCCAGCGCTTCGGCTCGCGAGATACCGTACCAACAAGAAGTGGATGGCCTCCGGCGCCGCGGAGCATCCACGGTCGGGCATGCGAGCAAAGGAGGTACAGGATGGACCGCGGGATTGACTATCTTGACTACAGTGGCCGTGCCGATCGCCTAAGCGGTGGCGCCAGGCGGATACCGATCGATACCCCAAAGGGTCGGTTCAGCGTCTGGACAAAGCGCGTCGGCAACAACCCCGACCTAAAGGTGCTGCTCCTGCACGGTGGCCCTGGGTCCACTCACGAGTACCTCGAGGCATTCGATAGCTACCTTCCCGCGGCCGGGATCGAGTACTACTACTACGACCAGCTGGGGTCCGGCCACAGCGATCAGCCCGACCAGCCGTCGCTCTGGGACCTGGGTCGGTTCGTGGATGAGGTTGAGCAGGTGCGTCGCGCCCTCGATCTCAGCAGCCAGAACTTCGTGCTCTACGGCCAATCCTGGGGTGGGCTGCTGGCGATCGAATACGCACTCGCCCACCCGCAGCACCTACGAGGGCTCGTGATCTCCAACATGATGGCGAGCGCACCCGCCTACACGGCCTACGCGGAGAACGTGCTGGCCCCAGCGATGGACCAGAATGCTCTGGCGGAGATTCGCAAGCTGGAGGCGGCCCACGACACCGAGAACCCGCGCTACATGGAGCTGCTGATCCCTCAGCACTACGAGCATCACCTGCTGCGCATGCCGGCCGCAGAGTGGCCCGATCCGGTGCAGCGCGGCTTCAGCCACACCAATCGGGCTGTATACGAGCCAATGCAGGGCCCCAGTGAACTCGGGATGAGTGCCGAGGCAAAGCTCGCCCAGTGGGACCGGTTCGCCGATCTGGGACAGATCGAGCTACCCACCCTGGTCATCGGCGCCCGCCACGACACGATGGACCCGGCACACATGGAGGAGATGGCGCGCCGGCTCCCCAGAGGCCACTACCTGTACTGTCCGGAAGGTAGCCACATGGCCATGTACGACGACCAAGAGACCTATTTCGCCGGCTTGGTCCACTTCCTCCGCGACCTGCCTCGGAAAATCTGAGGACGAACCTGCGCCCGCCGGCCGTCTTGCTCGCCAGGCCGGCGGAAGTCGCCCTCCGCCACCCGCGCAATACCCGGCTCCCGGGCACCATAATCTGGAAGTTTGGGGATGTAGGCGAGTTCGGCTGAGTTCAGTTGGGACCGCGAGGTTCTGGCTAGGCAGCGGTGAGGTTGACCCCGGCGGGGGCCAGAGCGCGGACCTGCAACTCGGCGGGTCGAGTCCCCGACTCGAATCCACCGGCCTCACGCAAGCCGTTGGCCACCACCCGGTTGCGGCAGATGGTTGCCAAGGAGCGAAGCAGGGTGGGGAAGCGGTGCACTTGGCTGCCCTCGTCCCGTTGCGGGTCGATGCCTTGCGCAGGGCGGCCAGCTCAAACGGCGGGCTACCGAGCTCGTCGCCCTGCTCCCGCCACCTCGGCTCGACGCCGAAGCGATTCCCGGCAGTCTGCCACGAGGGCCTCGGAAAGGGGAGTGGCGCGTGCGATGGCAAGGGCCAGGTCCTGCAGCCAGAAGGCGGCCAATTGGCGTCACCCCGTGGTCAGCGAGCCTGGAACCGCCATCGCCGTGAGATTTGGCGGTAGGTACAGGCAGAGGGCTATGTACCTGTGTGGGTTGGTATCACGGTTGGTATCAGCTGCGCAATCATAGCCTCCTCGGCCAGCTGATTTGCCGCGATTTGATCTCGATCTGCTGGAGGCGACTCCGGGAATCGAACCCGGGATCGCGGTTTTGCAGACCGCTGCCTTGCCACTTGGCTAAGTCGCCACACCTCTGGAGCATTTTACGCGACACCTGGGTCAGCGCCCACGGCACACCCGGCCAAGCTCAAAATGAACGCGTGCCAGATTCTCCGCGGGCCAGTGGTTCCCAGCCGGTGCCCCAACCCGAAGGCGAGGTGGTGGCCGTAGTCAGGACCGGTGCCGTGACCACCCTGGTGCTGAACCGCCCGATGCGCCTCAACGCCATCGACCAAAACATGGCACTGGCACTGGTACGAGAGATCGAAGCCGTGGCGGCCGATCGGGATTGCCGCTGCCTTCTGATCACCGGCGCCGGGCGCGCCTTCTGCGCAGGACAGTCGCTGGGAGGTACGGGGGAAGCCAGCACGCTTCCCACCGACATCACCGGGCTGATCCAGGAGCGCTATGTCCCGGTGGTCCTCGGACTGGCCGCCCTGGAGATCCCGGTCGTGGCGGCGGTCAACGGGCTGGCGGTGGGCGCCGGGTTCTCGCTGGCTCTGGCCGCGGACATCAGGATCGCCTCGGAGGAGAGCTGGTTCAGCTGTGCGTTTGCCCAACTCGGCCTGGTGCCGGACTCCGGAGCCAGCTACTTCCTACCTCGCTTGCTAGGCCCCGGCAGGGCTCTGCACTACGCGCTGACAGGCGACAGGATCACCGCTCAGATGGCGCTGGAGCTCGGACTGGTGACGACCGTGCTCCCCCCGAGGTCATTCGCCGCCGAGTCGGTGGCAATCGCCCAACGACTCGCCGCCGGCGCCACCCGCGCCCTGGGGCTGACCAAGCTCGCGCTCCGCCACGCGCTGGATGCCAGCTTGGCAGAGCAGCTCCAGATGGAGGCACATTTGCAGCAGATCGCCTCGGAGACCGCCGACTTCAGTGAGGGCCTCCTAGCCTTCCGGGAGAAGCGGCCACCGCACTTCCAGGGAAGATGACCACCACGATGGCGCCCGCCTGGCTAGGCCTTGGGGGCAGGGCCTAGCCACACTTCACGCTCGAACTCCGTCTTGAGGACAACAGTGGTCCTGGTCTGGCGCACCCCGGGGAGTTCCCGGATCCAATCGACCAGTTCCAGCAGCGCCTCTGGATCACGGGCGCGCACCTTGAGAAAGAACGACAGGTCGCCAGCGATGTCGTGGCACTCGTCAATCTCCGGGCGCTGACTCAACCTCCCGGCCAGACTGCTCCCGGTCACGTCAGCCTCGACGCCAACAAACGCGGTTACCGGCCTTCCCACCGACCGCGGGTTAAGCCTGAGCGTCCAGCCCTCGATGACCCCGTCTCGCTGCAGGCGACGCAGGCGCTCGTGCACCGAAGATGCCGCCAGGCCGGCGGACTTGCCCACATCCGCCAGCGTGGTCCGGGCGTTCGCCTGCAGGCTGCGGAGGATCTTCGAATCCGCTTCGTCGAGGTATTCGCTGGCGGCCACGCTTCCGAACTTCATTCGGTCGGTTTGCGGCATTTTGCTCTCCTTGTCATGCTCAGACCCATGGAACAGCACAGGATCTGGCTTAAGACCTTCGCAAGCCGAAGGATAGCCGATAGAAGTGTCAGCCGGGTACAGCTGGCGGGAGGCGCACTTTTCGTCGTGGTCGCGCTCTGGGGCGCGAGCTTCGTGGTGGTGCGCTCGGCAGTGTCCGCCTACCCCGTGATCGGCTTCCTCTTCCTGCGCTTCGTGCTGGGTGGAGGTGCGCTGATGGCAGTTGCCTACGCCCGGCGGTCCACCCGCCCGGCTTGGACCAAGGTCCCCAAACTGCCCCTGGCGACGGTGGGGCTGGCGCTGGCCGTTGGCTATGTCACCCAGACCCTCGGTCTGGCCCTTGGCGCCTCGGTTGGAGTGGCGGCCACTCTGACCAGCCTGGTGGTCGTGCTGGCTCCGGCATGGGAGTGGGCAATGACCGGCCAGGCGCCTGACCGCAAGGTCGCGCTCAGCGCCGTTCTCGCCATTGGCGGAACCCTGCTGGTCTGCCAGGCCGCAGCCCCCGCCACCAGTGTGGCCCATCCCGCCCCGACCCTCGGGATTGCTCTGGAGGTGGTCTCAGCAGCGGCCTTCGCACTTCAGGTGGTGTTGGTGGGACGTCTCGGGAAGTCGCTCTCCGCAACCGCGCTGGGTGGCGCCCAATTGCTGCTGGTCGCAGTCCTGATCGCCCCACTGCTGCCACTGACCGGCGGGATCCCGGCCCTCGGAGGAGCCGAGCTCGCCGCCGTGGTCTTCTCTGCCCTGGGGGCATCGGCCTTCGGGTTCGCGGTGCAGGCAGCCGCCCAAAAGCACCTCGCAACTGGGACGGCCGCAGTGATCATGGCCACCGAGCCCGCGTTCGCGCTGGCCGCCGCGTTCATGGCCGGAGAGCAGGCCATTGGCGCCCTGGCGGTGGTCGGGCTGGGACTGCTGCTGCTCGGGGTCCTGGCCCAGAGTGACGGGCGCTGGGGTGGGCGCGTCCGAGGGCTGGCTCTGGTGATGGCGGGGGGGCGACTCCGCCGCCAGGAGGCCTAGATCGACTGCGCTTCTCTGCCTGAGTTTCCCTCCTCTGCCTACCTGACCGAGACAGCGGTGATCGCCTGCACCTGGGGCGCGGTGTAGGGCCCGTCACTGGCCCACGCCAGAATGTAGTAGGTGCCCGGCACGAGACCAACTGGGGACCAGGTCCAGGCACTCCCTATCCAGGCGGCTTCCAAGGTCCAAGGACCGGCGGAGGAGGAGCTGACAAAGTAGGAGTACTCGGGGCTGGTCCCGCCAGGGCAGGTGGCCGAAGCGACCACGGCGACCTCAGACCCGGGAGCGGCCGAAGTCGGGGAAGCTGAAACCGAGACCGCCGAACAGGCGCCTGGCCCACCCAGCTCGAAGCTGGTCGCCGACTGAACCTGGGGAACCGTGTAGGGGCCGTCACTGGCCCAGGCCAGGACGAAGTAGAGGCCCGCTGGCAGGCTGCTGGTGGGGAGCTGCCAACTGGCCCCGACCCAGGCCGCCCTGAGCGTCCAGGGACCCGACCCGGACGGCCCTATGAAGTAGGTGTACGCCGTGGCCGCACCGGCCGGGCAGGTGGCCGACGCTCGTACCCCAACTGGCTCCCCCGCAGCTGGGTTGCTGGGGCTGGCCGTAACCGAGACCGAGCTGCAGGCGGCCTCTCCCGTGACCTGAACGCTGGCGGCAAACTGGGCCTGGGGCACGCTGTAGGGTCCGTCGCTGACCCACACCAACACCTGGTAGGCGCCGGTGGCCAGGCCGGCGGTGGACCAGGTCCAACTGGGTCCGATCCAGGCCGCTCGCAGGGTCCAGGCGCCCCCGTTTCCGGCCCTCGTGAAGTAGGAGTACTCGGGGTGCGAGCCGGCCGGGCAGGTCGACGATGCGGTCGCGGTGAGCGACGACCCACCGGCCACTTCCGGCGGCGCGCTCACATGGACCGCGGTGCAGGCTGAGCCCGAGCTGAGCTGCACTGAAGCCGCCTGTTGCACCTGGGGTACGGTGAAGGGGCCGGCGCTCGCCCACACCAGCACCTGGTAAGGCCCGGCGGGCAGCCCCGCCGTGGACCACGTCCAGCTGGGCCCGATCCAGGCCGCGTGCAGGGTCCAGCCGCCGCCGGTTCCAGCCCTCGTGAAGTATGAGTACCGGGGGTCCGCTCCGCTGCCGCAGGTGGCGCTGGTGGTGACGGTCAGGGCAGATCCGCTGGAGGCGGAGCCGGGAAGGCTGACCGCGATCGCGGTGCAGGAGCTGGAGGTGCTCGCCGCCTGCGCGCCCACCGTGATGGTCGCGATCGCCTGGGACTGAGGCACGGTATACGGCCCGTCGCTGGCCCACACCAGCACCTGGTAGGAACCCGCCCCCAAGCCCGCGGTTGGCCAGGTCCAGCTGGCTCCGGTCCAGGCGGCCCGCAGGCTCCAGGCCCCGCTCGACCCGGCGCGGGTGAAGTAGCTGTACTCAGCCAGCGACCCGGGAGGACAACTGGCGGACCCGTCGACCGTCACGTTGGTTCCCGCGGCCACGGCCGACGGGTTGGCGGTGACCGCCACCACGGCGCAATCGGGAGGTGACTGCAGCGTCAGCTCGGCGACGGCCTGAACCTGGACCGTGGGTAGCACCCCGCTCAGCTGGGTAGGCCCATCGGAGGCCCAGACCAGGACGTAATAGTCCCCGGGGCTGAGCCCCGTGGTGCTCCAGCTCCAGGGTGAGGTCGTCCACCCCTGCCTCAGAGCCCAGGGCCCGGTGGGACTGGTGCCCGTGAAATATGCGTAGCTGGCGACGGCGCCACTGGGACAGGTGGCTTGCGGCGTCACCTGGTCCACCGCCCCGGGATTCGCCTGGACCTCACCGAGGTTGACCGATAGTGCGGCGCAGGGGGGCGGCGTGTAGAGGAACTGGTTGGCCGGCCCGGTGGAGCTCGACCCCAGCGAGGTCTCCACGACCACCGCCACGGTGCCAGCCAGGTTGGCAGGCGCAATCGCGGAGATGGTGCCGGAGGACTGCACCGTGAACGACTGGGCGGGCAGCTGCCCGAAGTAGACCTGCGCCACCGATTGGAAATTCGAGCCCGACACCGTGACACTGGTGCCGCCAGTGCTGGGGCCGTAAAGAGGCGCCAACCCGGTCACCTCGGGCGGCTGGCCCTGGACCTGGAAGTCGCCGTAGGGGGCGATCTGGGTCAGGGCTGGAATCGGCGGGCTCTGATTGGTCTGGCCCTGCAACGTGGACCACGCCTGGGTGGCGGTAAGCGTCCCACCAACCGCCTCCACCATCACCCCGGTGAAGCTGATACCCGCCCCGCCCACCGAGTTGGGGAAAGAGGCGCTGAGAGCGCTCCACTCCGCAGCCATCGAGCTGTAGTAGATCTCGGGCACGGCACAGGTGCCCGGGGTCCCCTGGGACACGGCAAAGACGTTGGCGGCAGTCCAGCCGTCCTGGGAGCCGGTCCCGCCGACGATGTTGTCGCCGTAGTCGGCCAGGAAGCCAGGCTGCGAGAGTGAGCACGGCTGGGCGGAAGTGAAACCGGCCGCCTGAGAGTAGTACCGCGCCCAGGCGTCGGAGTCGGCACTGTCCCACCAGCCGGAGCTGGCCTGTTCCATGTCGCTGGCACCCCAGCGCACGATCGGGGCATTTCCGGGGATGCTGTATGAGCCGCTGACCAACTGGTACCAGCCGTGTGCAGATTGCTGCAAGCTGACCGGCTCGTAGGACGGGCCGGGATCGATCCCGTTCTCGCTGTTGCTGGTTCCGATCCCGAGGGTGATGGCCGGGGTCCCGGCACCATGGTCCGACTCGTAGCCAGCGATCCACTGCTGCACCAGCTGCTGAAGGGTGGAGTCGGGCGTGCAGGTTGACCCCTCAAAGAGCTGGGTGCCGTACTGGACCGGGCTGGTCAGGGTCGAGCACGCGGCACCGAAGTCGAGCACCACCAGCCCGGACGCATTGGGCGTGGCGGTGGCCTGCCCCTGCTGGTAGAGGGGGCAGCCCCCGGCTGCGGCGCCCTGGCACTGGCTGACATAGGCGTGGTACTCGTAGTAGGAGGGTGTGACCGGGGGCGGAACGTCGGTCAGGCCCTGGGTCGCGGTGAGCGGCACCGAGTTCGATGCCAGCTGCGCCAGAGGGGAGGACCCAGCCCCTTCGGTCCGGGTCGAAGCGCACCTAGCCGACCCCGCCGAGGCCACTGTCCCCTGTCCCAACGAGACTTCGTGATAGCTGCCATGGGAGTCCTCGACGCAGGCCGTCGTGGGCCCGACCTCGATCACCCGCAGCGGCCCGGACCCAGCCAGAGTGGCCAAATGCTGCACCTGTCCGCTCACCACCGCCAAGGCACCGGTCGTGGCCCGGGAGGGGGTGCTGCCCGCCACCAGAAGGGCGGTCGGGCCTGTCTGCCAGCAGCTGTCCGGCATGATCAGGGCGCTGCTGAGGGGCAGGTCGAGACAGCTGGTGCGGTGACCTAGGGATCGGGCCGCCACCGGCTGATAGCTCTGAGTCCGGGCAGGGAGCGGCGGCGTCGACCTGGGGGTCGATGATGTGGCGGTGCCCAGCCCCAGGAGGCCGCCGGCGCCCAGGGTGAGCAGTGCGGCGCAGGCCGCCAGCCGGTTCTTCATGGAGACCACCTTGGGTGAGACGGGGTGCTGGGAAGTGGTGAGGGGCCCGGCCCGCGCTCGCCCACCTGCTCCACGCTTTAAAGCACTTGGCGCGAACGGCCGTGCCCCATTATGGCCGTCGCCACCAGCCTCACCCACCCCGGGCGTGACGATCTGGTAACAAGTCGCGCGCAGTCTGGGGCCAGATCCCGACTGGCGTCGAGGCGACCGGTTGGGGGAGACTGGCGGCATGCCCCAGGCGCAACCGACCTTGATGCTGATCCATGCCCATCCCGACGATGAGGTGATGGGCACCGGCGGGGTCATTCACCGCTACGCCCTAGAGGGAGTGAGAACCGTGCTGGTGACCTGCACCGGTGGTGAGCTCGGGGACGGACCCGACGGGGTGAAGCCGGGCCAGCCCGGCCACCACGAGGAGCGGGTGCGAAAGATGCGCCGGGAGGAGCTGGAGGCGTCCTGCGCGGTGCTCGGCGTCGCTCATCTGGAGACGCTCGGATACCTTGACTCGGGAATGGAGGGCTGGCCCCAGAATCACCGCCCCGGATCGCTCGCCGGCACTCCGCTGGCTGTCGAGCTACCCCAGGTGCTGGCGCTGGTTGATCGATACCGGCCCCAGGTGGTCGTCAGCTATGACGAGAATGGTGGCTACGGCCACCCCGACCACATCCGTGCCCACCAGCTGGCTCTCGCGGCGGCCGAGCAGTCTGGGATTCCAGCCAAGCTCTACTACACGGCGATGCCCAAGTCCCTGGTGCGAACGGCCATGACCGCCGCCCGGGATGCCGGCGTCGACCTCTCCGACCTTCCCCAGATCGACTTCGATCCGGACAACCCGCCGTTTGGCGTGGACGACCATCTGATCACCACCAGGGTGGATGTCAGCGCCGACGTGGCCGCCAAGCTGGAGGCGCTGCGCTGCCACGCCAGTCAGATGGACAACGCCTTCATGCTCAACCTGCCCGAGGTGGCCGTGGCCAGCTTCTTCGGAACGGAGCACTTCATTCGAGCCCTCGACCGCTCCGGTGCCTCGACTCCTGAGTCTGACCTCTTCGCCGGCCTGCGCTGAGAGCGACCCGGGCTCCCGCGGCCGCCCCTGCTGCAGAGCCTGGCGCGCGGGTAGTCCACCTCCCGGTATCGAGCCGCCCACGCGGCGAGTCGCGCCCCACCAGACCTGAAGGGGGGAATATGAGCTGATGGACGAAGCTCA
>Ga0307373_10008476_pt1 | contig 15637 bp, 12 predicted proteins | sample OX2MG_FD_202534 | JGI IMG/M metagenome (GOLD analysis project Ga0307373, IMG submission 202534) | Soil microbial communities from Risofladan, Vaasa, Finland - OX-2 | ecosystem: Environmental > Terrestrial > Soil > Coastal area > Acid sulfate soil | place: Finland: Risofladan, Vaasa | collected... | reverse complement strand
CATGGCCACGACATGGCCCGCGCTCTGAAGCGCCGACACCATGGCTCGCTTTCGGTGCGGGCTCACACGGCCGAACACAGAGCTCGACCCCAGCGCCTCGATCAGCGCCTCCTGGCCAGTTGGCAGTTGGCTCGCGTCCACCCCACCTGCAACCGGGATCCCGACGCGCTTGGCGATCGCGGCCACGGTCCGAGGATCGTCGCCTGAGAGCACCTTGATCTCGATGCCCTGCGCCAGTAGATATCCGACCGTCGAGGTCGCCTCCGGGCGAAGCTCCTCCTCCAAGGCGACCAAGCCGGCGGGCACCAGGCCGGGCGGAAGGTCATTGCCCACCAGCCCCCCCGGGGCTCGGGAGAGCAACACCACGCGCCGACCGGCGTCGGCGTGTCGTGCGAGTCGCGCGGCCAACGAGCCGGTGGGCCGAGCGCCGTTCAGGAGCACGTCGGCGGCCCCCAGCACCCAGGCGCCGCGGGTTCCGAAACCAGCCGCGCTCCACCTTCGAGCCGACGAGAATGGCACCGCCTCAGCCAATTTCCATTCGGGGGCGGCGGAGCCCATCTGCGCGAGCGCCCTCATGGTGGGATTGGGAGCGTGATCCGCAGCCGCCATGGCGCCCAGGATAGGCAGAAGCTCCTCCCCGGTCAGCGACTCCACATCATGCACTCGCATGGCCGGCTCGGTGAGGGTTCCGGTCTTGTCGATGCATAGGAGATCGACTCGAGCCAGCACTTCGACCGCGGGCAGGGTCTGAACCAGGACCCGGCTACGAGCCATCCGTAGAGCGCCCAGCGCCAAGGCGATTGAGGTGAGGAGAACCAAGCCCTCCGGCACCATGGCTCCGACCCCGGCCACCGAACCTCGGAGAGCTGATTCCAAGGGCTCTCCCGAGCGCAGCATCTGGGAGGTCACCAGCAGCACACTGGCGGGGACCATGGCCCAGGTGACGCCGCGCAGGATCCGGTTGGTCCCTGCCTGGAGCTCGGAGCTGGCCCGTTTCGGGCGGCGAGCCTCCGCTTCCAGGCCCTGAGCATAGGCTGACGCGCCAACCTGGGTGGCTCGCATGGTGGCGATCCCAGCCACCACGAAAGTGCCCGACAGCACCTGGTCGCCGACCGCCTTGTCAGCAGCTTCGGCCTCGCCCGTCACCAGTGACTCGTCCACTTGCAAACCCTCGCTCACAAGTACGACGCCATCGGCCACAATCTGGTCCCCCGGGCGAATCTCCAGCACGTAGTCGGCGGCGACCTGGCTGACCGGCAGGTCGACCACCGCACCTTCCCGCAGGACGTGGGCCAGGGGGGCGGTCAGCACTGCCAACCTGGCCAGAGTGCGTTTGGCCCGCAGTTCCTGAGCGATTCCGATGACCGTGTTCAGCGCCGGCACCACCACAAAGAGGCCATCCTGGGGTGGCCCCACCAGAGCGATCACCACCAGGAGCGTGCCCAGAATGGCGTTGAACCTGGTGAAGAGGTTGGCCCGCACGATCCCCCAGAGGGTGCTGCCCATCGGCCCGGGCAGGGGGCCAGATTCAGTCACCCGGGGCGTCGACAGTCGCTCCTGCCCGGCAGCGGGCCCCGCCCGCTGACAACCGCGCCGCCAGCCTTGGGAATGCGGCGCCGGCCGGGGCGCTCCCGAGCGGGCTCGACGGCTGCGTCCTCGCGGTCGGCCCCTGGGGCTCGCGCGAGGGTACCCGCTCCCCGGGTGTGGCCGGCCGACTTGGCAGGGGAAACGACCGGTCCTGGTTTTCTTGGCGATTGACGCCACGGTGCTGGGCCCGGAGCGGCGCGAAGCTCCCCGGGCCCTTGGTTGGCGCCGCCCCAGGATGGTGGGGCCGGTCCACTGACGGCGACTGGCCCTCGGACTGGTTGGGAGAGCCGTTCCGAATCATTGCGGAAGTGCGTCGTGGTAGAGCCGGTCCGCGGCCCGGCCACGGCGACCCGCGTCGCCCTCCCCCATGGCGGGAGTTCTTTCACTGCGCCCATCACCTGACTCTGCCCCACCGGCCGAACCGCCCGCCGGTCCTGACCGCGCGGTGGACCATCACGCCCGCCTCGCTTTGGATCGGCCGGCCCGCCTGCCCCATCCAGTCTCATGACTGGCGCCTTCGGAGCCCGACTCGTTGCCAGCAGGTCCCCCCAGGGCTTGGTCAGCCTGGGGGCTGCGGGTGCGCACCTAGGCGGGGTCCGCCGGGTCGCGGGCGGCTCTCCGCTCGGGAGCGGGCTCACGGCTGCCGCAGTCGAGGCGGAAGGGAGGGTATTGATCTGTCATCAAGTTGGCGTAGGCAAGCACCCTGAAGCACCAGCGATTCAGCCCCATGACCAGATCGAACACCGGCTGAGGGTAGCGCCCAGACACGGCCAGGATCACGGCCGCGACCAGCACCAGCAGGGCGATCAGACCGCTGCCGGTGATGGTCCTGCCGGGGCCACCGAAACCAAGGTCGAACCCGCCAGTGAATATCAGGACCACCAGGTACTGGGGAACCGCGAGCAGCCACCACTTGACCAGCACCAGCCCGCGGGAGAGCCGCTTCGGGTAGGCGACTGTGAAGTCCGCGGGAAAGTTGGGATCCGATCTCAGTGTGAACGGTGGGTAACGGTCGGTGCCGAGGGTCCCATAGGCGTAGAAGGCCACCCGCCAACTCCATCGCATCACCCCGACATTGAAGTCAAAGATCGACCGCGGGTAGCGCCCGGTGAAGAGGATGGCGAAGCCGGCCACGACCGTCAGCACGAACACCACCAGCCAGAGGCAGGCCAGGATGAGAACGTGGGGGACCGCCAGCAGCCACTTGATCAGCCAAAGCCATCGGCTCACGCTCTGGTCCAGCTCACCGCTCAAGGAAGCCGGGTATTCGCCTCGGACAGGATCGGTGACCATTCCCACTTACTCCAGAGAGGGGGTGCTCCGCCAGATGGGGCTTCGAATCCGGGGGGAGGAACCGTCCTTAGCCTCCATCCTCGGGGCCAATGCGCCGCTGGGGCAGGCGGGAAGCTCGCGCCTGGGGGCGGGTGAATCTACCCAAAGGGAAGTTGCCGGCAGACTCGGCTGGCCGCAGCATCCCCCGGCCCTGCCGGTACGAGCTTAGCGGCGCAGCCATCAAACCTGGCAACTGCGGCCGTGTCGAGTCGATTGTGGTCACTAACTCGCCCTTGGGAATCGTGAAGGTGATGTCGCGCAAGATCTCCAGTGCCTGCTCACCCAACGAGAGCGAGCGGCCGAGGTGCCGGACCTCCAGAACTGGGACTCTCGCACTGGGCGCCACGGCGCCCGGGGCACCCGCGGGGGAGGCTGCGGGTGCGGAGTCAGCCAACGCGATGAGTTCGAATGGGACCGGCCGGAGATTCCGAAGGGGGCACCTCGGCCCGGTCGCATTCTGCCTGACCCAGGGCCGCTTTGCCATCCGCCATCAGGATGAATTTTTCCATGGTTCGCGGGTTCAATATATTGGTTGCATCGTGTTTCCTGCCGCCGAGCGTTCTGCCGAGCTTTCCATGCCCCGCCACGCCCAGCTGGAGCCGGTGCGCCAGGCGCTCGCCCAGCTGTCCCAGGCCGTGGGGGTTGTGGGCCTCACCGACAACCACATGGGCAGACCAAGGCTCTCGCCCCTGGCGGCCGTACCGGCCTGCCTGGCCCACGGTCTGAGGCCGATCGTCCACCTCTCCTGCCGCGACCGCAACCTGCTCGGGCTGCAGCAGCAGGTGATCGGGGCTGCCGCCCTGGGCGCGGCCGGGGTGCTGGTGGTGCGTGGGGATCGGAACCAGGGGATGGTCGACACCGGGATCAGCGTGGTTGATGTGCTGGCGCGGATCCCCGCCTGGGCCGAACCTCAGGTGCTCTTGCGGGGGGCCGTGGTCAACCCCTTCGCCGACCGCTCGCGCGAGCTGCGGCTGCTGGCGCGCAAGGTGGCGGCCGGGATCGACTTCGTGCAGACCCAGATGATCTTCGACATCGACGCCTTCGATTCCTTCCTGGAGGACGCGCGCGACGTGCTCCCCCCGGAGGTGGCCATCTTCGCCAGCGTGGGGGTGATCCGCTCCGCCCGGAGCCTGGCCTTCGTGCGCGCCTCGTTGCCCTCGCTGCCAATTCCCGAGGCCCAGGCCACGCGGATGGCAGCGGGACACGGCCCCGCAGTGGCGGCTGAGATCGCGACCGAGATCGGCCACCGATCCGGGTTGCGCCTCCACCTCATAACCCTGGGCGCCGAGCACTACGCGGTGGGGATCAGTCGTGCTTTCACCGCCGCCCGGGCTGTGGATGTGGCCGCGGCCGGGTGACCACCAAGACCCCTGGGGCCGATTCCAACCGCGGGGCGGCCTTCCAGAGGGACATGTCGCCCGCTGAGTTCCGACGCCACGGCTACGCGGCGGTCGACCTGGCTGCGGCCTATCTCGAGCAGGTCGCGAGCCTGCCACCTCTGGCGCAGGTCGAGCCGGGCGCGGTGGCCGCCGCGCTACCGGCTGAGCCTCCCCGGGCGGGGGAGGAGATGGAGGCGATCATGGCGGATGTCCAAAACCTCCTGATCCCCGCCAGTACGCACTGGAATCACCCTCGCTTCTTCGCGTACTTCAACAGTTCGGCCGCCGGCGCCGGGATCCTGGGAGAGCTGCTCAGCGCCACTCTCAACGTCAACGCCATGCTCTGGCGCACCGGCCCCGCCGCGACCGAGCTGGAGTGGGTGGTGTGCCGGTGGCTGGCGCGGATGACCGGTCTCCCGGACAACTTCGACGGGCACATCAACGACACCGCCTCCTCCTCGACCCTGGTGGCGCTGGCGGCGGCGCGGGAGGCCGTCGGGCTGGACGTGCGCGAGCTGGGCCTGGCTGGCCGGCCGGAGCTTCCGGCCCTGCGTGTCTACGCGTCCGACCAGGCGCACTCCTCGGTGGAGAAGGCCGTGGTCACTCTGGGGCTGGGCCGGACCGGGTTTCGGGCGGTCGCCTCCGACCAAGAATTCCGCATGGACCCGGGCGCCCTCGCGCATGCGATCGAGGACGACCTCCAAGCCGGCCACCGCCCCTGCGCGGTGGTGGCCACGGTGGGCACCACCGCCACCACCAGCATCGACCCGGTCGAGGAGATCGCGACCATCTGCGAACGATACGGACTTTGGCTGCACATCGATGCCGCCCACGGGGGCGCCCTGGCCATCCTGCCGGAGCGACGGGGAATCTTCGCCGGAGTGTCCCGGGCGCAGTCGGTGGTTATGAACCCTCATAAGTGGCTGTTCACGCCGCTCGACTGCTCGGTCCTGCTGACCACTCGACCGGAGGTGCTGCGGCGGGCGTTCTCCTTGGTCCCCGACTATCTGGCCACGCCCGAGGCCGACCGGGACCAGGGCTTCGGCGCCCGCAACCTGATGGACTTCGGGGTATCGCTGGGGCGACGGATGCGTGCGCTCAAGCTTTGGATGGTGCTCCGTTATTTCGGCCAGGAGGGACTGGAGAGGTTGATCCGAAGCCATCTCGAGATGGCCGGGTGGCTGCGGGATCAGTTGGAGACGACATCCGGCTGGGAGATGTGCGCTCCGATGCCAATGTCGACCCTCTGCTTTCGGCACCATCCAGAGCACCTCATCTCCGAGCCGGAGCTGGAAGCTCACAATCGGGACCTGATGGCCCGCGTGAATGCCGCCGGCGAGGTCTTCATCTCGCATGCGGTGCTCGCTGGCCACTTCGTCCTGCGCGCCACCATCGGCGGCCTGCGGACCGAGCCGCAGGATGTGGCCGTGCTCTGGGAGCAGCTCCAGGCGGCCGCCGGCGGGGCGGGGCGGGGCGGGAGCTGAACTGGGCGGCCATCGCGGGCGGGCCGGGACCGCACTCGCCGACCCGATGGCGCCGACTCTAAGTTTGGTTTCAGGGTGCCGGAGTCGCCCTATGGGATGCTTCAGCCGATGGCATTGGTAGACTCGTCCGTCCGCCCCTCGGGGTTGGCCCAGGCAGCGGAGGCTGGCCAGGATTTGCCCACCCCGGTCCCTGCCTGGGTTGGCGCCAGCGCCGGGCACCGGACGAGGCTGCGCCCGGCCCTGGCGCGGGCGCGCTCGTCGCGGTGGCTCCGCTACCTGCTGACCTCGGGTCTCTCGACCGTGATCTCCGAGATCGCGCTGGTCGCCTTGTACGCCGCCGGAATCACCGGCGCCATGACCGCAGCGGTGCTGGCGACCATGGTGGGAACGATCCCGTCGTACCTCATAAGCCGCTACTGGATCTGGCCGGAGGCTGATCGTCGTGGAGTTGGCCGCCAGATGACGCTCTACTGGCTGACGACGGGGGCCAGCCTGGTGGTCTCCTCCCTGGTGACGGGAGCGGCCGCCGCCCACGCACCAGGGGGCCGGGCCCTCCACGTGGCGGTGGCCAGCATCGCCTACGTGGGCACCTATGTGATCCTCTGGGTCGCCAAGTACGTGGTTTACCAGAAGCTGGTCTTCGTGGCTCCGAGGCAACCAGCGGCCTGATCGAGGTGTGCCGAGGAACCTCCGCTGGAGGCCGCCCGGTGCCGTCCTCCGCCGCCCTCGCGGGCGATTCTCACTCTGGGGAGCGGGGCGGTGACCAGGGCCGGGAAGGGCTGCGGTTCAGGCCTCGAAGAGGCCGTCCAGCCGGCGGTACCTCTCGCGCCTTCGGGCGGGGTCGAAACCCCGCTCGGTGATGACCCTCAGCCGCTCCTCCAGGCGGGGCCGCAGCAACGCGGCGGTAGCATCCCAGTCGGTGTGGGCGCCGCCCGGTGGCTCTGGGACGATCTCGTCGGCGATGCCCCACTCCAGCAGATTGGCGGCCTCCAGGCGCAGCGCCGCTGCGGCGTGCTGCTTCTGACCGGCGTCCCGGAAGAGGATCGCGGCGGCGGCCTCCGGCGAGGCCACGGAGAGGAAGGCATGCTCCAAGACCAGCACGGCGTCTGCCAGCAGGGTCGCCAGGGCTCCCCCGCTACCGCCCTCGCCGATCACCACCGCCAGGTAGGGGGTGGGCAGGGCCAGCTGGGCCTCCAGCGTCTGGGCGATGGCCCAAGCCTGGCCGCGTTCCTCGGCGGCCACGCCGGGATATGCGCCCGGGGTGTCGATGAAGCTGACCACCGGCAGCTGCAGCCGACCCGCCAGGGCGAAGAGCCGCTGCGCTTTGCGATAGCCTTCTGGATGAGCCATGCCGAAGTTGCGCCGGCCGCGCTCCTCAAGAGTCCGCCCCTTCTGGTTCGCGACCACCGCCAGGCGCCTGCCGCCCAGCCGGGCCAACCCGATGACCACGGCCGCATCGTCGCCGCCCTGGCGGTCGCCGTGCAGCTCGATGAAGTCGTCCAGGCAGCGCGCGATCAGGTCCAGCGAATAGGGCCGGTCGGGATGCCGGGAAACCTCGACGTGAGCCCAGGCGGCGGCGGCGTCATCGGGCGGCGCGAGCTCCTCGGACTCACCGAGGGTCATGCCAGAGCCTGGCTGTGCTCCCCTGACGGCCCTGCCAGGACCGCCAAAAGCTGAGCCAGGACCGCCTTTAGCTCGCGTCGGTCGACCACCCGGTCGATCAGCCCCCGAGCGTGGTGGAACTCGCTGGTCTGGAAGCCCGCCGGAAGCTGTTCATAGGTCGCCTGGGTGATCACCCGGGCCCCGGTGAATCCGATCATCGCCTTGGGCTCGGCCAGGATCACATCGCCCAGGGCGGCAAAACTGGCGATGCTGCCTCCCATGGTGGGATCCACCAGGATGGATATGAAGGGCAGGTGCGCCTCCGCCAGCCGGTGCAGGGCAGCCACGCTCTTGGCCATCTGCATTAGGGAGAAGACTCCCTCCTGCATCCTGGCGCCGCCCGAGGACGTCACGCAGACGAAGGGCAGTCCGGCATCGGCGCTGTGCTCGATGGCGCGGGCCAAGCGCTCGCCCACCGCGGTCGACAGGCTGCCACCCATGAATCCGAAGTCAAAGGCGGCAAGACCGACCTGATGGCCGTGGAGGGCGGCCTGGCCGGTCAGAATCGCGTCCGGAAGCTGCTGCCGGACGCGGGCCTCGTCAAGACGGTCGACATAGGCCCTGGTGTCGAAGAACTCCAGCCGGTCGGTGCCGGCAAGGGCGGCGTCCCACTCCTGGAACGTGCCCCGGTCGGCCAGCTGGCGCACTCGCTCGTGGGCGCCGATGCGGGCGTGATGCGAGCAACCGGGACAGACATAGAGATTGCCGGCCACCTGGGCCAGCGGGTAGGTGACCTTACACGCAGCACAGGTGAAAGCCCCGGCATCCGGGGCGGCCTGCGAACGGGCGTAGGTGGCACTTATCGACATCCACGTCCTCCCTTCTCGAGCATTCCGCTCTGGCGCATCTCCGGTGCCCTCAAGTGGTCGCGCCTGGGCGCCCTACCGACGCAAGCAGAGTCCCGCATCGCCGGAAAGGTTACGCCCTGGGCCAAATCCGGGCCGAGCCCGTAACCTAGGAGGCACTTTGAGCCTTGGAGACCCGATGGGATCAGTGTGGAGGGCGCAGCCCGGCGATGCCGGGACGGGTGCGGCCATCCCGGGCTGCCGGGTGATGGCGGTCGGCAGCGCCCTGCCCCAAGTCGTGGTGTCCAATGCCGCGGTCGAGCACTTTTTGGATACCTCCGATGAATGGATCTCCAGCCGGACCGGGATCCGGGAGCGGCGGGTCGCCAGCCCTGAGGAGACCCTCTTGCAGCTGGCGGCCCGGGCCGCTCGAGCCGCGCTCACCGCCGCCGGTGTGGAGGCTTCCGAGGTCGACACTGTGATCTGCTCCAGCAGCTCCCCGGATGAGACCTTCCCCTCCCTCGCGTGTCGCCTCCAGGCGGACCTGGGCTGCCCCCATGGTCCGGCGTTCGATGTCCAGGCCGCTTGCTCCGGAGCGATCTACGGGTTGGCTCTGGCCCAGGCACTGATCCATACCGGGCTGAGCCGGCGAGTGCTGGTGGTTGCGGCCGAGATCTTCAGCCGCCTGGTCGACTGGTCGGATCGGTCCACGGCCGTCCTCTTCGGGGATGGCGCCGGAGCTTTCCTGGTCGGCGGACCGGAGGTGAGCGGCAGTGAGCTGGTCGCCATCGACCTGGGCGCCGACGGCCGAGGCGCTTTGGCCTTGGGGACCTTGCCGTTCCGGGCCAGTCCCCAACCCCCGGGAATGCCCGAGTACACCGCCTCGCCGCGGGCGCTGGGGCGAGTGGTGACCATGAACGGACGTGAAGTGTTCCGGTTCAGCACCAAGATCCTGGAGCAGGTCGTGGTCCGCTTGGCGGAGGCCGTGGGCACCAGTCCGGACCAGATCACCATGGTCGTCCCGCATCAGGCGAATTCCCGGATTCTGGCGACCGCCGCCGGGCGCCTGGAGCTGCCGCTGGATCGCTTCGCCGGGAATCTGGAGCGGCTGGGCAACACCTCCTCGGCCTCGGTCCCCCTGGCTCTGGCCGAGGCGGCTGACCAGGGCCGCTGCCAAACCGGGGATCTGATCTGTCTGGTAGCCTTCGGCGCTGGACTCACCTGGGGCGGGATGCTGCTCCGCTGGGGGTCGACGGCGATCGGGATCGATGATCCCGCGGGTGCCGGTTCGCGTTCGGCAAAGCATCTGGGCTCGGCCTTGAACGAGGCAGGCACCGGGGAGGAGGAGCGGGGTTGAGCGGTTCAGACGAGGGGCGGTCGCGCCGAGTGGTCATCACCGGGATGGGCGCCGTGACCCCGGTTGGAGTTGGGGTGCGGGCCAGCTGGGAGGCGCTGTGCGCCGGCCGTAACGGGATTGCCCGGATCACATCCTTCGATCCCTCCCCCTTCGGCTCGCAGATGGCCGGTGAGGTCCTCGACTTTGAACCCACCGACTTCATCGACCGCAAACAGGTGAGTCGAACCGCTCGCTTCACCCAGTTCGCGCTGGCGGCCACCAGCGAGGCCATGGGGCAGTCAGGCCTGGTGGTCGACGACTCCAACCGCGACGAGGTGGGGGTGATCGTTGGCTCCGGTATCGGTGGTCTCAAGGTCATGGAGGAGGCCACCCTGACCCTGGCCGAGAAGGGGCCCCGGCGTCTCAGCCCCTTCACGGTTCCGATGATCATGGTGGATATCGCCGCGGGGGAGATCGCCATGCGCTTCGGCGCCAGCGGGCCAAACTTCGGCCTGGTCTCGGCCTGTGCCAGCGGTGCCCACGCCATCGGCGAGGCTGCGGAAATCATCCGCCGAGGTGACGCCGTCGCCTGCATCGCTGGGGGCAGCGAGGCGACCATCACCCCCCTGGCGGTGGGCGCCTTCAGCTCGATGCGAGCGCTCTCCCAGCGCAACCATGATCCAGAGCACGCCAGCCGGCCCTTCGATGCCGGCCGAGACGGCTTCGTGGTGGCTGAGGCATGCGGGATTCTGGTGCTGGAGGAGTATCAACGAGCCCTTCGGCGGGGGGCTCCCATCCTGGCCGAGGTGGCCGGCTACGGCGCCAGCGCCGACGCCTATCACCTGACCGCGCCGGAGCCGACGGGGCGGGGCGCCCGCCGCGCGATGCAAAGGGCGCTGGAGAAGGCCGGGGCCACCGCGGCGGATGTTGACTACATCAACGCCCACGGCACCTCAACTCCCCTCAACGATGCTGCTGAGACCGCCGCCATCAAGGGTGTGCTGGGAGAGCGGGCGCTGCGGATCCCGGTCTCCTCCACCAAGTCGATGACGGGGCACAGCCTGGGAGCGGCGGGAGCCATCGAATCGGTCTTCTCGGTGATGGCGATCGTGGACGGCCGGGTGCCTCCGACCATCAACTACGAGACGCCGGATCCCGAGTGCGATCTCGACTACGTCACCGAGGGATCGCGGCTGGTGCACCCGCGGCTGGTGCTCAACAACTCCTTCGGGTTCGGCGGCCACAACGCCTGTCTGGCATTCCGCCAGCTGTCGGACTGAGCCCAGCCTGGCGGCGGCTTGGCCGCCCCGACGGGGAGGCCTTAACCGCCCCATAGCTTTTGCATAACCGCCTCTTAGTAAGGCGCCCATATGCTGGCGCCATGCTTATGGAGGGCAGAGCGGTGCCGCCTGAGGGCGCTTTCGCGGCGGTCGGAGAGGCAGCCGTCGCTCTTGACGACCTGCGGGTCAGTTTCGGGGCCACAGAGGTCCTGAAGGGGATCTCGGCGCGTATCTCCCGAGGCAAGGTCACCGCCCTGATCGGGCCCACCGGCTGTGGCAAGACCACTCTCTTGCGGGCGCTCAACCGGCTCCACGACCAGCGGCCCGGATTTCACCTCGAGGGGAGCATCCGGCTGGAGGGGAGCAACATCTACGCTCGCGGCACCGACGTCCGCGACCTGCGCCGGAGAATGGGGATGCTGTTTCAGCGGCCCAACCCGTTTCCCCAGAGCATCGCGGAGAACGTCTCCCTGGGGGCACGCATCCACGGGCTCTGGGCGCGGGGCGAGGTGAAGGCGCGAACCGAGGGGCTGCTCAGGGATGTGGGCCTGTGGGAGGCCGTGCGGGACCGCCTCGGCGGGACTCCGTTCATGCTCTCGGGGGGCCAGCAGCAGCTCCTCTGCATGGCCCGGGCGCTGGCGGTGGAGCCGGAAGTTCTGCTCTTGGACGAGCCGACATCCTCGCTAGACCCCCGCAGTACCGGCCGGATTGAGGAGCTGGTGGCCAGCTTCCGCGGCAGCAAGACGGTGGTGTTTGTCACCCACAACCTGCAGCAGGCGGCGCGCTGCGCCGACGAGGTCCTGTTCATGATGGCGGGGGAGGCGATCGAGCAGGCGCCGGTTCGCGACTTCTTCGATCACCCCGGGGATGAGCGGAGCCGCGCCTACGTTGAGGGACGAACGGTCTAACTGCGAGGGGGACGCCCCATACCAGTTCGATGGAGGTTCAGCAAATTTCTATGGAAGGATTCAATGCACCCTAAATTCATCGGCAACCCACGATTCGGCGTGATTCCACTGGCGCTCGGCGTCTGCGCGTTGGCGCTGAGCGCCTGCGGCACGACCACCCCCACCCACCCCGCCAAGAGCTCGGCCAAGAGCAGCAGCGCCAGCAGTCCGGCCGCGGCGGCCACTGGTAACCCCAGCACCCCCGTCACCCTCAACGAGGCGGGATCGACCCTGATATATCCCTACCTGCAGGTGCTGGCGCCTCAGGTGCACGCGGCCTACTCCAACATCACCCTGGCTCCGGGCCCAGGCGGCTCGGGGTTGGGGATCAGCGAGGCCGTCGGCAAGCTGGTCCAGATGGGGGGCTCGGACGCCTACCTCTCCCCTGCGCAGGCGACCGCCAATCCCAGCCTGCTCAACATCCCGATCGCGATCTCAGCCCAAGCGGTCGACTACAACGTGCCCGGGATGCCCGCCAATCTCAAGATAACCGGCAACATCCTGGCCCAAATGTATGAGGGCAAGATCACGGAGTGGAACGACCCTCAGCTGGCCCGCATCAACCCCGGGGTCACGCTCCCGGCCGTGAAGGTGGTGCCGGTGCGAAGGGTGGACTCCTCTGGGGACACCTTCATCTTCACCAGCTTGCTGACCAAGACCAACACGGCCTGGGCCAACGGGCCCGCCTTCGGGACCACCGTGACCTGGCCCTCCGTCTCCAATGAACTCACCGCCAACGGCAACCCCGGCATGATCCAGGTCTGCAAGGCGAATCCTGGATGCATCGCCTACATCGGTGTCAGCGTGGAGAACACCGCCCTTCAGCAAGGTCTCCAGGAGGCCCTGCTGCAGAACCAGGCGGGCAAGTACCTGGTCCCCGACCTGGCCACGATCACCTCAGCGGTCAACGCCTCGTCCGGCAGCACGCCGGCCAACCTGCGCCAGTCGCTGATCTACAGTTCGGGGGCCAACTCCTACCCGATCATCAACTTCGAGTACCTGATGATCCAGCAGACCCAGCCCAACCCCACCACCGCGCAGGCGATTCGCACCTTCCTGTACTGGGCGATCAGCCCCACCGGTGGTGCCACTGGCGGCAACCTCTCGGCGGTGAACTTCGTGGCTCTGCCGACCAGCGTGATCCCCAAGGTGGAAGCCGCGATCAACAAGATCACGGGGTAGAGCCCAGGCAGCAGTGGTCCGCTTGATGAGATTCCTTGGCAACGCGCGTGGGACCGGCGGCGACGCCGGTCCCACCGTGGTGCCTCCGCGCCGCCGGCTTGCCGACGCCGACCTGACCCGTCGGGACAGGGCGGTGCGCGCCGCGTTCCTGGCGGCGGCGCTGGTGCCCACTCTGATGCTGCTGTTCCTGGCGGCGGAGATGGTTCGGGAGGCGATTCCGGCGTTCGTCTACAGCGGCAGCAACTTCTTCACCGGCCAGATCTTCACCTTCGGCAATCTCTACGTCACCAAGGAGACCATCCACAACGGCGTGGCCGCGCCGCACGGGGCCAGCTACGGCGCCCTGCCCTTCATCTTTGGCACTCTGGTGTCATCCTTGATCGCGCTGCTGATCGCCGTGCCGGTGGCGGTCGGGGCGGTGCTGGCCCTGACTGAGCGAGTGCCGACGAGGCTTCAGAGCAGCCTCTCGATCTTCTTGGAGTTGCTGGCCGGGATTCCCAGTGTGGTCTACGGTTTCTGGGGCATCCTGGTGTTCGGGCCCTTGCTGGCCAAGCACGTCTTCCCCAGCTTGACCGGCCTCGGCTCAGTGCTTCCCTTCTTCCGAGGTGGGGTAGGCGGTGGCGAGGGGCTGCTGACCGCCTCTCTGATCCTGGCGGTCATGATCGTTCCGATCATCGCCGCCACCACTCGTGAGCTCATCCGCACGGTACCGATCCTGGCCAAGGAAGGGGCGCTGGCGCTGGGGATGACCCAGTACGAAACTGCCAAGGTGGTGACCATCCCCTACGTCCGGAGGGGCATTCTGGCGGCGGCCATCCTGGGCTGGGCGCGTGCCTTGGGGGAGACCATGGCAGTTTTGATGATCAGCGGCAATCTGCTAAATGGCTTTCCGGTGAATATCTACTCGCCGTTCTCGACCATGGCCGCCACCATCGTGGCCATGCTGGACTCCGCGCTCACGGATGCCACCGGAATGGCGATTCACGCTCTGGCCGCCATCGGCGTGGTGCTGTTGGTGATAACTGTCGCCACCAACCTGATCGGCCGCCTGGTGATCAGGCGCGTCAGTGGCGGGGCGGTGCTCCCCGTGGGCCGAGGCATTTGAGCGTGAGATCCACCCTCCGCCGGGGACGCGATGCGGTCTTCTGGGGCCTTTGCCTGCTGGCGCTGGCCCTCGTGATCGTGCCCTCCCTGGCCATCATCGCCAGCCTCCTGCAGCAGTCCGCCCCAGCTCTGAACCCGCACCTGGTCACTGCCACCACGGCCACCAACGGTCTCCAGAACGCGATTCTGGGAAGCCTTCTTCTGATGGTGGGCATCCTGGTGGTGGCCGGGCCGGTGGGGATCGCCGCCGGCATCTACCTGGCTGAGTTCGCCAGTCCCGGCCGCGGCGGCATTCTTCGCCTCGGGTACGAGACCTTGGCCGGGATCCCCTCGATCGTGATCGGCTTCGTCGGCTACATAGTCCTGGACCAAGAGTTCCACTGGGGCTTCTCGCTGCTGGCGGCGATCCTGGCGCTGTCTGCCATCGTCCTGCCGTATGTAGTCAAGACCACCGAGGTGGCTCTCCTGCAGGTTCCCGCCACCCTGCGCGACGCCGCCATCGCACTGGGGCTGCCCCGTGTCACCATCCTCCGGCGTGCCCTTTTGCCGCCTGCCCTTCCGGGGATCGCATCGGGAGTGGTGGTGGCGCTGGCGATCGCCGTCGGTGAGACAGCTCCCCTGCTCTACACGGTAGGGTTCACCGACCAGAACCCGACGCTATCTCTCTTCCAGCATCCCATCGGCTATTTGACCTACGTTGTCTACCTCAATGCCACCTTGCCCACCCAGCTGGAACATGAGGTGGCAGGGGCGGCCGGGCTAATCATCTTGGCTATGATCCTGGCCCTGATCGGCCTGGGCAGGTGGGCTGGTCGGCGGGCCGCTCGCTATGCCGCCCAGTTGCCCACTTAGCCGTCCTTCGAACTGACCAAGGAGCGCACGCGATCCCCTGGTTTGCGCGTGCACCCGGTCGGGCTCAAGCACGTCATAACTTTCCGTTAACACCTGCTCAGCCCGGTTCCCGCGAGCATGACGATGTCCGCCTCGGGCTGGTGCCTCCGGGGCGTATAGGTTGAGGGAGTGAACCATGAGCGTGAGTGTGCCGGGTCAGGTGCCTGCCATCGCGGGCCCGCGCTGGGGCCGCTGTGCTGGCCACGAGCGGACTTACGCTGGCGCTGACCGGCTGTGGCGCGGCTGCGGCGACCCTCACTCCGGCCAAGCAGGTGCCCCTGATCATCTACGCGGCGGAGGGGTCTGGAAATACTGGAGCGGGTCGGGCTCGATCCCCTGGCGGACCAGTTACCCCACCCACCTTTCCGGGGCAGCAGCAGCGGCTGGCGCTGGCCAGAGCGCTGGTCGCGGGCATGCCGTGGCTGCTCTGCGACCAGCCCATCTCGACCCCGGGCGCCGATCCGCGGGAGCAGATCCGCGTGGGGATTGTCACCGTGTCGCGGGACAGCGGCGCCACCGTCATGTACAGCACCCATGAGCAACCGGAGGCGTTTGCGCAGGCCGACCAACTGGCCGTTATCAAAGACGGTCGAATCTGCCAGATGGCCTCTCCGGAGGACGTGCAGGGGCATCGTGCAGATCTGTTCGTGGCCCAATTCTCGGGGCTG
>Ga0307373_10008475_pt1 | contig 15637 bp, 16 predicted proteins | sample OX2MG_FD_202534 | JGI IMG/M metagenome (GOLD analysis project Ga0307373, IMG submission 202534) | Soil microbial communities from Risofladan, Vaasa, Finland - OX-2 | ecosystem: Environmental > Terrestrial > Soil > Coastal area > Acid sulfate soil | place: Finland: Risofladan, Vaasa | collected... | reverse complement strand
GATCAGGCTGGCTGGAGTACCAGGTCGACCCGTCCGGCTACGCAGGCCGGTTCGGCGGCCTGACCTCGTTCGTCGAGCTGGTGCTCGACGCGAGCGCGGCGGCCGCGCGCGCGACCGGCCTCGGCATCGGCGTGATCATCGCGGCGAACAGGACCAGGCATCCGCTTGACGCACGGACGACCGCGCGGCTCGCGGCCAGCCACGCGGGCCGCGGAGTCGTCGGGTTCGGCCTGTCCAACGACGAGCGGCGCGGCGCCCCGTCCGACTTTGCCGCCGCCTTCAGGATCGCGTCCCGGGCCGGGCTGCTCGCCGTGCCGCACGGCGGCGAGCTGGCTGGCCCGGCGAGCGTCCGGGCCTGCATCGACGAGCTGAACGCCGACCGGATCGGGCACGGCGTGGCGGCCGCCGCCGAGCCGGCGCTGGTCAGGCGCCTTGCGGAGCGGCAGACGACGCTCGAGGTCTGCCCGGCCTCGAATATCGCTCTCGGCGTGGCGGCAACGCCGGCCGACGTGCCCCTGGTCCGGCTGCTCGACGCCGGCGTGCCGGTAGCGCTCGGCGCCGACGATCCGCTGCTGTTCGGATCGCGGCTGACCGCGCAGTACGAGCTCGCCAGGGGCGTGCACGGACTCGCCGACGATCAGCTGGCCAGCCTGGCAAGGATGTCGGTGCTGGGGTCGGCGGTCCCCGCCGACGTCGGGGAACGCCTGCTGGCGGGCATCGACGCGTGGCTGGCGGCGCCTGATCCCGCCGAGGGGACGCCGGTCGGCGTGAAGGGAGGTGTCCGAGACACGAGCGCGGGCACTATCCCAGGCGCGAGGTCTGGCACCGGCGCGGAACCGAGGGCTGGCGCTGTCGTCGACGCGCGGGCGGGTACCGGCGCGAACGCGAGGACAGGCACTGGCGCGGACGCGAGGGCAGGCTCGGCCGCGGGCTCCGTCGCGGGCTAGAGGACTACAGCGTCACGCCGACGAGCACGGGCTCGTTAGCCAGCTCGATCCCGAACACCGAACGCACGCCAGCCACGATCTCCCTCGCCAGGCCGATCAGATCGGCGGTGCTGGCACCACCCCGGTTGGTCAGCGCGAGGGTGTGCTTGGCGGAGATTCTCGCCGCTCCCGCGCCTGGGCAGCCCTTGCCGAATCCGGCCTGCTCGATCAGCCAGGCGGCCGGCACCTTGACCCGGCCGCCGCCCGCGGGGAACGCTGGCACGCTGGCTCCCGGGCGGCGAGCGGAGATGACCCGCTCCACGTCGGCGAGCTGCTCAGGGCTGAGCACGGGGTTGGTGAAGAAGGACCCGGCGCTGGCGGTATCGGGGTCGGCCGGATCGAGCACCATCCCCTTGCCACGGCGGAGCTCGAGGACGGCGGCCCTGACATCGGCCAGCGCGGCACAGTCGCCGGGCTCGACGCCCAGCTTCGCGGCCAGCTCGGAGTACCTGATCGGGACCGACATCGGATCGCGCTGGAGAGCGAAGGTGACCTCGAGCACGACGTACCGGCCGGTGGGCGCGGACCCGGCGGACGGCGCGGACCCGGCGGACGGCGCGGACCCGGCAGGCGCCGAGCCGCCGGACAGAGCGGACCCGGCGGGTGCCGAACCGCCTGAGGACGCTGAAGTAGCCGCCGCGCCGGCCGGGGACCAGGCGGTGGCCTTGAACAGGCTCGTCCGGTAGCCGAAGGCGCACTGCGCCCTGGCCAGCGTGCTGACCGCCGCGGTGGCGCGGTCCAGGACCGTGACCGCGCTGATCGTCGCGGCGACCTCCTGGCCGTAGGCGCCCACATTCTGGATCGGCGTCGCACCGGCCAGGCCGGGGATGCCGGCCAGGCACTCGATCCCGGCGAGCTTGTCCGCGACAGACCATTCGACAAGCCGGTCCCAGTTCTCGCCCGCCGCGACCGTGACCATGACCTGGTCGCCGGCCTCGCTGACGGCGATACCCGAGGTGGCGACCCGGAGCACGGTGCCGGCGAAGCCGTCGTCCGACACCACCAGGTTGCTGCCGCCGCCGAGCACGAGCAGCGGCTCGCCGGCAGCGTCTGCCGCGAGCACGGCCGTGGTCAGCTCGTCGGCCGTCCGGGCCTCGGCAAACCGTGCCGCCGGACCGCCGAGCCGCAGCGTGGTGTAGCGGGAGAGCGGAACCCGCTCAGTGAGCATGAGCACCAGGTGAGCCTACGCCGATCGGGTCAGTGCAGCCCGGCCTCGGGGCAGCCCGGCCTCAGGGCAGCCGGACCACCGCGCGGGCCTTGGTGAGCACCTTGGTGTCGGCCGCCCTGGCCGTCAGTGCCAGCGCGACCCGGTTGCCGTCGAGCTTCTCCTCGACCTGCCCGCTCACGCTGATGGTCGCGCCTATGTCGTCGTCCGGCACCACCACGGGCGAGGAGAAGCGGACGCCGTACTCCACGACGGTCGCCTTCGGCCCGGCCCAGTCGGTCACGAAGCGGCCGGCCTGCGCCATGGTGAACATGCCGTGCGCGATGACGTCGGGCAGCCCGACAGACTTGGCGATCCGCTCGTTCCAGTGGATGACGTTGAAGTCGCCCGAGGCGCCGCAGTACTTCACCAGGCTGAGCCTGGTCGCCGGATAGCTCACGGCCGCCAGCTCGGTCCCGACCTCGACCTCGTCGTACGTGACCTGGTCGCTCACGCTGCGCCACCTCTTTCCACGAGGGTCGAGTGGGCGGTGCACACGTGCTCGCCGTCCACCGTGCTGATCTGCGTGGTCGTCGTCATCATCGAGTTACGGCCGACGTCCCTGATGTCAGAGATCGTGACCTGCGCGGTCACCACTTCGCCAGCGTGCAGCGGCCGCGAGTACTCGAACCGCTGCTCGCCGTGGACGACCATCGCGTAGTTCAGGTTCAGCCCGGGCTCGGCCAGAGCGCGCGAGCTGCTCGCCATGCTGATCACGATCGGGAAGGTCGGCGGCGCGATCACGTCGGCGAATCCGGCCTCCTGGGCGGCGGCGCGATCGCGGTACACCGGGTTCGGGTCGCCGATCGCGTCGGCGAACTCGGCCAGCTTGGCCCGGCTGACCTCATAAGGCTCGCTGGGGGAAAATGTCTTGCCGAGGAAGTCAGGGTTGATGGCCATCTGGCTCCAGCCTTGAGAAACGATCGCGTCTGTCTAGCGGGAGACTAATGCCCCGTTCGGCCCGGCCGCTAGCCGGTCCCCGGCGTCGCATCGGCCCGCGGCAGGTACCTCACCGGCCCCGGCCGGCCCGCCGCCAGGCGGCACCCGGCGGCAGCGTGATCGGGCGGGCTAGCGCGTCTCGCGGTGCGGCTGGTGCTTGCGGCAGAACGGGCAGTACTTGCTCAGCTCGAGCCGGTCGGGGTCGTTCCGCCGGTTCTTCCGCGTGATGTAGTTGCGATGCTTGCACTCCTGACAGGCCAGGGTGATCTTGGGCCTGATGTCGGTCGCAGCCACGGTGGAGTGCCTTTCTCCTGTACGGATATGCGTTCCGGCGGCCATCGGCCAGCCTGGTGGGTCTTTCTGGTACGGGCCTTCAAGGGTAACCGCACGGGGAGCCGCGACAAAAGCAGCACCTCGCGCCTTCCCAGAGCGACCGCCGTAGCGGCCGGTGAGTTTCGTAGCGGAGGCCGGACTTGAACCGGCGACACAGCGATTATGAGCCGCTTGCTCTGCCTGACTGAGCTACTCCGCCGCGCGGACAAGAAACCCTACCTCGTACCGGGGAGAATTTACTCCGCATGCGTGCCGGCGGGAAGGCCGGGCTCGTCTAGCTTACCGGGAATTCGCCTGCGTCGCGCCGTCAGTCAGCCGGACGCGGCGATGGCCACGGTGCGGACGATGTGCACGTCGTTCAGCTTCCCCGTCCCCGCCGTGAAGGCCAGCCTGACCGCCGGGGTCATGGCCGGCTCGGCCTCGGCCAGCACGCGCACGCCGTCCAGGTAGATGGTGACCAGGTCGCCAAGCCCGCTCCGCCTGGTCACGGTGACGGTCACCGTGTGGGTTCCGGCGAGCAGCGACCCCACGCCGCGGGCCGACCGCTGGTACCCGAGTCCGTCGGAATCGACGCGGACCGAGGTGGCTACGAAGCCAAGCGGGCTCGTATGAGCTCCGGTGGCCAGCACGACTCCGACGCCGGGCACGCCCGACCGCGTGCCGAGCCCGATCATGAGACCGGGCAGGCCAACCGTGCGCGCGGTAGTCGTCGCCGGGTTGAGCAGCGCGAGCGCCATGCCGTCGCCGCCCGTCCCGGCGCCGAGCTGCGCGTTGAACGTGACCCGAAGGCCCGCCGCCTTGACCGGGACCGGGTAGACGACCGACCCGGCCTTGCTGGCCAGCGCCGGGGTCAGGCGCGGCTAGTGGCAGCTGACCCCGGGATTCACGCGTTCAGCACTCGACGACATTGAGGGCGAGGCCGCCCCGCGCGGTCTCCTTGTACTTGTCCTTCATGTCCGCGCCGGTCTCGCGCATGGTCTTGATCGCCTTGTCGAGCGAGACGTGGTGCTCGCCATCGCCCCTGACGGCCATCCGCGCGGCCGTGATCGCCTTGACCGACGCGATCGCGTTCCGCTCGATGCACGGGATCTGAACCAGGCCGCCGACCGGGTCGCAGGTCAGGCCCAGGTTGTGCTCGAGGCCGATCTCGGCCGCGTTCTCGACCTGTTCGGGCGAGCCGCCCAGCACCTCGGCCAGCCCGGCGGCAGCCATCGAGCAGGCCGAGCCCACCTCACCCTGGCAGCCGACCTCGGCGCCGGAGATGGACGCGTTCTCCTTGAACAGCACGCCGATCGCCGCCGCGGTGAGCAGGAACGCGATCACGCCGTCGTCGTCGGCACCCGGCACGAACCTGGTGTAGTAGTGCAGCACCGCCGGGATGATCCCGGCCGCGCCGTTCGTCGGCGCGGTGACGACCCGGCCGCCCGCCGCGTTCTGCTCGTTGACGGCGAGGGCGTAGAGCGTCACCCACTCCATCGCGTACAGCGGGTCGGTGACATCCGAGGTCTCCTCGAGGTGCTCGCGCAGCTTGCTGGCACGCCGCCGCACCTTCAGCCCGCCGGGCAGCACGCCCCCGGTGTGCGACCCGGCCTCGGCGCACTCCTGCATGACCGACCAGATCCGCAGCAGCCCCGCCCTGACTTCCGCCTCGGGCCGGCCTGCCCGGGGGGACGACCCCCCGGAGCCCCCCGCCGGGCGTGCCAGCTCGTTGGCCAGCATGACGCCGCTGACCGGCAGCCCGCTCTGCTGCGTGCGCTCGAGCAGCTCCGCGCCGGTGGAGAACGGGTACGGCACGGTCACGGCGTCCGGCAGCAGCTGCGGGCTGGCCGCCTCGTCCTCGCCGAGCACGAAGCCGCCGCCCACCGAGTAGTACGTCCGGCTGTACAGCCCGCCGCCGTCGGCGTCCCGCGCGCTGAACAGCATGGCGTTGGAATGGAACGGCAGCCGCTTGCGCCGGTGCAGCACGATGTCGCCGTCGAAGTCGAAGTCGATCAGCCGCGATCCGCCGGCCGCCTGCCCGCCCAGCGCGAGCCGCCCCGTCCGGCGCACCTCGTCGACCGTCAGCCGTGCCGCGGCGGGGTCGACGGCCTCGGGGTGCTCGCCCAGCAAGCCGAGCACGACCGCCGGGATGCTGCCGTGCCCGTGGCCGGTCGCGCCGAGCGACCCGAACAGCTCCACCTGCACGCGTGCGACCCGGCCGGCCACGCCTGCGGACTCCAGTGACTCGGCGAATATCGCGGCCGCCCGCATCGGGCCGACCGTGTGCGAGCTCGACGGCCCGATCCCGATCTTGAACAGGTCGAACACGCTGATCGACATCGTGCCGGCCGGCGGCGCCGCGGGCGCGCCGAGCTCGGCGGGAATCGTCACCGGTGCACCTTCTCCCCGTCCGGATCGAACGGCGGCCGCAGCGACACCCGCGCCCCGCTCACCTGGCCACCGACATTGACCTGGTAATGACCCGACCGCAGGTAGTCAGGCGTCACCGCCTCGCCGCCCCGGTGCCTGACATAGGCCATTCCGACCGACGCGCCGATCGTAGCTCCCCAGGCCGCGGACGTCACCAGGCCGGCGGCGGCGCCGTCGCGCAGCAGCAGTTCACCGCCCCACATCATCATGCCGGGGTCGTCGAGCACGATCGAGACGAGCCGCCGCCGGGGCCCGGCCGCCCTAACCTTCTCCACCGCATCGCGGCCGAGGAAGCCGATGTCGGTCGTCAGCTTGCAAGCGAACAGCAGCCCGGCTTCGACCGGCCCGTAATCGGGCGTGAGCTCGCGGCCGAACGCGCGGTACGCCTTCTCCAGCCGCAGCGACTCGATCGCGTAGTACCCGGCGTTGACCGCGCCGTGGTCGGCGCCGGCCGCCATCAGGTCCTCGTACACCCCGACAGCGAATTCAGCGGGAACGCACAGCTCCCACCCCAGCTCGCCGACGTAGGTCAGCCTGGTCGCCCGCACCGTGGCGTAGCCGAGGTCGATCTGCCTGCTCTGGCCGAAGCCGAACGCCTCGCCGGACAGATCGGCACGGCTCAACCTGGACAGCAGCTCCCGCGAGCGCGGGCCCATCACCCCGTAGACCGCGTAGGCCGACGTCACGTCCACGATCTGCGCGCCGGCTGTGCTGCCCAGGGGGGACAACCCGCCGGAACCCCCAGGGGCGAGCCTGCGGATGTGGTCGAGGTCACGCTCGGTCGACGCGGCGCTGCTGAAGATCAGGAACTGGTCGGCGGCCAGCCTGGTCACGGTGATGTCGGCCTCGTAGCGGCCGGCCGAGTTCAGCATGCCGGTGTAGACCGTGCGGCCGGGCGGCACGTCGACGTCGGCGGTGCACAGCCACTGCAGCGCAGTCAGTGCCTCAGGCCCGGTCACCAGGTACTTGGAGAACGAGGTCTGGTCGAAGACCGCTACCGCCTCCCTGGTCGCGCGCTGCTCGGCGGCCGACCACGGCAGCCAGTTCGGCTTGTCCCATGAGTACTCGATGACGGGCTGCTGCCCGGCGGGCGCGAAGACATTCGCCCGCTCCCAGCCCATCTTGGCGCCGAAGCACGCGCCCGCGTCGCGGAGCAGATGGTGGGCCGGCGACCGGCGGAACGGCCGCGCGGTGACCAGCTCCCGGTTCGGCCACGGCGGCGCGTAGTGCAGCCCGAGCACCTCGCCGACCCGGTCCCGCAGCCAGCGGTTGTTGCCGTTGAACGCGGCGAACCGCCTGATGTCGACCACGGACAGGTCGGTTCCCGGGTCGCCGTCGACGATCCAGCCGGCCAGCGCCTTGCCCGCCCCGCCGGCCGAGGCGATGCCGACCGAGTTGAACCCGGCGGCCACGAAGAAGTTCCGCAGCTCGGGGGCTTCGCCGAGGATGAACTGGTTGTCGGGGGTGAAGCTCTCCGGCCCGTTGTACAGCTTCTTCATCCCGGTGCTGGCCAGGACGGGGATCCGCTGGATCGCGCTGTCCATCAGGATCGCGAAATGGTCCCAGTCCTCGGCGAGCAGCTGGAACTCGAACGGATGGGGCAGATCGTCGGGCGCCACCCAGGGTTTCGCGTCCGGCTCGAAGCCGCCGACGAGAAGCCCGCCGACCTCTTCCTTGATGTAGGTGTAGCCGTCAGGGTCACGGAGCACGGGCAGGTCCCGGTGCACTCCGGCGATCTGGTCGGTCACCGCGTAGAAGTGCTCGGCCGAGTGCAGCGGCACGGTCACCCCGCACATCGTGCCGATCTGCCTGGCCCACTGGCCCGCGCAGTTGATCACGATCTCGGCTTCGACATCGCCCTCGTCGGTCCGCACGCCGGTGACGGTCCGGCCAGCGCGGGAATCGTCGGCCACGGCGATCCCGGTGACGCGGGTCCGCTCCCTGATCGTCGCGCCGCGCATCCGAGCCCCCCTGGCCAGCGCGGCGGTCAGGTCGGTGGGGTTGGCCCGGCCGTCGCCCGGCAGCCAGATCGCGCCGACCAGGTCGGAGACGTCCATGATCGGGTAGAGCTCGGCCGCCCGCTGCGGGCTGATCAGCTCGCACTCGAGGCCGAACGCCTCGGCCGTAGCGGCCGTGCGCCGCAGCGCCATCATCCGGTCCGCGGTGCGGGCGACCGTGACCCCACCGCACCGGCGGAAGCCGGTGGCCAGCCCGGTCTCGGCTTCCAGCCGGTCGTAGAGCTGGGTGGAGTACTGCACCAGCCTGGTACCGCTCTCCGACGCGCGCAGCTGCCCGACCAGGCCGGCCGCGTGCCAGGTGGTGCCGCAGGACAGCTGACCCTGCTCGAGCAGGAGCACGTCGGTCAGCCCGCGCAGCGTCAGGTGATAGGCGACGCTCGTGCCGATCACGCCGCCACCGATGATCACCACGCGTGCCCGGCGGGGCAGTGCGGGCGCGTGAGCCCGGGGGGACGACCCCCCGGAACCCCCCGCGGCGTTAACACGGGCCTGCACTGCCCCGTCCGAGCCTCTGTCCCCCGGGCTGAGCTTGGTCCTCGGCAATCCGCCCTCGATCATCCTGTCCTTTCCCGCCGTGTCGGCCTGTCAGTCTTTGGACGGCGCAGTCAGTCCATTCGTTGCACCTCGTCGAGCAGCCGATCGAAGCCCGGTGAGGAGAAGCCGGCGACCGCGCCGTCGAACCGTTCCATCGCCCATGACCAGAAGTCGAAGTCGATCGGGCTGACCGCGGCCTGGATCGCGCCCCACAGCGTCCACCCGTACTTGCCGGCCAGGCCGAGCAGCATCGCCCTGGCGATCTTGTTCCGCAGCGGCCGCCCGTAGTACTCGGCGACCAGGGCGGCGAGCGCCTCGTCGGGCAGCTGGCACTCGCCCCAGATGTTGCCGAGCTCGAAGCAGGGATCGTTGTTGCCCGAGTACTCGTAGTCGATCAGCCAGATCTTCTCGCCGTCCTCGATGAAATTGGCCGCGAGCAGGTCGTTGTTGCAGGGCACGGTGCCCTCGTCGCGGACGGCGAGCGCGCCGGCGGCGGCGGCGAACTTGCCCGTCAGGTCGTCGTAGCCCGCCGGGATCGCGATACCGCGCTCGGCGACCACCGACCGGTACCGGCGCTGGATCTCGAACATGTCGAAGTCGCCGTCGAACCGCTCGCCCTCGTGCAGCAGGCGGCAGGCCCGCGCGATCCTGGCCAGCCTGCCCGGATCGGCGACGTCGGCGTTGGCCAGCGTCCGGCCCTCCAGGAACCGCAGGACCAGGACACTGACGGCGGGCTGGTACTCGATTACCGGAGCGCCGACGCCGGCCGCGGCAGCGCGCACCGAGTTCCGGTACTCGTTCGCCCGGTCGATCGCCAGCAGCTCGCTGCCCCCTGACGCGACCCTGGCCACGAGGGCCCCGTTCACCGTAGTGATCTTGAAGTTTCTGTTGGTCAGCCCGCCCGGCAGCTCGGTGACCGTCCGCGGCCCGCTCGCGAGGCTCGGCACCTGATCGAAGATCGCATCGAGGCCGGCCTCAAGATCCGCGGCCGCGCTGGTATCCAAGCCTGCCTCCCGGTGATCGATGGTGCGAAGCGTAGGCAGTCGACGTTAAAAGGTCTAGATCTATCTGAGCGAACTTTCCGGAAAGATCCCAGGTCAGCCAGCAAAGGGTATGGACAGTTAGACGTCGCGGCCCTACGCTAACGCCTCAAACTGCGCCCCGTTTCCGTGGAGGATCATCCGATGAGCGCAACGACTGACCGGGCCGGCGGGGAACGCGACAGCGCCGACCTCGCCCAGTTCGGTTACCAGCAGGAACTCAAGCGCGGTCTGGGCACCTTCAGTTCCTTCGCGGTCGCATTCAGCTACATCTCGCCGTCGACCGGCATCTTCACGCTGTTTGCCCTGGGGCTGATCACGATCGGCGGCGACCTGATCTGGACCTGGCCGATCGTCGCTCTGGGTCAGTTCATCATCGCGCTGAACTTCGCCGAGGTTTCCAGCCACTACCCGATCGCCGGATCGGTCTTCCAGTGGACTAAGTACCTGGCGAACCGCACCTACGCCTGGTTCTCCGGCTGGATCTACCTGTTCGCCGGCATCCTCACCGTGACGTCCGTCGTGGCCACGATCCCGCTGGCGCTGATACCCGCGCTCAATGGCCTGGGCTGGAAAGGCCTCGGCCTGACCCTGCACACCGAGCTTGTCGTCGCGCTGATCATTCTCGTGGTCATCACGGTGCTCAACATCTACGGCGTCCGGCTGGTCGCGATCATCAACAACACCGGGGTGCTGTTCGAGATTCTCGGCATGGTCGTGTTCGCCCTGATCATGATGGCGTTCCACAACCACCAGGGCTTCAAGGTGGTCAACGAGCACCCCGGCCTGCACATCACCGGCAACACGTTCCTGGTCGGCATGTTCATGTCGCTGTTCGTCATCTACGGTTTCGACACCGCGTCGACGCTGGCCGAGGAGACCCGTGACCCGCGGCGCGCCGCACCCAAGGCCGTGCTCTACTCGATCGTGGGCGCGTTCCTCATCGGCGGCATCTTCCTGCTCGGCACCCTGATGGCGATCCCGAACATGCATGCCGCCATCACGGGCAATGGCGGCTTCGGGTTCGGGCCCGCGCAGATCATCGAGGCGAACTTCTCGCCTGCCTTCGCGACCGTCTACCTGCTGGTGGTGTCCGCCGCGATCTTCGTCTGCTGCCTGTCGATCATGGCCGCCACCATCCGGCTCTGCTTCGGGATGTCAAGGGACAATCAGCTGCCGTTCTCCAAGGTGCTGTCGAAGGTCGCGCCCAGCCTGCATACGCCGGTCTGGTCGTGTATCGCGATCGCCGTGGTGGCGGCCATCCCGTTCATCCAGTTCTCCGGTGCCGCCATCATCGCCATCGCCGCGACCGGCATGATCTACTTCGCCTACTTCGTGGGCGGCCTGGCGATCCTCACGGCGAGGCTCGCGGGCTGGCCGAAGACCAGCGCGCCGTTCAAGCTCGGCCGGTGGGGCCTCCTGGTCAACATCGTGGGCCTGCTCTACGGCGGCGCGATGCTGATCAACTTTGCCTGGCCGCGCGCGGCGAGCAACCCGACGCCGACCCAGAGCGGGCTCCTGCACCTGGGATTCCTGAACGGTATCCCGATCCTGTGGACCGTGTTCGTGGTGATCGTCCTGATCGGGGCTATCTACTACGGGGCAGTGGGCCGGAGCAAGGAGTTCGCTCCTGTCGTCGCGCCGGCCGGGGACGACGCGCCGCTGGTGGCCTGACCGCGCCAGCGTGAGAATGAAGTCAGACGGGCCCGGCCGTACCTCTGACCTGCGGCTGGGCCCCTGCTCACGCCGACCGGCAGATCCGGGCCGTCCGGCGGCGATAGCGTGTCGGCGGCGTCTTTCGGCCGGGCGGAAGGACAACTCGTGGCATCTGGGCACACGCTGCCTGAGCAGGCCGGGCTGGCCGGCCAGGTACCGCCGGCAGCGGTCTCGGCGGAGTCTCGCCCGCCTGCCGAGGCCGGACCCGGCGGGCGGGCGAGCGGGATCTGGCATCCGCGGCTGCCCGGCCGCAAGCCGCCGCAGCTGATCCGCGGGCCGGGAACGACCGTGCACGGCCAGATCGAGGACTGGCTGGCCGACGCGATTGCGACCGGACGGCTCGCGCCCGGCGACCGGCTGCCCACCGAGCAGGACCTGGCCGCGTGGCTAGGGGTCAGCCGGATGACGCTCCGGCACGCGCTCGCCGAGCTAGCCCAGCGCGGCCTGGTCACCAGGACCGTGGGCCGCAGCGGCGGCACCTTCGTCGCCGAGCCCAAGGTCGAGCAGGACCTCACCGTCCTGGCCGGGTTCTCCGAGCAGCTGCGCAGGCACGGTCTCGTCGCCGGAGCCAGGGTCCTGGCCGCGGCTGAGATCCGGGCCAGCACGGCCGCGTCCGCGGCGCTGGAGATCGCGGTGGGCGCCCCCGTCTACGAGGTACGGCGGCTCCGGCTCGCAGGCGGCCAGCCGATCCTGATCGAGCACTCGCTGTTCCCCGCCGAGCGCTGCCCCGGCCTGCTCGGCTACCGGCTGGACGGTTCCCTGTACGAACTGCTCGACGAGAAGTACGGGCTGCGGCCGTACCGCGCCAGGGAGAGCCTGGAACCAGTCTGCGCGGGAGTGCGCGAGGCCGAGGCGCTGGGCGTCGCCGAGGGATCGCCGCTGATGCTGGTCGAGCGGACCGCGTACTCGCGCTCGGGAATGCCGCTCGAGTTCGCCCGCGACCTGTTCCGCGGCGACCGGACCCGGGTCGTGGTCTGGACCTCCGAGCTGGCGGGCGAGCTCTAGGTCAGCTAGATCTCGTAGTCGAGCGTGGAGGAGTGCTCACCACTCGGCCCTGGGGGTGTGACACCAGGTGTCTCCCGCGGGCCCGGCCGGCGCGGAACGGCAATCCGGTCCAGGTCGCGGGCGAGCACGACCTCACCGCCGAAGACCGCGGCCGCCTCGTCGGCCAGGCGCTGCGTTCCGTCCCCGTCATAGCGCTGGGAGAAGTGGGTGAGCACGAGCAGTCGCGCCCGTGCCTCGGCCGCGATCCGGCCGGCCTGCCCGGCGGTCAGGTGCCCGTACTCGCGCGCGAGCGAGGCATCGGCCTCGGCGAAGGTGGATTCGCAGACGAGCATGTCCGCCTGGTCGGCGAGTTCGAACGCCCCGTCACAGAGCCGGGTGTCCATGATGAACGCGAACCGCTGGCCCGGTCTCGGCTCGCTGACCTGGTCGAGGCTCACCACGCCGTGCGCTGCCTGCAGGTAGCCGTCGCGCTGCAAGCGCCCCACGTCAGGTCCGGCGATCCCGGCCGCCGCGAGCTTGTCCGGCAGCATCCGCCGCCCGTCCGGTTCCACCAGCCGGTATCCGAAGGCGGGCACGCTATGCGACAGCTGCCTGGCCTCCAGCCGGAAGGACGGCGCCTCGCTGACCGTGCCGTCGCCGGTCACCGGCCGTTCTTCCAGCCGGAGCGCGTCGTCGCGGTACAGCGCCGCGTAGCGCAGCCGCTCGAATACCTCGCGGTTCTGCGCCGGGTAACAGACCTCGACGAGATGGGGCACCTGATCGAGCGACATCCGCTGGAGCACGCCGGGCAGGCCAAGGCAATGATCACCGTGGAAGTGAGTGATGCAGATCCGGCCGATCTGGCTCGCCGTTACCCCGGCGAACTGCATCTGCCGCTGAGTGCCCTCGCCGGGATCGAACAGGATCCCGTCGGCCTCCCACCGGAGCAGATAGCCGTTGTGGTTGCGGCGACGGGTAGGCACCTGGCTCGCAGTGCCGAGAACCACGAGTTCCCGGTTGGACACGGCACCGACCCTACGCCGGCCCGTTCACCGGACGCACTCCCGCCGCGTGCCGCCGCGCCAGGTCGCGATACGTGGCGGGATTGGTCTGCACCCAGCGAAGCGCGCCCCCCGTCACCTCGCCCGTGACCCGGGCCGGGATTCCGACGGCCATCATCCCGTCCGGGATGTCCATGCCGGGCGGCACCACGGCGGCGGCCGCGACCAGCGCGCGCCTGCCGACGATCACGCCGTCGAGCACCGTCGCGCCGTTGCCGACCAGCGCCTCATCGCCGATGACGGCGCCATGCACAACGCACAGGTGGCCGATCGTCGCTCCCTCGCCGATCTCGGTGACCGGGTCCGTGCCGCCGTGCAGGACCGAGCCGTCCTGCACGTTGGCGCCGCGCCGGACGATGATCGGCCCGAAGTCGGCGCGGAGCACCGCGCCGTACCAGATCGACGCCTCGGCCTCCACGCGCACGTCGCCGACCAGGGTGGCCGTCGGGGCGATCCATGCCTGCGGGCTTACGGCCGGAGAGCGGCCCTCGAACTCGAACAGCGGCATCCGATCATGATGCCTCAGGCCCGGGCCAGCCCCGCACGGAAACGCCAGCCGCCAGGCAGTTCTTTAGAGTTTACTTATATAAGTCTTCACTGATACTTTCTCGGGGTGCACGGATTTGAGGTGCTCGGTGATCCCGTGCGCCGCCGGATCCTCGAGCTGATCGCCGACGGCGAGCGCAGCTCGGGTGAGGTCTGCGCGGCGATCCAGCAGGAGTTCGGGATCTCTCAGCCGGCCGTGTCGCAGCATCTGCGGGTCCTGCGCGACGCGGCCTTCGCGGCGGTACGGCCGGTCGGAACAAGACGCATGTACTCGGTGAGCCCTGCGCCGCTGCGTGATGTCGACGCATGGCTCGATCGCTTCCGGCGCCTCTGGGCGCCGCACCTGGACGCACTGGCTACCGAGGTCGCCCGGGGCAAGCGTGAGCGCCGGCTCGCCGGACCTGACGAACGCACCGAAAGACATCCCGGGAGCTTAGATGTCAAGCCGCAGTCTTGTCCGTCTTGGCCGCGTACTGCGGCCAGGCGGTGGTCTCGTTGTAGAGGGTGCGGGAGGCGTGCCGGGCGGGGTCGTCGCCGGATTCTGCGGGCACCCGGGCGCCGATGACCGGTCCCAGGCCGGGCTGGGACATGATGATCTCAGCGTCCGGGTGCTGGCCCAAATAGGCCTCGACCTGCCCTTGCAGGACGGTGATCTGCTCGTTGAGCGTGCTCAGGACCGCGATCAGGGCTCGGGCGGAAGCGGACGGCGCCGCTCAGTAAGAGAGCGGCCGCACCGGGCTGAGCGCGCCGCCGTGGCCGGTTCACGTAGGATCCTGCTGTGCCGGACGGCGAGATCGCAATCGATGACCCTCGCTCGGCGGACATCCGCGAGCTGCTCGAACGCCACCTGACCTTCGCGCATACGCACACACCGCCGAAGGACGTGCATGCGCTGGACATCGACGGGCTGCTCGATCCGGCTGTCACCTTCTACAGCTACCGGCTCGACGGTCAGCTGCTGGCTGTCGGGGCGCTGAAGCAGCTTGACCTGCGGCACGCCGAGCTGAAGTCCATGCACACGGTGCAGGGAGCGCGAGGACGCGGCATCGGCCGCGCGATGCTGAACCACCTCATCGCCGTCGCCCGGAACCGCGGCTACCTCCGGGTGAGCCTGGAGACCGGCACCATGGAGGCCTTCACCCCGGCGCGCTCGCTCTATGCCAGCGCCGGGTTCGAGCCATGCGGCCCGTTCGCCGACTACAGCCCGAGCCCGAGCAACACCTACATGACCCTGTCGCTGGCCGGTGCGGACTCCGACGCCGGCCGGCCGGCTGGTCGCCGGAACGATCAGCCACAGCCAGGTCAGCCATATGAGCGCGCCACCGGCGCGTGGATCGAACTGCAGTCGGCCTCGGCCTTGGCCGCGGCCTGCTGAGCCGCGCCAGCGCGGCGCAGAGGGCAACGTTCGCCGACGTGCGCGGCAGGCCAGGGCCGCACGCCGCCAGGCCGGCCCCTGCGAGCACGAGCGCTGCCGCGGCGGCGACCGGTCGGAGATTCATAGCGTTCCGTGTACCACATTCAGGGTGTATCGGGCCAGCGATCGAGATCGGCTGACGGGTTCGTCGCTCACCACGCGCTCCTCGCCTTAGCCGCCGAGGTCGACGATCGCGGCGACGGGGCCGCCGCCGTCCGGCCCCTGATGAGCTGCCGACACCGAGACGAACACCGCCGGGTCGCCGGTCACGGCGGCGGCCACGCCGCCCACGCAGGCCTTGATCTGGCGGTGCCAGTGCACGTCGGAGTCGTCCAGCATGGCGTTGCGGCGGCCGCGAACCTGGCCGTCCTGGCTGGCCTCGCACTTGAGGAACACGTTGACCAGCCGGCCGTCCAGGTCGGTCGGCTGCGGCCGGCCGGGCAGGTCAAGGCC
>Ga0307373_10008473_pt1 | contig 15638 bp, 10 predicted proteins | sample OX2MG_FD_202534 | JGI IMG/M metagenome (GOLD analysis project Ga0307373, IMG submission 202534) | Soil microbial communities from Risofladan, Vaasa, Finland - OX-2 | ecosystem: Environmental > Terrestrial > Soil > Coastal area > Acid sulfate soil | place: Finland: Risofladan, Vaasa | collected... | reverse complement strand
CGCCACCGCATTCTCCACCATCGGCAGCGGCTGCGCGTCATCGTCCTGCTGCTGCTTCGCCAGATCGAGATAGTGTCCGAGCGCCGCCTCTGTCTGTCGGTACTGCTCCGAATCCGGCTCCACTCCGGCAATCAGCTTCGGCACCTCAGTCGCGTCGACAACGTGGTCGGAGACAAACTCCGCCAGGTTATATTTCTTCGACTGCACATTGATGTCGAAGTTGAAGTGCGATGGATTCACCCTCCCGATCCGCAGGTCGGAGATGTATCGCATCACATTCACCGTCATCGCAACGTCGAACTCCGAGATTGCGTCCGCCGGCTTTCCCGCCAGCTTCTGCACCCGCCCTGCCCATAGCGAAGCGTCGTAGTCCTCGGGGTTCAAGCCCTTCGCGGCGGCATCCTTGAACTGGGCAATAAATGCCAAGGCGGTCGCCGTGGGCTTGCCATCGCGCGTCCACGCAAGCTCGTAGTTGCGGTCGTCGTAGAACGTGGTGACGGCGGTCTGATAGTCCGAAAAATTTGGCCAGCGCAGGCTGGGCAGCTTCTTCGTCGCCACCAGCGCCTGCAGATTTCCCGCATAGTCCGTCGTATTTTCAGCCGAGGTCGACTTGCGATGCCGTCGGCATCCCCCCACCATCAGCAACGCGCCAAGAACACATGCCGTACCCACCCTGCGAACCGAGACTCTCATCATTGCTGCGGAACCACCCTCCAGGCAGCCAATTTGGGTGCCGATTTATTATGCAGGACTTTTCTCAAAACGTTAGATGCAAAGTCCGTAATAATACTCAGCGGGCTCGTGTCGGTCCCTTACTGCGCGATTCCCGGCAGCATCGTCAGGCAAATCGCTGCCTGCGTCGCCAGCACCATGCCCGTAAGCCAGAGAAACATCTTTCGGTATCGCGTCTCATACACGTCCGAGAACACGCCCCCCAGAAACGTAAGCAGAAACGGCAGCGCCCACAGCCACGGCGTCGTCACCACCTGCGTCGTCACCAGCGGAAACAGCAGCGCCGCCATCACCAGCGGAGCTGTATTGCCGAAGTAGCGGCAGCGCCGAATCCCCGCATACAACACGGCAGCAACGCCCGTCGCCACCACGATCGGCCCGTTCGCCACGCTGCCAAAGAACCGCCGCACACCGTCGAGCGAGAACCAGAACCGACCCGCGCCTCCGGTGAAGACATAGCTGAACGGCGCAAGCCGAAGCGCATAAAATCCAAACAGGATCACCAGCGCGCCCACCGCTGCAGAGACCAGGATCTGCATCACGTAGCTGCGCCGCCGCTCCGCCAGATACAGCATCAGCGCCAGCGCCGCCACAAAGCCAAACATTGCCGCCAGCAGATGCGCCGCCGCCGTCAATCCCAGCGCTGCCGTCAACAACGCAATCCTTGGTTTCCACTTCGGCCTGGGACCCTGCATGGCGTGGGCGACGCCCATGGCCGTATATACCAGCCCATACAGCCCCCACATGGCCAGCACATCGTTGTTCGGAGTCACGGAAAACCGCACTACCTCCGGACAAAAGCAGTACATCCCCAGCGCGAAGAACGCGCCTTCATTGCCAAACAATCGCCGCGTCACCCACCACAGGCCCACTCCCAGCCACATCGCAAAGAAGATGAACGGAAGGTGCAGCAGATACTTCACGCTGCCAATCTCGTGCCTTGCCTCCCAGGTCGATCCATTCAGCGAGCTGCCCGTATACAACCGGTTCTCCGGACTGCGCAGCTTGTCCACGCCCAGCAGCACCAGCCGCTGCGCCGTCAGCGGAAATCCCGCCACCCGGTAAGCGAAAGTGCCATCTCCACCCAGATTTCCGCACGTAGTGAAGTATCCAGCCAGCGGCGAAGGCCGCTCCCACATCTCGCGCCCGCACCGTGCGTAGCGGTAGTCATGCTCCGAGAGCTCCTGATGATGTACCACCCAAAGACTCTGCGCCAGAAATAACAGCAGCAGCATCGCAGCCAGCCGCTGTGGTCGGCCAATCTGAATCTTCAAAAGCCTCATCCTCTGCGCACCTGCCAAACCTCCGCTTTGTCTTTCCTGTTCCCTGAGCCCTGTTCCCTGCATTTATCGTATCGTGAGAGTATGCAGTCGCTTTCCTTCACCCCCGGCCGAGCCTTTCTCTCTGTCAACTCCCCCACCGTCCCGTGGACCGTCGTCTTCGAGGACGAGGGCGTTGCGGGCTACTTCTACGCCTGCGACCGCTCGCAGGAGAAGCACGATCACAGCATCCTCGACGCCATGCTTATCTACAACGTTGCCGCCCTCGCCAAAAGCGACGCGGAGCTCGAGCGCCCCGAAGCCGGACGCATCGCCACCATCGAGTGGTCGCGCGACGGCTTCCAGGCGGTCCTCTATCTCGATGGCACGGCCCAGGCGCTCTTCGACTTTCAGGCCCGTTGCGGCTACTGCCGCATGGACTTCCCCAACTTCATGGCCGAGCAGGGCGACACCTGGCGCAAATCCACCCACGCCTGGTCCGATGCCGCCCTGCAACGCTTCGAGTCCGCGCTCTACGTTTGAAAATCCGTTTAGAAATTCGAGAGAACCACGTCATCTCGACCGGAGCCACGCAGCTTCATCGCGTGGCGTAGCGGAGAGACCCCTGTATTTCCGCTTTTGCTCCGGCTGTTGTTGGTTCCAATCATCGTGCCAACAGCTTCAAAAAAAGAGCGTCCACGTCGATCCGTGGACGCTCTCCAGTGGTTCTATTCCGGCATCAATCACGCTTCTGCGTAAGCGAAAGCTCCATGAATACATTCGCCCGCACAAAAGGCGACTGCCTTGGCGGCAGATGCCGGAATCCTAATGACTCGTACAGATGCACGGCGCTGGTCAGCTTATCGCTGCTCTCGAGCGTCAGCAGCGTCGCTCCGGCCGCTCGTGCCTCTTCAATGACGTGGCTCAACAGCTTGCGGCCGATTCCGCGCCTGCGATGCTGCTCGTCGACCGCCATCTTGGCTATCTGATAGACGCCTGCTCCCTCTGGGATGAGCGCGCAGCAGCCCACCGCACGCCCATCGATGCAGGCCATGTAGATAAATCCGCCCGGCTCGATGATGTGGCCGATAGGGTTGCCCAGTATCTCGCGGTCCAGTTCTTCCAGGCCAAAGTGCTTCTCGATCCACGCCTCGTTCAGCGCGCGCAAGGCTGCGGCATCGGCCAGCTTGAACGGGCGAAGCTGAAGAGTATCGACAGGCATGGAAGTATTCTCTCTCGAAGCGCTGTCAGGGATGTCGGCGAGGTCGATAGCGAACGGCATATTGAAAGTCCCCTTAGCCATCAAACTAAGTCGCCCCAAACCATATGTCCAATATCTTGTTTGTCCGGATTATGATGTAAAAAGTATTGATCGAAGTTTCCTTCTATGGACAGCGACATCGAACTTCGCCATCTCCGGTACTTTGTAGCCGTCGCCGAAGAGCTTCACTTCGGACGCGCCGCCGCACGGCTTCATCTCGCCCAGCCGCCGCTTTCGCAGCAGATCCGCAAGCTCGAAGAGATCCTCGGTTATCCCCTCTTTGTGCGCACCTCGCGCACGGTGAAGCTCACTGCTGCCGGTGAAGTCTTCCTCGGGACCGCCCGCCGCACCCTGCGCAACGTGAAGGAGGATATGGAAGAGGTGCGCAGCATCGGTCGCGGCGATGTGGGCTCGCTCCGCGTCGGCTTCATCGGCTCCAGCATGTTGACGCCGCTGCCGGCCATGCTGGGCCAGTACCGCCGGCAGTATCCCAAGGTGCAGCTGCAACTGCGCGAGACCTACACCTCGGGCGTGGTGCAGTCGCTGCTCCGGGGTATGTTGGACGCAGGTTTTCTCCGCGACGGCGACCCCACCGAAGGCATCGTCACCGAGACCCTCTTCACCGAGCCCTTCGTCGCCGTGCTTCCGCACACCCATCCGCTGGCCACGCGAACCAGCATCTCTGCCGGGCATCTGCGTGACGAGCCCTTCGTCTACTTCTCGCCCATTGCAGGCACGCTCGCGTACGAGAAGTCGATCTCACTGTGCGAGGAGCATGGCTTTCGTCCGCGCATCGTGCAGGAGGCGCCGCAGTGGCTTACTATCCTGCGGCTGGTGGGCGCGGGCCTGGGCGTCACCATCGCGCCCGCTTGTGTCCGCCAGATCGCCGCGCCCAACATCGTCTGTCTCAACCTGCGCGGCGCAAAGGTGAACAGCGACATCGAACTCGCCTTCCAGTCCAACGAGAGCCGCGCCATCGTAAAGGCCTTTGCGGAGATCGCGCGAGCCAGCTTCCGCAGCGCTGCACGCCGCATCAAGCAAAGCACGCAATAAAGGCTGCTGAAAATTCCTGCATCAACGATGCAGCGGCGTCAGCGTTATCCCAGAAAAAACCGTTCCACCTCAAGCCAGTTCTTCACTCGCTCGAAACCCTCGACCATCGCATTATGCGGCGAGCTGTACAGAATCCCCGTGCCTTCAAACCGCCGCAGCTGACGGGGATTGTCGTCGATCAGGTAGTCCGCCCGCAGAATCCCCTTGTCCCCGCAGTAGACGATCTGCGCGGGGGAGATAAACGGAAAGTGCCGCTCCAGCCAGCGATACTTTTGCGCAAACGAGGTTGGAATCTCCATCGCCGCCGTGGCGATAAATACCTCATAGCTCTGCTGCAGCCTCCTCAGCACACGCTGCGAATCCGGCATCACGTCGAGGTTCTCGAAAAAGTCCTCCGACCGCAGATAAGCCTCAAGCGCATTGTGCCGGTCGCTCGACACCACCTGCCAAAGCCACTTGCCTTCCAGATCGGCAACCGTAAGCTGCTCGTCGTAGTCGCGGTTATAGCGCAGCAGATGCTCGGCTACCGCATCCGCCATGACCTCATCCATGTCCACACAAATCCGCTTCAAAGCCCCACACCCTTCGTTCCTGCTGCTTGTTTTCCCCTAGAGCGACCGAACAATCGAAGCCGCGATACTCTCCACCGGCACTGTCTTCCGCTGCGGGGCGTCCCTCGCCGGGTCATAATACAGCAGCCGCCCACAGCTCTCGCACGCCATCATGTCATCGTCATTGCCGCGGTCGCGCAGATCGTTCCAGCGCTGCGGACGCAACATCATCTGGCAGGCCATGCACTTCTGGTTCAGCGCCTCGGCCAGCCCGGTCCCTTTGCCCTTGGCGATCCGGTCATAGTTAGAAAGCGACGACTCGCCGATCTCCGGACGCAGCACCGTCCGCTTCTGCTCCACTTCAGCCAGCGAAGCCTTGTCCTTGGCAATCGTCTCCGCTGCCCGCAGCCGCTCGCGCTCCAGCGTCTTCGCCGCATCCTCAACGGCGTCATCGGCAAGGGCCTTTTGCGCATCCAAAGCCTCGCTTCGCTCCATGCTTTCCAGTTCGGCGTCCTCCAGTCGGCTGACCTCGCCCTGGGCAAAGCCGATCTCGTGCTCGAACGCTGTCACCTGCGCCGTTGTCGTCGCCATGTCCATCTGCTTGCGAACGCGAGCGATCTTCGCCTGGTGGTCCTTCACGTCGGACTCCTGCCGCCGCCGCAGCGCCTCTTCCCTGGCGATCAGGTCGAGCACCACCGCGCGCTGCCCCTGGACCGCCTTGGACTTCGCTTCCAGCTCCGCGACCCGCTTCGGCAGCGCAGTCATCTCGTCACGCAGACGCTTCGCCTCCACATCGAGGCCTTGCAGCACAATCAATTTCTCAAGATCCGGATGCATGCACACTTCCTTTCCCTCATTAGACTCCATCAAGGCAACGCAGAACCAGACCCGAGGGAAACACGAAGTCCGGCACCACGATTTGTCCCAAAAGCCGCTTCTTAAAGCCTCGCCTATCTAAAAATAACGTCATCTCGACCGGACCGCAGCACAGTGGAGAGACGGCGTTGCTCTTACCGTTGTCTCTTCTTTCTATCTCTCCGCACAAAAATCATCTTCCTGCCGGAAAAATCCGCACCATCTCCGTCAATGGAGGACACAACTCCGATGGAGGATAATAAGTCCTATGGAGCAGGCGCAACGCCGGCTCTTCGGCGTACCTTGCGCCAACTGTCCCACTTGCCTGCCACAAATCCCCAGGACTGGAAACCAGATGCAACTTTGGAACGAGTATGAAGGAAGAATCGTCGCCGACCAATTCCCGCTGAAAAAACTGCTTGAACCCGAAGGCAGAAGCGCTTTCTTTTCAACGACCAATGGCTCCGGCGCCCCCGCCGTCATCCGCCTCATCGAGGCCCACTTCGACGAGCCTGAGATTCTCAGCCGGTGGAGCGCCGTCGCCAAAGTCGACCAGCCAAACCTCATCAAGCTCAAGAAATTCGGACAGACCACCCTCGACGAAACCGCCCTTCTTTATGCCGTGATGGAGCCAGCCGATGCCAGCCTCGCCGACATCCTCAAAGAGCGCCCGCTCACCGCACAGGAGACCCGGCAGCTCGCCACCAGCCTTGTGCCCGCGCTCGAGGCCCTGCACACCGGCAACCTCGTCCACGAGCACCTCGAGGCCGCCTACGTGCTTGCCGTCGGCGAGGTCATCAAGCTCCGCAGCGACTGCATTCGCGAGGCTCCCGAAGGCGCGGAGGCCGCCGAAGCGAAGGCCCGCGACGTCCGCGATCTCGCGACGGTCCTGCTTCAGGCTCTGACGCTGCAGCGCAGGCTTCCGGCCGGAACCACCCTGCCAGCGCCCTTCCACGAGATCGTCACCAACGGTCTCAGCGGAGCCTGGGGACTTCCGCAAATCGCCGCCGCACTTGCGCCTGCCGCGACCTTCGTACCTGCCGCGACTCCAAAGCAGACAGCGCCCTCAGCGCCGTCTGGGCCAACTGCATCTACCAAGGAATCAGAAGCTTACGCAGAATCGACCATCCGCACGTCTAAGCCGGCACCCCAGCAGCCATCCCGCCTCGTTGCTCCGGTAGCTACTCAAGACGAGCCGCGCCGTATTCTCCCCTGGACGACCATCGCCGCCGCCCTCATCCTCGCTATCTTCATCGGCTGGCACTTCCTGCACAAATCTCCCGCCCCGATTCCGACTTTGGCGACCATGCCCAGCCAGGCATCGCAAACCTCCCCGACCGTCTCTGCCGTGGGAGCGTCAACTCCTTCCGATTCAGGAACTTCCGTCGCCTCCAGCGAAAGGGTCGCTCCTGCCACGGGCGCTCGTACGCAATGGAGAGTAGTAGCCTACACCTACAACCATCAGAACCAGGCGCAGGATAAAGTCGCCCAGATCCTGAGCAAGCACCCTGCTCTCAACCCCGAAGTCTTTGCTCCTAAAGGACATGCGCCCTATCTCGTCACCGTCGGTGGAGGCATGGACCGCGATGCCGCGATGACCTTCCGGCGCAAAGCCCGCGCCGAGGGGCTTCCACGCGATACCTACGCGCAGAACTTTCCGGCCAACGCCCGCTAACCTAACGTACCCCCGCGAAAACAGGCGTGAATTCTCTGAATCGCGCCTGTCTTCTGGCAATCCAATCTTCATTCATGGCTACGACCACAATCGATCTACCCGGCGCGAAATCTAAAGCGCGTCACGCCGAAGACCGCTCCGAACACTCGGAAGAGCGGCCCTGGCGGCCCAGCATCAATCCGTGGATCGTCGCCATGACGGTCACGCTCGCCACCTTCATGGAGGTGCTCGACTCCTCCATCGCCAACGTGGCGCTGCCGCACATTGCCGGTGGTCTTGGCTCGACCCAGGACGAAGCCACCTGGGTGCTCACCGCCTATCTGGTCGCCAACGCCATCATTCTTCCCGCTGGCGCGTACATGACCACCTTCATCGGACGCAAGAAGTTCTACATGATCTGCGTCGCGCTCTTCGGTGTCAGCTCCATGCTCTGCGGGCTGGCCCCCTCGCTGCCCATCCTCGTCTTCTGCCGCATCCTGCAGGGCGCGGGCGGCGGCGGTCTGGCTCCGTCCGAACAGGCCATTCTGGCCGACACCTTCCCACCCGAAAAACGCGGCCAGGCCTTCGCCATGTACGGGCTTGCGGTCGTGGTCGCACCGGCCATCGGGCCTACGCTGGGCGGCTACATCACCGACCGCTTCGACTGGCGCTGGATCTTCTTCCTCAACATCCCCATCTGCATTCTGTCGCTGTTCCTCACGTCGCGCATCGTCGAAGATCCGCCTTACGTCAAGAAGCAGGTGGAAGAGTCACAGAAGGGCGGCATCAAGCTCGACTTCCTCGGCTTCGGTCTGCTCGGCCTCACCTTCGGCTCGCTGGAGTTCCTGCTCGATAAGGGCCAGGAGGACGACTGGTTCTCCTCGCACCTCATCACTTTCTTCGCCATCGTCTGCGTGGTCGCCTTCGTCCTGATGATCTATTGGGAGCTGCGGCAGCTTCGCATCGGACACCGTCCCATCCTCAATCTGACGCTCTTCAAGCGGCGCAACTTCGCGATCAGCTTCCTGCTGATGTTCGTGCTCGGCTTCGCGCTCTACGGCACCACCGTTCTGATCCCGCAATTCGTGCAGACGCTGCTGGGCTATACCGCCGAGCTTGCCGGTCTGGTGCTGTCTCCTGCAGGCTTCATTATGATGGCCATGATGCCGATCGTCGGCTTCCTTTCAGGCAAGGTCGATGCGCGCAAGCTCATCGCCTTCGGCTTTCTGATGCTTACCTCGGCGCTGGTCGAGATGCATACGCTGAACCTCGGCGTCAGTTACAAGTACCTCGCCTTCCTCCGTATCTTCCAGGCCTCGGGGCTGGCGTTCCTCTTTATTCCCATCAATACGATTGCCTACATCGGGGTGAAGCAGTCGGAGAACAACGACGTCTCCGGCCTGACCAATCTCGCCCGTAATATCGGCGGCTCCTGCGGTACGGCATTCATGGCGACGATGCTGCTGCGCCGCACCGCCACGCACGAGAACAACATGGTGCGTAACCTCACCACCGCCAACCCGGCCTTCAACGCGCAGGTGGATGCTCTCAAGGGCTCATTCGGCAAGGGCTTCCAGGCCGTCCATTCGGCGCAGGCTTACATCTACAACCAGCTTCACCGTCAGGCTGCGATGTTGGCTTACCTCGACATCATCCAATACCTCGCGATCTTCTGCGCCTGCATGTTGCCGTTGCTGTTCTTGATTCCGCGACCACCCAAACATGCGAGCAAGTCAGCCGGTCACTAAAGCCAGCTAACAAGACAAGGCCCGGCAGCGTTGCCGGGCCTTTGTCTGCTCTTTCAGGTGAAGTCAATCCTTCGCAGAAGGAGGATTGGGAGCATCGAGCACAGGTTTATCCAGCCCGCGAACCGAGTGTCCCGACTCACCCCGCAGATCGAAGACGACGACCTCATTCTTGCCCTTCACCAGCCATGACTCCGGCGTATAAAGCGTTCGCTGCGGCCCGATGTTCCAGATGCGTCCCAGCGGCTGGCCGTTCAGCCAAAGCTCACCCTTGGTGAACTCCCCGGTGTCGAGGAAGGTGTCTCCCGTGGCGGCGAGATCGAAGCTTCCCCGGTAGAAACAAGCTCCCGAGCAGGGTTTGTCAGAGTAGGGCAGCTTGTCCACCGCCGTCATCGGCAGCGAATAGATCTCCCATCCCATCAGCGGCCTCCCGTTCAGCGTGACCTGCCTGGTGATACCGGCGCGCTCGCCGGTAATCGCGGGTCCGAAGTTCACACGGCCCGTATTCTCGACCAGAATGTCGAGCTGCGAATCGGACTTGCCTGCCGGAAGTGCCAGCGTGTTCTGCTTCAGCCTGCGGTCGATCGTGCCGATCAGTTTGCCGTCAAGGTAGACCTGCGCATAGCTGTGCAGCTCATCGAGTGCAAGCGTACCGGCGACGGCCTGCGTGAGGTGGGTGCGGTAGAGGATATAGCCGTAAGCCTGATCCACATCTTCCATACTCAGCACCTGTTTGGAGTGGACAGGCGCGGGCAGGTTGTCCCACAGCGAGGCCGACTCCGTCAGTGCGACGGCAGGGACGCTGATGGGCGCGGCGACTTCAGGAACCGCAGGCGGAGTTACCCCGGTAGCCTTGGAGATCACGTCGCGGAAGGTAAAGTACTTCGCCGTGGTACGTCCGCTCTCGTCGAGCGGCGAGTCGTAGTCATAGCTGGTCACGTCGGGCTCGTAGCTGCCGTGGCCATTGCTGTTGGCGCCGTTCATCCAGCCGAAGCTGGTGCCGCCGTGGAACATGTAGATGCTGACCGAGTAGCCCTGGCGCAGCATCCAGTCGAGGTTCGCGGCCTCGTTGGCGGCGTTGGTGTGGGCATGCTTGCTGCCCCAGTGATCGAACCATCCGGCCCAGTACTCGCTGTTGATGAAGGGGCCGTTGGGGCGATATTTCTTGAGCACGTCGAACGCCTTCTGCGCCGCATCTGCATCGGCTCCCCCGAAGTTGATACCGACCGGAAGCTCAGGCAGGGAGCCATTGGGAACCTGCTCCGGGCCGTCCGCCGTGTAGAGCTGCGACTTGGTAAATCCTGCGTCGACCATGATTTTGTGGATCTGCTCCATGTAGGCGTGGTCGTTGCCATAGGTGCCGTACTCGTTCTCCACCTGGGTCAGAATAATGGGGCCGCCGTTGCCGATCTGCAGCGGAGCCAGCTCCTTGCCCAGGCGGTCGATCCATTGCCTGGTCGCGGCGATGAACTTCGGGTTGCTGCTGCGGACGACCATGCTGTGGTCCTTCAGCAGCCATGGGGGATAGCCGCCCCACTCCCACTCGGCGCAGACGTAGGGGCCGGGACGGAGAATGACGTAGAGGCCTTCCTGCTGGGCTTCACGAATAAACTCGGCCACATCGTTGTTGCCGGAGAAGTCGAAGACGCCGGGCCTGGGCTCATTCTCATTCCAGAAGACATAGGTGGTAATGGTGTTCAGCCCCATTGCCTTGGCCATCTTGAAGCGGGCCCGCCAGTCGGCCCGGGGGATGCGCGGATAGTGCATCTCGCCGGAGATGACCTGGAAGGGCTTGCCGTCGAGCGCGAAGTGGTCGCCCTGAACGGTGAAGGTATGCGTCGTTCGATCCTGCGCGCGCAGCGTCGAGACCGAGCAGAGCAGCAGCAGAAGAAGCGAGAGTTTTAAGCGCACAGAAGATACCTCGATGGTTCCATGGGATTCAGTAGACAGGCCACAGGCGGGCATTGGCAAGACATTGCCATTCTAAACAGACGGCCTTTGGAAGGGACACAATCGGGCAATGCAAAAGGCGGCCATCGCTGGCCGCCTTTCATGGTTGGTTGAAGCGTTGAGGTTAGAAGGTGAACTTGCCCGCCAGTTGGAAGATACGCGCGGAATCCGCCTTGGTGGCGAAACCGAACTGGCTGGAGTTGAGGGCGGTGGTGAAGCCGTTGAAGTTGGGGTGATTGAGGACGTTGAAGCCTTCAAAGCGGAGGTTGAAGTTTACCCGGTCATAGACGGGGAAGGTGCGGGTGATGGCCGCGTCCACGTCGTAGTAGTTTGGCTGCCGGAAGGCGTTGCGTCCAAGGGTGCCGAAGGTCCCGGTCGCGTTGGCCGCAAAGGCTCCAGCGGTCTTGGCCGACAGATACTGGCGGTTGCCGGCCGCAAGCTGGGTGATCTTCTTGTGCGAGTAGACCGCCTGCGCGTTGACCAGGTTAGGACGATCGAGCGCGACACCGGTCAAAGAGTTGTCGGTGCCGGTCGTGACGTTGAGGACTGCGCCGCTGAGTACGCGAACCAGCGGAGCGATCTGCCAGTTGTTGACCAGAGCCCCGGCCCATCCATGCAGGCTGGAGAAGTGGCTGGAGGCGATGAACGTCGTGTTGAAGATGTGACGCACGTCGAAGCCGCAGTTGGCGCGGTCCATGTTGGGATCGGCCGGGTTCTCGAACGAGGGCCCGGTGACGTCGCCGTTGGCATCGCCGTTGCTGATGCAATGCGACCAGGTGTAGTTGGCGAGGAAGCTGAAGTCCTTCGACATGCGGTGCTGGACGGCTGCGATGACTCCGTTGTAGCTGGAGTTGCCGCCGTCATAAAGCTTCGTCATGCCAACGTTGTAGAACGCGCCCTGGGTGGGGTTTTCGAGCACCAGCCGGGTACGGTTGGCCGTGTTGGTCGTGCTCGAGCAGGGCTTGCCGTTGCCGGGAGAGGTGGTCAGCGCGCCGCAGGTACCGACGCCGGTCCACGTTCCGGGGATATAGACCGCGGCGTTCGGCGAGTTGCCCAGCCAGAGGTGCGTGTTCTTGTTGCCGAGATAGTTGAGCGAGAAGGTCCAGCCGTGACCGAGGTCCTGCTGAACGCTCGCCGTCCACTGGTCGACGACCGGGGTCTTCACGTTGAGAGGTGTCACGATGTAGAGCGAACCGGCAGGGAAGGTGGAACTGGCGTTCGGCGGGAAGATGCCGGGGAACGGGTTGCCGCCGGGATAGTTGCCCCACGGGTTGGCAAAGCTGATCTGACCGGTAAGGTCGATCTCGTTGACGACGGGCGGGTTGGAGGTCATGCGCTGTAGCGCGAACAGACCGGGCGAGTCGTACATGATCGCTCCGCCGAAGCGGAAGACGGTCTTGCCGTTGCCCGCGGGATCGAGCGTAAGGCCGAGACGCGGCGAGAAGCGCGCCATGCTGTTATGAGCGTAGGACTTGGGGATGCCGGGGTCGCCGTAGTAGAACGAGCCCGCCGGTCCAAGCGGATACACCGTGCTGTGCTGGTTGGCATCGAAGGCGGTCTGGCTGAACGAGCTGCCGCGAGCCTTCTGGTCGGTCGGAACGAGGTATGGCTCCCAACGCACACCTGCGCTCAGGGTCAGGCGCTGGGTGGCGTGAAAGGTGTCCTGGACATAGACGCCATAGATGTTCTGACGATAATTGGTGAGTTGTGCGCGGCTCTGGCTGAAGGCGTTCTGCTGGCCGGTCAGGAAATCGATCAGCGGCTCGCCGACGTTCTTGTTATTGATACCGCTCAGGCCGCCGTTGAAGCTGAAGTTGCCGTTCTGCAGATATCCTGCGTTGCTGTTCTGTCCGGCGCGCATGTACTCGGCGCCAAAGGCGATCTGGTGCTTGCCCAGCAGGTAGTCCACGTCGTCGGTGAAGTCCTCGGTGTTGGTATTGAAGAAGCCCGGCGAGCAGGTTCCGCAGCCGATGGAGAAGTTGTTGCTGACCGAGAGACGGAAGTCCGCCGGAACGTAGTTATAGATGTTGACGCCCACATCGGTGGCATTGATGCCGCCAGCCGTAGGTCCGCGGTTGTCGCGGCGACGGGCGTAGCTGCCGTGGAACGTATTCACCAGCCGTGCCGACAGGATGTAGGTGTCGCCGAGGGTGTAGTTCATCACCCGCTCGTCATTGCCTGCCGTGGTGGTCAGCAGCAGGTTGTTGGGCTGGTAGAAGGCAGGCGCGAAGTAGTTGGTGACGAAGGCGCGGAAGAAGACCGAATGCTTCTGGTTGAGCGCAAAGTCGACACGTCCGATGTACTGGTCCTCGCGGTCGATCGCGGGTAGCGCGACCTGGATGAGTCCGATGGAGTTTGCCTGCGAGTTAGGCAGCAGCTTGGCCAGGGCAACGGCCTGGGGGCTGATGCTGCTGGTGGGAATCTTGCGATAGTCCGGAGCAGAAGGGTTGGTGGTATTGATGGTCGCGCCGGTCGATGGATCGACCAGCGAACCGGTGATCTTGGCCTGGGCGCAGCTTCCGGTGGTCGGCATCTGGCTGAAGTCGCCGGTCAGCTCGGCCGCGGTGGGAATGCAATCCTGGGTCGCGTTGCTGGACTGCGCCTCGCGCGTGCCCTGATAGCCGCCGAAGAAGAACAGCTTGTCGGTGAGAATCTTGCCGCCAACCGTGCCGCCGAACTGGTTACGGTGCAGAGTATCTTTCTTGGTCGAAAAGAAGTTGGTCGCGTTCAGGTAGTTGTTGCGAATGAAGTCAAAGACGGTGCCGTGCCACTGGTTGGTGCCGGAGTTGGTGACGCCGTTGACCAGCGAGCCGGGGTGAAGGCCGTTGCGAGCAGGCAGGGAGTTGGACTCGACCGAGAACTCGCGAAGCGCGTCCGGGAAGGGATAGGGAAGGTTGACGTTGGTGAAGACATCGACGTTGTTGCCGCCGTCGAGCACGTAGTTGTTGTAGTTGCCCTGTCCGCCGGCGACCGCGATGACGGTCGAGCTGGCGTAGTTCTTGCTGCCTACGAGGTCGCCGGAGGGAGCCGTGACGGCGCCGCCTGAGACCAGGATGAGCTGCGTGGCCTGGCGTCCATTCAGAGGAAGCTCGGTGATGCTCTTCTGGTCGATGACCTGCTTGAAGCTGCTGGTCTCGGTCTCGAGCGTGGCCCCGCTGGCCTGTACCTCAACCTGCTCGGTCGAGCTGCCGATGGTCAGGGCCGGATTGACCTGGATGTTGTTGCCGACTTCGAGAACGCCGGTGCGGGTGTAGCCCTGAAAACCCGGCGCCGCGATCGAGAGGCTGTAAGCTCCTACCGGAATGTTGGGAAGGCTGTAGATGCCGGAACCATCGGTGGCCGTCGTGCGGCTGGCATGGGTGCCGGTATTGGTGAAGGTCACCTTTGCATTCGCAATGGCCGCCCCGGTGGGGTCTGTAACCGTACCCTGAATGCTGGCTGTTCCGGCAGTCTGCGCGTGGGTGAAGAACGACGTGCCAAGAAGAAGGGCGGTAACCATAAGAAACGAGTAGAGACGCTTCGCGAAGATACCGGGTGATTTTAGATGTTGCATTGGTAAGACCTCCAAAAAAATGCTGCGTAATACCCCTGCCTGTTTGGCAAACTGGAAAGGCTCGTTTAGGGGTGTTTGAGGAATATAGGCGGCGGGTTAAAGGACTGTCAATCGAAATTATTCCTTGACTGGAACCTATTTTGTAATCATGGGACCTTGCCCAGAATCCCAGAATTATCTTTGCGCGAGGGCGACCCGGGGAATCTGCTGGAGATCGTCCAGAAATGCCACATTGTTCCAGCTTTCGAGAAGAATCGCCAGTTCATCCCTCTGGCCGTGGCCGATTTCGAGGGCCAAAATCCCGCCCGGCCTGAGCGCGACATAAGCCTGGGGAATGAGGCGTCGGTAGATGTCGAGCCCCCGGCTGCCTGCAAACAGGGCCTGGGCTGGCTCGAAGTCGCGGACCTGGGGATGAAGCTCCGCCCGGTCGCTCTCGGGGATGTAAGGAGGATTGCTGACGATCGCATCGAAGGCAGCGGTCTGGTCTATTGCCGGAAGACCGGCAAAGAGGTCGGACAGCAGGAAGTGGACGCGGGTCTCCAGATGGTGGGTTGCGGCATTTTCACGGGCCACTTCAAGAGCTTCGGCGGAGAGGTCAACGGCGGTCAACTGCGCCAGCGGAAGATGAGCGCCCAGCGCCAGCGCGATGGCCCCGGTCCCGGTGCCAATGTCGAGGATACGCAGAGCCCGGTCGGCAGGAAGTCGCTCAAGGACGGCCTCGACCAGGTGCTCGGTCTCGGGCCGTGGGATGAGGGTGGCCGGGGTGACTTTGAGCGCGAGGCTGAAGAACTCCTGCTGGCCGGTGATGTATTGGATAGGTTCGTGGCTAAACCGCCGCACGATAGCGGCCTGATAGAGGCCAAACTGCTTCCCGGTAAGCAAACGGGTGGGATAGGCGAGCAGGGTAGCGCGATCGATTTGGAGAACGTGCAGCAGCAGAAGTTCCGCATCGCGATGGGCGTGGTCGCAGAGATGCGGGCTGGCAGAGAACTGGTTGGTGGCGAAGGTTAGGGCCTGTCGAAAGG
>Ga0307373_10008471_pt1 | contig 15639 bp, 15 predicted proteins | sample OX2MG_FD_202534 | JGI IMG/M metagenome (GOLD analysis project Ga0307373, IMG submission 202534) | Soil microbial communities from Risofladan, Vaasa, Finland - OX-2 | ecosystem: Environmental > Terrestrial > Soil > Coastal area > Acid sulfate soil | place: Finland: Risofladan, Vaasa | collected... | reverse complement strand
AGAAGTCCGATCTCGTGGACGGCGCGCTTGGCGAATTGTCGCAGTTTCACGAGACCTTCGGCTACTACGCGCAGGGAGTCGGCATGACCACGGCGGTGCTGCCCGCAGGGTGGCGCGAGCGGCTCGTCACGTTCCGCAGTCCCGGCACCCGGCCCGGACAGGCGCTATGCCTGGAACCACACGACCCGGTGGTCAGCAAGCTCGTCGCCCACCGCGAAAAGGATCAGGAGTTCGCAGCAGAATTGCTTCATGCCGGCCTGGTGCGGCCCGAGACGCTGCACGAACGCATCGAATCGACACCGATCAGCGATGACCTCAAGCGGATACTCCGCGACTGGGTAACGTCCGTCACCGGCCAATAATCTGACCTGAAGCGGGGAACATCCTCTACCTGGTGGGCGCAACTGGGTTCGAACCAGTGACCCCTCGCTTGTAAGGCCCAGTCACAGTGTCCTGCATGGTCTGGTCCGGCCCGACCAAGTCGCCCACGTCGACCGGCGGCTTGCGCGGCTGTTGTTGGGATACGGACGGAGTCGCCGCAGGTCTGGCGACCCGTAAGGAAACGAAGCCGGTGGCCGGGGCTCATCGGCGAGCCGGCTGACACTTTCCCATAATGCGGCGACACCGACAGGATCGTCGCTGAGGAATCCCGCTGTCAGGTCTACCGCCCTGATCTCCCAGTTGACCTGGTAGCTCACCGGGCAGGCAAACCCAGGCGGCGACGTGCTTGTTCGTGGGAGACATAACGTATCGTCCCGGCTTCCTGGCGGGCCAGGTAGTCGGCGCGGGCAGCATCGAAGTCCTCGTTGACCCGCTGCTCCTCTAGCGCCTGGCGCAGCTGCTGGTACTCCCCGATAGGTACGACGACCGCAACGACTTCGCTGCCATGGCGGATTACATCGTGAGTATCACCAGCGGGTAGCTCGCTCATGAGGGCATGGCAACGACATGATGCGACAGCCCCTCGCCAGAACACGGACGTCCGTGAGCGTGTCGGGGCACCCCTGGCCCAGACCCTGGACTCAACCGGCTCGGATAGTCAGGGTGCGGACGCCCACCCGCAGGCGCCGTTGCGCAGCCGCGCTGATCAGCAAATCACAGAGCTGACGGTAGTCACACCCCCGGCGGCGGTTCGGGGATGCGAGACAGATCAGATGCTGGCGCCCCCGTCGAGCGAGACGATGCTGCCGGTCATGTACGCCGCCGCCGGGCTGAGCAGGAAGTCGACGACCGCGGCGACCTCGGGCAGTGCGCCGAACCGGCGCGCCGGGATGCGGGTGAGCAACTCTTCCCGTACTTTCTCGTCAGCGAGATAGGGGGAGGTCATCGGGGTCGGGAAGTATCCCGGGCACAGCGCCATGACGGCTATGCCCTCGGCGCTCAGCTCCAGGGCCATCGTTTTTGCCATGCTCGCCACGGCTGCTTTGCTGGCGTTGTAATCGGTGAACCCGGTCTCCGGCCGGAGCGCGTTTACCGAGGCGTTGAAGACAATGGTCCCGGGCCGGGAGAGCACGCGCAGGGCGGCCCGGGCCACGGTGAACGCCCCCAGCACGTTGACGTCCAGGACGCGGCGGAAATGCGCCGCGTCCAGATCACGCGCCAGGACACCCTGGCCGTCGATCCCGGCGTTGACGAAGACGCCGTCGAGCCCGCCGAGCCCCTGGGCGGCCTCGGCAACAGCGGCTTCCACGCGGGCTTCATCCGCCACATCGCAGACGGCCGCTCCGGCGAGCCCCCCGCACCGGGCGAGCACGGCCGCTACCTTGTCCGGCCGTGAGCCCAGCACCCAGACTCTGTCTTCCTTGTTAGCCAGGTGCGCGGCGCATGCCTCCCCGATGCCGCTGGTGCCACCCGAGATGAGTATCCGGCGCGGCTTGCTTCCGGGCGCCCGGTCCTGGACCTCGCTAGAGCTGATCATGCTTCCCTCCGGTTGCTCGGTCCCGGTGCCCGCCGGGCCAGCCGGGTCTCCCGGGCACCCCGCCGGGCCCGCTAGGCCAGCCGGGCTACCAGCCATCATTGGAGCACCGCCGCGATGGCGGCGCGCAGAGCGCCACTGACGTCACCAACGAGAAGGCGCACACGTCGGCCACCACCAGCCGCCCGCCGGCCACGACATGGCTCACATCCGAGGCGCCGGCGGCGTAGACCGCAGCTTCAAGCAGGCAGTCGTCGCTCGCGTCGGCCAGCCGGTGCGATCCGAGTGAGATGGTCACCAGATCCGCCCTGGCACCAGCCGCGATACGGTCGTCGGCGGATTCGCCCAGGGCGGCGTGCCCGCCGACCGCGGCCGCCACGAGCAGGTCGGCGACCGCCCAGTTGCCGCATGCGAGTGGGCGTTGGCGAACCCGGGGAGAGTCAGCCCGCAGAAATAGTGTTCGGTCACGGCAGGCCCGATTCCCCGGTCACTGGCGCCGCGGCGGATCGGTAGCGTCGGTCATCAGCCTGCTGCCACGCTCGCGCAGTTCGGCCACGGTGGAGACGCCGAGCAGCTGCATCGTGCGGCGGAGCTGGGTGATGAGAATGTCAATGACCCGTTCGACCCCCGCCTGGCCCGCGGCGGCGAGCCCGTAGAGGTAGGGACGGCCGACCATGACCAGATCGGCCCCCAGCGCCAGAGCGACCGCGGCATCTGAACCGTGACGGACCCCCGAGTCCACGATGATCGCGGGCCGGTCGCCGAGCGCCTCGCGCACGGGGCGGACCAGTTCGACGGTGGGCAGGCAGCGGTCGAGCTGGCGGCCGCCATGGTTGGACAGATGTATCCCGTCCGCGCCGATGTCGACGGCGCGCCGGGCGTCTTCGGCCCCGACCGGCCCCTTCACCAGCAGCGCGCCTGGCCAGCGGGCTCTGATGGCGGCGAGATCCGCCCAGGAGACCGATGGGTCGAACACGGCGGTGATGTCGGCGATCGTGGATCCGGAGCCGCCCGCGGCCAGGTTGGCGAAGCGGAGCGCGGGGCTGGTGATCATCGCCCGCCAGTAGCCGGGGTGCGCTGCGATATCAAGCACTGTGCTGGCCGAGAGCTGGGGCGGGATGGTCAGGCCGTTGCGCACGTCACGGACCCGGTGGCCGGCCACGGCGGTATCGACGGATACCTCCAGCACCTGGTAACCGGCTTCGGCAGCGCGGTCCACCATCCGCCAGGTGAGATCACGGTCCCGCAGCACGTACAGCTGGAACCAGCGCTGGGTGTGCCCGGTCGCGGCAAGGTCCTCGATCGAGGTGGTGCCGACGGTGGAGAGCACGTAAGGGACCTGGCGCGTGCGCGCGGCGCGCGCAACGGCGATTTCGCCATCGGGGTGGATCATCCTGGTGTACCCGGTCGGGGCCAGGCCAACCGGGGCGGGCAGACCGGTGCCGAGCACCCGCGTCTGGAGGCCGGGATAGGACACGTCGGCCAGCACTTGCGGCGTGAACCGCCAGCGGGTGAATGCGGCCCGGTTCTCGGCCAGGGTGATCTCCTCGTCGGCCCCGCCCTCCACGTAGTCGAACACGGCGCGCGGGAGCCGCTGGCGGGCCGCGCCCCGCAGCGCCCCGATGTCATGCGCGCGGGCAAGGACACGGCGGGTCCGGTCCCGTTCAGGTACCCGGAGCCGGACCAGGCCGAGGATTTCCCGTGGTGTCATGGGGCGATCCGGTCGAGGAATTCGGTGACCACATCACGGCCCGACGAGGGCTCACTTCCCGCCATCACCGCACGGGACAGCCCCAGGAACCGCGCCGGCCCGGGGCGCTCCGGCGCGATCAGGCTGGTGACGAGCATCGGGCATGCGAACAGGGCCGCGCGCACGATCGCGCGCCAGTTGACCGGCAGCCGTCCGCGGGCAGCCAGCGCTGCCAGCAGCGGCTGCCAGACCAGGCCGGCGATGCTGTCCAGGATGTCCTCGCGCAGCGGGGACAGGGCGTCGCCGTCTTCGACCGACACCTCCGCGTCGCTGACAGTCACCTGGATCTGCGAACGGGCGACGTCGGCGGGGTGGTAGAGCCAGAACGGGTGGGCGAGCGAGTTGTGAAAGGTCGCCTTGACCGGTGCGAGCAGGGCGGGGATGTCGGTGCCCGCGAAGGCCAGGTCGAACAGGCGCAGCTGGCTCGCTCCCGGGCCAGCGTCCATCACCCAGATGTTGCCCTGGTGATCGTCGCCGTGAGCGGTCACGACATCGAGCGTGGACAGCTGCCGGGGCCTCAGCAGCGCGGCGGCCTGGGCGGCGAGTTCGGCGAGGGTGGAGCGGTATTCGACCCCGTTCACCCGCCAGCGTCTCCTGGACAGGCCGGCCCAGTCTGGGTGCCCGGCATACCAGGTGAGGTACCTTCCGCCGGGGAAGGCACCGGCCGGGTCCGCCAGGCGATGGTAGAAGAGCTGGTGAATTGCCGCGCCAGCGGACGAGGGAGTGGGTGACCGCAATGTCGCGACCATCACCTGGCCGGTGATGGTGTCGAGAGCACGGCGGGCGGCAAGAAGCTGACCCGGCAGCCGCGCGTCAGCGCCGGCCGCCCGTTCGAGTTCCACGCAGATGTCGGCCAGCCGCGGCTCGGTGCGCAGCTCGTACAGGGCTATCTGCCGGCCTGGCACGGTCGATACCGCTATCGGCAGCTCAACAGGCAGGCCGGCGGTGGCCAGCAGTTCACCTCGGTAGTACTCGCTGACGTGGCCTGCCTCACCGTCCTCGGTGTGGAACTTGAAGAACCGGGCAGTGCCGTCGGCGAGCATGGCCCGGCCGCTGACGGAATTGAGGCTGTATTCGTCGAGCGTGAAGATGACCGAGGTGACCGGCAGGCCGAAGGTTTCCCCGACCAGCCGTGCGGTCAGTGCCCGGGCGCCCGCGTGGTTCCCGGTGAGCACTAGCGAGCGGATCTCAGCGGAGGCGCCGCCGAGATCCGATGGAGCCCGGGCCTGCTTGCTCACCGGAGCGGCCCGATGACAGCGGCGGCGGCCGCGGCGATGTCGCCGCGGCGGATGAGGTCGGCGGCCGTGGCGAGTTCGGGGGCGAGGAACCTGTCCGGCCCGCATCCTGGTACCGACTCGCGGAGCGCGCGCACTACTGCGGCCGTGCCTGGTGCTGGCCGGAGCGGGGACCGCAACTCGACCGCGCGGGTGGCCGTGACCAGTTCAACGGCGAGGATGCGGGCGAGGTTGGCGAGCACGGCCCGCAGTTTGCGCCCCGCGCCCCAGCCCATGGACACGTGGTCCTCCTGCATCGCCGAGCTCGGAATCGAATCGACGCTGGCGGGGACCGCCAGCCGCTTGTTCTCCGATACCAGCGCCGCCTGGGTGTACTGGGCGATCATGAGCCCTGAGTCCACGCCTGGATCGTCGGCGAGGAACGGGGGCAGCCCGTGAGAGCGGGCCGGGTCCAGCATGCGGTCGGTACGGCGTTCGGACATCGAGCCAAGGTCGGCCGCGGCGATGGCGAGGAAGTCGAGGACGTAGGCGATGGGGGCGCCGTGGAAGTTGCCGTTCGACATGACCCGCCCATCGCCGAGCACCACCGGATTGTCGATGGCGGCCGCGAGTTCCCGCTCCGCAACCAGGCACGCATGATCCAGCGTGTCGCGCGCCGCGCCTGCGACCTGGGGTGCACACCGCAGGGAATAGGCGTCCTGGACTCGCTGGTCTCCCTCGCGATGCGAAGCGACGATCGCGGAGCCTGCCAGCAACCGGAGGATGTTGTCCGCGCTCGCGGCCTGGCCGGGGTGCGGCCGCAGCGGCTGCTGCAGTTCGGGCAGGAACACCTGATCGGTGCCGAGCAGGGCCTCGACGCTCAGTGCCGCGGTGATGTCGGCGACGCGGCACAGGCTGGCGAAGTCGGCGCAGGCGAGGATGAGGGTGGCGAGCATGCCGTCGGTGCCGTTGACCAGCGCGAGGCCCTCCTTCGGCCCGAGGGTGACCGGGGTGATGCCCGCGGCGTCCAGCATCGGCCGGGCGGGCCGCGGCAGACCGTCGGACCCGAGCGCCTCACCCTCCCCCATCAGGACCAGCGCGCAGTGGGCCAGCGGAGCCAGATCGCCACTGCATCCCAGCGAGCCGTACTCGCGGACCACGGGGACGATTCCCGCGTTCAGCAGCGCGGCCAGTGTCTGCGCCACCACTGGGCGGACACCGGTGTGGCCGGAGCAGAGAGTCTTCAGGCGCAGGAACATCATGCCCCGCACCACCTCGGGCTCAACCGGATCGCCCAGGCCCGCGGCGTGCGAACGGATCAGGCTCCGCTGCAGGTCGGCGCGCAGTGCGACATCGATGTGGCGGGTGGCAAGGGCACCGAAGCCAGTCGAGATCCCGTAAGCGGGCTTGGGTCCCGCGGCCAGGGTCTCGACCGTCTGCCGGGCATCCGCGATCGCGGTCAGCGCCGCCGGTGACAGAGCTACCTGGGCGCCGTGGCGTGCCACCGCGGCTACGTCAGCGGCCGTGGTGCCAGCCGGGCCGAGCACGACGGTGGGTGTTTCGCCTGCCGTTGCCGTGGTCATGGCGCAGCCATGCCCCGAAGCGCACGAACCGGACACGGGCCGCTCATGGCTCCGTCCGGACGCGGACCGCGCGCTCGTGTGCCGGGAACCCTTCGTGGCCAGCGAAGGTGAAGATCGACTCACTCATGCGCCGCAGTGCCCGCTCGTCCGCGCGGGCGACCGCCGTGCGCTTGCGGAAAGTCTCCGCCGTGATCCCGCCGCTCACCTGGGCGAACCCGCTCGTCGGCAAGGAGGCCGGGCAGCCGATGATGAAGTTCGCGGCGGAGATGGTGGTCCACTGGCCGATAAGGATCTCGCCCGCGTTGTGCAGCCGGTCCAGCACCGCGTCCTCGTTCCGGACCGCGATCTGCATGTGCTCAGGGGCGTATGCATTGGCGACGTCGGTCGCCTCGGCCAGGTCGCGGGCCAGGATGGCGCCGCCGTTGGTGCCCAGCGCGGCCGCCGCGTAGCCACGCCTGGGCTCGGGCAGTTCGGCGAGCTGCCTGGCAACCTCGGCCTGCGCACTGGCCAGCAGTGATTCGCTGTCGGTGACCAGCACGCTGGAGGAGTCGGGCCCGTGTTCCGCCTCGTTGAGCAGATCGGCGGCGAGCAGGCGAGGGTCAGCGCTGTCGTCCGCGATGATCAGGCTCTCGCTGGGACCGAGCAGCATGGTGGTCGCTGTCCCGTACCGCTGGACCTCTACCTGCGCGCACGCCACCGCCGGGCTGCCCGGGCCGACCACCTTGCGGACCTTGGGGATCGTCTCGGTGCCCAGCGCGAGCGCAGCGACGCCAGCCGGCCCGTTGGCGCGGAACACTTCCCGCAGGCCAAGCTCGGCGGCCACGGCCAGCACCGCTTTGTCGACCTCTCCGCCTGAGCCGGGCACCGGCGGTACCACGACGGCGATTTCCGGCACCCCGGCCACCACCGCCGGCGTGCCGAGCTGGACCAGCACCGAAGGGTAGGACGCCTTCCCGCTCGGCACGAACAGGCCCGCGCTGGCGATCGGGCTCACCTTCTCCCCGACCGTGAGCCCGGGCTCGCTCTCGAAGCTCCAGTCGCCGTGGGCGGTGAGCTGCTCGTTGAAGCTGCGCACATGAGCGATCGCGTCGCGGATGGCGGCGAGCAGATCCGGGCCGACCCAGTCCCGGGCAGCCGCGAACTCCGCGTCGGTGACCCGCAACGCGTCCGGGGCGACGTCGCAGCCGTCGTAGGTCTTGAGCGCCCGGGCGACCGCGGCGTCGCCGTGCTGGCGCACGTCCTCGATCAGCTCGACGATGCTGGCGCGCAGCCCGGGGTCGAAGATTTTGTCCAGGCCGCGGGTGGTCGCGCGGGTGCGCTCCTGCCCGCTCATCTCGCTCCAGACCCCGATCACCCTGATGGGGGCGTTGGTCGCCATATGCCGCTCCCTGCCTTCCTCGGTTCTATTCAGCCGAACTGAGCTGTCTCAGCACGCCCCGCAAGACGGCCATCTGGGGTGCCCAGCCGACACTGATCCGTACCCCGCCGGGGATGCCGAGATCGTCGCCGTCCCGGACGGTGAGCCCGGCCGCACGCAACGCCGGGGCGATCGCGGCGTGCTCGATCCGGGCGGTCACGAAGTTCGCCTGGCTGGGGAAATGCTCGATACCGAGCCGGGCGAGTTCCGCTTCCAGGCGGGACCGTTCTTCCCGGACCCTCGCCACGGACATGTCATGCCAGGCCGCCTCGCGCAGCGCCGCGCGGACGGCTGCCAGCGCGACCGAGTTGACGCTGAAGGGTGCCCTGGTCCTGGCGAGGGCGCTGACGAGGCGTTCGGCGGCGATCGCGTAGCCGACCCGGAGCCCGGCCAGCGCCCAGTCCTTCGAGAGGGTGCGCTGGATGAGCAGGTTCGGGTAACGGCGCAGGAGGGCCAGCGAGTCCGGCCGCAGCGCCGGGTCAGCGTAGGCGCGGTAGGCCTCATCGAGGACGACGAGGCAGTCCGGGGGAACCTCCTCCAGGAATCCCTGAAGTTCCGAGGCGTCGACGGTGACCCCAGTCGGATTGTGCGGGGAGGGGAGCCAGACCACGGCCGCGTCCCTGGCGGCCTTGGCCATCTCTGCCAGGTCGTGCGCGCCAGCGGCCAGCGGCACCCGCCGCAGGGCCGCGCCCGCGAGCAGGCTCACCGCAGCGTCGATCTGATAGCAGGGCTCGCCGAGCACCGCGATGCTGCCGGGGCCGAGGAACACGGACGCGATCAGGTAGCAGAGCTCGTCACTGCCATTCGTCAGCAGCAGCTGGCTGGTGGGCACGCCGAGGTGCTCGGCGATGAGCTCATGGGAGTCCGCCTGCTCGGGGTAGCGGCTGGCCTGGCCGCCCGCGGCGGCGATCGCCTGGCGGACCGACGGGGCCGGGCCCAGGGGTGCCTCGTTGGAGGAAAGCTTCCCGGCGGCCGGTCCCGGGCTGGCGCGCCCAGGCTGATACGCGGGAATGTGCGCCACCCGGCGCAGGGCCTCGCTTATCCCGCCCATGGCCGGATCACCACCTTGCCGGTGGAGGGGACGGTCAGCAGTTCCGGAAGGCGCCGGGGGGCTTCGTCGAGGAGCAGCGCCTCGGTGACCACCGGCCGGTAGCGGTCCGGGCCGGCGTGCAGTGCCGCGACCGCGGCGGCGAGCTCACCGGCGAAGCCGTTGGAGCCGGCCACCGTCAGCCCCTGCTCGACCAGCGCGGCCGGGTCAAGGGTCACCGTCGCGTGGCCGAGCGCGACGAGCACCACCAGGCCGCCCTTGCTCGCCTGGGAAATGGCATCCGGCAGGGAGCCAGGGTAACCGGCGGCATCGACGACCAGCGGCCAGCGTGCCGTTTCCTCGCCGGCGGGCACGATCCGCGCGCCCAGGGCCTCGGCCAGGCCCCGGCGGGCGGGGTCAGGCTCCCGCACCGCAACCTCGCACCGCGGGAAGCGGCGGGTGAGCTCAAGGTGGACCAGCGCGCCGACGGGCCCGTACCCGATCACCAGCGCGCGCCCCGGGTCGGCGGCCGCATGCCCGGCGGCGTGCATGGCGACCGCCAGCGGCTCGGCCAGGACGGCGATGGCGGGTTCCAGGTCCGGCGGGCAGGCAACGAGCGCACTGGCGCTGATGAGGAGCTGGCTCGCGAAACCGCCGGGGAATGCCTCGCCCACCCAGGCGAGCCGCTCGCACAGCTGGGGGGAACGGGAGCAGCCCTCGCATGTTCCGCAGCCGACCCGCGAGTCCACCACCACGCGGGTGCCGGGTGCGAGCTCACCGCCCGGGCAGGCCTCCACCACCCCGGCCACCTCATGCCCGAGGGTGGCCGGCCAGTAGGAGACCCAGTCGCCGGTCCGCAGCACGTGCAGGTCGGAGCCGCAAACCCCGGCCCATTCGACCCGGACGAGGGCCTGCCCGGCGGCTGGCTCGCCCAGTTCACGCTCGCCGAGCCGCAGCGACAGGTCACGGCCGAGCAGGAGGGCCGCCACTTTCACGCCCCGATCCCCTTCTCTTCCGCATCCGCGGGTGCCAGCAGCGGCCACCCGCCCAGCCGCACCGAAGCGCGCCTCGCAGCGGCCATGACCGCCGCCACCACATCGGCGTTGTCCTGCCGGCCATGGAGGAGGTAGCTGACCCCGACGGCACCGCAGCAGCCCGTGTTGCTGAAGACGGGGGCCGCGACACACCGGATGCCGGTCGCGGTCTGCCCCTCGTCTACCGCGTGACCGAGGCGGCGGACCGAGGCCAGTTCCGCCCGCAACGGCTCGGGCCAGCCACCGTCCGGGGCCGGGCGGTAAGCGAGCTGCGCCTTCCCGACGGCGGTGATCATCGCCGGGAGCCTCGCTCCGAGCGAGCTCGCGAGCTTGAGCCCGGTGCCAGGGGGATCATGCTTGGCGAGGTATAGCACCTCGTTCTGGTCGAGCACTGCGAAGTGGGAGGTGGCACCGAGCGACTCGGTCAGGACCCGGAGTTCCCCCTCCACCGCCCGCACCGGCGTCATCGAGCGCAAGTAAGCCGCACCGGTCTCGAAGCTGCGGACCGCGAGCACGTAATATCCCCGCGCGTCAACGGAAGCGAACTCCCGCTGGGTAAGCGCCCGGAGCAGGGTGAGGGCGCTGCTTTTGGGCAGCTTCAGTTCGGTCGCGATCTCGCCCAGGCTCAGTGGCCGCTCAAGCCGCGCCATCAGCTCCAGGATGGACAGTGCCCGGACAACCGAGCGGTTCGCCACCTGCGGGCTTGGTGCCGTCCCTGCCAGGTGGGGGGATGGCTCCGGGTGCTGGGGTTTCTGCATCGCCGTCGACCTGTTACGCCAGGGAGCCGACGAATCCGGCGTTGCGGGCCGCCTCGTCGTGGATGAGGTTGCGGACGTGGCTCTTGAGCTGGAGAAACTCCTTGCTCATCTGCTGCTCGAAGGTCCGCGGCCGGGGCAGCGGCACGTCGATGACCTCACGTACCCGGCCCGGCTTGGACGCCAGCACACAGATCCGGTCGGCCAGGAAGATCGCCTCGTCGATGTCGTGGGTAACGAAGAGGACCGACAGGCGGTCGCGTTCCCAGATCGAGAGCAGCAGTTCCTGCATCAGGCTCCTGGTCTGCGCATCCAGGGCACCGAACGGCTCGTCCATGAGCAGGATGCTCGGCCGCAAGGCGAGGGCACGCGCGATCGCCACCCGCTGCTGCATCCCTCCCGACAGCTGGCCGGGATGATGATGGGCGAATTCCCCCAGGCCCACCACGTTCAGGTACTCCAGGGCCATTTCTGAACGCTGCCGGCGTGGCAGATCCCGCAGGCCGAACTCGACGTTGCCTTGCGCGGTGAGCCATGGGTAGAGCGTGTACTGCTGGAACACCATGCCGCGGTCCCGGCCCGGTCCGAGCAGCGGGGAGCCATCCAGGATCAGTTCGCCTTCGCTGGCTTGCTCAAGTCCGCCGACGATGCGCAAGAGGGTGGATTTGCCGCACCCGGAAGCCCCGACGACGGAGACGAACTCACCATCGGCGAGGGTGAGGGCCACGCCGTCGAGTGCGCGCAGGGGTCCTTTCTTGGTGCTGAACCCTTTGCCGACGTCACGCAGAACCAGCCGATCAGGCACGTTAGGACTTCCGTTCGGACATATAGGGGAACGACTTGGCGTAAACGGCCTTGAATCCGAAGTCGAAGATGATCCCGAGGATCCCAATGACGATGATCCCCAGGAGGATCTCCGGGGTGTTGAGGTAGCGCTGCGCCTGCTCGATCCGGAAACCGAGGCCGTCGTTGGCCCCGACGAGCTCGGCGACTACCAGATAGGTCCAGGCCCAGCCCATCGACATCCGCAGCGTGTCCACGATGCCGGGCAGCGCGGAGCGGAAGATCACCCGGCGCAGGACCTGCCAGTTCGACAGGCCCAGGGAGTAGGCCATGTCCACCAGCGGCCGGGGGACCGTCTTCACGTTGTCCATGATCAGCAGGACTTCCTGGAAGAAGATCCCGATGAACAGGATGACCACCTTCTGGCTGGTGGTGGTGCCGAACCAGATGAGGGTGAGGGGGATGAACGCGACGGCCGGCATGTAGCGGATGAAGTCGATGGCAGGCTCGATGACCGCTTCGGCCGCCTTGAACGACCCCATCAGGACGCCGACCGGGATGGCGAGCGCTGAGCTGACGACGAAACCGGAGAGGATCCGCAGCACGCTGGCCACCGTGTCCGAATACAGGACCCCGCTCTGGTACTCGCCCACGGCGGCCTGCCAGACCTGCGTCGGCGTCGGCAGGAAGAGGTTGCTGACGATACCGCCGTAGCTGAGCCCGGACCAGATGGCGAACACCGCGCCGAGCGAGCAGACCGCGAGCAGGAGGTACCGGGTGCGCGGGATCGGCTCATACAGCAGCAGCCGGGTGCGCCGGCGGGCCGCGGGGCTTCGGCCCGCCGGCTTCCCAGTGCTGATGCCCGCCCGCCGGGATTCGGTCAACGTCTCCTGGCGGGCGGAGCTCGGCACGTTGCTCATATGTTGTAGCTCACTTCAAGTAGCCGAATTGCGCCGCCGAACCGAGCGGAACCGCGTGGGAGATCTGGCCCATGGCCTTCAGTGTGTTCCCGATGTCCAGGTAGCGGCTGGCAAGCTGGCCGGAGCTGATCAGGGCGAGGTTCTCGCTGACGGAGTAGAGCTTGACCCCGGCGAGAGTAGAGGCGAGCGAGGAGGGGGTCGCGCCGACTCCCTGCGCCATGATGGCGATCGCCTGCGCCCGGTGGGTGTGGAAGAAGGTGATGGCGTCGTTCCAAGCCTGCACCAGCTCACGGGCCTGCCTGGCGTGCCCCTGCAGCCAGGGCTTGTTCGCTACCAGGAAGTCGCTGATGAGCCCGGGAGCCTGCGCGCTGGAGAAGAAGACGTGCACCTTGCCGACAGCGGCCGGGCTGCTGGTCGCCTCACTGATGTAGGGCTGGTAGGTGACGACGACCTTCTCCTTGCCGGCGATGAGAAGCGTGCCGGCATCCGCGGCGGGCACGTTCACCGACTTCACCGAGGTGAACGCCATGTGGTGCTGCAGCAGGTAGTAGTGGAGCAGCAGGTCACTGGTGGTGCCGTATTCGTAGGCCACGGTCTGGCCGCTGAGCTGGCTGGCGGTGGAGATCGCCTTGTCAGACACCATCGCGTCGGCGCCGACCGAGGCGTCCTCAAGCATCAGCGGAACACCCGGCTGGCCCTTGGCGGCGAACTGGATGGTCCGGCCAGTGTCGATGTTCGAGACGTCGGTCTGGCCGGCCAGCAGCGCGGCGTTCCGGTCAGCGTCCTGCTGGAAGTTGGTGATGGTCACAGCCAAGCCGTGCTTGGCGAAGTAGCCCTCTTTCTGGGCGATGTACCACGGGGCGTAGCCGATCCATGGCTCGATCCCCATGGTTACGGGCGCGAGCTGGGCGCCAGTGCTGGACGTGGTGCCGGAACCGCAGGCGGCGATGCCGACCAGGCTGAGGACCGCAGAGGCGAGTCCCGCCCAGCGCATCGAGGGACGAGGAAACACAGCGCCTCCTGTTCATATATAGGAATAACGTTCACAAAATATGCCAGTAGTGTGGGGGCGCCCGCTGCGCCTGTCAAGGCATGTCATCCGGGGACCGGCAGGCCGCAATGGCCCCTCGCCTGGGCCGGGAAGACGGTCGCACTCGGCGGTTTTGGCGTCGATCTTGATCCTGGTGGTTACGACGTGGTGCGCGATAACGATCGCGACACTGTCGTGACATGAAGCAGGCCGTGCGGCTTGCCGCTCCTCCACCGTCCTCACCGACGGCGAGGGACGCACGATGTGGGCGGGGGCGTTCCGCCCCGGCCGAATGCACGGCCAGACGGTCGTAGTCGTCGAGTCGGGTGGGGGGCACCCAGACCGCCTCGGTCGCCTCATCGCTGGTGGTCAGGTTCCCGCCGATGACTTGGCCGCTGAAGCACGTGTTGACGGGCTGGCGGACTTCGCCGTCGGCGTAGGCGATCACGTGTCCTGGGTCACTGAACACCCCGACCAGGGCGGTGATCTCGATGTCGAGCCCGGTTTCCTCGCGGCACTCGCGGACTGCGCACTGGGTCAGCGTCTCGTTCTTTTTCAGCCCGCCGGTGGGGATGGTCCACCGGCCAGAATCGGAGCGGCGCAGCAGCAGCAGGTCACCGGCGCTGTTGCGGACGATCACGCTCGCCGAGGGCTTGCGGCTGGTCGGCTTGGGCGCTGCCGGGTCGTGCCAGTAGTCCACCCGGCACGGCCGACCCTGGCGCCCGCTCACCCTGCCCCGTCCCCTGAGCCGTCCTCGGGCGCGAAGGGCCGTGCGGATGCCCAGACCCGCTCGAACGATTCCAGGTAGGTGCCGTAGTAGGCGCCGTCTACCCGGCGCAAGCGCAGGGTGGGGGTGTAGGCGGCGAGGATGCCGTACACGTGGGTGTTGACGACCATGTCGTCGTCGAACCGGTAGATCGAGTTGTACAGCGGCGTGTCATGCAGCCGGATCTCCGTGACGGCGGCAAGCGGCCGGTAGGAAGCCAGTACCGCGCGCACCCGCCCGGCGACCCCGCCGCCCATCCGGTACTCGGCGTCCCTGCCGGCCAGGCTCGCCCCGTCCGGGTCGCCCAGGCACAGCCGCACCCGCACGCCCGCTTCGGCGCGAGCGGCCAGCAGCGGTGTCCAGTCCGGGTGCCATCCCAGGCCGTGGGATGAGTACCCGCAGGCCATCGCCGACGATCACCCCGGATGGGGCGTCACCCGTCACGACGGGCAGTGGACCGCCTGGTGCCCGGCAGGTCACCGTGCACGCCACCACCGCCGCGGGGTTGCGGGCAGCCATCGAGCAGGCCATCGCCGACGACACGCACCACGAGTGAGCTCGCTCGGAACTGACGGCTAGCGCACAGTGGCGACCGCGACGCGAAGTCCTGGCCGAGGCGCTCAGTACGGCGCCCAGCTCGGCGGGCTGCGCTCAAGGCGGCCTGAGCCCGCCCGCCTACCTGGTGGCCACGCGCCCGATGTGCCGGACCAGGACCGTGTCCTCGGTGATCTCGTATAGGACCCGGTAGCGGCCGACCCTCAGCCGGTGATACTCACCGCGATGAAAGGACGCTGGCGGTCGCGGGTTTTCTCCGAGGGCATCGATCGCGTTCAGTGCCTCGGCGAGCCCTGCCGGGTCGTCCATGTACCGGCCCAGTGATAACGAGACCTCTTCGGTGATGATCACCCGGCGGGCAGTCACCGGGGCAGCCCCAGGCGTTGCCGGACTTCACCGGCGGTTAGGTACTTCTCGCCGTGGTGTGGCCCGGGACGTACAACGCCCAGAACATGGCGCAGCTGCTCGTCGGACATCCCGGAGGTGATCCCGGTGTCCTCGAGCACGTCGAGCAGTTCCTCAAGCCGGGCCTCGGCCTCGTCGGCGCGGCAGGTGGCGTCCAGAGCGAACTGCCTGGGGCCGGGGTCTGCGGGCTGAGCTGTCACCAGGCACGCCTCCTGTATGAGCGGTCCGACCGATCGTACGCCTGGCCACGGACACTCGGCCCGCACACGCGGCGGCGAGCCTGGCTATCGCGCCCGCAGTCGCGAGATGTGTTTCCAGCGGCTGGGGTAGCGCCGTTCTGATTGCGGCCGATCACCTGCAACCTAGACCTATCCACCGCAGCCGCCGCCGCCCAACAAGGTGGCTCAGCTTGCTGAGACCGAACGGCCCAAGGCCCAGGAACCCTGAGACTGGCTCATCTCGCTGCGATAGGAGAGCCAGCCCCG
>Ga0307373_10008470_pt1 | contig 15640 bp, 26 predicted proteins | sample OX2MG_FD_202534 | JGI IMG/M metagenome (GOLD analysis project Ga0307373, IMG submission 202534) | Soil microbial communities from Risofladan, Vaasa, Finland - OX-2 | ecosystem: Environmental > Terrestrial > Soil > Coastal area > Acid sulfate soil | place: Finland: Risofladan, Vaasa | collected... | reverse complement strand
CGCAGGTATTTCCGGCCCGGTAGTGAATTGCCTTGCTCGGGCTTTACGGCGAGCGAGCGCCGTGCATAAGATACGAGAGCAACATCGTGGACTCCTATCGTCCTGATGTTGGGTGGCCCAGGTGCTTGAACATCTGGGCCACCGCCTTTGATGGGTAGGCATAGTGTGTGGCAACACCCAGGGCAACGTCAAGTTATGTGAGAACACCCGAGTGTCTCACTCCGCTTATGGCGCGAATTTCTATGTGGCATTTCTATGGTCTTAGGTTTATGCGGTCACGGGTATGGCGTCGTGCTATGCGCTGTCCTCTATGGCGCGTAAATTCCGGGCCGGATGACACCTGGTACTGGTTCCGCAAGGTGCTCCCGCCACACGTGGATATTGACACCGTTGACCTAGCCGTGACCACCGAAGGAAGAGGCTGTCATGGAGATCCGGTCGGCAGTTAGGTCCGAAAGCTGATCAGACCAGGGGCCCCGGTCGCCTGTCCTCCTGCAGGTGGGCGGGGCTCCGTCATGCCTGGGCCCGGAATTATGGGCACGTGACAACGCCACCCGCTACAGTCGCCCTGTGGACCACCGATGGGCGACAGCGCAGTTGCAATCCTTCGTCACGAAGATTGACAGGCTCGCCGAGCTGGACGATCAGGAGCTGATCGAGCGGATAGCCGCAAAGCAGTTTGGCGATACGACGACCCCTGAGAGCGTCGCCGACAACCTCCTAGCCCTCGATCCCGTCATGCGCGATCTGATGAATGCCGCTCGGCCGGGCTTCGGCGACTACGGCGCTCCGGAAGACGAGGCCTCTACCCATAACTCGGCTCACTACTGGCAACTCACTGTCAAGCCCTGGGCGCTGCGCGCGATCGGGGTGCACAACCTCGGAGCTGATGCGCACGAGCGAATGCGCCCCGACAGCCCCGATCTTGTGGCCGATCAATTCCACCCGTGGGTGTGGGATGCCGCAGCGCCGATGTGGGAAGCGGGCAGCACCCAGGAAGCGGTCAATGCCGCAGCCCGGTCAGTGAATGCCCGCCTGCGGCGGAAGCTCGGCCGCCATGACGTGTCCGAGGCGGACCTGTGCCGCCAGGCATTCACCCTAAAGGATCCTGAGCCCGGCCGTCCTCGCCTCCGGTTTCCCTGCGACCGGACGACCGACACCTGGAAAAGCCGCCAGGAGGGGGCCATGAACTTCGGCGCTGGCTGCTATATGGGCATCCGTAACCCCGCTGTTCACGAGGATGGCCTCGATCTTTCTGACCAGGTAGCTCTGGAGCAGCTCGCAGCTTTCAGCGTCCTGGCTCGGTGGATCGACGAATGCGCCGTTGAGACTGCGACTTAGGATCGGCCGCTCCTGCGAGTGCCGTGGTTTCTTCGTGCTCACGCTGAGCCAGGAATCTCGGCTCCCGGATGTCGGCGGCTAGCGCTATCGTCTCGGGCATGACCGAAGACACAACCGTCACTGAGGCCGCCATGGTGGCCGTCAAGGAACTGCTGGAAACCGCAGAGCGGTACGGCATCGGACTCAGCTTCGAGCCCGACGGCGAGGGCTGGAGCGTCGGGTACATGCGCGGCATGGGCGGCGGCGACCTCTCAAGCGCGTACGACCTGGAAACCGCTGCCAAGGCTGCGATGCGCCCGCTCGACAACTTGCACGAGAGTCTGTCCGAGGATCCGACGAGTCTTTAAGGCCCTTGGTCGTGACTGATGCCAGCAAGCAGTGCGGCATGACGCTTACCGGCGAGAACCGCCGCTGCAAGCGATCGAGTACCACTGGGTCCGACTACTGCAGGCAGCACCAGTACAAGTCGAAGCCGACTGTGGAGGACCGCCTGGCAATCCTCAGGACGCTGGCGGAGCCCGGAGTGTTCTCGCTGCCGTCGCACGAGATCCGGGACCGGATACTGGGAATGCCGACGACGACAGACGGCCGTACCAGGGAGCACAGGCAGTGGATCATGCGCAGCCTGAACCTGCTCTACGCGATGGGCGATCTGCACGACGAGGGCCTCATCTATGAGGCCGTCCCGGCTGATCGCGTGCACCCGTGGGAGGCCAGGATCACTGACACCGGACACGAGGTCATCGCGAAAAGCGCCTGAGGCTACCGGCCCTGCTGGCTTTTCCGGGCCCGGTGCTGACGGTAAGCCGACCACGCCGCTGCGGCCACCAGGATGCGCTCGTTCGTGCGCCGGTAGCGGGCGTTCTCCTCGGCCGCCTGGTCCTGCATGGCCCGTACGTCCGCGCCGATCCTGAAGGCGCCCAGCGGGCTCTCAAGAACCGGCGGAGGTACCGTTCCCCGTGGTGCGGGCCGTCGCTTAGCTGCCATACGACCATTGTAGGGTGCGGCTGACCTGGAATTTCGGCGGCCAGCGCCAGCCCTGGATAGGCTGCAGACATCTCTGCACTCACAATCTGCACCAGAACGGAGGACAGGACCATCAACATCGACTTCCTGGTCAAGCGAGACGAGGTGGCCGGGCACGAGGCAGGCCACGCTGTGGTCGCCTGGCATTTCGGATCGTGGCCCCGGCAGATCCGCGTGAACGTCAGCGAGAAAGGCAGTTCCGGGGATACCGACCGGCTGAACATCTCCGGCAAGGACGCCGACATCGCTATATCGATGGCTGGCTACGCGGCAAACACAGACCTGCAGGGCGTGAGCAAGGAGGAGGCCTGGCGCACGGCCGGAGATGACATTGACCTTATGCGCGGGAGGTACTCATGCTCTGACGACGACCTGGAGCGAGGCGCGGCGGAGGCGCGGCGGATCCTGGACAGCATGCTCGCGCCCTGGGAAAAGCTGCGGGACTTCCTGAATGAACTCGACGTGATGCAGTACGACGACATCGCCATGTGCATCAACGGGCGCGTCGTGTATCCGCCGTGCAGCAAGTGCGGCAAGGTAGTTGACATTCAGGTGGATCAGCATATCGCGACGAGTTCCGCAGGCAGGCTTTTCTGTGGTCTTTGCACTGCTCACATGCGGTGACGCTCGGGCCCTGTCAGGCACTGCCCGGAGCGCACGTTGCCGGAAATTACCGGGGCCCCGGATTTTCGTGGCTGGCCGAGGCACTGTCCCGCCCGGACTCATGGATATCTGCACGGGCGACCTGGCCCCGCTTCTGTGTGAATTCGAACTTAATGGTGGGGGGCCTCGCGTATCACAGGACAATCACGACAGATGGCCGAGTCAGAAGAAGGCATTAAGGAATTCGGGCGCGGAATGCCAATGGAATTGCGGAAATAGCAAAAGGGCCGGAAAGCTCTCGTCTTCCGACCCTCGCAGTACTGCAGTCAGTCCTCGTCCTGCCAGCCAGCCGTCCACGCCTCGCTCTCGAACCCCTCAGCGTCCACGGGCAGGTACAGCAGCTCGTGGTAAGGGTCGGCCGCGTGCTTGCGCTCCTGCTCAGCCTGGGCCTCGTCCATGGCCCGAATCTGGGCCAGCCCCTCGGCCGTGCGCTGCATGGTCACGCTGGCACCTCCTGCTGCAGGTAGCTGTAAATGGTCGGACGGGAAACGTTCAGCACGTCCGCGATCTCCTGGACTGTGTGCAGGCGCTTCCCGTCCGCCCCACGGGCGTCGTACATGGACCGGGCCACCTGCACCTGCTTTGGGGTCAGCTTGGGCTTCCTGCCGCCCGTACGGCCACGCGCGCGGGCTGCCGCGAGCCCCTCATGCGTCCCCTCGACGATGATCTCGCGCTGCAGCTCGTCAACGGCGGCCAGGATGTGGAACAGGAACCGGCCGGTGGCGTTGCTCGTGTCTATATCCTGCTTCAGCACCTTCAGCCCGATTCCGCGCTCGCGCAGCGTGTCGGCCAGCTCGATCAGGTGCTTCAGCGACCGCATGGCCCGCGATAGTCGCGTGATCACCAGCACGTCGCCCTCGCGCAGGTAATCCAGGCATGCGTCCAGCTCCGGGCGGCTGGCGAGCTTCCCGGTCACCTTGTCGGTGAACACGCGCTCGCACCCGGCCGCCTTCAGGTCGTCGACCTGTGAGTCCTCGTTCTGCGAGTGCGTGCTCACCCTTGCGTACCCGATTTTCGTCATGTGCTGCTCCTCGTCGCCGTGCCGTACTCCCAGTGTAAGGCAAACGGATTCGAGAAACACTTACTTGACGATGATTTCCTTACGCAGTTTCCGACACTTCTGGCCTGGGCAGACTCGGGCCCCGAGGCGGGCTCTCAAGATCGTCGGCTAACGATCGTTAGCCTTACGCGGCTCCGGCCTGATCAGGGACCGTATGCTCGCACCAGGCGGCGAGGGGCCATGACCACAACCGCCAGAAGCAGGCGGTGGTACACCTCGCGCTTCCTAGTCCTGCTGCACTCGCGGCACTTCCGGCCCCGGGGAAGTGTGCTGGATATTGGCCGGGGAGTACTCGTGCCCGTTGACGCAGCTCCCGCGAGGCTTCCTGCCGCCGTTCCTGGTCTTGTCAGTCTCGTTGGCGCTGTGAGTGTCCCAGCGCACGTTGACCAGCCTGTTATCAGTCGGCACGTCGTTGTAGTGGCAGCACTCCTGACCTTCCGGGCACGGAACCGGCCGAGTTCTACGGAGCCGAAGGGCCAGCCCATCCCGCTATCATGGCCGCGTACCGGCTCATGCCCCCCGCGACGCGAACTCAGTGAGGTGCGGCAGGCAATCAATGCCGCCACTGGCAACTGGCCCGAGCTTGAAGTCGGCCTGCCGGAGCCCGAGGCACCAGGGCTGCGACTCGCTAGGCTCAGGGGCGCTGGGCGACGGGCTCTGCCCTGGCTTGGCAACGTCGGCACTCAGGTGCTCGCGGGCGTGATCGCAGCCCTGCTCGTGATCCTGCTGGTCTACCTGTTCTAGAGCCGAATAATCCCCCGGCGCACCTGATTAATAGCGCCGCCCGGCCCAGCTAAATGCGATTAGTCGCCGGGCACTGTCATTTTCTCAATGCAATTCCGGCACTGCCCGTTTATTCGAATTGCAGGAATGCACGTTAATGGCCAGGCACCAGGATGTATACGGAAGGGAACGAGTTAGTACTGGGGACCTGCAGATCCGCCGCAGCCGCCAGCGCATCCTGTCCCTGCGTGGAGTCGTCCCTCTTGTATATGTCGTTATCGCCCCGCCCCGATTTTTAACGGAACTGCGGCTATCCCGGCCTGCGGAATCTCCCCCTGCGTATATGGCCAGGCCACAGAGCTAGACCAGCCGTGGAGGGTTGCTATTTCTCTGCGGAGAAATTCGCAGGGCATATGACCACGAGGTAGTGGAGAACGTGCTACGGTGCGGGAGAAATACAGGTCACGACTAATTACCAGCAGGGCACTACCCCTGTATGCCTCTCTGCGTAGTGTGTGTTGTGTTGTGTGTTGCAGGCTCATGGGAGTTCTTCGCGTGGCCCCGAAAAATCGGGGTATGGGCCAGGCGCAGGAGGACCAGGGGCTAGTCAGTAGTTCCGCAGATCACAGCCAGAGCATGTATGGAGATACGGCTTAGTTGCTACATCGCCTGGGAGTCACAGAGAAAATGCGGCCATGAGCGATATTAACCACGGCGGAGCCGTACTCCAGTCCCTGGTGCAGGCATGCTCTTATGTTGCCTTCCTAGTGGTGGCTGAGTATCCGAGGATTCACCCTTCCGCCCAAAAATCCGGCATAAGTGCAGCTCACAGGCCACAGGGTCATAGGCCACGGGGAATAGCTGCTACATAGTCCGGGAAAATAAACGCTGAGGATTATAAAGCCTGCATACGGCCCCGGCGTGATAGCCCCTCTTCCGCCTGGTGTTGTGTATCTGCCTGTCAGTAGATGGATGCCTGAGCGTCTTCCCCTCTGCCCGAAAATCTGGCATAAATGCAGCTCACAGAACACAGGGTCATAGAGGGTATGGCCTAGTTGCTACGAGGTCATGGGAGTCATCGGGAAATCCGCGCTGGGAGATATTTACGGGCCATGCCTACCTAGCCAACGGCTCCGCCGTAGCGACCCTGGTGTAGTTCCTCTATGTGTTGTGTCTCTGTCTGTAGTAGGAGTCCAGGGAGCTTCTTGCCTAGCCCCGATTTATTCGAATTTGCATCGATGCAGGCCAGGAAGCTAAAGCCATGAGTCCCTGCACCGGCAGCTCCCCTGCCAGCAACGTCACCGGGGGCGTAGGTGGACTTGTCGGGTCAGTGATGAGGGGTGCGACGGCGGGCATTCACTTCTCCCCAAAAACCGGCTCAGGCGATCAGGTGACCAAGTCCAGCGGCCTCGAACTGGGCGGTGGCCCAATCGATCCATGGCTGCCCGAGCCGCGTAGATTCGGGATAGAGCCGCTCCGCCTCTTCCCGCGTCACCCGGAATACCTTCGGGATAGAGCCGCGTAAGTGGGCGTACTCCGGCCCGGAGTCGAACACGTCTGGCGTAGTGAGGATGTGACTCCATCCCAGGTCGACGGCTATAGCCAGGCGGCGGTGGCCATTGCCCATCCACATGGTGCCTAATTCCTCGGGCAAAGCCAGCACGCGCTGGTCCATGTTCGCGTAACTCCGCAGCACCCGGTTAGCGGGAGCGACGTGGACGGGAAATTCAGGCTGCCCGTGTTCGTCCACGTCAGCGATTGCATGTGCGACGGTGCGTTTTCCCTGCGGCTGCATTAGCTGATGGATGCTCGGCAGCCGCAGTAACTCCTCGATGGGGATACGGCTCGTCCCATGCTGGCGCTGAGTGATCATTTCTCACCTTTCCCCGATTTTCCGGCGCTCGCGCTCTCGCATCCCGAAATTGAGTTACCGGTGGCCTGGCAGCATGTAGCCGACCTGGCTTCGGATTGCCTGGCGATGCGCCTGGTCGGCTTCGGCCGCGACCTGCTCCTGCGCCTGGAGGCCGGGTGCTGTGGCGTACTGACCACTGTGGGGCCGGTCGGGCTGTACGTTCGGCCCGAATCTTCCCTCGTGCTGCTGAGCCTGCACAACCCGGTGGCCTGCTGCCGACGACGACACGAACGCGGCTCCGAGAGCCGCCGGGTTGTCGAGCACGTACTCAGCCCTCGGAGCACGCTGGCGATACGGGCGCCCCCAGCCATCGGCGGGGGGTAGCGCTGCTTCCTGAGCCGGGTGGAAATCGGCGTAGTGCCCGGCCTTGGGCATGCCGGTTATCTGATCCCAGCTCGACTGCTCGGCCCCCGATTCGTCGGCGTAATCGAGCTTCATGCGCGTCGCGGCATCGTGACGCGGATTCTGGCGGTAGGCGGGACGCCGCTCGGGGAGCGACTCCTCGGCCGCCACTCGCGCGGCCTGCTCGGCCGTGGTGCTGATCCTAGGAGGCCGGGAGCGGCCGTCGCCGCCATGCACAGCGGGCTCGGTCGGCTCGTACTCCGCGCCGCCAGCGCGATGGAGATGACGCCGTGTGCTGATGCGGTCCCGGCTCTCGTTGTACCGGTCACGTTCCTGGGCGGCCTCATGTTGCGCCTGGTGCTCCCCGCAGCGCTTTGCGCGATTACCGCGATGGCTGATGTCGGCACCGCAGACTATGCAGGCCTTCTCTCGCTGACGACTCAGCGAAGCTGGTACGCGCATGAGTATCGTTCCTTATGTTCCTGGCAGATAGGCGAGTTGGTACGGGGCTCCAGCTCGGACCCCAAGAATGCGGAATCACCAGCGCTAATACGGCTTGCCGAGAACAGCTCGTGCCATCTCATCGTTCCGCGTTTCTATCTGCCAGGATCAACTCTTCCATCTCCGGATTCCACTTTTGGAGGATATGTTGTCTGGGAGATAGCACTGTTCACTAGGCGCTGCATTGCCACGGCGGCCGGGTAAACGTCACCGGATACCGCGAAGGGATAGCCAGCTCGCGGCTGGGCGTCGTTCTCGTCTGGCATCGTTAGTCTTCCCTTATTTGCCACGAATTAGAACGGACTCCGGTCAGGAAGTACCTGCCGGACCAAGATCAGTAATGTGGGCGTCCTGGCCCGCCCGCATATGCATCATCCGTCCCCCGATATTCCAGATCCCCTGGCGAACCGGATCTGGCGCGTCCACGTCAGCGCCTTCCGCAGCCGTGTAGTCGGCGTCCTGGCCATCCTCGGAGGTGCCGTCCGGCGACCGGTGCCCGGCTGCACCGAGAACCGCGCCGAGCGCGTTGCGGAGCCCGCCGAGCGGCGGTCCAGGACTTCCGCTCGGCCCAGACATCGAAGGGTCGCGCCGCCGCCGGAACTCGTCGGCCCGCGTCAGCCGCGCCGTGTTGTACGAGACGTCATCGCCGAGTGGACCCGCACTCATCATGCGTCCTCGTCGAAGTCGGTCTCGTCGTCGAAGCTCGGGTCTGCCGGGTCTGCAGCCAGGACGGGGTCTACGAGCCGGCCGGAGCTGCGGCCCCGGCTGAAGTTCTGGGCGATAGTCGTCTCGTAGACCTGCCTTTGCCGCTCCGGGAAGTGCGGGACGGGCGCTAGATTCTTGGCAGGGACTGCCATGGTGGCTCCTACGTGCTCTTGGTCGCTGAGTGGCATCATGAGGCGCCTGAGAATATCGGAGGCCCCACGGGTGGAGTGATCGTGGAGCAGGGCCGCACGGGCCATGGCTGCCTGCCTCTCGGCCCTGCTCGCGGCGGCGGAGTGGTACGCGGGGACGGTCGCCCGTGGGTCGCCATAATGGGCCAGGGTGCGCTGGACCGCGTCATCCAGCGCTAGCCCGGTAGTGGCGTCGACCTGGAGTGGTGCTCTGTGCTCCAGCGGCCTCACGGAAAAACGGCCGCTGGCCAGCCGGTAGCGCGGGACGGACAATGGCGCTGCGTCGTCTGCCGAGGCGTTGACGGTGCTGTCGGCCATGCTGTCGCCCATCAGTGGGAACGTGCTGGACACATTTTCGGGGCGGCTCATATCGGCAGCGAGCCCACGAGTCTCAGCGGTGTATCGGCGGCATTTGTAGACGGGCTTGTGCCATTGGCCGTGGGCAAAAATTGGCCATCGGGCATCTGCCGGGCCGCGTCATTGGCCGAATTCCCGTTGCTGGATAGATGGACCTGGGCCAGGGTGCTCTGCGGCTGATACTCGTGCGGCACCTGGCTGGTGAATCGCGCTGAGTCCGCGTCCAGGCTGGAGGGCATAGCGGCCTCATTCCGGCCGCTGGCCACCCCGGTAGTAAAATGCTGCGCGAGATCCGAGGAAGCGAAAGTCGGCTGGCTCATCGCCACCCCTCTCCGGGGCTGCGCAGCGCCGCGACGCTCGTGCGCTGCTTTGCACGCTGGATCTCAGCCGTGTACACCCGTGGCACTCCTGGCTGACCCGGCGACGCCTCGCTAGCGAGGTGGCCATGCGCGGCCACCCGGCCAAAGTGGTTCGCCGCGAGATGCTGCTGGTAGGCCCGACGGTCATCCTTGCCCAGCACTCCCCGGTCCACCCCGGAGGCATCCTGGACGGCGCGGTGGGCCGCCCAGGCGTCCTCGGTCACCGCGTCCTCGGCCATCTGCCGGGCCGCCCGGCCCCATGCCGACACCTCGTCCGAGCGCCGCCTCGCCTCCTCGGATCGCTGGTCGGCGGGGACCGGCTGGCGTGGCTGCTGGTAGTCGGCCAGGCCGCCGTAGACCGTGCGCTCGTACGGCGACGGTGCGGGCGGCGCGCTGACCTGGGCCCGGTAAATCATCGAGCCGGACTGTGCCGCTCGATGCTGGCGGTACATGTCACTGATAGTGCTCATCGGTACTCCCCGGCCCGGACGCCGCCGCCCAGGCCATGATCGCCGCCCATGCCAATCCCTAGCTGGGAACGGGCTCGCGCGTATTCGGCCATCGACATGTTGCTGACATCCGGCAGGGTGCGGCCGTCCCCGAAACCCTGGCGCTGATTGTCCTCGAACGCCAGGGATTCGGCCGGATCCATGACCGGCGAAGGCGGCTCCGGCCGAGGCGCGGGCGGCTTAGAGATGAGATCGACCGCACGGGCTACTGCGACTGCACTGCGCCACGGCAGTCCGACGCGGGTCAGGTACGCGGCGACTGCGTCGATCAGGCCCTCGGCAGGGGCTCCGGATCCGTATCTAGCGCGATCGCTCAGGTACGCGGCGGCGATCGTCTCGTCGGATAGCTCAGCGCTCATGACTTGTCACTCATCCCGATCTTTTCCAGCTCGACTCGACGCCAGTACCTCCGCGAGCTGCCCGAGCGGGTAACCGGCCGTGGCGTGAACTCAGGCTCGCGCGACCAGTCCCGAAAGAGCGCGACCCCGACCCCGAGGTACTCGGCCGCCTGCCTGCTATTCATCAGCAACGGCGTCCTTTCCATTCAGTCGCCTCCTCATGTGCGCTATGACAATTCTATGGCACATAGGCCTGTATTAGTTAACTCGAAGACTAGGGCTGAATACGGGCACAGAAAAAGCCCAGCCGAGTGAACGACGGGGCTCTCTCCGAAGTGCTACTCACGCTACGGCCATGGCCCTGACCGCATTTCTGATCGTAAGTGCTGCCGTGAATCCGGGATGGCAGGGTCCCGGCTATCTACACGGGAATGCTGTCAGCGCCTTTCACGCGGTTGTGATATCCGCACAGGATCTGGATGTTGCTGACCGTATTCGCTCCGCCCTTGCTCCACGGGATCACGTGGTCATAGTGCAAGTCCTCGGCAGACCCGCACTGGCGGCACCGGCCGCCGTCCCGCGCGGCCACAGCGATCTTGACATCCTGCGGGATCGACCTGGAATTGCGCTGGCCGACTGGCGCCGGAGTCCCCGGCATCCAGAGTTGCCACCCCGCAGGGGCGGGAGGCCAAGAGGGATCAGGCTGCCAGCCAGGCGGCGGCGTCCATCCGGCCGGAGCAGGTGGCCAGCCAGGCGCCGGGTTGAATCTCATGGGGATGTCGGCGGCCGGAACAGCCGACATTCCCATGGCCCGCACCTGCGATGCTCCTATCTGGCTGGGCTGCCGGTAGCGGCGCACCCGGACGACGGCGTAGGCGATGATCGCGGCCGTGGCGAGTACGTCCAGGAGAACGTTGCTGGCGCTGAGGCACGCCGCCCAGACGAATAGCAGCGCACCCCACTTCAGGATCACGCGCCAGGCATAGCCGGTCAGCCGGTATGGCCGGTTGTACCTGCGGTCGATGCGGACCCACCTGTTGCCATTCTGGCCCCGCCTGGACCCGCCCATATGCCCGCCCCTATACCCTTGTCGCCCGGTGCGACCGTGATGTTACACCGGTCAGGCGCGCTAAACGGCCTCTCCGGTATCTCCTTTGACGGCGGGCTTGCAGACCTGGCACGGCTTCCTGGTCCACCCGGCGGCGAGCCACGCCCGCGCCTCGGCCTCGGTGAAGTACACCGGCAGCGCGGTCTCGTCCAGCGGCATCGTCCGGGTGTGGTCCGGGCCGCAGCCGACGTGGTAGGCGTCGGTGACCCGGCTCGGGTGGCGCATGTACTGGCACGTGACGGTGTGCAGGAGTCGGGAGGCGGTACCGACCATGAAGGACGCCCCTGAGCGCCGCGCTGACGCCTTCACGGCCCTGAATCTTGGCCCGGCCTCCCGGAGTACGTCACCGTTGATCTCGGCTGATCCATAGTCCTTGTAGTACGCCGCGTCCTCGACCAGTTTCGGCACCCATCCGGGCCGCCCCGAAATTGCGGCAAGCCGCCGGGCCTCGCCTGCAGTCAACTCGACCAGGACTAGGGGATAGGTTCCGGCGAGGGCCCCCTCGTGGCAGAGGTACTCACGCTGCTCGATCAGGTATATGTTCCTCACGCGGCTGCGTCCTCCTGGTCCGTGAGCCACCCGCACAAGTTAAACGTCCCGCCCTCCACGCCGAGTTCTGCGGCCTTCTTGTCCCGCGCCTCCAGGTAGGCCGTCACGAGGTCCGGGAGCGCCTTGTAGAGGTACCCGGCAGGGTTGGGGCGCTTGTCGTCCTCGTCGTGGTGGAGTAGCCCCGTGAAGGAGCGGAAGCCAGAGTCTGCGGCATCGTCCCTCAGCCACCAGACGACGACCTGATCCAGGAGAGCGGCCGAGACGTTCATGTCCCGGCCGACTTTCCGGAACCTGGGGCCGAGGAACCTGGGCTGGAAGTCGTAATCGTCTTTCAGCACTTCCTGGAGCCTAACTGCAAGATCCTGGAGGGCATCCTTCTCACCGCGAGAATCGCGGCCAGCCCCTGCCGACCCTGGGCGGCCCTTCCCCGAATCCGACGAAGGCGGCTGGTCATCATCACCAGCATGGCTCTGCCCTGATGATGATTGTTCGCTGTTGGTCCTTGTTCCCTGGTCCTTCTTAATAACGCCCGGCGACCCGACGACCGGGTGCCCGACGCCCGGAGAGCCGGTCGTCGGGCTGACCTGCGGAGACGTGCTGCTGGTTCGCTGCCCCGCTGGCACGGGGGTGTCGTAGAAGTGCAGGACGGTCGCGATCTTCACGCCGCCCCTGGGACCGGGGCTCGTCACGACAATCCGGGTCAGGTACCCGGCCGCCTCGATTTCTTGGAACCACCGCCGGTAGACGTTGCGGCCCTCGCCCTCCCGCGTGCCCGCCCCGCGCCACATTCCGTCGGCGGTGACCTTCCAGTCTTCGCGGTTGGACAGGATCTCAATCAGGCAGCCGCGTGCCGCGTGGCTCAGCGCCTGGTCCCTGATCAGGGCATTCGGAATGATCGTGAAGTGCGCGGACTGCGTCGTCCGGTGGATGCGTAACTCGCTACGCTCTTGTAACTGAGCGGCAGAGGACTGTACAGTGGACATCAAGAAGCCTTTCGTTGGGTGATTCTTCCGAGGGCCGATCCTTTGCTGGGGGGTCGGCCCTCAACCATTTGGTCTTGTCCTTCTAGCGTAGGACAGTTCTGCGTGACGTTAGAGATCATCTTGACGTCGAGATAAAGTCTCTTGACGTCAAGATATATCCCTGATATCAGCGCACCATCCAGCGCGCGCCAGCCGGTCACCTGCCGGACCCCTCAGGAGCTGGGCCTCGCGCAAGATGGGCGCGGTGTGTGGCACACCCCCGAGGGGCTCGCCAGCGCTCAGCAGAAGGGCGCGCGGATGGTGGCCTGGAATGGCCTCAGGAGCGGCACGGGACGGGCTCAGGACGCCGTAGGAGCCGTGGCCTAGGGTCCAGTAGGGGCCAGCCGCTCCGGGCCCGGAAAATCGGGCTGCAGCGGCCTTAGCCATCTCCCGCGCCGCACGCTCCTCGTCGGCCGATTTCCGGGCAAGGGCGGCAGCCTGGCGGGTCTCCAGATCGTGGGCGAACAGCGCCGCACCGAAGTACTCTTCCCTGGTGACTATGAAGGCCTGGCTAGAGGGACATACGCTCGACCTGGAGGATCTAGCCAGCCTTCTTCCCAGCAGCGATGTGCGGGTGGTCAGGGAAGGCGACGGGTTCCACCTCAGCGCCGCCGAGATGGACAACCCGCCATCTGGCAAGACGTTCCATGAGGTTGCCGAAAGGCTGCTTGTCCGGGCCAACGGCGTTGGGCGGCTGATGAGGCCAGACTTCACACCGGTCGCGCTCACGGGCCGCTACGACCAGGAAGGGAACGTCCACGTCGTTCTGGAGCCCGCCACCCTGGTATTCAGGGCACACGTAGGTACGGTGACGGTCCTCGACAGCAACGGTAACCCGGTGCCGTCTCCGGATCCCTGTGGCCCGGCCTATATCGCGCTGGCTGCCCAGAACTCGGATGTAGCCGATGCGCTGGAGATCATGGGCCGTCCTCAGTCGCTGAACTTCGCGGAGCTGTACAAGGTCTACGAGATCATCGAGCATTCCGGGCACATGAAGATCGCGATGACGTCGGCCGGTATCGGAAAGCCCGCTGCACGTCTCTTCGCGCGGACGGCCAATCACCCAGAGGCCAGCGGCGAGGCCGCCCGCCATGCACGGTCCACGCAGCAGCCGCCCTCGAAGCCCATGACCCTCAGCGAGGCGCGAGGAATGATCTGCAGCCTGGTAACCGCCTGGATGGCGGACATTAATTCTCGCCGGGAGCGCTGAGCCATCACTTCGGCTCTCTGTCACGCCGGAGCACTCGCAGCCGCAATGGAGCCCGCTCTGCCAGCTTTTCCGTGCCGTAGTACAAGCCGACCGCGACGGTCACATGGCCGAACACGGGCAGCCGGAAGGATTGGCGCTCACCGGGCACCCAGGAACAGTCCCGTGCCCCGTCTGACGAGTGCGCCGGACTTCAGCAGCTCGCGGACTGCGGCTGCCACTCGGTCAGGTTCAAGGCTCGTGGCGGTGGCGAGGATGTTGATGTCGGCGATGGCGCTGAAGATCTGCTTGTTCGGCATGGTGAACCGGCGCAGGTATGCCAGGACGAGGCCCTCGTCGCCGGGCCTGGATTCGGGCTGAGGTGCGGGCTCGGCAGGACCGGCAGCCACTGGCTCGGGCATGTCCGGGTGCTCTTGGACGACTCTTGCTGCCGACACCGGAAGCTCGTCCACGGCTACTGGCTGAACTTCGCGGGGTAAATCCTCGGCGGCCGTGCGGCTGATCCGCTCCATTGCGGCCCCTGGGCGCTTCCGCCGGTCGGCGCGATCTCCCGCCGCGTGGCGCTCCATCAGCTCCGCTTGATAGGCCCGGCGCGCGTCGATGCACCCCGGTAACCGGCACCCGCGCGTGTATGCGGCGTAGCTGGACTCGTGGCCGCACTCCTGGCCGGAAAGCTCGGTGACCGCGAGCGTGATGCTCGCTGCGCCTGCAAGCTCGAACCAGTACCCACGGAGCCGGGCCTGGCTGAACCGGGCCCGGAGGCTGGCGGCCAGGTGCCCCGCGCCAGGCATCTCAATAACGAGCCGGAGGTCACGGGGGTACAGCCGCTGCAGTTTCCGCAGCCTCGCTTGAACGTCATCGGCCTGCGCGATGTTCACCAGCCCGTGGTCGTCGCCGATTACGCAGAGTACGTCATTCATTGCTTCCCCGATTGTCGATTGATATATCAGAAGTGCACGCTGATACAGTAATCCGATATCCATGTTCGTTATGCATATAGGCTACCCGTATCGGTTACTTACAATGATATCCCGGATGACCTGGTAATTCGGCTGGCCGACAATGCAAAAGGGCCCCGCCAGAAATGGCGGAACCCCTTTTGCCTTAGCGGCAGCTAGCTCCCTATCTCAAGATCCTCTTTCTCGGCCTGCGGCGCAGGCTCAGGCAGCAGGCCCGGCAACTCCTTGCCCACCTGATCCCGGTACCCGGTGATCCACTCGGCCTGGGCGTGTGTGTAGCCGGGCGCGGGTCGAATGCCACCGAGGCGGCCGACCTCTCCACCAGCCTGCGGTTCAGGGATGCGTCGCGCTGGACGGCGAGGACGCGGCGGGCCATCGCCTTGCCACTCTCCCGCGCCTTGCCGATGCCCTGGTGGGCCACGCGGGCGACCTTCTCCGCGCCCGACTGCGACAGCTTCCGGGCCATATCGAGCAGCTCCCGCCGTGTCCTGCTGCCCGGCCAGCCGTTCCGTCGCACGTCAGCGAGGATGTCCCGGCCGCGCTGGCGTGCCGCCTGCCTGTTCTCCCTGCGGTGGTTCTGCTGGGTCACTGTCCTAGCTCCTTGTCCTCGATCTCGGATGCCGACGCCAGCGCGACCGCGTCACGTGGCAGAAGTCCCAGCTCGCCCGCCCACACCGTGACGTGCGGCCACAGCCGGTCGCCCTGTTCGATGCCGCGACTGGCCTCCTGCGTGAGCATCAGGGCTGACACTGCCTGGTTCCTGGTGAGCGT
>Ga0307373_10008469_pt1 | contig 15640 bp, 15 predicted proteins | sample OX2MG_FD_202534 | JGI IMG/M metagenome (GOLD analysis project Ga0307373, IMG submission 202534) | Soil microbial communities from Risofladan, Vaasa, Finland - OX-2 | ecosystem: Environmental > Terrestrial > Soil > Coastal area > Acid sulfate soil | place: Finland: Risofladan, Vaasa | collected... | reverse complement strand
CCAGATCAACGGCCTGAATCCGTTCTCGCCCTGGATCGGGTTCGCGGTGTTCTGCGCGTACGCCGCCGTCGCCGTCATCGGCGGGCTGGTCGTCTTCCTGTGGCGCGACGCCTAGACCTGCCCCAACGCGCCGGACCCCGGCACCCGGAGATGTCCGGGTGCCGGGGTCCGGCCGTTTCCTACCAGTAGTAGGCGAGCGTAGCCTGCGGAGCCCAGGCCGGACTGCCCAGGAACCGCGGCGACCCGGAGCTGAGGCTGATCAGCGCCAGCCGTGGCGTTCCCGGGGAACGGGACGGCGAGGGTGATGGCGTCGGCCGGGGGGCGCGGCGATGGGACGGTGAAGGCGAGGGACTGGGCTGGCGGGACGGTGAGGCCGAGGGAGTCGGCTGGTTAGCCCGTGGGTGCGATGGCGAGGCCGCGATCACCAGCCGGCTGGCCTGGCCCCGCGACCTGGACGGGGACGGGACCGGTGTCGGGCCGCGCGACTTGGACGGCGAGGGTGTGGGCGACGGCGTCGGTCCGCGCGATTGCCTGACCACGACGAGCACGCGGGTGACCGACGGGTCAGCCGCCAGGTCGCCGGGGACTCCCGCATATCTGCCGACGACCCGGGTGTGCCCGGTAGCCAGGCTGACTGCCCGCAACTGCCAGTGAACGGACCCGGCGGGATTGGCAGTGAAATAAACCGTGGAGCCGTCCGGCGTGATCACAGCCGAGCGGATGTCGTCGCGGGCACCGAATCGGGCCGCCGTGGCCGCCACCTGGCTGCGCTGGACTGCCCATCCGGGCTGAGCATTCGTGTGCAGCACGTAGACCGTTGCCCTCGCGTGGCTGCTCCTGACGGTATAGGCGAGCAGGCTGCCGTCGGCCGTCAGCGAGAGCGAGCTGACGCCGGCGCGATCGGGGAGTCGCCACTGCCTGGCCTGGCTTGTCGCTAGATTCACCACCGCCAGCTCGGCAGGAATCGGCCGGCGGCCCTGCACGCAGCGCCCGGTGGCGAGGGCGAGCGTCGTGTTGTCCTTGCTGAGCGCCGCCTTCGCGACGGGGCGCCGGGTGACGGGCAGCGTCGTGAGCGCGGTCGGAAGCCCCGAGTTGCCGAGCCGGAACTTGTACAGCCAGTTCCGGCAGACGCCTGCCCGGGACAGCACCGCCACGTACGTCCTGCCGTCGCCGGATGTCACATCGGCGAAGGTCATTCCCGGCTTCGGTGCCGGGATGGTGGCGACTGCCGTGCCGGCGCCGAGGCTTCGCACCGTGAGTCGTGCCCGGCTGCCCGAGCCGAGCTGCACGACGTACCGGTCGGCCGGGCTGGCGCCAGCCTGCGGCGCATGCCGGGTCCGGTCCAGCGCTGCCGGGATGACGACTGCGGTGACCACCGCAACCAGGGCTACCGCCGATGCCGCTGCGAGCGGCACCATGAGCCGCCGATGCGGGCGGGAATCGGGCCTGGTGGCGAGGGGCGAAATGGTTGCGGAGCGCTCATGGAGCTGACGGATGGTATCGGGGTTGACGGTCTCGGCCGCGTCGCGGTAAGCGTCCCGCAGCCGGTCTTCGATGCTGTTCACATGCGCTCCTCGAGCTTGCGCGCCAGCGTGACGAGGGCGCGGGACGCGGTCGATGACACGGTGGACCGGCTGATGCCCAGGGCCTCGGCGATCTGGTTGTCGGGCAGGTCCAGGTAGTAGCGGAACGCCAGGACCTCGCGGGCTCGCTCGGGCAGGCTGGCGACGGCCTCCAGCACGGCCCTGCGGTCCTCGCTCGCGATGGCGGCCGCCTCCGCTGACCACACGGGAGGCTGGTGCTCGATCGGCCGGCGCCGGATCCTGCTGCGCGAGCGCTGCACGGTCCGGCACCCGTTCACTACCGATGTGCGCAGATAAGGGAGCGCCTTGGCGGGCTCACGCAGCCGGGGCAGGCCCCGTTGCAGGCCGAGGAAGGCATCCTGGACGACATCCTCGGCGCTTGGCTGGTCGCCGAGGAGCATCAGCGCGATCCTGATCAGGGTGACGGCGTGTGCGCGGTAGAGACTGGCAACGAAATCGTCGGGCGGCCGGACCTGCCGGAAGCTGGTCGTCGTCGCTGCTTTGTCAATGGTCACTGGGCTTCTGCCTTCAGCCGGGAGCGGCCGGGCACGGGTGCCGCGTCTGGTCTCCCCTGGCGTGCAGATGATCTTCGGCTGCTGAATGTCATGCCTCTTTGACGCCTCTAGGGCCGTGCTGCTGAGTGCCAGCCGAGAATAGTTGCTTCGCTCAGCCCAGGGTGAGTCAGCGCAGGGTGAGGACAAGAACCCGCTTGACTGCGGCGTCCTCCAGGTCGGCGATGACGGGGACGTCGTAGGCGGCACGCTCGCGCATCAGCGACCGCGGCAGGAAGGTCCGGCCGATGTCGCCGATCAGCACGTCAGCGCCGCGGGCGCGGGCTCGCTGCAGCAGGCCGAGGGCCCGCTGCGCCAGCCGCCGCTCGTACCAGATGTCCGCGGCCAGTACGACCTGCGCGTCCTCGCCAGTGCCGCCGAGGACGTCGCCCGTCACGGCGATCGATACGTCGTTCGCGGTGGCGTTCAGCTCGATCGCCGCGACCGCGAACGGGTCGAGTTCGCTCGCCAGCACGGCCGAGGCACCGGCCCGGGCGCAGGCGATCGCGGTGAGGCCGGAACCTGACCCGAGATCCAGGACCCTGCGTCCGGCCACCTGCTCAGGGTGGTCGAGAACATAGCGCGCGAGGGCCTGGCCGCCCGGCCAGGCGAAGGCCCAGAACGGCGGCGGCTGGTCGGACTGGCCGACTTTCCGCTCGACCGCCTCCCAGAGGCTGAATGCGTCATCTGCCGCGTACAGGCTGATCTCAGGAACCTCCGGCACCGGCCGCAGCGCGCTGTTGGCTGCGACGAAGGTCGCGCACCCGTCCGAGGTCATCAGCTGCCCACCGCAGGCTGACACGACGGGCACCAGAATGTCACCCGCTCCTGCGACGGGGTACCGCGGCCGGCGTAGCCGTCGGCCAGCACCCGAGTCCCGCACCGCCGGCAGGCCTGCCCGGCCCGGCCGTAGACCCAGGTCTCCTGGCCGCGCGCCGGATTGCCGGTCGTCACCTGGCCGGCGTGCTCCTTGTTCGCCTCGAGCAGGCGCTTCGCACGCTCGACGACCGCATCGAGATCGTCGACCGTGCCGACCGGCCGCCACGGACTGATGCCGCGCAGGAACAGCACCTCTGCCTTGTACAGGTTTCCGATGCCGGCCAGATTCGCCTGGTCCAGCAGGGCCTCGCCGACGGGCCGGTCCGGCGCGGCGCGCAGCCTGCGGACGGCCTCGGCCACATCCCAGTCCGGGCCGAGCAGGTCGGGGCCCAGATGGCCGAGCACTCGCTCCTCGCGGGCAGAGGGCAGCACCTCGACCACGCCGAGCAGGTAGCCGACGGCCTGCCAGGCTTCATTCGCGAGCACGAGGCGCACCCGGTGATCGCGCGGGGGATACCGGCTCGCGGGCCAGATCCGCCAGGATCCGTCCATCCGCAGATGAGTGTGGACGGTGACGCCGCCCTCGACCCTGATCAGCAGGTGCTTGCCGCGGGCGGTCGCCTGGCGCACCGTCCGGCCGGCCAGATTGGTCGTGGCGAACCGCGGCACCCGGAAATCGCTGCGGGTCAGCACTCGCCCGGCAAGCGCACCGTCCAGCTGGCGGGAGACCCGCCAGACCACATCTCCCTCCGGCATCACCCCAGGATGTCACCGGGAGGCGGCTTCCGCCGAACGCGGACGGACCGGGCGCGCCGAAGCGGCGCGGCGGTTGTCAGGTCAGCGGTTGTCAGGTCAGCCCGGACTCGCGCAGCGTGATGTTGAGGCGTCCGGCCGGCAGGCCGATTTCCGGTCGGTCCGTGCCCGGGATCGTCTTGGTGACTCCGTGATAGGCGAGCCGCGCCTCGCCGCCGAACACGAACAGGTCCCCCGAGTCGAGAGTGACGTCGCGCCACGGCTTGTTGCGGGTCATGACGTTGCCGAACCGGAACACGCATGCTGAACCGAGGCTCAGCGAGACGACAGGCGCCGCCGAGCGCTCGTCCTTGTCGGCGTGCATTCCCATCCTGGCCTGGCCGTCATAGAAGTTGATCAGCGCGACGTCGGGCCGGTAGGACGCTGCCTGGGCCGGATTGCCGTACGCGTCGGCCACCGCACGCCTGCCCAGGTCGGCCAGCCAGCCGGGGAGCGGCTTGACCGGCGCGCCGTCGACGTCCTCGGCGGTCCGCGTGTACCGGCAGGGCAGCCAGTGCCAGCCCAGGCAGACGGTCTGGACGGACATCTTCCCGCCGAACGGCATCGCCGTGTGCCGCATGCCGGCCGGGGGTAGTGCCCATTCCCGGCAGTCAGCGACCAGGTACTGCTGCTCCTCGACGGACAGCCAGCCGGGCAGGTGGACCGCCCCCGGCGCGATATCCGTCCTCGGCCGCTCGAACAACCCGGTCATAGCGCCCACGGTACCGGCGCGCACAGGGGTATCGGCCGCGCATCCGCGCGCCAGCGGAAGTGTCAGCGGCAGGTTGCTGACCATGCAGGCATCAGCATTAGCCGCCGGGACCTCAGAGCAGCCTTCTCAGGTGGAGCAGGTCGAAGAAGTTGCCTTCGACCTTGAGCCGTCCGGAGAGCCAGGCACGGGCGAAGCTGCCCGGGTCGTCGGCGATGGTCAGGATATCGTCGCTTTTGGCGGTGAAGCGGATCTGGGCGGACGGGTGACCGTCGTCCGTCTCCTTGATCGGGTCGGCGCCGTGCGGCCCCAGCCGGGTCAGGTAGGTAATTCCCAGGTCAGAGATATGGCAGCTGAGCGTCCGGTCCATCAGTTTGGCCTGGCGCACGGACTCGTCCATGTCCGAGATGCGGCCCGTGAGCTTCTCAAGGGCCTTGCGGCACTCGTTCGCAGTCGCCATCGTCACCCCGCTTTCATGGTCATTCTCTGTCGGCCGGCCGGAAGTCAGACACCGGGGGTGCGCGCTTGTGTCTCCAATGGCGTCAGCTTGACCTGCCGGACGGTAGCGTTCCTGACAGGACGCAGGACAAGATGCCAGTGCAGGGCGAGTGCAGCAAGCCGGCTCGCAACCAGCCGGCCCGCAGAACCCGGCTAGCCAGGCACGAGGAGCTGGTAACAGGATGGTGCAAGACACCCAGCCCGACGGAGAGCCGCCCGACGGAGAGCTGACGGTCACGGGCGAGCCGCGGGTCGATGCGGCGCTGCGACAGCTCGGCGAGCTCGACGAACTGCCGGTGTCCGAGCATCCGCAGGTCTTCGAGCGGATCCACGGACAGCTGGTCGAGGTGCTCGGCGAACTGCACTCCGGCACCGGCCAGGCCGACCAGGCCGCCAGGTGACAGCGAGCTACCAGCACACGCGAACCCGAGAACCCCGAGGACACGAGGACGCCGGCAGATGGCGAAGAGGGCACGGCTGGACGCGGAGCTGGTCCGCCGCGGGCTGGCGCGGTCGCGCGTGCAGGCGGCCGACCTGATCGCCGCCGGCCAGGTCCGGGTATCCGGCCAGGCGGCGGCCAAGGCCGCCACCCAGGTTGGCCTGGACGCCGCGATAACCGTCGAGCGTGCCGACGCCGGCCCCGGCTACGTGTCGCGCGGCGGCCACAAGCTGGCCGGCGCGCTCGCCTCCTTCGCCGGACTGCGGGTGTCCGGCCGCCGGTGCCTGGACGCGGGTGCCTCGACCGGCGGCTTCACCGACGTGCTGCTGCGGTCCGGCGCCGCTCACGTCGTGGCCGTCGATGTCGGCTACGGCCAGCTGGCCTGGAGCCTGCAGGTCGATCCCAGGGTCACCGTTCTCGACCGGGTGAACGTGCGGAACCTGCAGCCCGGTCAGGTCGCTCCGGTGCCTGACCTGGTGACGGCGGACCTGTCCTTCATCTCGCTCAGCCAGGTGCTGCCCGCTCTGGCCGGCTGCGCCGCGCCGGACGCCGACTTCGTGCTGCTGGTGAAGCCGCAGTTCGAAGTCGGCAAGGGCAAAGTCGGAGCCGGGGGAGTCGTCCGGGATCCCGAGCTGCGGGCCGGAGCGGTCGCCGCCGTGGCGCAGACGGCGCTCGGCCTCGAACTTGGCGTCCGCGGCGTCACGGCCAGCTCGCTGCCTGGCCCGTCCGGCAACGTGGAGTACTTCCTCTGGCTGCGCCGCGGCGCGCCCCCGCTGGATGACACCGAACTGCGCGCGGCCGTCGCCGAGGGGCCCCAGTGAGCCAGGACACTGACCGGGCGATGCTCCTCGTCGTGCACACCGGCCGCCCCGACGCGGTCCACACCGGACGGATCGTGGCCGGGCGGCTGCGCACGGCCGGGGTGACGGTGCGGACGCTGCAATCAGAGGCCGACGATCTTCGCCTCCCGGACGCGACCGTGCTGCCGGCCTCGCAGCGGGCGGCCGAGGGCGCCGAGATGGTGCTGGTGTTCGGCGGCGACGGGACGCTGCTGCGCGCGGCGGAACTCGCCCGCCCGGCCGGGACCCCGCTGCTCGGCGTGAATCTCGGTCACGTCGGGTTCCTCGCCGAGACGGAGCCTGACGTCCTGGTCGACGCGGTCGATCACGTCCTGGCCGGCACGTACTGCGTCGAGCGGCGGATGACCATTGACGTGACCGTACGGCAGAACGGCTCGGTAACGGCTACGACGTGGGCGCTCAACGAGGCAACGGTCGAGAAGGCGGCCAGGGAGCGGATGCTCGACCTGGTAACCGAGGTCGACGGGCGGCCGCTGTCCCGCTGGGGCTGCGACGGCGTCGTCTTCGCGACGCCGACCGGGTCGACCGCCTACGCGTTCTCGGCGGGCGGCCCCGTGGTCTGGCCCGATGTCGAGGCGCTGCTGCTGGTGCCGATTAGCGCCCACGCCCTTTTCGCAGGGCCTATGGTGGTATCACCGGAATCAGTCCTGGCCGCGGAAGTCATCGGCGCCACGGGTAGTCAGGGCGAGGTGTCAGGTGCCGTGCTGTGGTGCGATGGCCGGCGGACGGTCGATCTGCCACCGGGCGCACGGGTCGAGGTCCGGCGAGGTGCCCAGCCGGTACTTCTCGCCCGGCTGCGCGGCATTGCTGGCCCGGACGGCGCTGGCCCGGACGGCGCTGGCCATGGCGGACCCGGCGCGGACATCGGGGCGTCGTTCACCGACCGGCTGGTGGCGAAGTTCGGCCTCCCGGTGGCGGGCTGGCGCGGCCGGGGCGAGGCGCGGCAGGACGCTGCCGCGCGGGTGCGAGACGAGGAGCCGGCTGGCGATGCTTGAGGAAGTGAGAATCAGCGGCCTCGGCGTCATCGACGAGGCGGTACTCGAGCTGTCACCGGGCTTCAACGTCGTCACCGGGGAGACCGGCGCCGGCAAGACCATGGTCGTCTCCGGGCTCGGCCTGCTGTTCGGCGGCCGGGCCGACCCCAGCAGGATCCGGCCGGGTGCCGAGCGCGCCACCGTCGAGGGACGGCTGCGGACCGACCCGGACGGTGAGGTAGCCAGGCAGGTCAACAACGCGGGCGGGGACCTGGACGACGACGGGGCGACGCTGGTGCTGATCCGGTCGGTCTCGGCCGAGGGCCGGTCACGTGCCTTCGCCGGGGGCCGCTCGGTGCCGGTTTCTCTGCTGACGTACCTGTCCGACGACCTGGTCGCCGTGCACGGCCAGGCCGACCAGCAGCAGCTGCTGAAGCCTGGCCGGCAGCGCCAGGCGCTTGACCGGTTCGCCGGGACGGAACTCAGCCGCATGCTCGGCGACTACCAGCGGGCCCACCAGCAGCACCTGGAGGTCGCCGGGGAACTCGCCGAGCTGACCTCGCTCGCGCGCGAGCGTGTCGTGGAGGCCGAGGACCTGCGGCAGGGGCTGGCCGAGGTCGAGCGGCTCGAGCCCGTAGACGGCGAGGACATCGAGCTGCATGCCGAGGCCGAGCGGCTGTCGAACGCCGACACCCTGCACACCGCGGCGACGACCGCGCACGAGGCGCTGATCTCCGACCCGTCCAGTGCCTCCTACGAGGCGGCCGACGCGCTGACGCTGCTCGGCTCGGCCCGGCACGCGCTCGAGGGCGCGGCGCAGCACGACCCCGCGCTCGGCGACGTCGCCGCCCGGCTCAGCGAGGCGTCCTACCTGCTCTCCGACATCGCGGCCGAGCTGGCCTCCTACGCCGACGCGGTCGAGGCCGACCCGGCCAGGCTGGCTGTCGTGCAGGATCGCAGGGCCGAGCTGACCAGGCTGATCCGCGGCTACGGGGCGGCCCCGGTGCCGCAGGCCACCGCGGGCGGCGGCTCCCTGTCTTCCGGGGATAACGGTGCGCCCGGCGCTGGTGCCGACAGCAGCGGACTGCCGACCGGGGAGCCCGCCGTAGCCGGAACCCGCCGGGTCCCCGCCGGCGCCGCCCCGGCAGGCGGCGCGGGCACTATCGACGGGCTCGGCCCGGACGGCGGTCCGGCCGCGCGCCCGGCGCCCGACCTGGCCGCCGTGCTCGCGTGGGCCAAGGGCGCGGCCGCCCGGCTGGCCGAGCTCGACAGCGACGACGACCGGATCGCCAGCCTCCAGGAGCGGGAGGCTGAGCTGGCCGCCAGGGTCAGGGAACTCGGCGGTCAGCTGACCGCGATCAGGCAGGAGGCGGCGGCGAGGTTCGACGCTGCGGTGACGCAGGAGCTTGCCGCGCTGGCCATGCCGCACGCCAGGATCTCCGCCGTGGTCAGCCCGCTGCGTGAGTACGGGCCGCACGGCGGCGACGACGTGGAGATCCGGCTGGCCGCCCACCCGGGAGGACCGGCGCTTCCGCTGCATAAAGGAGCCTCAGGCGGTGAGTTGTCCCGGGTGATGCTCGCGATCGAGGTGGTCTTCGCTGGCGCCGACCCGGTGCCGACCTTCGTCTTCGACGAGGTCGATGCCGGCGTGGGCGGAAAGGCCGCTGTGGAGATCGGCCGTCGGCTGGCCAGGCTTGCCCGCCTCGCTCAGGTCATCGTGGTGACTCACCTGCCGCAGGTCGCGGCCTTCGCCGACACGCACCTGGTGGTGGAGAAGGCCGAGGACGGGCTGGTGGTGTCAAGCGGGGTGAGCCGGCTCGACGATTCCGGCCGGGTCAGGGAGCTGTCCAGGATGCTGGCCGGCCTTGAGGACTCCGAGTTCGGCCGGGCGCACGCCGGGGAACTGCTCGCCGCGGCGGCCGCCGAACGCGCGGAGTCGGCGAGGCCGCGGTGATCCGCGTGACTGCTGGTGGTGGCTGAGGCTGTGATGACGTCGGGACGTAGCCGGTCTGGCACACTTGGTAACGCAATGAGGGTTTACTCGCGGCGGTTCGCTGGCAAGCGCGGGAACGGGTCGGCTGACCTTCCCGGCCTGGTGGCGCCCGCCCGGCTCGACAAGCGCACCAAGACCCTGACCAGACGGCTTCAGCCCGGTGACATCGCCATCATCGACCACGCCGACCTGGACCGAGTCAGCGCCGAATCCTTGCTGAACTGCCAGGTCGCGGCGGTCGTGAACGTGGCGGCCAGCATGACGGGGCGGTACCCGAACCTCGGGCCGCAACTGCTCGTCGACGCCGGAATCCCGCTGATCGACGACGTGGGGCCCGAGATCTTCGAGAAGGTCAGCGAGGGTCACCTGGTCCGCCTCGACGGGGACACGCTCTACGCGGGCGACGCGGTTGTGGCCAAGGGCACCGTGCAGACCAGCGACTCGGTCACCTCGGCCATGATCAAGGCCAAGGCCGGGCTGGCTGCCCAGATCAGGGCGTTCATGGCGAACACGGTCGACTACATCGGCCGTGACTTCGAGGAGCTGATCGACGGCATCAGGGTGCCCGAGCTGCGCACCAAGCTGGAGGGCAAGCACGCGCTAGTCATCGCGCGCGGCTACCGGCATCGCGAGGACCTCCATGCGCTGCGTGCCTACATCAGGGAGTTCAAGCCGGTCATGGTGGCCGTGGACGGCGCCGCGGACGCGCTGCTCGACGCGGGTTACCGGCCGCACCTGATCGTCGGCGACATGGACTCGGTCTCCGATCGCGCGCTGAACTGCGGAGCGGAGATCGTCGTCCATGCCTACCCGGACGGCGAGGCCCCTGGCCTGGAACGGGTGCAGTCGCTCGGTCTTGACTCGGTGCTCTGCCCGGCCACCGGCACCAGCGAGGACGTCGCGCTGCTGCTTGCTGACGACCTCGGTGCACGGCTGATCGTGGCCGTCGGCATGCGGTACACGCTGGTAGAGTTCCTGGACAAAGGTCGGCCGGGAATGGCCAGCGCGGTCCTGACCAGGATGCGGGTCGGCGACAAGATCGTCGAGCCGAAGGGCGTCAGCCGACTCTATCAGAGCCGGATCTCGACCTCGTGGCTGGTCCTGCTGGTGGTCGCAGCGGCCGTGACGATCGTAGTGGCGCTCGCTTACATACCGGCTGGCCAGATAATCTTCCGATTCGTTGAATTGCAGCTGAGCGCCTTCTGGCACTGGCTGACAGGACTCCTGCCTTGATTGACTTCCGCTATCACCTCGTCTCCATCGTCGCAGTCTTCCTCGCCCTGGCCATCGGCATCGTGGTCGGCTCGACCGCGCTTAAAGGCAGTGTGCTGAATGGGCTGGACACCGCCTCAAAACATGAACTGGCGGTCAACAGATCGCTCTATGCGCACAACAGCCAGCTCAAGAACCAGATCAGCGCCGATCAGGCGTTCGCGCAGGCCGCCGAGGGCAGCCTGCTGCGGGGTCTGCTCGATGGCGAGCGCGTCGTCCTCGTCCTCGCGCCGGGCGCGGACAGCACGACTGTGGATGGCGTGACGACGGCGCTTGGGAAGGCCGGAGCAGTCGTTACCGGCCAGGTCGTCCTGAGTTCGCAGTTCTTCGACACCTCAGCGGCCACGGGGCAGCAGCTGAAGACCACGGCAGCCAGCCTGGTCCCGGCTGGGGTGACGCTGCCGCATGCGACCCCGGACCCGCAGATCTCCGGGCAGCAGGCGGCGGCGCAGGTCATCGCGGCCGCGATCGTGAACAAGGACGGGCTGCCGACGCTGACCGGGCAGCAGAGCCAGCAGATCCTGACCGGTTTCGCCAACGCGGGGTTCCTGCAGATCAACGGCCTCAACGGCAGCGCCGCGCTGGCTGACCAGGCAACCATGGCCGTCGTCGTGCTGCCCGCCACCGTGCCGCCCGCCAAGACGGCCGTGCCGTTCAATATGGCGCTGATCTCCCTGACCCAGGACCTCCAGGAGGCCAGTAAGGGCGCGCTGCTGGCCGGGTCGCTGAAGGGCTCGGGCCCGCGCAGCGCCATCGACGCCGTTGTCGGCGGCTCGGCGGGGGTCATGCTCATGACCGTCGACGACGCCGAGACGGTAACCGGTCAGATCATCGTCGCCCAGGCACTGCGGGAACTGCTGAACCCGCATCCGACTCCGGCGGCCTACGGAGTCCGTCCTAATGCCGCGCCGAGTCCTGCTCCCAGTCCGGTCGCGTCGCCGTCGCCTAGCTCGTCGCCATCCATCAGGAAGAAGGCGAAGAAGTGACCAGCTCGCGGCCGGTGCCGCGGCTGCTAACGGCAGCGTCGAGCGCGCGGCTGGCCTATGCGGCGCTGACCCGCATCCAGCCTGGCGGCGAGACGACCTGGACGAGGACCAACCACCGCGGTGAGCCGGTCACCCTGCTGGAAGGACCGGCGGTCACGATCGCGGCCGCCGCGGCCGTGATCGCCGTGCCCGGGCTGGACACCCGAGAGTGGCTGGCGCTCGGTCTGGCCGGAGCGGGCGCGGGCGCCTTCGGCTGCTACGACGACCTGGCCGAGAGCGGCGGCCGCCGCGGCTTTCGCGGCCACCTCGGCGCGCTCGCCAGGGGCGAGGTCACCACGGGCGCTATCAAGCTCGTCGGGATCGGCGTCACCGGCCTGGCGGCCAGCCTGCTGCTCGACCGTGCTAATCGCGGCGAGAGCGGCCGCCGGGCGGGCGGCCGGGCCGCGGACGTGGCCATCAACGCCGGACTAGTCGCCGGCAGCGCGAACCTGATGAACCTGTTCGACCTGCGGCCGGGCCGGGCGATCAAGGTATCGCTGCTCGTCAGCGCGGCGCTGGCGCTGCGCGGACCCAGGGCACGTGCGGCGGTGGCCGCACCAGCCGGGGCCGCGGTTGCGCTGCTGCCAGAGGACCTCGGCGAGCGGGCGATGCTGGGCGACAGCGGCGCTAACGCGCTCGGGGCGATGCTCGGCGTGGCCGCGGCGTCGTCGCTGCCGCGGCCGGCCCGGCTCGCCGTGCTCGGCGTCGTCGCGGGGCTGACGGGTGCGAGCGAGAAGGTGAGCTTCACGAAGGTGATCGCGCGAACGCCGCCGCTGCACTGGCTGGACATGCTGGGCCGCAGGCCCGCGCCGGCCACGGTCGCGCCGGCCACGGTCGCGCCGGGCACGGTCGCGCCGGCCACGGTCGCGCCGGCCACGGTCGCGCCGGCCACGGTCGCGCCGGCCCCCGCCGCGGCCGATCCCGTCATCCGGCCCGCAGGCGGCATGCCGCTGGACGGCCAGGCCAGTCAGACCCCGGCTGCGGCCGACACCCCGCATCCGCTGTGACCAGACGGGGCGGCCATGCTGACACCGGCTCGGCTGACCTGACGAGCCCCGCAGGTCAGGCCCCTGAGGCACGATCGCCGGGAGACCAGGAGCGACGCTTGGCCGAGCCGCCGCCAGCCGCCGAGTCCGGTCCCGCGCGCACGCCTGGCTCCGGCATCGGCCGTGCCGCGCTGCTCATCGGCGGGCTGACCATCTTCGCCAGGATCCTCGGATTCGCGCGCACGGTGGTCTTCGCGGGGACCGTCAAGACCTCGTGCCTGAGCGCGGCGTATGTGACGGCCAACCTGGTCCCGAATGTCATCTACGACATCGTGCTGGGCGGAGCGCTGACGGCCATCGTGGTCCCGGTCCTGGCGCGGCCGGCCGAGCGGTCGGCGGCGGCCGGGGGGCAGGACGCGGAGTCCGAGGTGAGCGGCATCTCCTCGGCGCTGCTGACCTGGACGATCGTCATTCTCGCTCCGGTCAGCCTGGCTGTGGCGGTGGCCGCTGGTCCGGTGATCTCGCTGCTGATGCCGGCCAACCCGACCTCGGGCTGCTCGCGCGCCAGCCTGCTGCCGATCGCATCGGGGATGCTCGCGGTGTTCGCGCCGCAGATCCTGCTCTATGGCCTGGCGGTCGTGCTGTACGGCATCCTGCAGGCACACCGCAGGTTCACCGCGCCCGCGCTGGCGCCGATCCTGTCGAGTATTGTCGTGATCGGCGCGTACGTACTCTTCGTTCCGCTCGGCCGTAAGTACACGACGAACGTGGCCGGCCTGCCCCTCGCCGCGCAGCTGACCCTGTCCGCCGGGACGACGCTGGGCGTGGCGGCTCTGGCCGTGACCGCCATGGTGCCGGCGTGGCGGCTGCGGTTGCGATTGCGCCCGGCGCTCCGTTTCCCGGAAGGAATTGCCAGGAGAACCACGAGCCTGGCAGCCGTCGGAATCGCCGTGCTCGTCGCCCAGAACGCCTCCGTGCTCGTGGTGATCAGACTGGCCAACGCGCATGGCGCGAGCGACGGCGGCACCGTGACGCTCTACAACTATGGCTGGCAGGTGTTCGTCTCGGTCTACGCCGTGCTCGCGATCCCGGTCGCGATCAGCGCCTTTCCTGTGCTGTCGGCCCGTACCGGCGCGGCGTTCGACGAGGCGGCCGCATCCTCGACGCGGGCCACGGCGCTCGCGTCCTGGCTCGGCGCGGCGCTTCTTGCCGCGGTCGCCATCCCCGGGGCGCGCGCGTTTCCCTACCTGGACGCCGGCGTCGAGCGTCAGTTCGCGCTCGCGCTCGTGGCCTTCGCGCCTGGCCTGGTCGGCTACGGGCTCACGGCCTGCCTGTCCCGGGTACTGCTCGCCGACGGGCGCAACCGGATCGCGGCGTTCACCATGATCGCTGGCTGGCTGGTCGTGATCGCGGTCGACCTGGTGGTGGTTCCGCTGGTGCGGCCAGACTCGGTGGTGCCGGTGCTCGGCCTGGCGAATACCGCGGGCATGACAGCTTCGGGTGTCGCGCTCCTGGTGGCGGTCGGCCGGGCCAGGGGCGCGGCCGCGCTGCAGGGCGTCTGGCGGGCGCTCGGCGCCGGACTGACTGGCGCGGTCGCCGGGGCGGCCGTCGGCCTCGGGATGACCGCGGCGCTGCCGGTCTCCGGGCACTGGCGGAACGCCGGGCTGGCGCTGCTCGTCAGCGTGTGCGCGCTGATCGCGTTCGTCGTCGTCGTCGCGCTGCTGGACGCCGGCGACCTGCGCAGCGTGCTGTTGCGGGTGCGGCGGAGAGTCCAGTCGTCGTGACCGCGCCGCGGGTCGCCTACGTGCTCGGGACGACGCAGGGCGGGACCGGGGGCCACGTCGCCATGCTAGCCAGGGGATGCGCCGCCGCCGGGCTCGGCGTGGCGGTCTTCGGGCCCGGGGAGACGAGGTCGGTGCCCGGGCTCGGGCCCGCGGAGCAGCAGGGAACGGCGAAGATCGATTTCGGCACCGTGACGATCAGCGGCCGGCCCAGGCCCGGCCGGGACTCGGCCGCCGTCCGCCGGCTCCGCCGGCTGCTCATCGGGCTGGCACCTGATGTCGTGCACGCGCACGGGCTGCGGGCCGGGGCCGTGGCGGCGCTGGCCCTGCGGCCCTTCCCGGGTGCGCGGTGGCCAGGCGGCAGGCGGCCCGCCCTGGTCGTCACCGTGCACAACGCGCCGCCGCCGTCGGCACGGGCCGCGGCGATCTACGGGCTGCTCGAGCGGCTTGTCGCGCGGCGGGCCGCCGTCGTGCTCTGCGTCTCGGCCGACCTGATGGCCAGGATGCGCCGGCTCGGGGCGCGAGAGGTAGGGACCGCCATCGTCCCGGCCCCGGGGCCAGATCCGGCGACGGCCAGGGCTGACGGAGGCCTGCGGCTGGCCGGTGCCGCCGCGGACGGGCGACCCGTCATACTGGCCGTCGGGCGGCTGGCGGCGCAGAAGGGCTTCGACACGCTGATCGCCGCCGCGGCGCGGTGGCGGGGCCGGCGGCCCGAGCCGCTGCTGGTCATCGCGGGTTCCGGGCCGCTGGCCGGCGAGCTGTCCGGCCAGGCCACCGAACTCGGCGTCGACGTGCGGTTCCTCGGCTCCCGCGACGACGTACCCGAGCTGCTGGCCGCCGCCGACGTGCTCGCGCTGCCCAGCCGGTGGGAAGGCCAGCCGCTGATCCTCCAGGAAGCACTGCGAGCCGGCCGGCCTGTCGTCGCCACCGACGTCGGCGGCGTCCGTGACCTGGCCGGAGACGGGGCAGCGCTGCTGGTGCCCCCCGGCGATCCTGCGGCGTTCGCCGCCGCCGTGCTGAGCGTGCTCGACGATAGCGATCTCGCGGCCAGTCTCGGCGCGGCTGCCGCAGCCCGGGCCGCGACCCTGCCCACCGAGGCCGACGCCACCGCCGCTGTCATCGCCCTCTACACCCGCCTGGCGGCGCAGACCATGATCGCGGAGGATATTGGGTCACCGGCGACCCAATATCCTCCTGGATCATGAAAACTGGCCGATGGTCTTCGTCCGTACAGCCAGTCCCGAGGACGCGGCGACGATTGCCGCAGTCCAGGGCCGAATATACGACATTTACGTCCTCCCGGCGCACTGGTCGACTGGCGCCGGACTGGCCCTGATGAGCCCCGTGATCTTGAAGGA
>Ga0307373_10008468_pt1 | contig 15641 bp, 10 predicted proteins | sample OX2MG_FD_202534 | JGI IMG/M metagenome (GOLD analysis project Ga0307373, IMG submission 202534) | Soil microbial communities from Risofladan, Vaasa, Finland - OX-2 | ecosystem: Environmental > Terrestrial > Soil > Coastal area > Acid sulfate soil | place: Finland: Risofladan, Vaasa | collected... | reverse complement strand
GCTCTGTTCTCCCGCGTCGTCGCCGATCGCCAGGAGCTGCGCCTCGACCTCAGCAAATGCAGCATCGACATCGTCCGCCTTCAAGAGCTGGCCAAGCAGTGCGCGGCAAAGTACGGCATGCTCACGGGCGACCTGGCGGCCGAGGCCGGCCGGATACTCGAAGAGACTGAGGGCGAGTTTCTACCGGGCTGGGAGGAGATCGAGAGCGACACCAACGGTGGCCGGGGAGCGGCGGCCGAGTACGTGCGGGTCCTCCGCCAGGCGGCAGAGACGGCGAGGGTCGATCTCATGGGTGCCTTGGCCGCCGACCACCTGGCCCGCCAAGAACCACGCAAGGCGATACCACTGCTGGAGCAGGCCTTGGAGCGGCAGCCCGAGCGTGAGGACCTAGCGCGAAAACTGCGTGCGGCATACATGGAAACTGGCCAGCACGCAAGAGCCGCCGAGCTTCAGAAGGACCACGCCCTCGACACCTGAGGACCTAGGCCCCCCAGGGCCGAGCTCCCAGCACTTTAACAACCGAATAGTTCCCTGGTGCGGGCTCTAGGCTTACGATCGATCACAGCCTGATGTTTCTCTCCAGCGGGGTGCTGACAGCGACCGAGCGCGAGGCTGCCTTTGCGAGCGTCGCCGAATTTCAGCGATTTAGCCGCAACTGGAATCGAGCGCGAAATCTCGTCGCTGGCGCCATGCTGGAGACTATCGACATGTTCGCGGCTGGATACAGCCGCGAGGCACTGGCCGCACACGTCGACGGCTCCCTACTGCTTCTGCGTGCGGCTGGTCAAATCGCTGAGTCCAAGGCCGCCGCAATCTACTGCGAGCGCCGCAAACCGGAGTCGTGGCTGCCCGTGCCTGACGGCCTGATCAACGAGCGCGAGCAAGATGAGCTGCTGCGTACCTCGCTTGGCCAGGTCCCACTTGAATCGGCGGCCATGTTCCTCGATGCGGCGCTGAACCATTTGGCCAATGCGGTCGTCAGGTTCGCCTGGGAAGCAGGATTCGCTGAGTCTGAGCTGGAGGAGGTCAACTTCAGACCTGCCCAACCAGTCACCAGCAGATGGACCAGCTGGAGCAGGATTGTGAATGGACTCGAAGCGCTCCAGACCAAAGGTGCATTGCTGGGACGTTTTACGCCGGCAGTGGCCCTCATGTCGAGCGCCCAAGATCCCGACGTCCGCGCGGTCATCGAATACCGACACAACTTGGTTCACCGAGGTGTACCGGCCGACCTGCGGACGGTGGCAGTCGAGCGTCCGACAGCCCACACCGGCGGACCGTTCGCAATCACGACTATGCTGATTGGACCGCCGCAAGAGCCGCGAATCGATGAAACTCGTCAAACAATTAGCCGCGCGCTCATTCCGTGTGCGGCGGTTCAAGACGCTATCTGCGCATTCCTGCCCCGTTGGGCGGATCACGTCGGCATGACGCTGACCATGGTTGGAAAGGATGTGACTTTCAATCCGAGAGCGAAGCCAACCCGAATCGCACTTCCAAACTACGCGATCATCACTGGTCCAAACCGGATGCGAGTGGTGGAGCAGCAGGCCGGCCATACAGAGCGACTCACCCGCGAGCAGCGGGATCCGACGCTGTTTGTGAGCTAATGCGCCGATCTAGGTTCGGAGGCCGGGCGGACGGAGTCACTAGCCCGAAGACTATGGCGACATTCAAAGAGCTGGTGATATCCCTGCGTATCTACACACGCAAGCTCTTGCGCCAATGGTGGGGCAGCATAGGCTTGCTGTTTGGTCTGCTGGGCGTCGCGCTGAAGCTCACGGGCTGGGCCCAGCCACCGACCGCGTTCTGGGTAGCCGCTGCCGTTCTCACCGTCGTTGTTGCATCCTTTCAACTCTTCCACTCCGACCGGATTACAGCCGCGGAGAATGCAATCGCGGCCGGAGGGCCGGCTCTGCCGCACTGGGATGGAATCGGGCTCCGTGGGCATCGCGGAGGCGAGACCTACCTCGAAGTCATGGCTTGCAGTCAGGACACGACAAGGCCAATCCTGTCGACCACGGACTTCCCCCAACTGAGACAGGAGCTCATCGGCGCGCTTGGTCTTGAGGATCGAGACCTGAATACGCGCTCGTTCAGCAACTTTTTCGAGGTGACCTTGGCCGGTGATCAGGGCGGCTTCAGCAGGCTAGCTAAGGTCGACATCAGCAATCCGCAGCTATTCATGAAGTTGAGCTGGCGCCTTCGGGAGATGCCGGTCGATCTTGCAGAGATCCTTATACGAAGTGTGGACGGCGTGCGAGTGCTACGAAAAGACGCCTGCGCCCGTGCCCTCGGTCAACGACCTTGGCTTCTGTTATCTCTCGCTGATTGGCCCTCAGGGGGGATCGCCATCGGCGATCTCGTCACGGCTCGGTCGTGGGCCGAGAGCGATCATCACGGCCAAGCTCTGAATGTGCAGGCGAGATTGGCCCAAGGCGATAGCGAGTGGGGATTCATTCTCCAGTTCGCGGAGAAGATGCTTGGAGATGCAGGGTACATCGGGTACGAACCAAGCCTACGGGTGCTGAGCGAGGCCGCCGTGCGAGCCAAGCACGCGGTACAGGCTGAGGTACGCGAACCTGTCGGCCCAACGAACATTTGATAGCAATGCGAAATAGATATATCTACCCGCGAAAGCAACCGACTTAGGCAGGCTGGGCTCAAGGATCGAGTCATGCGCACCGACTCCGGGAGGCGTACTCGCTCGACCGGTGACGTACTCATACACGAGGTCGAACGAGCCGCACTAGCTAATTCGTAGCCGGACGGGAATCTGTTCAGGCTGTCGCAGAGCTACTCGGCAATGCTTAGCGACCAACAATCGGTAGGCTCTAGTTCGGTGCTCTATAGCTACTGCATTCCATATGACGACGGCGCCGCCCCGAATCCTTATTGGGGCATCTGCACGCTCGCGATCTGCAAACCTGTGATTCGCCAAACCGCCGAGGTTGGTGACTGGGTGGTGGGGACGGGCTCCAGGAACTCCCCAGTCGGCGACACCGCCGGCCACGTTGTGTACGCAATGAAGGTCACGCTGAAGATGTCGATGGCCGATTACGACCAGTGGGCGCGGCAGCACCTACAGACGAAAACACCAGCTTGGCGAATCAGCGATCATCGCCGGCGTCTTGGAGATTCAATCTATGACTTCTCCAAGGGCTATCCGCGCTTGCGCCGGAGCGTTCACGGATACGGCAATGTGATAACCGACCTCGGCGGACGCAATGTTCTGTTATCCGACCACTTCTATTACTTCGGCGACCACGCCATCGAGTTGCCTGAGGACCTGCTCCCCATCGTCAAGCAGGGGCAGGGACGCCGGTCGTGGTCAAACGTGCCCTATGCCGATGCGTTCGTCGGATGGCTGGAGGGCATCGGCATCGCCCGAGGCAAGCATGGCAGGCCTCAACTCGATCTGTTCAAGAATGAGACCGAGGCTGCTACCTGTGCTCACCAAAAGAGGCTTGAGGCTGAAGAGGACGAAGAGGTGGGGGAGGAGCCCCGTCCGCCATCGTTCGGGCTACCACCAGTAAGTGGACTTCCGGGTACATAGTGGGTTAAGGGGCGACATGCATGGCGCCATCCAGCCGGTGCTTGACGACGCCGTGAGCGCGTTTGAGCGGGTCTTAAATGGCAGAGCGTCGATCTATCTCACAGGCAGCTTCGTGGACGAGTCGGCAAACGACTTAAGCGACATCGACGTGGTGGTCATATGGGCCTTCGAGCCTCAGCGAGCCATAGTCGTGGACGCCACTCGTCGCTCGCTGCGTGCGAGCTCTGGTAATCGATTGGATGTAATGGTCGTCTCGGCAGGCGATCTCGCGTCCCCGAACATGGCATGGCTGATTCCTTCGCTGAAGCTTGCGTCACGGCACCTTGCTGGTCCCGACCTCAGAGGGCAGCTTCGGCTTCCAGGAAGCGATGAGTACCCGCCGCTGATACTTGAGCGTGCCCTCACCGAATGCGAGCCTGGCACCGGCAGGAGCCAAACACGGGCTTTGTAGTCGCTCCCGATCCGTCGTCTCCGTTTCTTGGCTTTGAGCGATGTTTGACTTGGTATCCACCGCCGATACTGCAGGGGACTAAGGAAATGGTCGCGCTTGCGAGCCTCTGCGCCGCAGCCTTCGTTGCGAGGGGCGGTGATCACGTGCCTGGGAAGCGGCAAGCGTTTGAGCTTTACGAGCGAATGGGCGACGAACCGTTCTCGAGTTTCGCCGCACACTTTTATCGTCGTTGCCGTAATGATTGGGGCTCTGCCATCCCCAATACTCAGGACGAGCGCGAGGAACTCCAGGATTACTGCGGCTCACTCCTAGCTTTCGAGAATCACCTTATCGACGCTGTGCGCGATTGAGCCCGGCCTGTCAAGCTGACAGGCCAAAAGTGTCATGGCGCTCCAAGAAGAGCGATGCTAGAATCCCGTCCTGCGCGAGCGGACTGGTCGCTCGGACCGGACTCGACGGGCGGCTCAGCTACTCAGCGCGACGCTCCACAGGCGGGGCACGTCGAAGAGAGTGATGACCCCAATTGGAGGCGAGTTGTGGCGGCCGTCCACAGTCACGACAATGCCGTAGAGCGGCTCACCTCGATCAGTGCATTGCTTAAACGCGGCCAAAGCCTTCCTAACGGGATCGGTCGGGCGGAATACGCGAAAGGCTCGCGGATATTCCTCGTATTCCATCACCCGACGGACTTGAGTGTCGAGCCGGGCGGTTGCTCCACCAGCATGCTGGCCGAGCCAGCGTGCAATGGCAGCCGTTGTAATCACGCCGATTAGGAGCTGGTCTTCACCGTAGACCGGGAGCTGTGAGAAGTTTTCCGTCGCCATAAGTTGAGCCACGGTGCGGATTCGGTCGGTCGGCCGACAAATGACGGTATGCCTTAGAAACGTGGGTGCCAGTAGAGCGGGTGCCTTGAGCCGCTGACGGATCTCCATGATTGCGTTCAGCGTTGCTTCCACTGGCTCAGCGAGATCTCTGTTGTTGTGAACGATAACGTTTCGCAGTTGGCTGAACAGCACAAGCTCATCGACAACCGTGCTTAGCGCCGGATCCTTCTGAATGGCCATTTGCAGCACCTGTGGAAAAGAAACGCGGGTCCTGGAGGTCTTAGTAGCTTTGCGTAGCAGCGCGTCGATATCGTTGAAGGTGTCAAGGAATAACTTGACGGGTCGCTTCGCAAGTTTGGTAGCCGCCATGTCAGCCTCTTTGAGGCTCGGTGAATATCACCACCAGCAGGGACCGAGCTCGTGAGCACGCAACGTACATCAGCTTCATCGCCTCGGCATCTTCCCGCTGGTAGACCTCGACGACAACGACCGCTTTCGCATCAAGGCCCTTAAACCTATAGATGCTGGACAAAAGGACATCGTTGCCTCCTGCCGGCGTGGGTGTCAATCGAAAGGAGCCAACTGCGCCGATCACCGCGCTTCGATCGACACTGTACGAAGTAAGCACCACTAGATCCCGAGGAGATATTCGCTCGTCGTGGATTAGGCGGTGGAGGACCTTGCTGAGTGCGCGCCGAAGATCAGCGCGGGCGATCGTGAGGATCTCCACTGGTGGGCCTTGAGGCCCGGCGCACTCCATAGGTTCGTCGTTCCGGTAGTAACCCATCACCGCATCGAATATTGGTTTGGAGTTCCGGAAGTTCTCCCATAGACGGGTGTCGAGCAGGCCATCCGGCAATCCTTGGGGCCGACCGTAGATGGCTTGATTGGAGTCGTAGAACACGTAGAGGACTCCGTGGTCTGGATCTTTGAGGGTCAGGAGTAACGGCAGCCACCATGTCTGCGCAAAGTCCTGACCTTCATCGACGACTATCGCGTCATAACGAGGGCCAAGCTTCGCGGTCGCTGGTTCAAGAAGGCCGGCCACACGATCCCACCAAGCCGCGGTCGGGTCACCGGGTGGCAACGGAATCCTAGCCTCCGTCGCCATCGCGCGACTGAGCTGGTGGAAGCTGTACACGTCCAAGCCCGAGGCGCCAACCAAGGACTGCCGAAGATAGTCGGCGAGCGGACGATTGAAGCAAGTGAGCAGGGTGCGAAAGCCGAGATTCGTAAGCCTGCGCGCCTTCTCGACTGCAATCAGGGTCTTGCCCGACCCGGCCGGTCCCGAGACTGCGACCCGTCGCTGGCCCGAAAGCATCTGAAGGACGCCGTACTGACGGTCGCTCAGCCGGACGATTGCGAGATCGACCGCGTCGACCTGGATCGACAGCGGCTGGCGAAGCTCGAGATCGTGCGCTAGTGCGCCGACGAGCATTTCGGCTCCGCGGCGGCCGGGTTCAGCACGGTCTCGCGGCCACCAGGCCAGGACCCCTTCGATCCGCGCCCGGAGAGCGGGCGGACTGGTCAAGTCTCGTGCATCAAGAACGATCTCAGGTTGAACGTGGGGTAGGGAAGCGCCGTCAAGGATGCCGTCGGGGAAGCACACTGCATATGCGAAGGGACCCCAGCGCTGCGGCCACCCAGGCAGCCCGCGTACGTAACGATGGAGGGCGTAGGTCGAATCTCGCGCTTGGCTGACCGGATCAGCAATGTGCACGTCGCCAGAGCCGGTCCCGGACGTGAGCCAACGGCCCGAGGCGGCGTCGTAGCTTATGCGCCCACCCTTCACTTCGAGGATCAGGGCCCCGTGATCAGGGTGGACAACCAGGAAGTCAGTCTCGCCATCGGGACTATCGCGGCCGGGTCTTTTCTGGAGCCATTGCACGTGGTGCAGCACCGTCCACTCGTCCGACAATGCCTGCTCGAGCGCGCCGAACATCTTGACCTCGGCCTCGCTGATGCGATTCTGGATTGACGCCGGCAGCATCGTGGCCATTCCGGGTCTTGGCGCTTGTTCTACGCGGGCTGCACTGTCAAGGGCCGCCCGAGTTTGCCCAGCTGCCGCGCTACGGCATGGTGCACAGCACTTCGGAGATCGTCCCGCGCAATCACCAGCGCCAAGCCGGTAGGGTGTCCGCTGCCAGAGACTCCGGTCACCTCCCGGTAGGCCGCGACCCGGGCAGCTCGATAGAGTGCAGGCAGACCCTGCCCTGGGACCGCGGTCTTGCGGCCGTCGGGCTTTATCAGACTGGCCCACCCAGTGCCATCGGCGGTGTCCATGAACTCAGCAAGCGGATACCGGTCTAAGAACACAGACAACCGGCCACGGTCATACCGCTGGCATTCCCCCACCAGAACAGAGTGCTCGGTATCTCCGATGCGAACCCGACCTCTCCATGCTTTGGGGTAGGTCTCATCGAAATGGCCGCCCTGTGCCGGCCAGCGATGATCAAAAGCTGCGGTTGACTCAAGTGGCGTCAGCCACGCTGCGCCGGCCGGCATTGGGAGTTCGCCAGGCGCCAAACCCAGGGTTGCCGGCGCCATTGAGGCGCCACCGTGCTGGTCGTCATTAGGCGCGGTTTGCGTGAGCTCGTCCACCTCTTCATCTACATCTCCGCGGCCTTCGACAATGTCGGCGGCAGGTTCATCCGGCGCGAGTTCAGCAGGTCCGGTACTCGAAGAATCGGATACTCCGCACACGCGCCTGATTTCCCGGACGATCGCCGCCTCGCGTTGCTGTACGAAACGCTCGTAGAGCGCGTGAGCGGCGTCGGACGAGAGTGGCTCCTTAGCCTCTTGCATTAGAGCGACCGACTCCGGACCGATGAAGTGGGCGTTTAAGAGACTCGAGTCGGGGCCATGCGGAAAAATGTCCGCATCGCCGAGGTACGCTGCTGGCGCCGCGTCCTTGATTCGGCCATTTGTCTCATCCGAGATCAAAGTCCTATTCGCGATTGTGTTTACATCGGGACGGCGCTCGACTCCATGTCGCTTCAAGAAGGCTTGCGGGAAGATGTGATGGTCTTGGAGCTGCTGGAGTTGGATGTTCTCGCGGCGCCGCCAGTCTTGCGCCTTCCGCAGTGCCAGGAGACAGAAGACTCCGCTGTACACGGCGCTGGCGAAGCTAGCCGAGCCGCGGACGCGATAGCCGGGAGATCCGATCAGGTTGCGAGCCTCGCTGAAAACGTCCGGCTCGGGTCCGCCTTCAAACCAGTGCTTCGTCATCTCCAGGTAGTCCTTGCGCGACTTGCTCTCGACCGCGCTTGAGTACCGCTCCAAGAAGACGTTGCACCAGTACCAGCGTCGTAGGTCGACGCGCTCGGCAGCTCCAAGCTTGCGCTCGTCAATCTCAGCTCTCAAAGCGGCCACAACCGGCAGGAGTCCGAAGCCGGGCAACCACTTGTCGGCAAAGACGCCGAAGCCGTCGTCACCAACGTGCGTAACGAGCTCAAGCGCGCGATCCATTGCCGCGGCGGCGCGTCGCCAATCATTCTCAAAGCCTTCGGGCTTAAGGTCGATTAGGATCCGTGGCTTCGGGTCTAGACCGCGAAGAAGGGCAAGGGTGCGAAGGACCAGGACCCCAAACTTGTTCTGATCAGCCTTGCCGTCGGACCACGCACGCAACCGCCCATGCTTCTTGCAGGCCTCCGCCCACAGATCGTGGAGCTTGATCTCCGAGCGGTAGAGACGTGCGGTCAGAAGGTCGTACACAGAAAGGTCCACGCCGGTTGAGTTCAGCTTCTCGAAGATGGCGCACACCCGCCCGATCGAGCCTGCATCCGACTCGTCAACCTGGGGGAGCTCGACAAGAGGGACCTCGAATGACTGGAAAGCAGTCGCCGCTGCAGTCCAGGCTTCGCGCCACTGCTCTCGGTACTGAGTCTCATGATGAGCTGAGTTCGTACGCATCCAGTCCTCGAAGCCATCTCGCCAAGTCAGGAACCGATCCATGCTGAGGAGTGATGTGCATGGCAGAATCCGCTGCTCGTACTGGACGTCGGCCTCCTCGAGTCCACGCAACTCGCGCCTGGCCCGATCGAAAACGACCGCGTCGCTGTCGGGCTCGCTGAGGAGCACGTCAAGACTTACGAAGAACCATCGACGCTGGGTTGAATCTTTAAGAGATAGATCAGGGGCGGTCAGGGCGTAGACCAACGATGACAAGCGCTGCTGCCCGTCCAGAACCAGTAGGTCGGGCGTTGGCTGAGCGTGCAGAGGCTTGGCGCCACGGAGAAATATCGGGGCAAATGGCGGCTGCTGCGGGTCGCTTCGCAGGAGAAGCAGCGACCCGATGAAGTAGCCCCTGAGAATCGACCGGACGAGGTCCGCCACCTCCTCCCGGGTCCAAATGAAGTCCCGCTGGAAATTGGGCAAACAGATCTTGCCGGCATGGGCTTGCTCAACAAGTCTGACTACCTTCCGCTTATCGGGAATGATGTCCATCCTGCTCATCTGCCGACCCTTCGGGCGGGTCGTTCCACGTATTCCCAGCGCACGGACCCACGCTTGGCTCGTTGATTTCCTTTCTTCTTCTTAGACAACTTCCGAATGTCTGCGGCGGGGTTTCGTAGGACGAAGGTGTACAGCCGAGCCGCCATGGTCGCGTCGGGAGTCCTTCCATTCGATGACACCAGCCCACGCTTAATGGCTTGTGCGATAAGTTCTTTGGACGTCATGGGCTCTTTCGCCTCGCGAAGAATCTCCCGGGCCGCGGCTAAGAAGCTCACGATGCTGGGGTGGCTGCCGTGGCAGAGGTCGCCAGAGTGGTGGCGCGATGAAGTCGGTCGTAATCCTCCAAGAGCGCACGCTTAGTCAGATACTCGCCGTACTCGGCCTCGTCCTTTCGTTGAAGGATTGGGAACGAGTCCAGGGCTAACTCCACCTCGTCTCTGGGAAGCCCGTATAGGTGAAAGAATGCTGCATCGAGTTCTGATCGCAGTTCATTCCGCCGGTTCTTACTCCACTCAAATGGAACCGACCCGTACCCGAGCTCCAACGCGAACCCTTTCATGTCGACCGCTGTATACACGAGTTCGAGCACTCGGGGAATAACCCACTTCGAAATCGTCACGTGGGGCTCCCACGGCGCCGGGGAGCGAAATGCCTGCGGCGTAAGAAGCGGGAGTTGCTCGACGATAAAGAAATTCAGGTGATTCCCGCCGACCTTGAACCTTGCGACATAGTCGAGCGCCAAGGAGGATAGACACGCTAAGAGACATGGCGCCAGCTCCCGGACGCTACGATCCACCAGTAACAACGGGGCGTTGTTGCCAACTGCCGAGTACGGAAGTGCGGTAGGGACTACCGTTCTCCAGTTCGTCGCACTCGTGACATCTGCCAAGGCGAGGAACCATGGTTGCTGGTCACGCGGACCGATCTTGTTTATGACGTCGCTTTCGCTGACCCAGTATTGAGGCATTGCGAGGCGGCTAGCATCCTGGTGGTCAACTTCGCTGAGAGGGGCTGGCTGTGCTTGGCGCAGCCTTGCCAACGGACTAATCACAATGTCGGCTGCACGGTGGTCGAAGAAGCTGAACATCTTGCCTTCGTAGAGGGGAAGATAGTGAACGGAGCCACCTTCGAAAGTGTTGCCAACCGCCCGAGCGCCCGAGCGCTCAAGGTCGGCTCGCGTACGGAATAGGCCCGAGTCGGAGGTCATGTTGAAAAGCCCCTGTCTAAACGTGATACCCCAAGGGTTGCCGTCCTGGCGGGAGCGGTCGATGAGCACTGGTATGCGCTCGTAGATTCTCTTAGCGATCACGGCATCGCGGCGCGTGCGGAAGATTGGGCAGGTTCGAGTGTTCGGGTTGAGCAACCGCAGGTCGTCGGCGGTGAGACGGAAGCGCCGTTCGCCGTCGGCGAGGTCGGACACAACATGGGCAAAGAAGGCAAACTCGGCGCCAGCTTCCACAGCTCGCTGCAGGCCGCTCATGGTCAGCAGACAGAACTTGAACCGGCTATCGACGGCGGGGAACATCGGAGCGCGGTTCTCGAAGTCGTACAGGCTGACCAGGCTCCGGCGCTGGACAAGGTCCGCGAAGAATTCCTTGGTCGTGTCGTCGGTTGCGATCCCAGTAGGAACGATGATGCCGGCTTGTCCCCGCGGGTTCAGCAAGGTGCGCATCAGCTCGGCGAAAACCGAGTAGGTGTTGATGCGGCCTTGGCCGCATAAGGGGAATCGCCCGGAGCTCCGCAACAGGTGGTTGATGCCTTCCGAGTGACGCAAGGCGGCCTTGTAGGCGGCGTGAAGCACGGGGTCGCTGACCGCGAGTCCCGAGATCCTCCTCTTCCTCTTGGCTCCGGTGAGGTCTGCGATCTCACGGTCGCGCTCGGCAAACCACTCCTGTTCCTGAAGTTGGAGTTGCTCCCAGGGCGGATTGCCAAGCACGACGTCGAAGCCACCGGACCACCCGCTGGCGACGTTGTCGGCGACCTCGCCTTCGGCAGGAACTCGGAAGACGGCTGGAAACGTAAGGTGCCAATGCATAAACCGGTATTCGGTGGTTAAGGCCTCGACCGCCTGCCGCACCGATGACTCTGGGCCGAGCGCGCCGTTGGCGATGCGATGCCGCGCGTCCTCCGTAATTTCGACTGCACCCTGCTTCTTGGGGGCTACAAACGCGGCGCACCATGCGTCAGCAGCTAGACCAGAGCGTTCCATCTCGACCGACGCAAGCAACTGGCGATACTTCTTCTCTTTCTCGAGGACCCCTGTCAGATCGTCATCAGGAAGGGAATCAAGCTCAGCTGCGCGGCTGCTGGCGAGTACGGTTCTTGCCAAATCATCGGTTGCGAACAGGAGCGTCTGGCCAGCCGCTTCCTCGCGATTTCGCCGGCGCCAAGACGTGGCTATCTCTCGGTCATCTCCTTCGATTGGCTTGAACGCGTCATCGGGGATTCCTTGCTGAAGGAGAGCGGGGGTTGCACCCACCAGGGAGTTGCCAAGCACGATTCGGTGATCAAGGAAGGACAGCGGACGTCCGGGCTCGAGGGCCTCCATCCAGAGGGAGACCTTGCACAGCTCGACGGCCATATCGTTCATATCCACGCCGTGGATGCACCCTCCGATCACATCCCGGAGTGCGTGCCGGACGGCTTGGGGCGCAGCCTCCGTATCGCCCGTACGGACAGATGCGAGGCGCTTCGCTATTCGGTGAGCAGCGGCGATCAAGAAGTGGCCGCTGCCGCAGGCCGGGTCAACCACCTTGAGATTGAGGATGGCGGCCTCGGGGTCTGGGGCGGACGCAGCTTCGGCCAGTACCGGGTCCAGCGCGGTGTCGAGAAGGTTCGCGATCAGAGACGTCGGTGTGTAGTAGCTGCCGGTGAGTTTCCGTTCATTGCCACCGGCTGTCGCCAGTGAAAAGGTGGGAGCTTCGAGGTTAAGCTCCGGATGCAGCTCGAGAAGCGATTCATAAACGCTTCCCAGCTCCTCGCTGCCCAGGTTGCGGTAATCGACGCCACGACGGACTCGGCCCTCACTCGTGAAAGCCAGGGCGGTTACTGTCTCTAGCAGATCCCGATTCGTCAGGCGGCATGAGGCCAGGTCCGTGATCGCCTCGGCGCGCCAGAGAAAGCTGCCTAGAGCCGGCAGCCCAAGCGGCGGAAGTCCACCCTCTAGGCCTAGGGAATTCATCACCAAGGTCAGCCCTTCGTACAGATCGGAGTGGGCGGAGCCACCACGCCGCTCTGCCAAGCGTCGCAGGTGTGCGACCGAATAGTGATCGGCGTAGGTCTTGCGGGCGCTGGCGTCGGTTTCGGGAGGGTGGAGGAGGTCACGGTCCTCAGCCACCATTAGGAAGATCAACCGGTACACAAGACGCAGCAGTTGCCGATAGAACCCCTGCCGGTCTAGGCTTCCCGCGCGGAGGGAATCCCGCAACGTCCCGTTCGCAGCGTGAACGAGGAAACCACACCCTAGCGAGGTGATCGCGACCTCAACGCCCTCTCGCAAGCGGTCGAGTGCACGCGTGCCCTGCTCGGTTGCGTACTGTGACCACCGCTCCAGCCAATAGGTCTCAGGGCGCTCGCCTTCGAGCCGGCTTTGATGGGCGACGAGCCACAGGACGACGAAATCGGAATAGACCTCGCCGTCCATCATCTCCTCGAGGTCGATCTCCAAAAAGGCCTGCCTGGTAATAGCTGCGCTGTCTCGGAGGAGTCGCAACTGAAGCCCATTGCTGACGAATCCCCAGAGCCGGTCACTTGAATCGTTTAGAAGTTCCTGGACCAGACCATGAGGGCTCATCCGAGCTGCTCCGACGACGCCGTGAGCACGCTTGTCCAGGTCGACGCCTGCGCCGACAAGATGTATCGGCACCACGCCCCAGTCGTGAGAGATCGGATAGGTCCGCCCATTCAGCTCTACGGCGCGCGTCGGGGCGAGCCGGCCGTATCCCAGCTCCGCAAAGAGCGGCAAGAGCCACTTCTCGCGCGTCTCTGTCGTGGCCAAGTCCCCGGGCGCGAGCTTTGCGCGCGCGACATTGAAAGCGGCCCACGCTGCAAGGAGACGGTTCCAGGACCGACTTACGGCCTCATTGAGCCTTTCGCGCGGAGCCAGGTGGTAATCGACGTCTGGGGACATGCCAGGCAGGGATCCGGCTGCGACCTGGCTCAGTAGGTCAGTTGGGAGGAGGCCACCCTCTGTCCGAATGGTTGGGAAAGTGCTGGGCCGCGCCATCAGCAGCCAACCGCGGCGGGCTGCGGAAGAAACACGTAGACGCCAAGTACGTCGGGCGGTAGTTGCGCCTCGACGCGGAAGCGTGCCACGGGTATCCCTGCCCCTTGACGCACTCTGCGGTGCGTCTCAAGCAACTCGTTTGCGCGCCGATTCGCTTCGGCGTTCAGCTCCGCTCCCAATTTGCCGAATTCCTTGAGGAGGTCGCGAAGGACCACCGATGCCTGAGCCTGGTCAACGTTGGCCGTCGGTCGGGCGCCGAGGAGAGCTTCAACCTTGTCCGGCTCGAGCCAGCGGGGTTCCCCAATCGGTCCCTCAAACGCGAGGAGACCACAGTCCTCAGCCAGCAGAGGGTGTTCGCGGCCATCGCGGACGGTAATCAGGTGCAGTCGGTAGCGCAACAGCACCAACGTTGTGCGTGTCGTAACATCGGCGGTTCGAACGACACCACAGCGAGCAGCTGGACCGCCTTCGACAGGATCGAGGCTCGAGTTGAGTACGTATGAGGCAATCGCCTCGACCACGGGCTCGGTTCGGGTCAGCAGTCTCTCATTGGAACCAATGGGGCCTTGTATCCGGAGACGGAGATGGTCAGCGCCCACAGTTTCGCGGAGAGATGTCCGCGCTTCCACGAGGTTCAGTTCCAGGACGTTATCTCCAGATGCGAGACCGCCGGCAGCCTGGGCCGCCGTCCGCACGAACGAGACAATATCGGCACCCTGACCGACGGACCGCTGGACCGCGTCCATCTCGCGGGCGACCTCGTCGACTTTGATCGACTCCTGAGCGAACATCGTCCGGGATCGTTTCTCGCGGTCGGCGTCGGCCTCCCAGTCCGAGAAGAGCTGTTGCTGCTTCGGCTCCAAATACTCCTGATACAGGACCATTTGATCGGCTGGCGGAGCTCCCCGCCCTCGCAGCAGGAGGCCTTCGACGAGTGCTTCCATGATCTCGCTCGGATTCCCTGGAACCGGAACGGAGACGCCAGTCGCCGTTCGAATGCTTCGGTGCTTGCGAAGAAGAACGTTGAGCACGATGTAATCGATGTCGTTGTCTCGCCCGAAATACGAAAGCACGCGCACGATAGGCCGTGGTTGGCCGAACCGGTCGACCCGTCCCTCTCGTTGCTCGTGGCGTGTCGGGTTCCATGACAGGTCGTAATGGAGAACGGAATCGAAGTACATCTGGAGGTTGATCCCCTCCGACAGGCAGTCTGTCGCGACCAGAACCCTTCGGGGCGCATTACCGAGTGCCGCGACCCGCGTCTCACGCTCGTCGGGTGGCAACTGGCCGGTCACGGCCGCCACCTCGACGCCCCGCGGCAGCTTTTTGCGCAGCTCCTCCGCCACGTACTCGGCCGTTGGAATGAATCTGCAGAATACGATCGGGTTGTAGCCGTCCTTGATCAGTTCGGCGACAAGCTCGGCTGCACGCGTGACCTTGGCGTCGCCCTTGCCACGCAGTCTGTTCGCCTCCCTCGCCATATCCAGGAGGCGTCGGCGTACCGGGCCCTCGTCGCCTTCGTAGTCGCTCCCAGGCGCAACATCAACCGGGGCGTCGTCGTCACTCTCGACCTGGTCCAGAACTAGACGAGCGCCGAGTGCATCGGCCTCGGCCGTTGATTCGGTGTCGGCCGTTGTTGCGCGGGTGCGCAAGGTGGCCTCCGCAGCGGCTGGACTCGAGGCTAGCGAACGAAGCAGGGCGAGCGCAGACCACCATCGAACGCGCTGGCGATGCCGGCCGCCGGATGTATCGGTCACCACCTCACGCGCGAATTTGAGAACGCGATCGAACAGATGCCTGTACTCCGGGGTGAGCTGGTAGTCCTCCTCGCGATCCTCGCGAGTCGGGAACGGTGTTTCGGTGGCGAGGTAGGACTGAATATCGCCTCGACGGCGCTGCACGAAGTACTGGGCAAGGCGGCGGCGGTCCGGCTCGCGGGCGGGGCCAGTCAGGTCATCGGGCAGGTCAGCGAGGCTTGGATCCATAAGGGCGACCAGCGAGCGGAATGCCTCGGTCTTGCCACTGTGCGGTGTGGCCGTAACTAGTATCAGGTGGCGCTGAGGGTCCTTCGCGAGTCCCTTGAGGAGTTCGTGGCGCTGATGCTTGCCGGTCGTCGTCGCATCCGCTGCG
>Ga0307373_10008467_pt1 | contig 15641 bp, 14 predicted proteins | sample OX2MG_FD_202534 | JGI IMG/M metagenome (GOLD analysis project Ga0307373, IMG submission 202534) | Soil microbial communities from Risofladan, Vaasa, Finland - OX-2 | ecosystem: Environmental > Terrestrial > Soil > Coastal area > Acid sulfate soil | place: Finland: Risofladan, Vaasa | collected... | reverse complement strand
CGGCCCGGACGCAGACCGCCGGCCGCGGCCGCCAGGGCCGGCACTGGGTATCGGAGCCCGGCAATCTCTATGCGTCGCTGGTGCTGCGGCCCGACGCGCATGTCGCGCGCGCGGCGCAGCTCGGATTCGCCGCGTCGCTCGCGATCGCCGACGCCATCCGCGGCTTTGCACCCAAAGTTCCGGTCACGCTCAAGTGGCCGAACGACGTGCTCTTGGGCGGGCGCAAGGTTGCGGGCATCCTGCTCGAAAGCGAGGGCGATACGGTTGGCCGGGTTCGCTTCGTCGTGATCGGCATCGGCGTGAACCTCGCTTCGCATCCGGCCGACAGAGAATTTCCTGCCACCTCGCTCGCGGCGACGGGCGCGGTCGCGGTGACGCCGGAGGCATTTCTCGCCGCGCTCGCATCGGCACTCCTGCTTTGGTATGAGCGGTGGCGCGGCGACGGCTTTGCCGCCCTGCGGCAGGCGTGGCTCGCGCGCGCCGCCGGCATCGGCCAGGCGCTGCGCGCGCGGCTGCCGGGCGAAACGGTCGAAGGCCGCTTCGCCGGTCTCGACGACGACGGCATGCTGCTGCTCGATCTGCCGCAGGGACGCCGCCGCATCGCCGCCGGTGACGTGTTTCCGGTGGCCGAAAGCCTTTAACTAAACGACGAGTACTCGATACCCGACACCTCGAATTAAGTCTCGCAATTCACAGGCAATGCGGGCTGCTTCCAAGAATCCGGTCTTACAGTTCCGAATCCGGTCCGCTTCGGCTCTCGGTGTTCGAGCAGGATGGCTCGCTATATTTCGGTACTGCCGAATGAAGTTTCGCGCGCCACCTAAGGCTGCACGGTAGTTATGACAAAGCCCGGTCGGGTAAAGGTCGTCGATTATAAGAGCAGCATCCTTCCCTGATGTACCAGGAGGGACAACGCCGGCACGCTCCGCTTGGCCAGCAATACAGACGACCATCGATTCGACAATCTGCGCCGCCGCTTGGAGTCCTTGGCCGACGTTTGCGCAGTAGGTCGCATACGCGGCACGGAACCTAACCTTGAGAGTGGGTGTGGGCGTCAATGGCTTTAGCACGTCATCGAGCCTCTTCTGCGATAGGTGCTGCGCGAGGGGCTCAGCGCGAGTTTGAATAACCGCTCGTCCCGAACCGTCGACAGTTATAATTCCGAAACCGTGGTCGCGAAGAGCGTCGACGCGGTCGTGATGAGGATCATGCTGATAAATATCAAATGCGCATGCCTGATAAACCGAGATCGGAAAGTCATAATGTTCAATGTCGTGGGCGGCACCCCGTAGACTGTCCGGAAACAAACGATCGCCGACTTCGACGGCAACCATTAAGACACGGTTTGGCTTCATGTAGAAAGTTGGTTGCCATCCAATCTTGGGTGCAATCGGTATCTCTATACCAAGTCCATTTCGCCCCCATTCTTGTTTACACAACGCAAGGCTTTCGTCTGCGACGAGCTTTAGCCTTTCGCTGAAAGTGTCGAAGGGCATTAGGACTTCAAGAACCGCTCGATTAGGCGGTGCAGCCGCGAGAGACTTTTTCTTAGTTGATCACTAGCCTTCGTCGTTGAGTTGTCGCTGAGGGAATGTTCCAAAAAATCGTAGATTGAGTCGGCTGAATGAATGACCTTTCTCTCGTCGAATTTCATTTCAAACTGCTCGGCAAAAACTTGTTCGATGCCGATTTTACTGTGCGGGTCGAATATACTCTTTAATGCTTCACGAGCTTTTGTTTCTCGTACGCCAAGCCTTTTTACGGACGTAGCGATCTTTGACAGCATCCGGAAATCCGTGATGTTCCCAATCGTGTCGTTCCGAAATTTTGCAATTAGCGCATCGCGCGCCGAGTTGAGATTTTTAATCGCAGTCGGAACACGATGCTGAACCGTCTTCAGAGCGCGTTCCATTTCAATAAAAAAATCCTCCGATAGCTTTTGAAATTGCTTCGGAAGCGCCAGCTCCTCTTCTAGGATTTCTCGGTATTTTGTGGGCAGATCTAACAGAAATCCGCAGCGGCGGATTTGCCCGCGCGTCAGGCCGGTCAGCTCGCTGAGCTCTGCTTCTGTAGGCTCTCGGCCAGAATTGTCTTTTTGGAATAATTCAATTACGTCCGGAAGCTTATGAGCGATCGTCAAATAATCCCATTGCTCACGTAGTGCGTGAATGTTGAACATGAGCAATATGTTTTTAAGCCGCGATGGCTTGTCGCGGACCAAGGCAGGCATGCTTTTCAGATTTAACTTGCGCGCGCACCTCCAGCGGCGCTCGCCATCGATTAGGATAAAATGAGACCCTTCGGAATAAACCGTGATTGGGACTTGAATGCCGTATCTGCGGATTGAAGCCGTGAGCGTGTCCATCTCCTCGTCCCGGAAGAAAATCCGAGGGTTATCCGGATTGCGCTCAATCTTGGATGGTGCGATCTCTTTTAGGACATCACTCATGGTATTCCTCACGCGGAGCGCGCTAAGTAGATCAGCTCGGTAGTGGCAGCGTGCGCGGCACCTTTTGATGCTCCGAAAGTCGAGTGCGTGTGAGCAACAGACTCACAAATCTCGACACGCTTGAAGCTTTTCCGAAGCATAGAACATATGTTGATGCCAGCGCGGCAAACCAACCCGTTTGTCGGATAGCTCAAAACGAGATCAGCGCCGGTTCGAGACGCAGAGGCGATCAGCTTTTGAAATGCGGCCGGAGCTTCCGACTTGAGTGAGAACGGCGTTTGGAATCGATCTGGGCGGTAAAGGCCAGCACCCGTCACGTTCGGGTAATCGTACAAGCAAAGGGTTTCTAGCAGATGGTAGAACCTCGAGTATTGGTCGTCCGTGTAGGGCGGGTCGGCATAAATTACGCCGATATCATTTCGTGCAAGCCTCTGAATTAATTCGAGGCAATCCCGATTGAAAACTTTGTTTTTCTTTCTCCACTGTGGAGCGCCGATCGGAGACATTAACGCCACAGAGGACAGCCACTCTGCCCACACTGATCGTCGGCGCAGAGCGAGATAGCGGCGATAATTGTTGGCTTTCGGTTTCAGAAATTGCGCGAAATGGCCCGGGGAATTCGCAATCTTCAACAGGGCACGCCCTAGAGCAACAACGCACCATCTGTGCTCGTCAGAGCTGCTGACTTCATCTTTTCTCGCCACTCGAATCGCGGCAACAACCGAGTCTGCCTCGATTGCTTGTCTAATTCCAAAAAACGTTCCCGCGTAAGTTCGCGTGAATAGATGCGGCGAGCGTAACTGACACTTGGCGATCTCCTTTGCAAGAGCATGTCGTAACGTCGCCGTCTTCGCGTTGAAGCGCGAGAACGACGTGGCCTCGAGCAAATCTGATTCGGCGGCAAGGGAGCTCGGGAAAAATTGCGTTAGACGTTCGCACTGCGCACGAAAGGTAGCAAAATGAACATCGGCGCACGCGACCGGCGAGAGCGGAAGATCGCGGGACTTAAACAGGGACCTTGCGACTTGCGCGGCAAATATCTGAACGTCGTTGTTCCAGATCTGGCGGCGCTCGCCGACGGCTCCACCTACCGCGCACATTCCGGAGAATGCATCGAGCAGCACGCCTGGTTGAGCTTGCCCGATGACTTCGCTGACGGCCGGCGCTAGGGCACGTTTTGTGCCCATATACGTTATACTTACTCCCCCCATCGTTGTTTTATAGATTAATCTCAAATGTGCGTATAGCTGCCTGATGGCGCCATTTTTGAGACATCGCGCGTTGGGCGCGGTCATCGCGTACCGAGGAATTCTTATGCTGCTCGCCATCAACGCCAACAACACCAACACAGTGTTCGCTGTGTGGGACGGCGCCAAGCTCAAAGGCACCTGGCGCATCGCGACCAATCCGCACCGGACATCCGACGAATACGTCGTCTGGCTCGACCATCTGCTCGCGCTGGAGAAGCTGTCACGCGCGCGGCTCGACCGCGCCATCATCGCCAGCGTCGTGCCCGAGGCGAATTTCAACCTGCGCCTGCTGTGCCGGCAATACTGCCGGACCGAGCCGCTGGTCGTGGGCGAGCCGGGCGTTGCGCTCGGCACCAAGGCGCTGGTCGATCGCGCGGAGGAGGTCGGCGCCGACCGGCTGGTCAACACCGTCGCCGCGCACGACCGCTACAAGGGGCCGCTGATCGTCGTCGATTTCGGTACCGCCACAACGTTTGACGTGGTGGACGGCGACGGCAATTACCGCGGCGGCGTGATCGCGCCCGGCGTCAACCTGTCGCTCCAGGCGCTGCACGAGGCGGCGGCGAAGCTGCCGATGGTGCCGATCCGGCGCAGCGAGAAGGTGATCGGCACTAGCACGATCGCCTGCATGCAGTCCGGCATCTATTGGGGCTATGTCGCGCTGATCGAAGGCCTGGTCGCGCGCATTCGCACGGAGTTCGGCCACAAGATGCGCACCGTGGCTACCGGCGGCCTGGCGCCGCTGTTCGACGGCGCGACGCCGGCCATCGAGCGCGTCGATCCGCATCTGACGCTGTGGGGCCTTTGGCTGATCGCGCAGCGCAATCCGGCGGCGAGCAAGCCCAAGGCGCGGACGCGCAAGGCATCGAAGTGAGAATGGCATTGGCGTACTGCGTGCTTCGAGACGCGATCCTTCGGATCGCTCCTCAGCATGAGGACATTTCTTTATGGCATTAAGAAAATTGCCTCATCCTGAGCGCGCACCCGGAGGGTGCGCAGTCGAAGGACGCACCATGCTCATCCAAGCGCCGGAACCTGCCAATCCGCGACAGGAATATCCGGCATGAACGGGGCCGCGTCGCCCACGCCCAACCGGCCCGACGAGCTCGCCTTCCTTGCCTTGGGCGGGGTCGGCGAGATCGGCATGAATTTGTCGCTCTACGGCTATAAGGGCCGTTGGCTGATGATCGATTGCGGCATCTCGTTCGCCGACGACACGCTGCCCGGCGTCGACGTAATCATGCCCGATCCGGCCTTCATCGCGGCGCACGCCGACGCGCTCGACGGCCTCGTCGTCACTCACGCCCACGAGGACCATATCGGCGCCATCCAGTATCTCTGGCCGCGCTTCAAATGTCCGGTCTATGCCACGCCGTTCACCGCCGCGGTGCTGCGGCTCAAGCTGATCGAGGCTGGTCTCGAGCATCAGGTGCCGATCACCGAAGTCCCGCTCTCGGGCAAGTTCACGATCGGCCCGTTCGAGCTCGAGCTGATCACCCTGACGCATTCGATTCCGGAGCCGAATGCCGTGGTGCTGCGCACGCCGCTCGGCACGGTGCTGCACACCGGCGATTGGAAGTTCGATCCCGATCCGCTGGTCGGCGACCTCTCTGACATGGCGGCGCTGCGGCGCCTCGGCGACGAAGGCGTGCTCGCCATGATCTGCGATTCAACCAACGCGCTCAAACCGGGCGAGTCAGGCTCCGAAGCCGACGTGCGCAAGACGCTGATCGACCTCGTCGGCCAGAAGAAGAACCGCGTCGCCGTCGCGTGCTTCGCGTCGAACGTGGCGCGGCTCGCGTCGATCGCCGCGGCGGCCCAGGCGCACGACCGTCACGCCGCGCTGGTCGGCCGGTCGCTCTGGCGCATCGAGCACGCGGCGCGCGAAACCGGATATCTCCGGGGCGTGCCGCCGTTCCTCACCGAAGAGGAGGCATCCTATCTGCCGCGCGAGAAGGCGCTGCTGATCTGCACCGGCAGCCAGGGCGAGCCGCGTTCGGCGCTGGTGCGCATCGCCGCCGACGAGCATCCCGAAATCGCGCTCGAGGAGGGCGACTGCGTCATCTTCTCGTCGCGCATCATTCCCGGCAACGAGCGCGCCATCGGCCGCTTGCACAACGCGCTGGCGTCGCTCGGCGTCGAGATCGTCACCGAGCACGACGCGCCGGTGCACGTCTCCGGCCATCCGGCGCAGGACGAGCTTATCCGCATGTACCAAACGGTGCGGCCGAGGATCGCGGTGCCGGTGCACGGCGAGACGCGGCATCTGATGGCGCAGGCGCGGCTCGCCGAGCAATGCCAGGTGAGCCAGACCATCGTGACCAAGAATGGCGAGGTGGTGAAGCTTGCGCCCGGACCGGCCTCGGTCATCGGCGAGGTGCCGACGGGGCGGCTCGCCGCAGACGCCAATACCTTGGTCGATGCCAAGGGCGATATGCTCAAGAACCGGCAGCGCATGGTGTTCCACGGCGCGGCGCTGGCGACGCTGGTGATGGATCGCGCCGGCAAACTGCTGGCGCCGCCGCAGGTGACGGTCGAAGGCGTGCCGAGCGAGGATTCGGGCGAGGCGCTCGCGGCGCGCGTGGCGCAGGCGCTCGACGAGCTGGGGCCGCGCGACCGCCGCGACGACGCCAAGGTGCGCGAGGCGGCGCGGCTCGCCATTCGCCGCTCGCTGCGCGATTGGCACGGTAAGAAACCGGTGACGCAGGTGCACCTGGTGCGGATATGAACGCCCGCTGCCCGAAATATTTGCCGCTCTACGTCGCGGAGTTTCAATTCCGGTACAACAACCGGGAAAACTGTGACATTTTCGGAGAGGCGGTCAGAGGATGATAAGGGTTGCAGGAATTGCGCTTCTCTTGCTTGTCCCCGCTGCGGGGCTGGCACAGTCACCACCATCACAGCTACGAGTTCCAAGTGTTTTGGAAAAAGGTGGCTCCGAAAATAGTCCAGCCAAAAGTGGAAATCAGACAGGCGAAGATCAACGGAGCGGCACCGAGCAGCGCCCCTTTGTGGTCAAAACGATCCGCGCCCGAGAAACACAAGATGAAGCCAGCCGCGATGCTACTTATCAAGAGCAGCGTTCGGCGGATCAGCACGTTTTGTATATTGGAATCGCGGCCATCGTCTTTGGCGCTGCCCAAACGGCCGCTTTGTTTTTCACCTTCTGGATCATGCGCAAAACCGCCATCCGCCAGTTGCGCGCCTATGTTTTCGTTAAAAGCGCCACTCTGTCGAGAAACCCGGACGGAACTGGGCCTTGGGCGGTTCATTTGATTCTCAAGAACTTCGGCGCGACCCCCGCCGATAAGCTTGTCGTCAAACTCGAAAGGGATACTAAGGCCGCTATCGCGCGAGATGCCTTGCTTCCGTTGTCTGCTAACGCCGTAACTCAAGGTCCGCAGAGTATTGCGCCAGGGCATTTCGTCACAATTAGAGCCCCTCTTCTGGCAAACAATTTTAATTTTGCTGGCAGTCGCGCCGCTGGTAATAAGGCTTACGTCTGGGGTCGCGTTGATTATATCGACGCCTTCAAAAGAAAGAGGGCCATAACCATCCAAATGGTCCACGACCTTGACGACATCGAGCCGTTCGCTTTTTGTGAAGTTGGAAACGACCTCAGCTAACGCCGACCCTCCGAAGGCCAGCAAGAATACCCCCACCAATAGGGCATAAGTCACGTAGAGGATAATCGCCATTGCGAGGAGCGTAGCGACGAAGCAATCCACTTTGGACGATCATCCGTGGATTGCTTCCACCTCGCTGTGCTCGGCGTCGCAATGACGTTCCTTCCGTCACGCCAAGCCGCTTCAACGCCGGCCAGCGACGCGGTACAACAGCCTCATGATCGGCCGGCTCAATCACGTCGCCATCGTCGTGCCCGACGTCAAGGCAGCGGCGAAGCTCTACCGCGAGATGCTCGGCGCGCATGTCTCCGATCCGGTGCCGCTGCCGGTGCACGGCGTCACCACGGTGTTCGTCACGCTGCCCAACACCAAGATCGAGCTGCTGGAGCCCTTGGGCGAGAAGTCGTCGGTCAAGGCTTTCCTCGAGCGCAATCCGGCCGGTGGCATGCATCACCTGTGCTACGAGGTCGAGGACATCCTGGCCGCGCGCGACAAGCTCGAAGGCGAGGGGATGCGCGTCCTGGGCGACGGTGAGCCCTCGATCGGGGCGCATGGCAAGCCGGTTCTGTTCCTTCATCCCAAGGATTTCTGCGGCACGCTGATCGAACTCGAAGAAGTTTAGGGATTGCTCTAGGCTATCGGCCGATCAATAGGACATTGCCGGACGCAAGGGAGGCGGAGGCATGACCGATCTCGGGCATTTCGTCGGCGGCAAGGCCGTGGACAACGGACGCGGGCGCTTTTCCGACGTCTTCAATCCGGCGACCGGCGAGACCGCGTCACGCGTCGCCCTCGCCACTGCAGCCGAGGTCGATGCGGCCGTGCAGAACGCCAAGGCGGCGTTTCCGGCATGGTCGCGCACGCCGCCGCTGACGCGGGCGCGCGTCATGTTCAAGTACAAGGCGCTGCTCGAGCAGAACCGCGACAAGCTCGCGCGCATCATCGGCTCCGAGCACGGCAAGGTGATAAGCGACGCCGCCGGCGAGGTCACGCGCGGCATCGAGGTGGTCGAATTCGCGTGCGGCATTCCGCATCTGCTCAAGGGCGATTTCACCGAGAACGTCGGCACCAACGTCGATGCCTATTCGATGCGCCAGCCGCTCGGCGTCTGCGCCGGCATCACGCCGTTCAATTTTCCGGCGATGGTGCCGATGTGGATGTTTCCGATTGCCATCGCCTGCGGCAACACCTTCGTGCTGAAGCCGAGCGAGCGCGATCCGTCGGCGCCGCTGCTGCTCGGGCAACTTCTGCTCGAGGCGGGCGCGCCGGCGGGCGTGCTCAACGTCGTCAACGGCGACAAGGAAGCGGTCGACGCTATCCTCAATCATCCGGACATCGCCGCGGTGAGTTTCGTCGGCTCGACGCCGATTGCCGAATACGTCTATCGCACCGGCACGGCGGCGGGTAAGCGCGTGCAGGCGCTCGGCGGCGCGAAGAACCACATGGTTGTGCTGCCCGACGCCGACATGGATCAGGCGACCGACGCCCTCATGGGCGCCGCCTATGGCTCGGCCGGCGAGCGCTGCATGGCGATCTCGGTCGCGGTCGCGGTCGGCGCCGCGGGCGACCAGTTGATCGCGAAGCTCGCACCGCGTGTCCGCGGCCTCAAGATCGGCCCCTACACCGATCCCGATGCCGAGATGGGACCGCTGGTGACGAAGCAGGCCTACGACCGGGTCAAAGGCTATGTCGATCTCGGCGTCAAGGAAGGCGCCGACCTCGTGGTCGACGGCCGCGGTCTCAAGCTGCAGGGCTATGAGAAGGGCTTCTTCCTCGGCGGCTGTCTGTTCGATCGCGTCAAGCCCGAGATGCGCATCTACAAGGAGGAGATCTTCGGGCCCGTGCTGGCGGTGGTGCGCGCGCCGGATTACGAGCAGGCGCTCGGCCTGGTGAACGCGCACGAGTTCGGCAACGGCACCGCGATCTTCACGCGCGACGGCGACGCGGCGCGGGACTTCGCCAGCCGCGCGCAGATCGGCATGATCGGCGTCAACGTGCCGATCCCGGTGCCGGTTGCCTACCATTCCTTCGGCGGCTGGAAGCATTCGCTGTTTGGCGACCATCACATGCACGGCGCCGAGGGCGTCCGCTTCTATACGCGGCTCAAGACCGTCACCTCGCGCTGGCCCAAGGGCATTCGCGCCGGCGCCGAGTTCGTCATGCCGACGATGCGCTAGCGCGGCACGGCCGGGCGAACAGGAGAGAGGCGCGGGCGGGATGGCCAAGGTGACGGGCGCGCAAATTCTTGCCGAGATGCTGGAGGGCTACGGTGTCACGCACGTCTTCATGGTGCCCGCGGTCCTGCGCCGCACCTTCGCCGAGATCGAGCGCCGGACCAAGATCCAGTCGGTCCTCACGCATGGCGAGAAGGCGGCGGCCTATATGGCGGACGGCTATGCCCGCGCCTGCGGCCGGCCGGGAGTCTGCGGCGCGCAGGTCATCGGCGCGCTCAATCTGGCGGCCGGCTTGCGCGACGCCTATCTCGCGCATTCGCCCGTCATCGCCTTCACTGGCGGTCGCGACCCGCACACCAAGTTCCGCCAGGTCTATCAGGAGGTCGACGACGTTCCCGCCTTCGAGGCGGTGACCAAGTTCAACGCCACCGTCGATGCGGTCGAGCGCTTTCCCGACATGGTGCGCCAGGCGTTCCGCGTTGCGGTCTCCGGCACGCCCGGCCCGGTGCATCTGCAGTTCCGCGGCAACGAGGGCCAGATCGACGTCGAAGAAGCCGAGATGGAACCGCTGGTCGAGCCGCAATTCTCACGGGTCCCGCCGTTCCGGCCGGCGCCACCGCTCGCCGACGTCAAGGCGGCATTAGCGTTGATCGGGGCCGCCGAGCGTCCCGTCATCGTTGCCGGCGGCGGCGTGCGCGCTTCGGACGCCAGCGGCGAGCTCGTGCGTCTGGCGGAGAAGCTCGGCGTTCCTGTGGCGACGTCGCTCAACGGCAAGGACACGATTCCGGGCACGCATCCGCTGTGCGTCGGCGTCGTCGGCACCTATTCGCGCGAGAGCGCCAACCGCGTCGTCAACGCCGCCGATCTGGTATGCTTCATCGGCACGACGGCCGGCGGCATGACGACGCATTTCTGGGCGGTGCCGAAGATCGGCGTGCCGGCGATCCAGATCGATCTCGATCCCGAAGCGCTCGGCCGCAACTATCCTTTGCGGGCGGCGATCTGCGGCGACGCCAAGGCGACGCTCGAGATCATGCTGACGCAGGCGGATACCGCTGGCGCCACACGGCGCGCGCCGTGGATCGCGAAGGTGCAGGCACTATGCAGCGAGTGGCGCGACAAATACCGCGCGCAGCTCGAATCCGATGCCGTGCCGATCCGCCCGGAGCGCATTTGTCATGAGCTCACCCAGCACGTGCCCGGCGACGCGATCGTGGTCGTCGATACCGGCCACGCCGGCATGTGGATGGGCGGCATGTACGATCTGCGCGCGACCACGCAGAGCTATCTGCGGAGCGCCGGCCATCTCGGTTGGGCATTTCCGGCGAGCCTCGGTGCCAAGGCCGCCTGTCCGGACCGGCCGGTCGTCTGCTTCACCGGCGACGCCGGGCTTTGGTATCACCTCGGCGAGATCGAGACCGCCGTGCGCCGCCGGCTCAACACGATCACGGTCGTCAACAACAACAGCAGCGGCAACCAGTCGAAGCGCGGCTTCGATCGCGCCTATGGCGGCCAGCAGACCGAGCGGGCGCGCGAGCTGTGGAGCTTCATCGACGTCGATCTGGCGCGCGTCGCGGCGGATATCGGCGCCGTCGGCCTGCGTGTCGAGAAGCCGAGTGAGTTTGCGCCGGCGCTCCGGAAGGCGCTCACGGCGGACCGACCGGTCTTGATCGACGTCGTTACCGACGTCGAGGCGCTGGCGCCGCCGGCGGTGACCTGACCGCCCGACCGAAAGGCTCGACGCCGCGTGAATCCGCGCTAATCTCTCCGCATGAACTGGTTCTTCGACGTCGCGCTCTACATCATCGTCTGGTGGCTCACGCTCTTCGCCGTGCTGCCGTGGGGCGTCAAGCCGGCGAACGAAGGCGAGCAGGGACACGATCCGGGCGCGCCGGCGCAGCCGCACCTGCTGGCCAAGGCGATTGTCACCACCCTCGTCGCCGCCGTGCTGTGGTACGTGATCCGTTCGGCGCTGCTGTGGGAGTTGGCGCGCATCAGGGCGCAGACCTACGGATGAGCGCCAAATACTGCCGCGACGCGCCGGGCCACGAATTCCACGGTCCCTATCACGACGGCGAATACGGCTTTCCGTCGCGCGACGACGCCGTGCTGTTCGAGCGTCTGGCGCTCGAGATCAACCAGGCCGGCTTGTCGTGGCTCACCGTGCTGAAGAAGCGCGCCGCCTTCGCCAGCGCCTTCGCGAATTACGACATCGACAAGGTGGCGCGCTTCGGCGCGCGCGACATCCGCCGGCTGCTGAACGACGCCCGCATCATTCGCAACCGACTCAAAATCGAGGCGGTGATCGAGAACGCGCGGCGGCTCCAGGTGATCCGCGCGAACCATGGCTCGTTCGCGCACTGGCTCGACGCGCATCATCCGCGCTCCAAGGCGGCGTGGGTCAGGCTGTTCAAGGAGAATTTCCGGTTCACCGGCGGCGAGATCGTCGGCGAGTTTCTGATGAGCCTCGGCTATCTGCCGGGCGCGCACGTGCAGACCTGTCCCGTCTACAACCGGGTGGTGCGTCTCAAACCGGCGTGGCATGCCACGCGCAGCGTGAAATAAATTTTAGCTTCGGAACGCAGGCAAAAAATTAGGCAAGACCAAGCTGGTCTTGCCATGGAAGACGAAGGCCGCCTTCATTGGGCGGCTTGTCGGTTTAGGGGTCGCCCCCACCGTCTCGCGACGACACTTCCTCCCTAAACTTGGGCCCGGACGCATTCTTGCGCGCGCCGCTTATGGCGGAAAGATGTTTACGGATTCCCGGCGCTACCGCAAATGAAATGTTCTGGAACTGCTCTAATCGTTTCGCGGCTGCGAGCGATTATAGCTCGACAAAGCGGATTAGGAACAGGAGGCCGAGCACGATCACCGCCGGGCTCGCTTCCTTGGTGCGTCCCGCCAGCAGCTTGATCGCGGCGTAGAGAATGAATCCGAACGCGATGCCGTTGGCGATCGAGAAGGTCAGCGGCATCGCGATCGCCGTCACCACGGCCGGCGCGTATTCGGTGACGTCTTCCCAGTCGATCTCGGCGAGGCCGCGCGCCATCAGGCAGGCGACGTAGAGCAGCGCCGGTGCCGTGGCATAAGCCGGCACGGTCTCGGCCAAGGGCGCGAAGAACAGCGTCAGGAGGAACAGCGCCGCCACGACCACGCCGACCAGGCCGGTGCGGCCGCCGGCGCGCACGCCGGCCGCGCTCTCGATGTAGCTGGTGACGGTCGATGTGCCGAGCAGTGAGCCCACCAGCGTCGCCGTCGAATCCGCGACGAAGACGCGCAGCAGCCGCGGGATGTGACCATCCTTGCGGATCAGGCCGGCACGATGCGCGACGCCCACGAGGGTGCCGGTATTGTCGAACAGATCGACGAAGAAGAAGGCGAAGACGATCACCAGCACGCCGGCGTCGAGCGCGCCGCGTATGTCGAGCTTGAGGAAGGTCGGCGCCACCGAGGGCGGCAGCGACGCGACGCCGAGGAACGGCGATACGCCGAAGGCGATGCCGGCGAGCGTTGTAGCCAAGATCGCGATGATGATCGCGCCCGGCACCTTGCGCGCGTCGAGCGCCACCATGACCAGGAATCCGGCGACCGCCAGCAACGTCGGCGGCGCCTTGAGGTTGCCCAGCGTCACGTAGGTATCGGGCGAGGCGACGACGACGCCGGCGTTCTTGAGCGCGATGATGCCGAGGAACAGGCCGACGCCGGCCGAGATTGCCATCTTCTGCGACTGCGGAATGGCGTTGACGATCCATTCCCGCACCCGCGTCACGCTCAGCAGCATGAACAGGACACCCGAGATGAACACCGCACCGAGCGCCACCTGCCAGGGATAGTGCAGGCCTTTGACGACGCCGTAGGTGAAATAGGCGTTGAGGCCCATGCCGGGCGCGAGCGCCAACGGATAGTTGGCATAGAGCCCCATCACCAGCGTGCCAATCGCGGAAGCGACACAGGTGGCGACGAACACCGCGCCCTTGTCCATGCCGGCGTCGCCGAGGATCAGCGGGTTGACGAAGACGATGTACGCCATGGTGAGGAAGGTCGTGAGACCCGCCACCACCTCGGTCCGCACATTCGTGCCGTTCTGCTTGAGCTGGAAATAGGTCTCGAGCATGGCTTTCCCCCGCGCCGCGATCGGCCCCCATTCGGTACACGTTTTTTATTCCGTCATGCCCGGCCTCGTGCCGGGCATCCACGTCTTGAATGCGTGGATGGCCGGGTCACGCCCGGCCATGACGCCGTTGGCGTCATCTTGGCCTATCGCGCAGGCTTCGGCTAGAGTGCGGCGCCGTTCCCGCCGCCCAGAAAGGCCCGAGTCGCGATGCGCCTGTCCCAGTATTTCCTGCCGCTGCTCAAAGAGACGCCGAGCGAGGCGCAGATCGCGTCGCACCGGCTGATGCTGCGCGCCGGCATGATCCGGCAGAGCGCCGCCGGCATTTATACGTGGCTGCCATTGGGCTTCCGCGTGCTGCAGAAGGTCGAGCAGATCGTGCGCGAGGAGCAGGACGCCGCCGGCGCCCTGGAGTTGCTGATGCCGACGCTGCAGCCGGCGGAACTCTGGCGCGAGAGCGGGCGTTACGAGGATTACGGCGAGGAGATGCTGCGCATCAAGGACCGGCACAAGCGCGAGATGCTCTATGGCCCGACCAACGAGGAATTGATCACCGAGATCTTCCGCGGCGCGGTGAAGAGCTATCGCGACCTGCCCAAGAACCTCTATCACATCCAGTGGAAATTCCGCGACGAGGTGAGGCCGCGCTTCGGCGTCATGCGTGGTCGCGAGTTCCTGATGAAGGACAACTATTCCTTCGACATCGACAAGGCGGCGTCGCTGGTCTCGTATTTCAAGATGTTCAAGGCCTACATGAAGACCTTCAAGCGCATGGGCCTGACGCCGATCCCGGTGCGCGCCGCCACCGGGCCGATCGGCGGTGACCTGTCGCACGAGTTTCACGTCGAGGCCGAAACCGGCGAGAGCCAGCTCTATTTCGACAGCGACATCGAGGCGCTCGACGAGGACAAAATCGATCCGGCGAGCCCGACGGTGCGGGACGAGCTGCTGAAATGGTACGCCGCGACCGACGAGAAACACGATGCGGCGGCGTTCGCGCGCGTGCCGGAGGCGCGGCGGCGCGAGGCCCGCGGCATCGAGGTCGGCCAGCTGTTCTATTTCGGCACCAAATACTCGGCGCCGATGAAGGCGACCGTTGCCGGCCCCAAAGGCGACACCGTCGCGGTCGAGATGGGCTCCTACGGCATCGGCGTGTCGCGGCTCGTCGGCGCGATCATCGAGGCGAGCCACGACGAGGCCGGCATCATATGGCCCGAAAGCGTGGCGCCGTTCCGCGTCGGCCTGGTCAATCTGCGGCCGGGCGACAAGGACTGCGGCGAGGCCGGCGAGAAGCTTTATCTACGGCTGAGCAAGGCGGGCATCGACACGCTCTATGACGAGCGCGAGGAATCGCCCGGCGCCAAGTTCGCAGCCATGGACCTGATCGGCGTGCCCTGGCAGGTGGTGATCGGACCGCGCGGCCTCAAGCAGGGTGTGGTCGAGATCAAAGAGCGCAAGACCGGCGTCAAGCAGGAGCTGCCGCCCGACGCCGTGGTGGCCCGATTGATGGGCAATCGATGAGGGGTGCTGCAATCATGCCGTGCGTGCTTCGAGACGCGATCCTTCGGATCGCTCCTCAGCATGAGGATATTTCTTTGTGGCGCCAGAAAAACTTGCCTCATCCTGAGGAGGCCCGAAGGGCCGTCTCGAAGGATGAGGCGCGGGGAAGCCCATGATCCTCGGCGCATTCGAGCGAATGGTCGCCTTCCGCTACCTGCGCGCGCGGCGGCAGGAAGGCTTCGTCTCGGTGATCGCGGTGTTCTCGCTGCTCGGCATCATGCTCGGCGTGGCGACGTTGATCATCGTTATGGCGGTGATGAACGGATTCCGCGCCGATCTCCTCGGCCGCATCCTCGGGTTCAACGGCCATATCACGGTCTATGCCGCGCCCGGCGCGCCGCTCGGCGATTTCGACCAGCTCGCCGCCAAGATCAAGGCGGTGCATGGCGTCACCGCCGCTTATCCCGAGATTCAAGGCCAGGTCATGGCGACCTCGCGCGATCAATCCTCGGGCGTGCTGGTGCGCGGCGT
>Ga0307373_10008462_pt1 | contig 15647 bp, 13 predicted proteins | sample OX2MG_FD_202534 | JGI IMG/M metagenome (GOLD analysis project Ga0307373, IMG submission 202534) | Soil microbial communities from Risofladan, Vaasa, Finland - OX-2 | ecosystem: Environmental > Terrestrial > Soil > Coastal area > Acid sulfate soil | place: Finland: Risofladan, Vaasa | collected... | reverse complement strand
AAGACCGTCGCGATCGACGGCGCCGTGCGCCGGCCGGCGATCTACGAGCTGAACACCGAAAGCACGATCGGCGAACTCATCGGCATCGCCGGCGGCCTCTTGCCGGATGCGGACCAAACCCTCGTGCACGTGGAGCGGATCCAGCCGTCGCGGCTCTACGAAATGCTCAACATAGACTTGACGACGGCCGCCGGCCGGACGACGGCGCTCGCCGACGGCGACAAGATCCACGTCGCGGCGATCCGGCCGACGCTCGAGAACTCGGTCGAGCTCGAAGGCTTCGTCTACCGCCCTGGCGCCTTCCAGTACTATCCAGGCTTACGGCTCTCGGACATCCTTCCGAGCTTTCAGGAATTGAAGCCGAACGCGGACCCGCACTACATCATGATCCGCCGCGAAGTGCCGCCGGATCAGCATGTCGAGGTGGTCTCGGCGGATCTCGATCGGGCGCTCGCCGCACGCGGCACGGCCGCGGATCCGAAGCTCCAACCGCGGGACAAGATCTACGTCTTCGATCTGTCGGCGAGCCGTGCGAAGCTCATCGCGCCCTTGATCAAGACGCTCGAATTGCAGGCGACGCCGGCGACGCCCGCACAGATCGTGCGCATCGACGGCCAGGTCAAGGCGCCGGGTCAGTACGCGCTGGAGCCGCATATGCGGGTCAGCGATTTGCTGCGCGCCGGCGGCAGCCTCGACGATGCGGCGTTCGGCGGGGACGCGGAGTTGACGCGCTACCAAATCGTCGACGGAAAGGCGCGCGAGAGCACGATGATCAAGGTCGATCTCGATGCGATCCGCCGCGGCGACGCCGTTGCGGACCTGTCATTGCAGCCCTACGATCTGTTGATCGTCAAGACCGTGCCCGAGTGGCAGACGCCGGGCAGCATCGTCGTCGCCGGCGAAGTGCGATTCCCAGGAACCTACCCGATCCATCGCGGCGAGACGCTGCATTCGGTCCTGATCCGCGCCGGCGGCTTCACCGCGGAGGCGTTCCCGGAAGGTGCCGTGTTCACGCGCGAGGAATTGAAGGCGAAGGAAAAAGCGCAGCTCGACCTGTTGGCGAACCGCTTCCAGAGCGATTTGACCGCGCTGTCCTTGAGTGCCGCCGCGAGCGGCACGACCGGGACCGCCGCCGGGTCGGCGGCCGCCGCCGGCGCCGCGCAGGGCCTGGTCGTTGGCCAGGAGCTGCTCAGCGAGCTGCGCAACGCCAAGCCCGTCGGCCGCCTCGTCGTCAACATCGACCGCGTCCTTCGCAGCGCGCCGGGGGCGCCTGGGGATGTGTCGTTGCGCAACGGCGACATGTTGTTCGTGCCGAAAAAGACGCAGGAGGTCACGATCCTGGGCGAGGTGCAGAGTCCGACCTCGCAAATCTACCGGACGGGCTGGACGCGCGACGATTATATTCATAAGAGCGGGGGCTTGACGCAGAAAGCCGACCGCAAGCGGATCTATGTCGTGCGCGCCAACGGCGACGTCGTCGGCGGCGAGCGCACGGGCTGGTTCCGGCGGACGCAGTCGGTCGAGATGCGCCCCGGAGATACGATCGTCGTGCCGTTGAACGCCGAGCACATCCCGGCGTTGCCGCTGTGGACCGCGGTGACGACGATTCTCTACAACATCGCGATCGCCGTGCTGGCGCTCAAGAGCTTGTGATTCGCGGCAGGAACGCCGGCGCAGCGACACGATCGACGATCGGCGCCGTTTGCGCCGGCGCCTGCGCGGTGCTGATGGCGACCAGTTCCGGCCGCGCGCATGCCGACGGCGTCAGCGCGTATTTGCCGCTCAACCTCGAGCCGGAGATGGAACGGCAGGTCGAGCGCGTCTTGATCCTCGCGGATGAGCCGATCCTGAAGCGCCCGTTCGCCGTAGGACTCGTCGAGGATGCGCTCCCCGAAGCCTGCCAGGCCGACAAGCCGCTGTGCGAGCGCGTGCGGCGCTATTTGCAGCGCTATTCGCGGGACTATGCGGTGACCGAGGCGAGTGCGACCGGCGCGTACGCAAGCGGCACGCAGCTCGGCGTCGTGCCGAACCAACACGGCATGCCAGTCGACAGCAACTACGAGGTGTCGGCGCAGGGGTTCATGCAGCCGAGCGATTACTGGCTGGCGAGCGGCGGCGTCGTCGCCTACAACGGCCGCGCGACCCCGGAAGGAACGATTTTAAGCTTCGGTTTCCGCGCTGCGCAGGTCGACATCGGCTACCGCGATCATGACTTCTCGCCGATGACCGACAGTAGCCAGCTGATCGGCACCGAGGCGCCGACGATGCCGTCGATCACGATCTCGAACTGGGAGCCGATCACGCGCTTCGGGTTCCAGTACGAGTTCTTCCTCGCGCAGATGTCACGAGCGCCGATTCTCTACAACGGCGTGCACGCGAGCGGTAACCCGCGCCTGTTCGGCATGCAGTTGTCGATCGAGCCGTTCCCCGGGTGGTCGCTCGGCGTCAATCGGCTGTTGCAGTACGGCGGCGGCGCGGGCTTGCCGTCGTCGGCGAGCACCTTGCTGCGGAATGTGTTCCGCCCGAGCGGCACCGCGCAGACTCAGGGCAATCAACAGGCGTCCTACGTCAGCCGATTCATCTTTCCCGGCAAGGTGCCGTTCGCGGTCTACGCGCAGTACGCCGGCGAGGATAATTCCGACGGCGGCAGCTATCTACTCGGGAATGCCGCCTTGTCGCTGGGGATCGACTTTCCGCGGATCGGACGGTACTTCGATGCAACCTTCGAGACCACCGAATGGCAGAACATCTGGTACGTGCACAACATTTTCCTGAGCGGCATGTCGAACGACGGGTCCGTGCTCGGCAACTGGGGCGCGGACCAGCGGATCTTCGGCGACGGGGTCGGCGCGCGCACGCTGATGCTGCGCGTCGGCTGGACGCCGCCATTCGGCGGGTATCTGGAAGGGCGCGTGCGCACGCTCGTCAACCAGAACTATTACGGCGGCGATCAGCGTACCTACAATCCGGCGCTCGCCGCGTATCCGTACCGACATTACTACGAAGTCACGCTGCGCTATTCAAGGCCGTGGAAGGGACTCACCGTCGGCGGCGAGGTCGATAGCGGGCGGGACGTATTCGCACAGAACTTCACGCGGATCTTAGGGTTCGTGCGCTATGGGGGCGATGCGAAGACGCGGGACGACGATTTGGGCGATGAAACATCGGTGGCGCCCGCGCGCAAGAACGGGGCGGAATGGTTCGTCGATGCGGGCGTCAATGCGAATACGGTGAAGGTCAACGTGGAACCGAATCTGCCGGTAGAGACGACGAAGTGGGGCTTTGGGCCGCATTTCGGGATCGGTGCGCGGCGCGCGGTTTCCAAACACAACGATCTCGGCGCGCGCGTGGAACTGGATCAGGTCGACGGTCATTCGTTGATTGGCGTGCGCGCAGTCGATTATCGTCACCGGTTCGCAGGTCCCGTCGCCGTCGGGCTATTCGCCGGCGTGGCGCGCTATAATCTCGCGACGCCGGCGTATTCGGTGTACGGCGGAATGGGTCTGCAGTGGCGCGGCATTCTGCCGAAGTGGGATTTGAATGCGGATTTCAAGTATGCGCAGAACGTCGCAAGGGATCATGTGCTGGCGACAGATGTGCAGGGGGTGAGGGCGGAGAGCTTTTATAAGATCGAAAGCGTGACGCTATATCTATCGCGGCGGTTCTGACGACGTAATGCCGCTTATCCAGAGAGGAAGTGATGGCGATGCCAAATCTGAGGCAGTCGGCGATTGTCGGTGTGGCGTTGGGCGAGCGTGTAACGATTGTCGAGCCCGCAAACGTCTACGGTTGCTCTATCGGCGATGACTGCTTCATCGGCCCATTTGTCGAAATTCAAAAGAACGTGCGCATCGGGCCGCGGACGCGGATCCAGTCACACAGTTTCATCTGCGAAATGGTGGAGATCGGAGCCGATTGCTTCATCGGGCACGGGGTCATGTTCATCAACGACGCCTTTGCCACCGGTGGTCCGGCCAGAGGCCGGAAGGAATTGTGGAGACCGACGCATGTCGGCGCCGGAGTGTCGATCGGCTCGAACGCGACGATCCTGCCGGTGCGGATTTGCGACGGCGCGGTCATTGGCGCGGGGGCGGTGGTCACGAAGGACATCGATGCCCCCGGCGTCTACGCGGGCAACCCCTCGCGGCGACTCCGGCGCACGTCAACGCGCTGAGGATGTTGAGCGCTCAGGCAACTGATACGGGCGTGCCAACGTCGCCAATCGAACGGAATCGCATAGCTCCGACGCGGATTCCGTACGCCACAATGGGTAGTGCCAAAGTCGAATCGCACGCGGCTCTAGCGATGGTGGATGCGCCAAAATGCGCCGCGATTCGGTCGCAGGCGATTAAGGTGATAGACACTCCGGTTAGGACAGCAAGAAAGTGAACACCGATGCGCAGGGGAAAATCCGCAACAGCGAGCGCCGTCAGCATCCAAACGACATAAAAAACGACGGTGGCGGCCGCATAGGCGATTACACCGGCATCGGGACTTCGCAATGAGTGTGCCGCCAAATACGCGGTACCTAGGCCTAGCACCAGGTACGCGGTTTCGAGAATTAAGGACAGACTCTGACGGCTTTTAATATCGTAGATTCGATCAAGCCACGCGGTGAGAGTCTTTATCATGGATGCTACTGCCAAGATCGCCGCAAATTGGCCTGCATGCGCCCACTCTCTACCGAATATCGTACCGAACAAAGGCTCCGCAAAGAACGTGATCATTAGGAAAAACGGACTGAGGATCAACGGGCCGACACCCAGACCGGTATGTACCATAGCCTCCACCCTGGGATCGTCCAGTTTGCGGGCGACACGCGAAAAAAAGAGTTGGCTTGCCGCCGACATGATCGTCACTACCGGGAATACCACTACCCTCTGGGCCACCGCAAATTGACCAACGGTGGCCTTCGAACTCACTGCGCTCAAGATTAGTAACATGCCCCGTACGGAAAGTTGCCCAATTAGCGCGTACGGCCCTGTGTATAGCGGGAATCGCGCGTACTTGCGCGCAATCTTCAGGGTCGACTCGATCGAGTAGCTCCGGCGAAGATGCGGTAGAACTTGATGTCTCAGCAAAGGAAAGTACACCAGCAACTGCGCGGAATAGCCGGCGAGCGTTCCGAGGACCAGCAGGTAAGGTTTACTGCCGATAGTTGCGCCCAGGAATAATTGAACGAGGATTGTCACGGCCATTTGTGCAACCATGGCACGGGACTGAATTTTGTAGTTTCTGGTGCGTAAGCACCAGTTTTGAGCGACCAATTGCACTGATATCAACAGCACGCCCGTTGGCAACATCACGAGCAGCAGCGGCGCCACCGCTTGCACGCGCATTATCGATATGAAGGACCAGGAGATCGCTATCACGATCAACAAGGCAACGGAGATCAAGGCGCTAACTGTAAAGCACAGAGCACTGATTTGCGCGCTCTCAATGTCCTTCTCGGGCAGCATGATTGCAATGTCGTACCGCAGGCACGCCACCGGGGCAATTAGTCCGAAGGCTGCCAGAACGACCGCGAATACGCCGAAATCAGCTGGTTTGTATAGTCTAGTGAGAAGCGGGGCCGCGACTGCTGGGATCAGTTGGGCAACGGTATTTCCGCTCAGCAAGATCAAGCCCTGCTGAACTGGCACTGGCAAGCCTATGCGTGTCAGGAGTTGCATGCAATTGGCGTCAGCGCCGAGTATTCTCCGAGGGTTGCAATTGACACTAGCCTGCATTATGAGCGGAGCGCATTGAGATACTGAAAAACGAAAGCCCCCAAGCGTGGTAAAAAGGCTTTGCGACAAGGCTTTTCACCATTCAAGAGGCTTTTGCGTGACAGACGATAACACACGACAGAGTGTCCTGTTTTCTGATTTATGCGGTCGCCCGATAGCGGCGAAGTTCGACCCGCAGCATTTCAGTGCCGATGGCGAAGCGATCCTGCTGCAAGCGCGCGATCGGTTGCGGCTACCCGGATGCCGGTGCGCCACATCGTGCTGCATCTGTCGGCCTCCTGCATCTACCGCAACCACGCGCAGATCATCGCCAGAAATCTCGGCGCTGCGCCCGCATAGCGCAGTCGGGCTGAGCCGTCGCCCGGTCGGATGTGTCCTGTGTGACCCACGCCCGACTCCCGTGGCAAAAATTACACGCCTGAGCTGCATCGAGAGCGAAAATCGAACCAACGCGCCCATGCTGGCGCCAAAATCACCACCGCGCATCGACATCACGCCTCGGCATAGCGATACTCGGTCCCATGAACACGAAAATCGTTCCCTTCATGCGTAGTGCAGGCTAACTCGAATACAATATCGAAGGATTTGGTATGCCTCTAAAATTTGGATTGATAGGATGCGGGCGCATTGCGAAGCGACACGCAGAATTACTCGGCCATGGACAGATTGATGGCGCTGAATTGGCGGCTGTTTGCGATGTGCGCCCAGAGCGTGCTACGGCGTTTGGCGATAAGTTTCAGGTGCCTTACTTTACTGATATGCACGTCATGTTGACTGATTGTGAACTCGATGTCGTGTCGGTGCTCACGCCAAGTGGGTTCCATGCGGAAAACGTGGTGGAAGTTGCGGCGTACAGAAAGGATATTGTTGTCGAAAAACCGATGGCGCTTACACTGAAAGACGCTGATGCGATGATCGAAGCTTGTAATCGTGCTAGCACTCGCTTATTCGTTGTGAAGCAGAATAGGTTTAATCGCCCAATATTGAAGCTTCGCAATGCGCTCGAATCGGGCCGGTTCGGAAAGATCTTTCTCGGCACCGTTAGAGTGCGCTGGTGCCGCACACCATCGTACTATGAGGCAGATAGTTGGCGAGGGACATGGGCGTTTGATGGTGGGGTCCTTGCCAATCAGGCAAGTCACCACGTCGATTTGCTTGAGTGGATGATGGGTGACGTCGAAAGCGTATTTGCCAAAGCAATCACGGCGCTCGCACCGATCGAGACTGAGGATACGGCGATAGCTATACTAAAGTTTAAGAGTGGTGCGCTGGGCGTTATCGAGGCGACTACTGCGGTTCGACCAACCGATCTGGAGGGGTCAATTTCGATTCTTGGCGAGAAGGGAACAGTGGAGATTGGAGGGTTTGCGGTCAATGAGCTCAGGGTTTGGAATTTTACCGACCCAACGGATGACGATGCTGATGTGCGCGAGAAATTCTCCGTCAATCCGCCTAACGTTTATGGCTTTGGGCACCAGGCCTATTATGAGCACGTCGTCGAATGTATTACGGCGAACGCGCGCATTTTAGTGGATGGTCAGGAAGGCCGCCGAAGCTTGGAATTGATCACGGCGCTTTATGAGTCTATCGAGACGGCGCGTGAAATTTATCTTCCCGTCGCACCCCAAAAATGTCGATTGGGAGTTCGCGGATGATCGTGACGGTGTGAGCGAACAGCGCAGATGGACGGCCGATCCGGTCTCGATGTCGCTGCGAGCGCAATACGACATTGCGATACGACAAGGTTACCGCCTCTGGGGTTGTTGGAGTGGGTGTGCCGACAGCAGCCACATCCCAACGCTCTCGCTCGGTCTTTTTTCTGTTCCTTCAACCGTTTGGCTCGCGGGTCATTCCGGCCTTAGTTTGAGTCACGGCTAATAACACTAGGCGCGCTTATGGCTCTCAAGTTTCTTGATCTCAGTGTGCAATATTCAAAGATTAAATTGGAAATCGACGACGCAATCGAACGAGTTATTCGAGATTGCGCGTTCATCTCAGGTCCATACGCTTCGAAGTTCGAGGAAGAGTTCGCAAGATACATAGGGGTCCCGCATTGCGTCGGGTGTGGAAACGGGACGGACGCACTTGAGCTTGCCATCACGGCGCTCGATTTACCTGTTGCGTCGGAAATCATAGTTCCGGCGAATTCCTTTATTGCGACGTCAGAAGCAGTTACTTCGACCGGACATCGCGTGGTTTTTTGTGATTGTGATTCGAGCGATTACACTTTGAATCTGGACGATCTGAGCAGACGCATAAGCGACAAGACAAAGGCGGTGATACCTGTTCATCTTTATGGTCAATCTTGCGATATGCCAAGGATTGTGAGTCTGGCGCGAGAATACGGTCTTAAGGTTATTGAAGACTGTGCGCAGGCGCATGGTGCGGAATCTCATGGGATACGAGTCGGGGGTCTTGGGGATATAGCGACGTTCAGCTTCTATCCGGGCAAGAATCTAGGGGCTTACGGCGACGCGGGTGCGATAACCACGAGAAGTGAGGTTATGGCCAGACGTGTGCGCATGATTGCCAATCATGGGCGAATAGCAAAGTACGATCACCTGTTCGAGGGTCGTAACTCGCGGTTAGACGGCCTTCAAGCCGCCATTTTATCGGTCAAACTGAAATACCTGGATTCATGGATTGAGATACGTCGAGCGATCGCGGCGCGTTACCGGGTCTTGCTGCAAGGCGTCGGAGACTTGGTGCTCCCGGCGGATAGGACGTGGAGTCGCCATGTTTACCACCTTTTTGTTGTTCGTACGCAGTATCGTGATTCCCTGAAGCAATTCTTGGGTAGTCGAGGCATAGAGACGGGTATTCACTATCCGATCGCGTTACCTAAGTTGTCAGCGTATTCATCGATCGGACAAGCGGATGAGAAGCTTTTTGCTAATGTGGCGGATGCCCAGCTGTTAAGTCTTCCAATTGGAGATCACATGACCCTAAGTCACGTGGATATGGTTGTCGAGGCGTGCGTGAAGTTTTTCCACGAAGCGTAAAGAGCGCGTACTTCCGGTTTCGAAATCGTAAGCGCGGTACGCAAGTCCGAAGCCACGGGAGGGGAGTCCGCCAGCGATTGTGCGAACGCGCAACCGCGACCTGATGAAACGGAAGTCAGGTGTGATGGTCCGGTAACGCGGTATTGTGCACGTTTACTATTGGTCCGTGCGCAACCATTTTTGTGTGTACAGCTGGCTGAGGATGTTCAGACCCGATGGCCGGGATGCGCGGAAGGCGAAGAAGATATCCGGGAGTCCGAGGCGCCAGTAGGGTTGAGCCGTGCAGGGAGTATTTCGGACGGTGACGGGGAAGAATCCCCAACGACTGGGCTTTTCGTTTGAGCTATTGATGCTCGGGACGGACCAGAGCGTGGTCCAATGTGTTCGGGATATAATGACACTGGATGATTCAGCCGTTGCTGCGCTGGGGATGTAACCGTGATAGTGGCCACTATGACCGAAACGACTCCAATGGGGAGGGGCTGCAAACGAACCGCGACATTGGCTGAGGCAGAACCCCAGTGTCATACCGGACATCGATGCTTTGCGTGCATGCGATGGTATCGTCAGTTGCTCGTGCGCCGGGATTACTACTTCGCCAACTTCCTCGGTTTCGCGTGCAGTTTGTAGCCATCGATATCTTGCTTAAGCCTTATTGAGATAGGTTCCAGTAATCTTCAGCTTGGTGAGGGTACGGATGGGTGGTCCGGAAGAATATGTGATTGATGTTGCACGATTGTGGGGCGTGACACGTAGGCGCTGGGGTACCGTTTTATTAACTATTGCGATGTCCTGTGGAGTTGCCTCGCTTTACATGCATGCGGTCACTCCAAGATATCTGGTAACGATGGAGATTACATCTGTACAAACGCAACGAATGTCGTCGGGCACACTGAGCGCGCTTGGCTCTCTGGCAAATATCGATATAGGTAACGGAGGCAGTGGATCGAGCTTTCGAATCTTGCTCAACTCCCTGCAATCGCCGATCGGTGCAGAGCAATTGATGCGCAATGGCAATATTATCGTCGGCATGTTTCCTGACGAGTGGTCGATAGCTACCAAAACGTGGAAGCCGCCGGCCGGACAAGTGTCGACTCTAATTCGCATCATCAAGTCTGTATTGGGTTTTCCGGCACATAAGTGGACACCTCCCACTGACTACGCTGTGTACCATTTTTTACAGCGGAACATCGTGATATCGCAGGATGCAAAAAGCGGGGTCGTTACTTTGCAGATGCAAAGTTCCAATTCGAAATTCGCGACGACGCTTCTAAGCACGCTTGTAGTTACCGTGGATAATCTGATGCGGGAGCGTCTTCTGGCGAGAACCGCGGAAAACATCGCCTTCCTCAATCGAAGACTGAACACCGTTACTGTGGAAGATTATCGTCGGGCATTGGTCCAAACATTGGCGGACCAAGAGAAGCAACGGATGCTAGCGAGCGGGAACTCGCCGTACGCCGCGGAGATTCTTGGTAATCCGGTTACCTCTGATGCCCCGGTCTTTCCAGCCGGCGTTCCAATATTAATTGTGGCAATCCTGCTTGGAACGATATTGGGAATCTTTCTTGCGCGCGTCGCGGATGTTCATTCGTTTTCATTTGCCAAGATCGCAAAGAGACTACGGGTCGCGCCGTGACGAAGCCATCGCGCGCAATAGTCGATATTCGTGCGACCGTCACCCTTTCATTGATCTATGCCTTCCTGGTTGCTTATGGGAGGCTTTACCAATACTACCTCGCCGATATATTGCAATTTCATAATAACTGGCTGATGTATGCCGGCGACCGCACTTGGGAATATGTATTCGTCGAATGGACAATGCCCTTGGCGGTGCTACCTATAGGGCACCGGCTAGGGCGAGCGGGACAATATCTCGTCGGCCTGCTCGTGATATTCCTGTTCATGCCGACACCACTCCTGTTCGTCGCGTTGGTCTCTGGTCCTGAATTTCTTAGAGTGTATGTCTTATATTGGGTGTCTGTGTTTCTTATGAGCGCGGCGGCCAATTTTGCGCTGCCCATTCACGCGAAATCAATTGTTCCGCGGCAATTTGTTCGAACCTATATGGTCATTTTCGTGTTGGTGTTGACAGTATTGCTAGGTTTGGCAGTCCGGGATGGTGTCAGACTTATCGATTACAAAGATGCCGGAATTGTTCGAAGTGAATCCGGCCTGATCCCAGGTGCCGGATACGCCATTTACGCGTTTGTGGGGGCGTTGGGTGGATTGGGGTTGACAATTGCGATGTGGCAACGGCGATGGCTTATGTTGTTGCTTGTCATAGGAACGTTTTTATTTAGCTATCTTGTCTTTCCTATTAGGACGGCGCTACTCGCCCCATTATGGTGGTTGTACTTCCTTGTCGGGCAAAAATATTTTTTTCACAACTCAGTCTTGAGATTGCTGATCTATTTAGCTGTTCCGTTCATAGTTCTTTGTGGAATTGCGTCTGTAACGTCCTTCGACCGCGCCGGTGTCGTGTATAGCTTGGTGTCATTTATCAATTATCGACTTTATACAATTCCACCGGCCGGATTTGGGGTTTACTGGAACTTTTTCCGATCCCATCCTCACACTTGGGGATCACAAATTCATATTGTTTCGCTATTTGTTCACTATCCGTACGCCGCTAATCTTGGCGCAGTCATGGAAGATGCTTACCACGTTGGCAATTACAATACTAATTTCTTGGCATCGGACGGATTGGCTAGCGGAGGCGTACGCGTAATTCCATTGACTGCGGTCGTATTTTCGGGGGTGTTGATTCTCGTGAACACGGCATATCGAAAAATGAGCCTGCTATACACGGCGACCACGATGGCAATTCCGGCTCTCATGCTCATCGATTCGTCAATTTCGATTGCTCTGCTAACTAATGGATTAGGGGCGCTCATCTTGCTTAGCTTTTTTGCACCCCGAGGATGGATTGGTGGTGAGTTTCCCAAAGCGAAAGAAATTGGATTGCACTCCGATTCTCTCAACTGTGGTCCCGCATCCACCAATCAAACACTTAGTTGAAAAAAAAGACCGGTGATCGCCAATGAGCCATCGCTGGTCAACAGGCCGTCAGCGATCGTGAAAAGCAGCCCGTCAAGTTAGGGTGGTGAGAACCGAGGAGGGGGCTTCGTGAGAGATAAGGAGCGCTATCGGCTTTGGTGCGCACAAGAGCTGGACATTCCGGTTTTCGCACAAGACTGGTGGTTAGACGCTGTATGTGCAGAGGCCAATTGGGATGTCATTCTCATTGACGATGGCGGCGAAATCGTGGCAGCGATGCCGTATTGCCTGAAGCGCCGCGGGCTGTTTTCTATCGTGAGCATGCCGCCATTTACCCAGACCTTGGGACCGTACATCAAATACCCTGAGCGATTGAATCACGCGCAACGTTTGAGTTGGGATAAGAAGGTGCTCAATCGAATAATCGATGAGCTCCCAAAGTGCGATCACATTTTAATTAAGTGTCATCATCGAATTGTGAATTGGTTGCCGTTCTATTGGCGAGGCTTCGGTCAAATAACGTCATACACGTATATCATTCCAAACATCAGCGAGCCCGATAGGGTTCTTGCGGGATTTGACGAGGCGAAGCGCAGCGACGTGAAGAGGGCGGCGAAAAGAGTGACCGTCCAATTGGACATGTCGCCGGATGCATTTTATTCCCACCATGCCAACTCGTTGAGGAAGCAGGGCCAGCAGATTTTGTATTCATATGACGCATTTCGGCGTATTCATGATGCCGCGAGATTCAGAAACGCTGGAAGAATATTTTATGCCATCGATGAAGTCGGAAATGTCCATTCGGCGCTTTTTGTAGTTTGGGGTCGAGAGTCTGCGTATCATCTCGTTACAACGCTTGATCCGGAGTTTCGAAGCTCCGGCTCTATGTCTCTGCTGGTTTTCGAGGGCATACGCGAGGTCTCGCGATACACCAAGCGATACGATTTCGAGGGAAGCATGATTGAAGGTGTGGAGGCCTCGTACAGGCGATTTGGGGCAGTCCAAACTCCATATTTCCGGATAACTAAAACTCCGTCGCGTATACTCCGGTTACGTAAAGCCGCAATCGACGTGCTACGCAATGATAAGACGCTGGCGAACGCGACGTTCTTCTTTGACAAGAAGTTGACACCAAGAATTAGAAACCGAAGTTCCGGGAGAGGTTAAATGGCAACGGCGCAGGCAGCCTTTCAACATTGAAATACGATTGCAGAAAGCTAAAAATTGCGTTCGCGCATAAAGGCAACTCTTGGCAACAAAGCGAAAAGTAATCTACATCGCTGGCGAAGCTCATTCCGGGTCAACCGCGACGGATTTTTTATTGGGACGAATCGTGGGACAGAGCTGTGGCCAACTTGCTGAACTTGGCCTCCTCGTCGACGGCGCTGGCGCGTTTACCGATGAGTTTACAAACCGTGCGGATCTGGGAAGATGGAGGGATCTTCTTGGCACAGTACCGCCCGCTACGCGGGCCATTTATTTTTGGATGCTTGATGAGATATTTCATGAGCGCAAAGTAATTAAATATATCGTCAGTTCCTCGGCGCGGAGGAAGTATTCAATCGCATTTGACGAAACGGTAAAGGGCATTTTTGACTATTGGCGCGTTGATACGATTATCGACTCGTCGAAAAACGTGAGTCGAGCCCTTGGTATTTGCAATAGCCAGTATGACGTCTATGTCGTTCATCTTGTTCGCAATCCGATAGAGTTTCTCGCATCGGTTAGCAAGAGAGCGGGCGCTATGACGACAACGCGTCAATATTATTGGGTTCTACACTGGATTGCGAAAAACAGTCTCGCCTGTTTATTAAAAGTCTTCTATCGGAAAAGATACTTCCGGTTAAATTACCGAACTCTGTACAAGGATCCGTTTAACTGTCTCCTGCCGCTATTGACGACCATCGGCATTGAACTCGACTCTGCGGCCTTCGGTGCGGTGGTGACCGATTTGCGACAACCGCCGGAAAGCGTTGGTGGTAACAGAATCCGGCATCTGGGAGTGTTCAAATTGGAACCAAAAGAGGTCCCAATGGATATTCAGCGTACTTTTCGACGGGATATTCGGGCCATTTGTTCTGCTCTTAACCGATTGATTTCTTTATAGATTGGATTTTCGGGGCTGTCGGAGATTTTGTGGTGCGCGGGGAAGACCGGCGGGGAATAGACTGTGAGAGGTAACCGGTAAGTACCCGGCGTGATTCATCGGACTGGGAATTCGTGGATGTCGGAGCGCAGAAGGTTGGGCGCGAAGTGCTGCTTCCACAGGCGCGGGGCGAGTTCGGCGACGCGGCTGTCGGGATGCTCACTGATCCGCTGTAGAACATCGACCAGATCGGTGTACGGATCAATGCCGTGGAGTCGGCAGGTGACGATCAAACTCTGGATGATGGCGATGTGTTTCGCGCCAGTTCAATCCAGCAAAAAAGGCCATGCTTTGCGAGCCGTCGCAAGATTGAGGTCATTATGCGGGTCCTTTTTCAGTGCTTGGAAACATTGGATTTTGATTTTGCGAAATCATCCGATACGGGCGAGCCTTGCGCGCGAGCGCGGCGACGACTCGTTCGCTTTGCCGGTCATTGGCACGGATTTGATACGGGGCGCCGGCCACCACCGGCTCGGCTGCTAGAACGCGCTCCTGGATAAGTCTGCGGATTTGGTGAATAGTGACTCCGAGCGTCCTGGCAGCCTCGGACATGGTAGGTTTCATGTCGATGCGTCAAATCATACGGGACATTGGCCGGCGTATCCTGCACACGCATGACATCACCGACACGCTGCGGAAGCGACGGCTGGCAGTTAAGCGCCGCTTTTACCGCGCTCCGTTCTCGCTCGAGGAGACGCGCAGGTTGCTCGTCAAGATGGGAGTTACTCGCGGACGCGTGGTGTGGGTCCAGTCTTCCTGGAACGAGTTCTATAATCTAACCGCCAAGCCTTCCGATGTGCTGGCGCTGATAGTGGACATGTTAGGTCCGCAAGGTACACTGGCGATGCCAGCTTTTCCGATCGACCCGGACGCTACGAAGGTGCTGGAAATCGACTTCGCTCCATCGTCGAGTGGACTACTCACCGAGATTTTTCGTCGTCAGCCTGGCGTACTTCGCAGCATCCATCTCAGTTCTTCGGTCTGCGCACTCGGACCCGCGGCCGACTATCTGGTTCGGGACCATCATCGGGATCCATTTCCTTGGGGTAAGCAGTCGCCGTATCAACGTATGATCGAAGTCGACGCTCGGCTCGTATGTCTTGGTCTTGGACCCTTTGTCAGAAACCTTACACCGCTGCATTCCGTTGAATGTATCCTATATGATGAGTTACCGTATTTCCGGCAAATATTTCAGGGCACTACTAAGTACCGCTGGAAGCGCAAGACCGGCGAACAGGGCATACACGAGTTTCGAACGCGAACGGGCAGACTAAGTCTGCGGGCCTACGGCCGGCATTTTCCGCGAACTAGCTACGTTCAATGCCGACTATCCGGGCTCGACGCGTATTCGATTGACGCTAGTACCGCCATTGAATGTGCGGTCGCGCTTGCGCGCAAAGGCGTCACAATCTACGCCGAACCGCGCCCGCGGCCGGAGCTGTTCGTGCCAGTCAGTCGGATCGGCCAACAGACTTCATGAATCTGCAATTTTGCGGGGTGGTGCGTGATTGAGGCCGCTGATTTCATAGTGGAGCTTACGGCAATCTTCCGTCAGGAGCTTGACGAAAATTATCTGTCAATCAGCATGACAACGGTCCAATCGGATCTGGACAGTTGGGATAGCTTGGCACACGTACGCATAGTGATGGCTCTCGAGCGCGCGTACGGAATTCAGTTTGACGTGACGGAGATTGAGACCATCAATTCTGTTCGCGGCTTTTATGACGCTGTCAACAGGCAGTTAGGCTAGGCTCGACGGCTGTACCGGTT
>Ga0307373_10008461_pt1 | contig 15649 bp, 18 predicted proteins | sample OX2MG_FD_202534 | JGI IMG/M metagenome (GOLD analysis project Ga0307373, IMG submission 202534) | Soil microbial communities from Risofladan, Vaasa, Finland - OX-2 | ecosystem: Environmental > Terrestrial > Soil > Coastal area > Acid sulfate soil | place: Finland: Risofladan, Vaasa | collected... | reverse complement strand
GGCATGCGCCAGCTCCCTTCCGGGCACGCCCGTGCGCCGGGAGGCCGCCGGCGTGGCCGACCGGCGCTGGAGCGCGAGCGGCATCCTCAGTTGCACGGCTTCGGCCTTCGCTGACCACAACCCTGTCGGCACGCTGGCCCTAGGGCGCGAGACTGGGCTTTGGAGCGCCGCCTTCCCGGTCACCGAGCGTCTGTGGGTCATCGGCGACGCGCTGATCGGGCCGGCCACCGTTGTCGAGGCCATGGCCCACGGCCGCCGCGCTGCGGACGCGGTGCTCGATTCCCGGCCGGCACGACCGGTGCGCCCGGACGATGCGCGGCCGAACGAACAACGGCGCGTGCTCGTATGTTACGAGAGTGGCGGCGGCAGGACCGCACGGGCCGCCGAGGCGATCGCGGGCGGCTTCTCGGCACGAGGAGACCAGGTCCGGGTGCTGCCGATCACCAAGGTCGGTCTCGCCGAGCTTGCCGCTGCCGATTTCTTGGTGGTCGGCGGCTGGGTCGAGGGCTTCGTGGTCACAGGGGTCCGTCCAGCCAAGGCGATGCGGACCTGGCTGGCTGGCCTGCCCCGGCTCGGGGGCAAGCCCGCCGGGGTGTTCTGCACCTTCGCCGTAGCGCCGAAAGGTACGCTGCCCGCGATGTGCCAGGCCGTTGAGGCAAAGGGTGCGGTCGTCGTCGCCCAGGCTGCCTTCGGGCCACGAGAGCTTGGGGGAAAGGCGGGGGCGTTCGGCCCGGCGGCGTTCGGCCGGGAACTCGCCCTGCGGACCTCGAGCGAGGCTGCACCCAGAGTGTTCGTCGAGTAGATCACTGTGCCCTGGTGAGGGCATGAAGGGGGGTTTCCCATGACGGGAAGTCCCGGTTACCGGCGCCATCTCGCCAGTGCCTATGTCCGGCTTTACCGGCCGCTCGCACCTCGGGGGCGGCGGCGCTCTGCGCTCGACCAGATGACGGCGCGCTGGTGGACCCACTTCGACGTGGTCGCCTACCGTCACCTCGGCATGAGCCTCGGCGTCAAGGCACTCGGGGTGGACGATGTGCTTTTGCTGCGCACCCGGGGGCGGCGCAGCGGCCAGGTGCGAGAGGTTCTCGTCGCCTACGTGGAACTCGACAAGACGCCGGTCATCTGCGGCGCCAACGGCGGCTGCGACCAGGTCCCCGCCTGGTTCGTGAACATGCATGCCGGCGGGCCGGTCGAGATCGAGCGGCACGGGAGCCGTCAGCCGGTCGTCCCCGTGGTCCTCGAGGGCGACGAGCGCGAGCGGGCCTTCGCGGCGGTGTCACGGGCCTTTCCCCACGTCCGGCTCTATCTCTCTCGTACGAGCCGGTGCTTTCCCTTGGCGCGCCTCGAGGCGATCGACGAGCGCGGCACCGATTCCGCAGGGGCAGGCCAGCCGACGCTCGCAGGACGCGGCGACCTGCTCCCCGCAGGCCCCGGGCGCGTCGGCTGAACAGCAGAGCTCGGCTCGCCCGCGCCGTCGGCCCTCGTTGTCCGGAAGGACGCGGCGCAGGCGGAAAGCCCCGGCGAAGCGCCCCGTCGAGCGTGAACGGCACGCAGGAAGTCAAAGGGGGGCCCGCGGGATCACCCTTCACGGGAGTACCTCTCCTGAACCATGGTGTTCAGAACTCGCCGTTACACGCCGGACTGCACGTAACGTGCCAGCGCGTTCACGAACCTGCGGGTGATGGCTAGCTGGATGGCCCTGCCGATCGGCCCGGCGAGCCGGGCCAGCGGATCAGCAGGCCTCGAAAAAGCAGTGATGCTGAAGAACGTTCCGTCGGTGCGGCGCTCGACGATAAAGGCTTCTTCGCCGCGCTCTGGGTGACCCGGCAATGTGCCGCAGGCGAAGCCAAACCTGTCGAACTCGTCGATGACGCGGACGATCCGACATGGCGCAACCATCTGCGCGGGCCCAAGCGAGATGACCGCGAGGATCGTTGCGCCCAGGGAAACAGGATGGTCGTGCGGGAAGATGTGGACGCTGGCGCCCTCGTGAGCGGCCCAATGGCGTAGCGCGGTAGCGGCCCGGTCAAAGACCTGCGAATCGCCAATCCGGCGGTGATGGCGGTCATGGCGGTATCCAGGTGGCAGGACGGCGCTTCCGGTGGAACCGACCTCCGGGTAAGAGGTGCCCTCCCGGATTGCCAAACCCAGGAGTGTGTCTAGCTCGACGGGCGAGCGGCGGCGAAGGACGAGCACCCCGACTTCCTATCACCCGCCGGGGTCATCCACCGCTGGCTCGTGCGTCAACCCGCTTCGGCGCTCCCGGGCAGGACCGAGCCGACCTGGTGGTCACCCGGCCGCGCGTGCCGCGCTGCGGGCGTCCCCGCCAAGACCGGCGACGACCCGTATCACCATCGAGCTGAGCATGCGGTGCATCCCCGGACCCACGCGGTGGGCAGCGATCGCCTTCACCTGGTTGTCCCGCAGGAACCGTGCCACCCGGGCATGATGGGCACCCTCCGTCCCCTGGTCGTGCAGCGTTCCCCAGGCGACGGTGAACTCCTGCCACTCGTGGATCTCGCCATCGGCCGCGTCGGCGACCGAAACGCGGTCGGCTCGACCCCAGCGCGGGTCAACCTGGCCATCGGCGGGTCGCCGAGGGCTTTGAAGATGCGCGAGTCGCTCGGCCGCGGCGATGTCCATGGACGCTGTCGGCGGCGCAGCTCTGGCGACCGGGTCGGGGGTTGCCCGGCACTGTGCAATGCTCGTCATTGCCGCCGTCTGCCTGGCCGCAGGCATCTTCATTTTCGTCCTGGTGTGCAGTCCGCCAAGCGCTGACCGCCGTGGAACTCCTGCCACGGCCCGGTGCTGCTCCGCGGCGGGTGCTTACAGGGCGGGCTGCTCGAGCGCCGCCAGGTAGGCCTCGGTGTAGGTGGGGCACTGGCGACCTGATGGAGCAGGACCGGCGATGGGATCTGGGCGGCGATGGCCATCGCGGCCTGGCGGGTCCACTGGCTGGCCAGCAGGGCGACCGCGCCTGCGCGTCAGAGCCAGGGGTTCAGGCTCTCGACGGCGAAAGCCCGCCTCTTTTTCTGAGGCGGGCTTTCGCGTCCCGGCGTGTTGCTTAGGCACCTGCCCTCAGGGCATCGCGGCCAGGGCTGAGACGAACGCCGACCCGTTGGGTGCGCCCCATCCGGTCGTGGCGTCGTATCCGCTGGTGGTGGCGTAGCCCGCGGTGGGTACCTCCCACAGCTGGTTGTCGATCAGGTCGCCGACCGACGTGGACACCGGCCCGCTCACCCCGACCTCCGCGCCGGCGAAGGCCTTCGGTGCGGAACCGTAGTGCTGCGGCACGATGTCGGTGTAATCGGCCGCGCCGACACCGCTGTACAGCAGCGGGTCCAGGAAGCCGAGCGGGCTCTTGCCCGCTGCCGACCGGGCCGCATTGGCCAGCGCGACCAGTGCGGCGGTCTGCGGGGTCGCCGCCGAGGTGCCGCCGTAGACCGTCCAGCATCCGGTGGTGTTGCCGCAGTTGTAGGCCGGGTAGGCGGTGATGTAGACATCCACCCCGCCGTTCACGGCCGCGTTCCACGCGGTGTCGGGAACCAGCCGGTGGTCACCGTAGCCGGGGTCCACGCCCAGCTGCCACGACGGCCGGGAGTAGATGACGCTGGCGCCCCCTCCGGTGGCGATCGGGGCCCACGACTCATTCCACACAGCCTGGCTGTTCCCGCCGCTGGTCCACGCCCAGTAGGCCGGGTTGAAGCCGCCCGTGGAGGTGAACGCGGTGTTGCTGGACGGGTTCCAGGTCCACCCGTCCTGCAACTGGGTGCCACCGACCGCGACGACGTAGGGGGAACTCGCCGGCCACTGCGCCGTCGGGTACGGGTACACGGTGCCTTGCCGGTGCGGCTTGCTGGCGTTGGACGTGCCGGTGTCGCCCGCTGCGGCGAAGAAGTTGTCGTGCTTGGCCAGGCCTGTCTTAAAGACCTGGTCGAACTTGGCCGTCTGGTCCGCTGCCGCGCCGCCGAAGGTCTGCTCGGTGACAGCAAACGACATGGAGAACACCGTTCCCGGCGGGGTGGCGCTGATCTCGCCGGAGATCGCCTTGAACAGGTTGGGGAAGCCCTGCACCCCTTCGGTCTCCGCCGGCGGCACCGCCAGGAGCACGATGTGTGCCTCCGGCGCGATGGAATACGCCCATTCGATGTCCAGCGTGGCCTCACCCGACCAGCCAGCTGCTGCGCACGGGCCCGACAGGCCGTTGCCCTGGCAGGTGTTGCCGTACTGCGGGTTGCCCTGCGGGAATACCTGCTGGAAGTCCGGGGCCGGCAGGCCCGGGAAGAACGTGTCGTGGAAGTGCTGCAGGTCTGCGGCTGCGGTCGGGCTGCCATAGGCGTCGACAAGCACGATCGTCTGGCCCTGCCCGTAATTTGGCACCGTGCCGCCGCTCACCGTGATCGGCGGCACGGAAGACACCTGGTAAGCCGCCCTGATCTGCTGCGGTGTGTAGCAGTGGAACCAGGAAACGTCCGTTCCGTCCGGCAGCACGCACGCCGTGGCAGACGTCCGCTGCGCGGTGATAAGCCCCGGCACCCGCGGCACGCTGATTGCCTGCGGGGAGAGCCCGCCTCCCGCTGGAACCGACGCGACCTGCGCAGCTCCTGTCGCCGCGCCCATGGACGCCAGTACGGCCGCGCTCCCTAGCATGGCCGTGATTGGTAGCCAAGGCATTCTCATGCCCATCAACCCCCTTCGTCTCGATAGCAGAAGCGGCGCCCTGGCGCAGGGCGTTACACCCAAGGTGGCGGGAAAGACTCTCCCGAGCCACCACTGCGCGGATGCTCGCTCTTCTCCCGGCGGCGGCAACCGTCATCGGGCTCGTTCATCCCCGACCACGTCCCGGCCTTCGGGACTTCCCTGGCATCGGTTTCAGGCGCACCCTGGCGCAGGTCTACGACGTGCAGGTCTTCGGGGAAACCATCAGGTGCGCTCGGCTGGGGAGCACGGCGTCGATCATGGCCTGTCACACGAAGCGGCCGACGCGCCCGGCGTCGCTGCGGTCACCAAAAGCCCCAGGGCGAAGGCCAGAGCGGCAAAGCAGAGGCATTCACGCGGGCTGGCGCAGGCATGGCAATTACCAGCATGTGGCGACTGGTCGCGGACGGAGAGGATCCGGCCCAGGTCAGTCGGCACTTGGTGCGAGGTTGGCACGGCCCCGCCACCTGGATGGCACGAACAACGGGGTGATCATCACCAGGCCGGCCGCCCCGAGGATCCCGTCGAAGAGCATCGCCTCGAACCCCGCCCCGAAAGAGTGTGACTTCAACGGGATCAGGCTGACCGCGTGCCGGACACTGACCACATACCGCGCCGTCAAGCCGAGCAGCAACAGGCCGGGCAGCCCGGCTCCGAGCGGTGAAATCCGCGGCACGGCCACCAGGATCCCGGCCAGCAGGCCAGTGCCCGCCACCGGCGCGGCCTGCGCACCGGGCACGAGGGACGAGGGACGAGGGCCAGGACATCTCTGGCCTGCATGGATCGGGAGGACGGCCATGCTCATCGATTACATCTACGCCTACGCACCCCGGCAACACCCAGCTAACGGCATCCACGCCGAGCGTAGTGCCCCGCTCATCAGCCGCGCGTGTGGCTGCAAAATGGCTGGGCCCCGGCTTGCCCCGGCCCGGGGCAAGCCGGGGCCCAGCCGGGGGAAAGAGGCCTTCCAGCCGGGAAAGCGCCTCGCGTCCCGGATCCGTTACGACCTGCACCAGGCAGCGCGCAGCAGCCGGGGCCCGCGGGCGGGAACGCGGGCCGCCGCGGCCTGTCAGTGGCCGCGGCTGGGCCGCACGGCTGAGCCTAGGGAGTGCTGGTCGGCATGCCGCTGGGGTGGCTGGTCGGCTTGCCGCTGGGGTGACTAGCCGGGGCCTGCGAGGGGAGGGTGGAGGGCTGGCCGGCCGGGTGGGTGGCCGGGGCCTGCGAGGGGAGCGTGGACGGCTTGCCGGCAGGGTGGCTGGACGGCTGACCGGACGGAGACTTTCCGGGATGGGCCACCCCGGCGCAGTACGCCGTCACGTCAGCGGCCCCGCCCGCCGCGGCCGCCAGGTTGCGGAAGGCCACCGCCTTCTGCCCAGCGTTGCCATGCGCTTTCAGGTGCGCGTACGCGGTGCACAGCCCGTACGCCGCGTGCCCCGTCCCATCCGGGCCTGCCGGGGTCGCCGGATGCGCACTCGGGTGGGCCGGGGGGGCGCCGAAGGTGTCATGGGCGAGTTTCTGCACCGGGGCTGGCAGGACGCCGACGTACGCCGCGGCGGTGACGCCGCCGAGGGCAACGACGGCGGCCGCGGCGAGTTTGGCGCTGAGCAGGGAAGTGAGCAAGGGGTGCCTCCTACGGCGTGAGCGTGCGGGTCTGGCAGACCTGTCGAACCCCCCGCGGTACGCCGCCCGGGCGCCCGGTTCGGCAGCCAGCTCGCTGCTGGCCGGCGCCGCGCCGAGCGCGGCGATGGCCTCCGCCACGGGGCGCAGCCCTCCGGCTGCGTCCTCAGGCGGCAGGTTCCCGGCGAGCAGCGCATCGAAAGCGGGGTCCCCGACGGGGGGGACATCGCCTCGTGCTGGCCACGGGAAGATCGGCATGTCATCGTCCAAACCGCCACGGCCGGTCACAGCGTTACACCCGTCGCAGCCAGGATCTGGGCCAGCCGCCGCAGGCCCCGGTGCGCAGCGACACGCACCGCGCCGGGGCTGCGGCCCACTATCCGGGCCACCGCCTCGGTGTCCAGGCCGGCCAGGACCCGCAGCAAGATCACCTCGGCCTGCAGCGGCGGCAGTGCCGCCACCGCGGCGACCGCGGCCGCCGTGGCCAGGTTCTCCATCGCCAGCCCGGCGGCATCCTCAGCCCTCGGTTCCAGGTCCCCTGGCAGCTCACCCAGCGGCGCCACCGGGTGACGGGAACGACGGCGGCGCTCGTCGAGGGCACGCCGGCGGGCGATCGTGAACAGCCACCCCCGCCAGGCCTGTTCCTCCCCGCGGAAGCCGGGCAGGCCCCGGACCACCTGCACCCAGGTCTCCGCCGCGACGTCCTCCGCAGCTCCCGCCGCGGCTACCCGCAGGTAGCGCAGCAAGGCCGGGTTGGCGTCCCGCCACAGCGCCGCGAAGGCATCCTCGCTGCCGTCCTGGGCGGCGGCCAGCACGGCCGGGAACTCCTCACCGATCACAGACGGGAGTATCGGCATCAGCACCGCCATCCGCAGCGGATTTGACCAGGCCAGGCCCAATCTTCCCGGAATGTAACGGGCAGGAGCCCCCTGGCGTTCTTCCTGGCGAGGGAGGTCAGGTGACCGATGGTGGCGAGATTGCAGATAGTGCAGTGGGCGACGGTGGCGAGCGACTCCCCGGCCCGGTTTCCCGGGCGTCCCAGGGACGCGGCCCTCGACGTGGCCATCCTCAGCGCCGCCGCACGCCACCTTGGCGAGCGTGGCTTCGCCGGCATGTCCATGGAAGGGGTGGCGGCCGCGGCCGGCACCACCGCACCTAGCCTGCGGCGCAGGTTCCGCGGCAAGCTCGAGCTTGCCGTGGCCGGGATCGACGCCATGCCGGCCGAGCCGCTGCCCGGTGCGACGGGACAGCCGCGGGCCGATGCGCTGGCGATCCTGGAGAACCTGCGCGCGAACCTGGTGAGGCGGAACGGCATGGCCATCTTCGGCACGGTCCTCGCCGAGGAACGCCGCAACCCCGAACTCCTCGACCATTTCCGGCAGCGGCTTGAGGAACCCCGGCGGGAACGCCTGCGGCAGGCGCTGGCCCGGGGTGCGGAAACCGGCCATCTGCCCGTCGGCCTTGACCTCGATGCTGCGGTCAGCCTGCTCATCGGGTCCCTCTATGCCTGCTACCTCCGCACCCGGTGCATCCCCGGTGACTGGGCTGAACGCACCCTCGGCATGATCTGGCCGATGGGCCAGGTCATGATCGGATGAGCCGCTGCGAGCCTCGTCAGCCTGGCGGAGGGGACCACCAGGTTGTTCGTGGGCGATGCGCTCACCCAGGCCCTGGTGACCCTGGAACAGGCAGCGCCCGTGATCATGGCGATCGACGGCGGATCCCGCCTCGCGGTGCTCGCCGCGCCCGGGTCCGGCTCTGGGGCGCCAGGCGGCCCGGGCGACCACTGAGGAGAGGGCATGAGCACGTGACGGTCATCCCCGGTGAGCCGGCAGGTACGCCCGGCCTTGCCTGCCCGGCCGCTGCGCTGAGTGACAGGGCTGCGGGCTTCCAGCCCGGCATCGCGGGGCTGCGCCTGCGTGCGCCGGGCCAGGGGAGCAGGGACGGATGCTGGCACAGTCGCCCGCTGAGGGCAGTAAGGGGTACCCGTGAGTGCGGTGCAGGATCTGAACTGGCTGATCACGGCTTTCACTGAGCGTGTTCCTTCTGTTGCGCACGGGGCCGTCGTTTCCTCCGACGGCCTCCCGCTGGCGTTCTCCGACGGCCTCCCGCGCGACCGGGTGGATCAGCTGGCCGCGGTGACGTCCAGCCTGACCAGCCTGGTGCGGGGTGCGGCCCGGATCTTCGAGGGCGGACCTGTCGCCCAGACGCTCGTGACGATGGACCGCGGCCTGCTGATCGTGATGTCGCTCAGCCACGGCTCGGCCCTCGCCGTCCTCGCCGCCGCCGACTGCGACCTGGGCCTCGTGGCCTACGAGATGGCATTACTGGCCGAGCAGGCAGGACGCGCCCTGACACCAGGGGTGCGCATGCCTCCCGCGACTCGCCGGCAACTGGCAGATCGTGACTGGACCAGGCCGGGATGACCGGCCGGCAGCGGGCGGCCTCCACCATCCTGCGTCAGGCGGGGGCAGGCAGAGCCGCAAACCCGTACCGCTTCAACCCACCGCGCGCTGCCTGACCTGAGGATTCATGAGATCAGCCACGGCGGCCGCTGGCTTGATCCCCGGTCCTGACGAGGACTTCGCCCCCACACCATCGGGGTGCAGGCCGCCCGCCACGCGCCGCCGACAGGAAAGGCAGGACGCCGTGGAGCCACTGGTCGCCGGGATGATGAGGCTGATCGAGGCTCGATGATCCCCGGCTGCGGTCGTCACCTGACCGGACGACGGTAAGGGTGGCCTTCAGCAGGGTCATCCTTGACAGCGGGCCGATGCTGGCCGCCCAGGGCCGCCGTGCCGGGTTCGGGGAGGCCTGGCGGGCGGCGATGGCCGAGCACGGCTGGGTGTCGGCCGGGCAGAGCGGCATGTTCGCCCGGCCCGGTCAGGAACCGGTTAAGGCCCGCGCTGCCGGTGTCTGAGCGATCTGCTGGGCTGTACCGCGGACGCCCCCCGAGGTTGGGACCGGCACCGCGCCGAGCATCCGCCGCGTCCGCGCTGGCATACGGGTCGGCCAGCCTTCGCGCAGACCAACCCCAGAGATGACCGCCAGGTAGTCCAGCGCGGTTACCACGTGCGGCTCCGCGTCTGGCCTGCGGGGTGCGCCGGGTGCACGACCTTAGGCGCGTGCCCGGGTGCCCGGCAGCGCCGGCTGCATGTCACGGATCAGGCAGGCGAACGCCGCGTGGTCACCCCCCTGGGCACTGGCCAGCGTGGCGGCGAACCCAGCGCCGATCACCCGCCCAGTACCGGGCCGCCATGCCGCCGCGCCAGCAGGCCACTCGCCCGAGCGGCCGGTGCCAGGCGCAGCGCATGCGCTCGTAACGCCCCGGCGCACCCCGTCGCTTCGCAACCGGTGCCCGGCGAGCGGGCCGGGCACCGCCATTGCTCCCAGAGGGGGAAACATGCGCAAGTTCAGGATCATGGCCGCTGCGCTCGGCGCGCTCGGTGCGCTCGGCCTCAGCACCGGCCCGGCACTGGCCAGCACCGGCCCGGCACTGAACATCTCGTTCTTCACTGGCGGCAGCGGCTCCGCGCACTGGCTGCCGCAGCACGCAGCGATCCAGATCGCGGTGCCAGACACGTCCAGCTACGCAGGCGCCGACCTGCACCACATCCTATCCAGCCTGCCCGATGACCCGCCGTCGTTCTCCTTCACCGAGACCGGGACCGCCAGCGGCGGCGCGCCACGCCTGGTGATCGCATCCGCCAACGGCTGCTACGCGGTCGAGTACGCCCTCACGCCCTACAGCGACACGATGACCGCCACCCAGTGGGACCTCATGGGCACCTGCGGCTTCCAGTACAACGCCGGATGGGCTGGCGTACAAGCCGCCTTCACTGGGACGACCGTCCAAGACGCATATGTGGTCAGTGACTCCTATACCGACGGCCACACCGACACCATCACCAGCCTCGAATACAACGACCAGAACTACCTGACTCCCTGAGAAAAACGCCGGTGGCCCCGGGCGCAGGCCCGGGCCACCGGCACCTCACCAACCACGGCCGTTCCAAGATCGTCTCGGGGGGTTGAATCGTGATGGGTGGCGGGGCGCTGCGATCTGATCAGGAGCGGCGCGCCGGGCGGGGAATGTGACGAAGCTCCAGTAGGAACAGGGGTCATCTCACAGATCCCAGCCACCGGAGCTTCGTCGTGGGTCAGTCTGTCATTTGTGCTGCCGCGTCTGCGCCGGCCGGGCCGATCGTGTCCGTCCTGGTCTCGGATGTGTGCTGTGACCTGCTGGAACTGTTCGCCGGGGTGTCGGATGGCCGGGCAGGGCAGGGATCATCCGGTCGCCGCTGTTCTGGCGCTGGCCGCGGCGGCAGTCGTTGCCGGGATGAAGGGCTATACGGCTATCACCGGGTGGGTTGCGGACGTGTCCGCCGCTGTTCTTGCGGATCTGTACCTGCGGGCTGGCACCATTCCTGCCGGGCCGCCATCGAAAACGACGATCTGGCGGGTGCTCACCGACGCCGGCCCTGAGGTGCTCGACGCCGCTGTGGGTGCCTGGCTGATGAACCTGGCCGGGCTCGCCAGGCCCGCAGCGGGCGGGGCGGATGGCTGCACGCCGGGTCGCGGGGCGCTGATGCAGGTCAGGCTGGACGGCAAGGCGGTCCGGGGCGCGAAAGACGCCGACGGGAACCAGGTCCGGCTGCTCGCGGCCCTGGCCGGCCCGGACGCCGCCGCCTCGGTGGTCGCCGCGCAGGCTGAGGCCGGCAAGAAGACGAACGAGGTGCCGGTGGCCGCGGTGGTACCCGGCCAGATCGACCTGGCAGGCAAGATCGTGACCGCGGACGCGCTGCACACGGTAAAGGCCACCGCGGACCACATCCATGAGCGGGCGGCGAGTTCGTGCTCCCGGTGAAGGAGAACCGGCGGGCCCTGTCCGGCGCTCCCGGCGCGCTGCCATGGGGCCAGGTGCCGATCGTCTGCACCGCCACCGATAAGGGCCACGGCCAGATCACCACCCGCACCATCCGGGTTCTGCCCGCCCCCGAAGACCTGCCGCTGTCGTTTACCGATGGCAAGCCGACCCGGACCGCAGGGCCGTCAGGCCCGAGGACCGGAAGCGGCGCGGCAGCGCTTCTTCGCTAGTCATCTCCGTCAGCTTGTGAGCGGAGTTGGCCAAGAAGCGAGACCCACTGCGCGAGCGAGTGATCGGTTGCTTCGATCTCCTTGAGCCGGGTGAGCACCGAGACGGTGAAAGTGCGCAAGGCAGCGGCTAGTGAGAGATCTGACCACCCGAACACATCGAGAAGAAGGTCCTCAACGTCCTCGATGATGGTGAGCAGGATGTCGGCATCGTCCAGAGCCTTCCTGCGAAGAGCCTTCGCTGGCAAAGCCTGATGGGCGGGCCACAGGACGATCATGAACGCGCGCTCAACCCCTGCTTCCCGGCAAGCGGAGACAAAGCTCTCAACCTCCGTTGCTCGAACGCTCTTCGCCCTGGCCTCGACAGCAAGGATCGGTTCGTCGCCTTCGAATGCCTGGACATCGCCTGGATAGTCGCGAGAGGGGTCGTTGATCTTCCGCGAGCGCACATCGTCATGCGTCACGTCGAAGGCGGCGGCTATCAGGGCTTGGGTCCTACGCGGGCGGTCGACGCCCTCCCCCAGGAAGGACTCCACCGCGGCAACCACGCGAGGTACTGTCAGCGCTCCCTCGGCGACGGTGTAGTCGGCTAGCTGTCTGGCCGCGTTGATAGCAACGCGCAGGAAGGCAGCCAGGGCGGCCAAAGCTTCGTCGCGATCAGCCGATCCGATCTTCGACACGCCTGCCACGAACCGGTCATATTCGGGCCTGTTGCGGACCCGCTCGACGGCGCTCATGTGGTCGTAGCGGAAGAATGGCTGGTTATTGAGTGGCTCTTGTCCAGTGTTGCGGATGGAGAACCCGAGCTGGCGCGCTGCTGGGACGAGGACTTCGTGCCCAAGGGTCCGAAGGCTGTAAGTGGTCGAACCGTACTCGGTCTTGATCGACAATGGATCGACGCGGGCATCCGTTGCGCGGGCCAGCAGCACAGTGCCCAAGGCTGGCGTATATGTCTTGGCCGCCATTTGGAAGGTCTGCTGAGCAAACTGCGTCCATGCCTCGGGCACTGGCCGACCAGAGGACGCCCATTCAAACGCTTCCTCTAGCCGTTGACGGGCCGCCGCCTGGGGGATCGTGATACCCAACGGGCCGCTCGCCTTCCCTCCGCTCGGTAAGGGAAGGCTACGGCGTCTAGACGGGCAGTTCTAGCTGATCCGCACAAGTGGCAGGCACCGAGTCCGGCGCGAGATGACCGAGTTGCTCCAGCAGCGCTCTGATTACTACCTTCCCGAGGTCCACAGGGACCGCGTTGCCGAGCTGGCGTTGTGCGTCCGCCCGTGAGCCGACGATGACGAAGTCGTCGGGGAACGTCATGATCCTGAGCATTTCGGGGACACGCAGGCGCCGCGCGCGCAGATCTCCCCGTACGTTGCGCACGTTTTCCCAGTGGAACGGGCCGACCCACGGTCCAGGCTGCGCCTGGAGGGTCGACGATGGGCGCTCCGGGTCCAGTCTCAGCAGGAACGTCCAGTAGCGGGATCGCCACTTGAAGACGTTTCGCCCGTCGTAGCGGGGCGTATGCCACAGGTAGTTCTGGCCTGGGGGCACCTCGGCGGCCAACTCGGCAAACCCGCCCTCGACAACCTCCTCGTCCTCCGGTTCACCTGGTAGCAGGTCGCTGAGGACCTGGCGGGTAGTCACGTAAGGCAACTTAGTTGCATCGACGATGCGTTCTCGTTCGCTCCAGCCGGAGTGCGTGCTCGGGGGGAAGACGAACCGCTTGCCGTCGCGGCGGCCAACTACGAAGACCCGTCGCCTGAGCTGCGGGACTCCGTAGTCGGCCGCCAGCAGTACCTTCCAGTGCGGGTTGTAACCGAGATCACGCAGGCCGGTTATCAACCGCTCGAACTGCGCACTGTGTGTCCGGTAGGTAAGGCCCTGCACGTTCTCTAGGACGAACGCCTCTGGCCTTGCCTCGTGAACGACTCGCACATATTCGTCGAGAAGTGAGGCGTTCGGATCCGTGCTTGTCCGCTTCTCCTCGAGCCAGAAGCCTGACTTGCTGAACGGCGTGCATGGGGGTCCGCCGACGACAAGGGCTGCGTCGCCGACTGACAAATCTCCCGCCTCCAGCAGCTCCGCAGTGGAGGTCTGGCGGATGTCGGCGCACACCGTCGTCGTACCCGGTGAGTTCTTGGAAAGCGTCGCGAGGGCCTGTGAGTCATAGTCAGTCGCGACCACGACTCGCAGCGGTCCAAGCGTCTTGGAGGGGGTATCCGGGCCGGAAGAACTTTCCGTGCATCGTTCGGCCGCCAGATCGAGCCCTCCCGCTCCCGAGAAGAGGCTTATCACAGGCAACCGGGTATCGGCGGACAACAGCACCTCCTGGTTTCTTGGGCGGACTGTATCTTGCTGCGGGCAGTTCAGCGCGTCGGCACGCCAGGCTTCGGCTGACGTGATCCTACGAGTGGCCTCTGACATCAGGAGTAGCGCCGTTCCCCTCGTAGCTGCCTGATCGTAGGGCGTAGCGGAGTGGGTCAAGGCTCGCCGGAGGTGACCGCGTTCGTGGCTTGGCCTTGATGCGCGGAGTGGAGCCCGCAGACTGGCCGCGTAGAGGGAAACGGCGATCCCGCACTGTGGGTCCTTCCTCTCGGTATCGGGCGGGTGCCTTGCTTCGGTTGCGGCCAGGGTCGCGCGGCGGGTCGGCCCGGAGAGGCCGCACGCCCGCCGCGTGGGGCCTGGCCGCGGCGGTGAGCGAAGCGAGCCGCCCTTGATGGCGTGAAGAAAGTCCTCACAGGGCGGCCACCACGCCCGGATTCGGATCAAGAGCGGGTGCGATTGCGGAGGGGTGCTCGCCGAGGACTGCGGCCAGCCGTGCCAGGGTGCGGGTGCGGCAGGGTGCGCGGCGTTCCAGCCGGGCAACGGTGGCGGGGCTGACCTCGGCTCTATTGGCCAGCTCCCCTTGGGATAGGCCGCGTTGGCTGCGCAGCTCTCGTAGCCGTTGGCCGTCCAGGACGGTGGTCCACCGCTGGGCAAGAATCGTGGGCGCGGCTTCAGTGGCGGCTTGTCGGGTGCTGGTCATCGGGCGGGCCAGTCGAAGCGGGCCCAGACGGTGCGGGTGTGCCGCACCGTGCTGGCAGCCCGCTACGATCCCCGTTTCCGGGGGAATCGCAGACGTGCAATTTCCCCTGGGAGCGGCCGATGCCGGCGTTACGTGCCGAGCCTGGCGGGGCAGGTTCGCCGCCCGCGGGCTGCCCGGGCCAGAGGACCTGCCCCGGACCGGGCGGCCGCGGCGGATCAGCGCGGCTGAGCGGGCCGAGGTGTGCGCGCTGGCCTGCCAGCTGCCGGCCGCCACCGGGGTGCCGCTGGCCCGGTGGAGCTGCCCGGAACTGGCCGCCGAGCTGGCCAGAGCAGGCCTGGTCAGCGCGATCTCGCCCTCGAGCGTGCGCCGGATCCTCGCCGAGCACCCAGTCAAGCCCTGGCAGTACCAGTCGTGGATCTTCCCCCGCAACCCGGACTTCGCCGCCAAGGCCAGCGTCGTCCTCGACCTCTACCAGGGGTTCTTTCGCCCCTGGGACCATGATCGCGTAGCCATCATGCCAGCCCAGCTCACCGGAGTACATGCTGGTCAGTGGGCCTACAAGACCATGATAACGACCGTGCCGACATGTGCCACGTAATGCCGTTTTGTCTGTGGGTATCTCGTGGTAGCCCGCGCGTAAGCCCGGACTTGTGGGGTTTTTGTGGGCCTCACGGAAGGCCCGGGCGGCTGCCACGACGGCCGCCGCGCTGGGCAGCGTGGGCCGGTCGTCAGCTGCTTACATGAGGCAGTCGCAGCGACACCGACCTCCTCCACCCAGACGCAAACCGCGCTCCTCACCCCTTGTCCGGTCCCTCCGACCCGCCCGCGCCGGAGGCCGCTGACCCGGATGCGCCATTGCGCCACGCGCAGCGGCCGGCTGAGCCGACGGCACGAACCGCTGACCGCGCTAGCCGGGTGGCTTCCTCGCCGTGGATGACCGGATGTGGGACGCCTCCCGCAGTGTCATCGCTGAACCGAAAATAGCCACCTCAGCCGGGCAGGCGGCAGCGGACCCTGGCCGGTGATCGCCGGTAAGGGCCTGATCGCCGGTAAGGGCCTGGGCGGTGCGGTGCTGGTCAGGCGGCGTGGGCGAGGGTGACGGTGTAGCCGAGGGCTTCGAGCTGGCGGATGTGGCTGCGGGTCTTGCGGTCTTTGCCGGTGCGGCTGGCGTAGTAGCCGGAACCGAGGTCGCAGTAGCGGGCGGCGGGGTCGGCGAGC
>Ga0307373_10008459_pt1 | contig 15649 bp, 12 predicted proteins | sample OX2MG_FD_202534 | JGI IMG/M metagenome (GOLD analysis project Ga0307373, IMG submission 202534) | Soil microbial communities from Risofladan, Vaasa, Finland - OX-2 | ecosystem: Environmental > Terrestrial > Soil > Coastal area > Acid sulfate soil | place: Finland: Risofladan, Vaasa | collected... | reverse complement strand
CCACCAGCGCGGCCCAGTCGGAGACCTGCCAGCCGACCAGCGTCGCTACCAGCAGGTAGCCGGGTCCGCCGAGCAGGGCCGCCCAGGCGCCCTTGGCGACCGAGTCGAGCTGAGGTAGCGGCGGTGGTGGCGGCGGCACATAGCGGTCATCCTCATCCGTGTCGTCGCCCGCGGGCGCCGGACGCGGAACCGCCCCTGCCCGCCGGACAATATGCGCCCGGTCCCCGCGGAAGCCGCTGGCGGATCGGCTGCCACGACCCGCTCTGGCCCCCGGCTGGGCGGCTCTCGGGGCCGCGCTGTTCCCGTCAGGCCCGGCGGCTGCGCCCGTGGCATCGGTTGCCGCGCCGACTGGGCCGGTGCTGGCGGTGCTGCCCGTGCCGCCGGTTGTGCCCGTGGCATCGGTTGGGCCTACGGCACCGGTGGCGTCCGCGCCTCCGGTGGCCGCGTGCCTGGCCGGTCCGCGCCTGGCCGGTCCGTGTCTGGCCTGTCCGTCTCTGGCTCGGCCGTCCCTGGCCCGGCCGTCCCTGGCCCGGCCGTGCCCGGCTGTTCCGTCTGCGGCCCCGGCTGGCCCGGCCCCGGCTGGCCCGGCCCCGGCTGGCCCGGCCCCGGCTGGCCCGGCCCCGGCGTCCGGCCTACCGGTCTCACCGGTGCCGCCCCGGCCGGTGCCGTCGTCGCTGATCCCGTCCGGAACGGCGCCGGCTGGCCCGGCCCCGTCGTGGCGGGTGCTGTCCTGGCGGGTGCCGTCCGAGCTGACGTCGTCGGGCCCGTCCTGGCCGGGGCGGCTGGGTGGCCCGGGCAGGCCTGCCCCGGGCCGGCGTACCGGCCCGGGAATACCGGCCGGTCCGGGCAGGCTCGCGGGACCGGCGCGGCTGACGGGGCCGGCTGGCCCGGCCGGGCCGCCCTGCTCCCGGCCGACGGCCGTGTCCCGTTCCGGCAGCCGCTGGTCGCCGGGGATCTCCGCCAGGTCCTCGCGGGCTGGCCAGGGCGCCTGCCTGGTCGTGGTGTCCACGGGCAGGTCGAAGCGCGCGATTAGGTCACGCCAGGCCGCCTCTTCGCCGCTGACGTCCCCGTCCACTTCCTCGTTTCCGCCCACTACCTCATTCCCTGCCCGATTCCCGGCTGACGCGACTGTGCGTCCGGACGAACTCCAGGCTCCCAGTGAAGATGACCTTGGCGTCGTTGTCCAGGGTCGCGACATGATAGCTATCGGCCAGCTCGCAGACTTCCAGCTGGCCGGCCGGCAGTGCCTTGCGAAGCGCCGCGAGGCTGGCCGGCCCGACCACGTGATCGGTCGTGCTCCGGTAGGCCAGCACCGGCTGTGTCAGGTCGCCCAGGTGCTCGCGGGTGATGCGCCACAGCCCCGGCAGCGTGGCGGCGGCCTTAACCGGGACCCTGTCGTAACCGAGCTCGCTGGCCGGTTCCTTCTTGATGTCGCTGGCGATCCCCTTGAGCGAGGGCACGAGGAACTTCAGCATGGGCGCGAGCATGAACAGCCGGGTATCGGCGATGACCGAGGGATTGACCAGGACCAGCCCGCTGACGGCCGTGGCGTGCAGTTCGGCCAGCCGCAGGGCCAGGCAGCCGCCCATGGACAGGCCCATGACGAAGATCTCATCGGAGCAGCCCCGCAGCTCCTCGAACGCGCGGTTGACCTCGGCGAACCAGTCCTCCCAGCGAGTCCGCGCCATCTCCTGCCAGGTCGTGCCGTGACCTGGCAGCCGCGGCAGGGAGACGCTCAGCCCGGCGTCGGCGAGGTACTCCGCCCACGGGCGCAGGGACTGCGGGCTGCCGGTGAACCCGTGGCAGAGCAGCACGCCGGTGGCGCCGCCCTCATGGGTGAAGGCTTCGGCACCGGGCATCAGCGGCATGTCAGGGGTCCCTTCGGGGCATGCTGCGGCTCCACCCCCCGATCGTCCCACGCCGGGCGCCAGCGCGGCAGCCGTTGGCCGGCTGAAAGCCCGTGAGCAGGAGATCGCCGGCGAGTCGGCGATCTTGGAGCAGTGGGCCGTGTTGTGAACGGCAGATGACGTGCGAACATATGACCGTGTTCTACTGGGTGGTCAAGGCGGTACTCGGGCCCTTCCTTCGGATCATCTTCCGGCCGTGGTCCGAGGGGGCCGAGAACGTGCCACGTGAGGGCCCGGCGATCCTGGCCAGCAACCACCTGTCGTTCTCCGACCACTTCTTCGCGCCGCTGCCCATCCCGCGCAAGGTGGTGTTCCTCGCCAAGGCAGAGTATTTCACCGGCCACGGCCTGAAAGGCCTGGTCAGCAAGGCGTTTTTCAGAGGCGTCGGGCAGATTCCGATGGACCGGTCCGGCGGTGCGGCCAGTGAGCGGGCGCTGCATACCGGGCTGCGCGTGCTGGCCGAGGGCGAGATTCTCGGCATCTACCCGGAGGGCACCCGGACGCCCGATGGCCGCCTGTACCGGGGCAAGACCGGCGTGGCCAGGCTGGCGCTGGAGGCCCGCGCTCCCGTGGTCCCTACCGCGATGATCGGGGGCTTCGAGTTCCAGCCGCCAGGGAAGATCGCCCCCCAGCTGCGCATCCGGCCCGGGGTGCGCTTCGGGAAGCCGCTCGACTTCTCCCGCTATTACGGCATGGAGGAGGACCGGATCGTCCTGCGGGCCATGACGGACGAGATCATGTACGAGCTCATGAAGCTGTCCGGCCAGGAGTACGTCGACGAGTACGCGCAGCGGAGCAAGGGCCGCCGCCCAGCCCTGCGCAAGACCCCTCCAGGCGAGCCCCCAGTACCCCAGCAGTCCCAGGAGCCCCCGGCCGAGTAGCCTCCCATGCCGCAGAGCTTGCGCAGGTCGCAGGCGGCTCGCCGGGTTTTGTAGATGGCGTGCCCGGTCATCGCCCGGGCCCTGGCGGCGATGCCACCGGGCGACGTACTCGTGCCCGCTGAGGATCACCTGCGCGCCGAACGGCGGGTGCCCGGACATCTTGATCACCAGGTGGCCCCGGCTCACTCACTGCCCGCTGGCCATGATCCGGGACGAACCGGTAACGTCGATGAGGCCCCGCGCCGTAGCCTGAACTTGTCGAGGTTCAGGAGGTGCAGGGCCTATGCCCGAGGTTTATACGGATCCCGCCGACCCGGAGACCCCCGTCGGGCAGCGCATTCAGTTCTTCCGCACCCGCCGGGGCATGTCCCGCGTCGTGCTGGGCGGGCTAGTCGGCAAGTCGGCGCGGTGGGTGAAAGCTGTGGAGACCGGACAGCTTCAGCAGCCGAAGCTGCCGGTGCTGCTGAGCCTCGCCGAGGCCCTCCATATCAAGGATCTCGGCCAGCTCACCGGAGACCAGTCGGTACCGGTCGTGACGTTTCAAGGCCCTGGGCATCCGGCATTACCAGCCGTTCGCGATGCGGTGAATAGAGTCGCATCGTCAATGACTGGGCCTCCAGCATCCAGGGAGCATATGAAGGCGCGGATCGATTTTGCGTGGCGTGCCCGGCATTCGTCCCCCGACCACCGGACGGTAGTTGGCGCACTTCTGCCAGATCTGATCCGCGATGCTAGGTACGCGGTACGGATGTACGAGGGAAACGATCGACGTCACGCGCTGTCGCTTCTCGCTCAGGTCTACAACCTGGCTCAGTTCTTCATCGCCTACCAGCCGGCAGCGGATCTGCTGTGGCGCGTCGCAGAACGCTCGGTCATGGCCGCCGAAGAGTCCGAGGACCCCCGGGCTCTTGGCGGTGCAGTCTGGCTACTCGCGCAGGCCCACAGGGACGCCGGCGACTTCGACGCTGCCGAGGCCGTCACCCGTGACGGTCTCGATCTGCTCAGGCCGCACGTAGCCGAGGCTGACACCGACCTGCGGGCCATGTGGGGTGCGCTGCACTTCGAGGCCGCCTACACCAGTGCTCGCGCCGGGGATGCCGGTACAGCCTGGGGCTGGTGGGATAAGGCCGACGTGATCGCCCGCACGCTGCCCGCTAGCCATTACGACCCCATGACGTCATTCAGCCAGGTGATCATGGGCGCTCACGCTGTCACGATCGCTGTGGAGACCCGGCAGGCGGGCGAGAGCAAGAGACAGGCCAGGAGATCGGCCAACTCCGCGATACCATCACAGCCGCGCAAGGGGCGCCATCTGATCGAGATAGCCCGCGCCTACCACCTTGGCAACGACAAGCCGGCGCTCCTAGGCACCCTGAGAAACGCATACGTGACCGCACCGGAGACTATCCGTTACAACGGATACGCCCGCCACATGATTCTGGAACTGACCGAAAGCCCGGAGCCGCTGCGGACAGGAGCCCGCACTTTGGCAGAGCAAGTCGGGATGGTCTCCTGAAATAGGGGACACAAATCGTGTCCGGTCACCGTGGGCGGTCAAACTAACGTCTTGCTCATGACCGCCGGGATTACCACGTTGACGAGCTGGGCCGTGACGGCCTGCACCGCTCCAGCAGCCATGCAGATCACGCTGTCCGGCACGCCTGCATCTGTTCCGGCTGCGCGCCGGTTCGTGCGGGAGGTGCTGTGCGGGTGCCCGCGCGCCGACGACCTGGCCCTAGCTGTCACCGAGCTGGCAACTAACGCGGTGGCGTGGTCGGCCGCCGGGCACGGCGACAGCGGGACGTTCACCGTCCGGGTCCGCACCGCGCCCCGGTGGGCACGCATCGAGGTCACCGACCCCGGCCGTTGCCCGGCCCGCCGCGCCGGGCAACGGCTGGGGCCTGGCCATCGTCGCCGCAATCACCGACCGCGCCGGGACTACCACCGGGCCAGGCCTGGCGCGCACCGCGTGGGCCGAGGTCACCTGGCCGCCGGGCGGCACGCCGTGACCGCGCCGGCAGACCTGTCCTGACTCGTCGCCGTGCCGACCCGGAGCCTGGCGCAGACCGCTGTCATGGCCGGCAACTGAAAGGGAGAGACAAGCCTCCGTGTCACTACTAGATCCCGAGGTATCCGCCAGTCTGGGGGTATAGCAGTCACTTGATGACGCCATCGCGTTCCGCCCGGGCAGGCTGGACTCCCCCTGCGGTGACTGCACGCCCGGTGTGAAATGCACGGATCGTGCCGACTACGAGCGGCTGGTAGCGGGGTATCAGGAGAGGCACGGGTCAGTCCTGCTGGACGTATTCGCGGGGATGGACCCGGGGCGAGGTCGACCGGGCCATGCAGCAGGGCGACGGGACACCGCCGACCATGATCGCGCTCAGCCTGGCCATCATGGCCAGGCTGCGGAACTGGCTGCTGACGGCCCGGTCGTGACCCAGCTCGACGGCTGCCCCGTCATCCTCGAGCTCGACGGCCCGGTCCTGATCGAGCATCCGCTCGCGGCCTCCCAGCTAGCCCGCAGCCCGCAGGCGGCTCCGGCTAGATCACCCGCCACTCACCCGCCGGAACCCGGCAGCAGCGGTGACGCTGACCGAGGCAGACTAGGACAGGCTGCGGCGGATGATGACGGGGGCCTATGAACCAGGGCGAGACGGCCGTGACTGGCCCGGTATTAACGCCCGCCCGGCGGGCCGATGCCGGGACGGTCCGGCTGACCGGCCGCGACGTAGCCTGGCTGGTCTGGTGCGGCGACATGTAGGCGCACCCTACGACCTTCTCGCCGCGTTCCTGAGCGTGCGGGAGGACCGGCTGCGCGCCATCCTCGCCCACTGGCGCAAGGCCGGCTACGCCGATACCGGACGGCTGGGGCCGGGGCCGGGGTGGTGCTGGCTGACTCGGCCCGGTCTGGCCGTCACCGGCCTGGGCTTCGCGCCGGGGGTGCCGGCGCTGGCGCGGCTGCGCGCCGTCCAGGCCGTGCGCCTGTCCCTGGAATCCGGCGACGGCTGGCAGCAGGCCGGCGCGCACTGGCGCAGCGAGCGGCGCATCCGCGCCGCCATGTCCGGCCGGCTCCCGTCTGGGCACGTCCCCGACGCGGAAGTGCCCGGGTCGCCGTATCCGGGGGAGCGGCCTCCCGCCGGGGGCGGTGCTGTGACCATCTGGTGGCTGATCCGCCTCCGCGTCGCGATGTGGGCGCTGAAGACGGTCGGGAAGCTCGCGAAATGGCTGCTCACCGCCGCGATCCTGGTGGCCGCGTGGCCGGTCACGGTCGCGGCGGCGGTCGGGTTCGCGGGGGCGTGGCTGTGGGGCTGGCCGCCGGCCCGCCTGTACCGGGCCGCGTTGTGAGCGCTGCCGGTCACCGCCGTGTACCTGCTGGCCGCCGGGCTGGCAGCCCGGTCCTGGCAGGCCGGCGCCTGGTGGCCGGTCCTGGGCTGGACGCAGGCGTGGCATGACCTGCTCGCCGGGCGACTGGTGGCCGCGTTCGTCCTCACGGTGCCGGTCGCGATCCTGGGCCGGGCTGGCCGCCGCCCGGTGGCAGCGGCGGGTCTACGCCATCGAGACCGGGCTGTCGGGGCGGACCGCGACCGCGCCGGTCGTGTTCGACGTCCGGCAGTGGCGCCGCCAGGCCCGCACCGCCCGGGGCGCCTCGCCGTCCCCGCCACCGTCCCCCTCCTCGACGCCCGGGGGCAGATCGTCATGGGCGCCACCATCCGCGCCATCGGCCACCGCTGGCAGCCCGTTCTCACCGTCAGCCCGCAGGCCATGGGCCGGCATCAGGTCGTAATCGGCGCGTCCGGGGCCGGGAAAACGAAGCTGATGATCCGCTCATGGGCCGGCTGGTATGCCGCCACCCTCGCCGCCCACCACGCCACCGGATCACCCCGCCTCCTGCTGGCGGTGGTGGACTGCAAGGGCGGACCCGACGCCCGCCTCAAAGCCCCTTGCAATGTCATTTTCTTGCCTCGATGAAGGGCCGTCCCCGGAGGAACGGCGACAAGGCCCGCCGGATGTCCCGGGCCGAAGGGCTGCAGCCTCGATGAAGGGCCGTCCCCGGAGGAACGGCGACGGCAGCAGCTTTCCGGGTTCTTCGCCAACTCCGTGAAGCCTCGATGAAGGGCCGTCCCCGGAGGAACGGCGACCAGCCAGCCGACGGCCAGGGCCTCCACGTCGATCAGGTGGCCTCGATGAAGGGCCGTCCCCGGAGGAACGGCGACCAGCCAGCCGACGGCCAGGGCCTCCACGTCGATCAGGTGGCCTCGATGAAGGGCCGTCCCCGGAGGAACGGCGACTGGTAACCCGCAAATGCACCCCGGTGGGGTAGCTACTCAGCCTCGATGAAGGGCCGTCCCCGGAGGAACGGCGACTCTTCCCCGCCTGACCGGCCCCCTGCCGCCGAGATGCCTCGATGAAGGGCCGTCCCCGGAGGAACGGCGACCTGCCCCGGCCTTGAGGACTGGGTGTGCAACCCGCCTCGATGAAGGGCCGTCCCCGGAGGAACGGCGACGAAATGGCTGGCGGGATTGATCGCGATTGGTGCGCTGCCTCGATGAAGGGCCGTCCCCGGAGGAACGGCGACCCTGGACGATCAGCCGGAGCGTGTGCGGAATCGAGCCTCGATGAAGGGCCGTCCCCGGAGGAACGGCGACCAGGCCAGCGGTCCCAGGGCAGTGACGTCTCCCCGCCTCGATGAAGGGCCGTCCCCGGAGGAACGGCGACCCGGGACCAGGGGCGGCGGGTCGCTGACGTCGTTCGCGCCTCGATGAAGGGCCGTCCCCGGAGGAACGGCGACCTCCATGAGGGAGGGCTGCTGGAGTACCGTCTTCAGGCCTCGATGAAGGGCCGTCCCCGGAGGAACGGCGACCTGGCCGGTGATGGTGAGGTTGTCGGCGAGGACCCGGCCTCGATGAAGGGCCGTCCCCGGAGGAACGGCGACGCGGTGGCGCTGATCGGCGACCGGATCGGTGTCATGGGGCCGCGATGAAGGGCCGTCCCCGGAGGAACGGCGACGGGCTACATGGAAACGTTCTACCGGGTGCACGATGACACGCCTCGATGAAGGGCCGTCCCCGGAGGAACGGCGACGTGGAGTCGCCGGTGCTGCCGGACAGGGTCCCGTCGACGCCTCGATGAAGGGCCGTCCCCGGAGGAACGGCGACAATCGCTGGCCTGGGCGACGACGGGAACCTGGTAGGAGCCTCGATGAAGGGCCGTCCCCGGAGGAACGGCGACCAGCCGGGCTCCTCCTGCAGGCTGCGCGGGCGGCTCGCGTCGCCTCGATGAAGGGCCGTCCCCGGAGGAACGGCGACATGGGGGCGATCGGGCCCAGCGATATCCGGGAGATGCGGCCTCGATGAAGGGCCGTCCCCGGAGGAACGGCGACATGGGGGCGATCGGGCCCAGCGATATCCGGGAGATGCGGCCTCGATGAAGGGCCGTCCCCGGAGGAACGGCGACTCAGTGACCTCCCCGGCCTCGATCAGGCCGGCCGCGCCTCGATGAAGGGCCGTCCCCGGAGGAACGGCGACGCCAGGCACTCCGGGCGCACCGGGCACCCCCCGCAGGCCTCGATGAAGGGCCGTCCCCGGAGGAACGGCGACAGGGAGCCAATTCTACCCCTTGTGACCTGCGGTGTTCCGAGGACTCGCGAAGGCTCCGGTCTCGCGAGGGGATGTATCACGGGATTGAGCTGGCGCCGACCGGCTATGGGCCGCTGAGCTGACGTTAAGGCCGCGAAGGCTCTCCTTAGCGGGTCCGGGCCGGTGCAGGGTTCGCGGCGTCCGGCGGTCACAGGATCAAGGGTCCCTCGCCGGTGTACTGAGGCGGGTGTCCGAGGAACTCCATACTGCGGCGGCCACTGTAGGACAGGGGGCCGAGATCGCAGATGAGCGTGCAGTCATGGTCAAGGTCCATCACCGCGCAAGGCCGCCCGGAGACGCAGGAGCTTGGCGGGCTTGGCGTCGACGAGGAACACGCTGTACTGGATGCGGTCACCGTATGACTCCAGAGTCTTCGCCACCTGGTTACGTCTAGGGTCGTCGGATATGTCATAGGCGATCAGGAAGCGGTGCACGGTGTCGGCAGTCACCGGGTCGAGATCCCCCTATATGAACTGTGAGTGCCATCGACCACGCCGAGTACTAGCCTGGCCTGGATTTCCATGGCCCGCCGCCAGGTGACCTGGTAGCCGAACACGGGATGCCGGAACTGCGTCATGACCCTTCGTTCATATGCGGCGATCAGGGCGGTGCGGCCTTCGTCTCTCAGCCGGGTGCTGCCGGTGGCAGCGGAGAAGTCCCTGGCCTTGATCTCCGCGTTGTTGAAGGCGCTGATGACGACCGAGTCGGCTACCGGTGCCCGCAGTTCCTCGCACAGATCCAGGGCCAGCGCGGGCTTGTTCCGCTCGCTTGAATGAAGAAAGCCCGCGTGCGGGTCCAGCCCGCAGGCCACGACCGCGCGTATGACGTCAGCCAGCAGCAGGCCATAGCAGAAGTTCAGCGCGGCGTTGACCGGATCACGGGCGGGCCGCCGGGTCCGGGCATGGAAGGTCAGCCCCTGCCCGGTCCGTACCTGCTCGGACAGCATCGTCTCGAAAGAGTCGAAGTAGCGGGCTGCGGCGTCTCCCTCGATCCCGAACAGTTCGGGAAGCGAGCCAGCGGAGCGGGCGCGCCGCTGCGAGTCGCGCAGCGCCTGAACGGTTGCGGGTGCCGCTCCGTGACGCCTCAGCAGCGTGGCCTGGTTGCAGATCTTCGCTGTCACGAATTCCTGTGCCAGTCCCAGGTGGCCCTGGGCGGAGAGCACATGCTGGCGAACCCGCGGCCCGCCGTTTGGCGAAGCCGCCGAAGACGCCCAGCCGATGACCCTCCCGGTGCCGCTGCACCATACGACCGGTGTCCGCCGCCACAGCAGTTCGCGGAGCAGGCCGCTAGAGACGTCGATGTTGCCATGCAGTACCACCGCCAGCACCCGTTCGACGGGGACGCTGCCGAGTTCCTCGCGGGCCTTTTCCACCTTGACCCGCCCGGAGCGGATGAATGCCCTTGACCCCGGCGTTGCGAGGTGCAGGACCTGTGCGTCGGGGTCGGCTACCAGCACCCGGCGGCGGACTGGTCCCAGCGCCCGCTCGTCAGGCAGGCAAACTCCTGCGTGGGAGCAGCGGGTGCAGCGACGGTCATCCTCCAGCGGTTCGGGTGCCTGGTTAGCGGCCAGGACCAGGACCGTCTGCTGGACGTGACGGCGGGCCAGCTCGAGTTCGCCCGGCCCGATCGGCACCGGCACCCGAGTCTGGTGCTGGGTGAAGTAGACGGCGGCACCGGTGACGTCGAAACCGCCCTCCCGCAGCGCCTGTACTTGCAGCGCCAACTGCACCACCATCGGCTCGGTCACCTCGGCGCGGTGCCTGACCGGGGTCGCCTTGTACTCGACCGTAGTGGCCGCTCCCGCGTCATCTAGCTCGACCACATCGCAACGGCCGATCACGCCTACAGTCTGGCTGGCCACCTCGACGGCGCGCAGCCGCCGTCTCCTGGACGACGCCGGGTCGTCACTCGCGCGGTGTTCCTCAGTCCCGACCGCCATCTGATGGGTGTCGGTGACCTCGCCCATCGCCTCCAGCCATGCTCGGCGAGGGCAGAAAACGTGGTGGGCGACCAGGCTGATCGGCACGGGATCGCCCCGCCCCGTCGTGGCCGTGCTCATTGGCCCGCTCATACGGCGATCAGCTCGCCGTGCATGGCACGCCGTTCCGGGGCGCTATCACTCCCGAACCTGCGGATCGGGAACCGGACCAGACCCTCAACCTCGCGGGCAGATAGCCAGTTACGGGCGGCTGACACCTCAGCGTCGGTGACCTGTCCCTGTCGCAGGTCCAGGCCAGCAGCGGCCGCGGTGCGCAGGGGCGCGCTGGCGAGGATCGACCGCAGCCGGGCAGGCCGCCATGGCATTGTCCAGACCGGCGCGTAGAACCACTCCCTGCGGCTGCGCCCGAGGTGGCCGCTGGTCACGGCAGTGGCGTTGACCCGCATCGCGATCGGGAACTGGGAGATCCCCCACAGGGCGCACCAGGCGAGCGCGTTGTCGGCAGGCCCGGGGCCGGCTAGCCCGGTCGCGGTGAGGCTATCCGGCTTGTCATGTCCTGTCTCGTCGACGACGGCGTCACCGCGCAGCCCGGCCAGGATCTGGGCGTCGTCGCGGGCCGCGACTGCGGCGGCCAGGCCCCGCAGCCGCGTTCCGACGAACTCTGATCCCCGGTTGCGGGGCTGCATCTCCAGCCGGCTCGCCCCGTCGTCCTGCAAGGGCGCGCCCTGCCGGCTGAAGCTCCAGTAGCAGGGCTCGCCAAGCGCGGCGACCAGCCGCAGGTCCAGCCAGCTTCCGGTGCCGGTGAGATCGTCGAGCACCGCATGGCGGTCCTCCTGAGCGGTATTCCAGGTGCTACTGTCCTCGAACGGTGTCAGGCGCGGGCTCATCAGCCCGCGTGGTGTGCCCTTCAGCATGATGTCGCGCTGCAGCCACGATCCCCCGGCGGCGGCGGCCCGTGCGTGCGCGGCGATCAGTTGGCTGATCGTGGCGTCATCCACAGACGCTATCGTCACCTGCGGCCGGGGGTTACCGCCGGCGGTCCACCCGAGCTGCACGCCCGGGGCGCCTTCAGCTTCAAGGATCGCGGCGAGCCCGTACAGGGCGAAGTGGGATAGCAGTACCCGCGGATCGCAGGTACGCAAGACGATGTCGTTCACTTGCCCTCCCCTGATACCTGGCCGTCGGCCGCGCGCAGCACGGCTTCGAGGTACGCGCAGCCCCATACGCCGTAGCGGACCTGGGTTGTCTCGATCAGCTCGTCCCAGCCGCCGTGGTCGAACAAGCCGATGGCTAGCTGCCGCAGGTCCCCGGGGAACTGGTCCCCGGCCAGCTGCCCGCCGGTGTGCGGGAACCCGGACCGGCCGTGCCCGTGGCTGGTGCCTACCAGCCGCTCCACGAGCAGGGCGTCGACGCCCGGTTCGGCCCGTATGGCGTCCCAGCTGCAGGCCACGGAGAGTTGCTCGTGACGCCACCTGCCCGGCAGGCCTGCCAGTGCTTCCCGTTCCCGGACCTGCTGGACGGTGCTGCCAGGATCGCTCTTGGCCAGCACGATGTCGCGGTCCTGCGCGCCGAGGCGGACCTGGAACCGGGGATCCGCCTTGCCGTCGTCGTGATGCGCCCCGGCCAGCCGCAGCGCACCTGCTATGTCCGCGGAGAGGCCGAGGCGGTCCGCGAGCAGCCCGGCGCGGGCTGAGACCTCGCCCTGGTGGTGGTCCAGCAGTACAGGCCCGTCGCGGTCGCTGAAGACCTGCCGCAAGTCCTCATCAGCGGTCGCCCGGCGGCGGTCGATGACCAGGACCCTGACCGGACGCTGTTCCTCGTCGCGGCGCAAGATGACGTCGCTGTCCTTGACCCGGCGGTGCAGCAATGCGATGGCCGCGTCGAGCATTCCCTGCGGCTCCCCGGTGTTCCGCAGTCGCGGTGATGCCCGGAGCAGGCCGGCCAGGAAATCGCGGCGGTCGCGCTCGGTGCGCTCCTCGAATCCGTCGGCGAACTCGTCCAGCACCTGGCGTACGGCTACAGCGTCGAGCCCGGCGATCCCCGCCGTGCGGGCACCAGCCTCGGGCGGGGCTTCAAGGCGCAGCACCACTTCGCCCGGACCGGGATCGGCGGCCTGGTGGAGGACGTCGTCGGCGGTAGCCAGGCGGGCTGGCTCTAGGCCGTCGGGGTTTTCCCCGGACGCGGGGGCAGCGACGACCGGGGGGCTGAATCCGCCGTCGGCACCGGCCGTACTGGGAGTGAAGATCTCCGAACTGCTGTCGATGACGACTACGTCACCGGGCCTCAGGTCCGCGCCGGTCGTCCCGTCCGCGCGGGCGCGCTGGTGCAGCGGCGCGATGTCCTCGCCTCTGATCCGGATCAGCGGCCGGCCGGGCTTCAGGAGGCCCGTCAGGACTGCCAGGGCTGTCCGGTAGGGAACCGGGAATATCTCCCGCGCGGCCGGGGGGAGATCCCGGACGAATTCCACGGCCTCGGCCGGCACGTCCGGCAGGGCGTCGCGGACGACTACGCCGACCGAGGTCTCATCCTCTAGCGATTCGGCTAGCCACAGGTCAAGCTCGGGGGCGGCGGCCAGGTCATCGCTGGTCCTGGCCCAGTACCAGGCGTCAGCGAGTTCGGGCCGCTGGTAGAGCACGCGACGGCGGCTCGCCGCGGGCGACTGGTGCTCGCGGAGCGCCCACGGCGCGAGCCCTTCCGGATGCACGGCACGCTCGGTGACCCAGGCCAGCGCTTCAGCCAGTTCCTGGTGGGTGTAGGGCCCGGATCGGGTGCGCTCGGTGATCGGCTCATCCGGCACCAGGACAGTAACGGGTACCTGGTCGCGCTGGCCTCTCCGGTTGGCCCGGCCGGCCCGCTGGGCCAGCGCCGATCCGGCAGCCAGTTCGGTAACGATCCCGGCAAGGTCGATGTCGGCTCCCACTTCCAGGCTCTGGGTGGCCACTATGACGTCAACATCGGAGTCGCCCTCCGGCTTGAGGATGGTCGGGTACCCGATGGTGAGCCGGACGAGGTCGGCGGGTCGGATCTGCCCGCACACCATGACCACCCGCAGCGCCCGGCCGTCCAGGGACCGGCTGCGCAAGACGTCGGTGACCGCGACCGCCATCGGGACGGTGTTGACGAAGCACCCGACGGTGTGGACGGGGGCGTCGCCTTGGCTGGGCGGCTGCAGCATGGATGTCACCGCGTCGGCTAGGGTCCCGGCGGCTTTCCCTGGCTGCCGGGCCGGCGGCCACTGCCTGGCCGACAGCAGCGTCACTGGCTTCGGGCGGGTCAGCCGGCTGGCCAGTAGCTTTTCGGAAAGATCCGCGTCGTTGACGGCCACGGCCATGAGCTGCCTGCCCGGTCCGCGGTCATCACCGGTCGCGGGAGTGGCGCTGGTCTCCACAACCTGCAGTGCGGGCACGCCGGTGACCAGCCGGTTCGCGACGCTGGCCAGGTGGGAAACCTGGCGGGCCGTGACCAGCAACTGGCGGGAAAGGTGCGCCTCGTCGACTATTACGGCGGTGTCGAATGCCAGCATCCCAGCTTCGCGGGGTGCAGCCAGGTCCGACGTTCCGTACCCGCCGAACAGCAGCCTGCTGCCCCACATGTCTGGCGTTGAGCACAGCACCGCGCATGCTGCCGGGTATTCACGCCAGGATCGTGATGGGGCGGCTCCCCCGCGCATGCGCGCCGTCACCAGCGGCGACTGCCCGTTGTCCGGTCTTGGGCCGGCGGGCCAGCGAAATCCGGCAAGCCGTCTGGCGATCTCCGCGGTCAGGTCGTCCCCGGGCCTGGCGAGCGCCCTGGCTAGCGCCTGCGCCCGTTCATACTGGTCGTCGACCAGGACCCGGCGGCCTACTACCATCGCCAGACGTCGCGGCAGGCGGGGGCCGTCGTCGCCGGCGGTCAGCGCTACGGCGAAGACGTGGACGTCAATCGCCGAGGTCTTGCCGGCGCCGGTCGGGGCGGCGATCTGGTCCGGCCAGCGGCGGTAGACGAGCAGGGTGTCGAGCAGCCGTTCCTGCCAGGCGAACGGCGTGCGGCCGCCGTTGACGGCGGCGAAGAACTTCGCGAAATCCGCGCGGCCCAGGATCATGACCCGCCTCCGCCCTCAGGCTTGCCTGGCAGGCGGATGCTGTCCGCCTGGGTGCCGGCAGCGATGTCGAACGGCACCAGCAGCCCGCCGCCGAGGTGGCGGCTCTGCCCGATCGCCAGCACCGTTCCCGGCCCGGCCAGCTCTCCCAGGCTCAGGTACGCGGTGTACGGGCGGACCACGGCATGCTCGTTCACCTTGTGCGCGTACCGGCGTACATCAGACGTGCGCACAGCCTTCACGTGCACTACCGCTGCACCCCGGTCGCTGGCCGCAGCCGCCAGTGCACGGCAATGGTCGTCGCCGCGACCCGCCACATTGGGCAGGAAGTCCTTCCAGACGAACCCCAGCGACAAGAGCGCGGCTTGCGCGAACGTCCACTCCTGCCCCCGGGCACCGCGAGTATCCGGGACAGTCGCCGGGACCGTCCGCCAAAGGCGCAGAAAGCCCGGCTCCGGGACCCGCCAGAACCGGCTGCCATCAAATACCCGTACCCCTGGCCTGGTTACCCGGCAGAGACGCCCGCCCGGGCCGCGCAGGGACGTCAGTGCCTCCACCGCCTGCTGGAGCAGGTCAAAGTCCGATGGGCTGGTGTCGCGCGGGACCAGCATCGCCAGGCTCGCCTTGGCCCGGCACGCTCCGGACTCACCTGGCATGTCCGGAGCGAGCAGGTGCAGGGCCAGGCGGTTCGCCGGGCGGGGAGTTCCCGGCGGGTAGGCGCCGGTGACCAGCGGCGGCGCACCGTAGCCGATCAGCTTGATCAGCGCCCGGTGGGCCGCGACGGCCCACGCGAGCCGGTCTTTCTCCTTGATCTCCTGGTCCAGCGGCACCACGATGACCCGCGGCCACGGAACATCCGGTGACGGTGCCTGCCGGGCCCGGTAGCGGGCGGTTTCCACCGCCTGGCGGGGCGGCACCGGTGACAGTGACTTCTCGTCAGATCCGAACCTGTCCCTGGCAGCCGACGGCGGTTTCCCGGTCGCAGCGTAGTGGGCGTCAGCCAGCTCCGCGGTCCGGCCGGGCAGCGGCCGGTCGATGACGGTCAGGCCGGCTCCGAACAGGCCCGCGCTGGTGTCCAGGTCATGGGTCGCCTCGGCGCCGTCGGATTCCGCGGTGGTCAGCCGGACCGGTGACTCGCTCGTGCCCAGGTATGCGACGTCGGGACAGAGCAGCTCGATCGCTGCCCGCACCGGCGGCGGGGGCGC
>Ga0307373_10008457_pt1 | contig 15652 bp, 18 predicted proteins | sample OX2MG_FD_202534 | JGI IMG/M metagenome (GOLD analysis project Ga0307373, IMG submission 202534) | Soil microbial communities from Risofladan, Vaasa, Finland - OX-2 | ecosystem: Environmental > Terrestrial > Soil > Coastal area > Acid sulfate soil | place: Finland: Risofladan, Vaasa | collected... | reverse complement strand
CGACCGCCTTGATTTCCTTTATGGCCTAGCGAGTTACACTCACTCGATGCAGTCGTCATCCTATTCGCCACACTGACCCACCTGCCTATCCTGGATTGGTGGTACACGCATTCGTTGTTCCGCTAGGGGACCCTCGGAATCGGACGAACCACTCTGAATCACCGCTGCGTGGCCTCGCCCAATGCGCGAATGACGCGCAGCACCGCAACGATCGCCCCCGGGGTTATCCACAGCCAAACAAGAGCTGAAATACGCAAACAGGCTTCAGAGAAGGACCACAATAGAAAAGCCAAACCGCCGTGAGCAACTGGCAGGAACCACGCGGATCACGTTCGACAATCAACCCTCACCGATCTTGATCAGCGGACCATTACGAAACGTGATCGCTCTCACGTATCCAGGTTGTGGTTGTAATAGTCCAATCCGGCCTCGCGCAAGCGCTCAGCCTGTCCTGGCCTGAGCATACCCAAGGTGGCACAGGGCTCAAGACCGAGCCCCTTTACTGCGTCAATTAGGGGCAATACACGGGCGAGATCTCGTGGCTTCGGGCCGCGCCACGCCCGCGCCCATGCAAAAGCGCGTGGCCCCCCTGCTCCTTAGCGCGGCGCGCAAAGCTCACAACGTCATCAACCGACAGAAGATCCTCGTCCCGCACGTTCGTAGCGTAACGTGCTGATTGAGGACAGTAGCCGCAGTCCTCCGGGCACCCGCCAGTCCTAATCGAAAGCAACGTAGCTAGCTCCACATCGCTAACATCGAAATGTTCGCGATGAACGTACTGCGCGCGGTACAACAATTCAGAAAATGGCGCGTCCAGTAGCGACAGTATATCGATGTCGTGGCCGCAATTTCTGGCTCGTCGCCCACTGGTGCCACTGACTCAGAATGAGGTTCAAATGTCATGACCAAATCTTTGGCGTGGATGTTGGTTGGCCCACAGGTCTCGAGCCTGTTAATTGCAGTCCGTTACGCCTCTCGCATTGCGCTCGGCAGTTGCGGGTCCGCCTGATCCACGCCCGCTACCGGCAACGTATCGCTAAACGCAGGTAACTCGTTGCACCGCGCGCGCAATGCGCTTAGTTTTGGATACCTCCTATCCTCAATTAACCACGGAGACACAATGTGCGTGAACTCGTATGTGACAACAGTCGTAATGTCAGCCTGACTCATTTTCGCCCCCGCCAGCCACGGGGTAGGCTGCAGCGCCTCAAGCCATGCAAATGCTGAACGCGCCTGGGCTTCGTTGTGGTCTATCCAAGCTTGATGCACCTTCACCGGCGGATGCATCGTACGCTCATATAGCGCAGCTACGACCTTCTCAAGCCCCCCAATCGCACACGCGACGATACGTAAGATTTCGCGTCGCTGCGGTTCAACCATTGGTACCAACGAACGCGTCGGCCCAGCGACTTGATCTAGATAGTCCAAGATCGCGCCACTGTCGAATAGACACTCACCACTATCAAGTTCAAGGGCTGGGATCCGTCCAACAGGATTTACCTTTCGTACGTCATCCCAATGGGTCCAGGTCGTAATGGCGCGATGCTCATAGCTCACTTCGAGCAGTCGCATGCTGATTGCGACACGTCGAGTAAATGGAGATCGGTATCTGCCGTAAAGGATCATCGGCCTCTACTTCTTTTGAACAACACGCAACTTAGTTCCAGTCTTAGACAGAGTTCCATCTACTTCAGTGAACCATCTCCACGGGGGTAGGACCCTCTTCGCCGCTGGCCCCGCTTCAAAGCCAGGCCTGCGGTGCGGGCGGCCGATATCACAGACTCGAACGTAGCTATACCGTGTTGTGGTGCCAGCCCAGTTGCCGGCGATCACTCTTAGTTCCCGAAGCCGCCTGACCTCATTGACCTGCAGCCCCCTTACTTCGAGCGCCAGCCGTGGAACACCGCGTCGCTGAAACCGTGCTTCCGGCAAAGCGGCTTGACCGGCACGCCGGCCTCGACCTCCTTCAGAAACCCGATGATCTGCTGCTCCGTAAATCGCTTCTTCTTCATGCCCGTCTTTCCCTCCGAAAGCGGACTTTACCAACTTACTGGTGGTATCGTTCAAAGGAAGCAGGTCAGTATCTTGAAGCAATAGGAACATTTTTACTTTCTATACGCGCTGCCAGAGAAGTACTCTTCGCTCGATGACTGTCATGATCGCTGCTAGTAGAGTAGTTATAACTGCCAGAAAGAACAATACCGCCAAGACCCGGTCCATTTGAAAGATATTTGAGTATTTGACCGCCTCTTGCCCGAGACCATGCTCCGCCGCCATCATCTCACCAACGATTACACCTAAAAATGAATAGATCAGACCCAACTTAAGTCCAGCGAATATACTCGGCGCGGCAGTGGGCAACGTGATCGACCTAAAAACCTTCCATGGCCCCGCACCCAATGAACGGCAGAGCGCAATCAAATTCCTGTCGACCGACCTTCCGCCAGCAACCGTCGTTACCAGTAGAATGAAAAAAATTACACTCACTGCTAGGACTATCTTAGACAACAGGCCAATTCCAAACCACACGATAAATAGCGGCGCCAGTGCAATCCGCGGAAAGCTGTTCATGAGCGTAATGAACGGATCGAATATGTCCTCGAGAACAGGAACCTGGACCAATAGCAACCCGGCAATAATGCCCGCAATGCTTCCAACAACAAAGGCGATTACGGTAGCCACCATTGTGTAGTAAGTGTTAGTCCAGAGTTCGCTACCAAATATGGCCTTTCCGAATAGATAGCCGAATACCGCGCCAGGGCTACTGATCACTGTCGGATCCAGTAACTTTTCGGTTGCGCAGATTTGCCAAGAAACAAGGGCAATAACGGCGACGAGCAACTGGTAGGCCAATACCATCCAGCGGTGCCGCGCCCTCCGCTCCCGCGCGCTCACTCGCTTCCCTGACGACCCCAAACCTGTTTCCCTACGCTCTGCCACTCGACTGCCGTCCATCACACAAACTCCTATTCACGCTCAACTAGCGACGGCTCGCCATTCGCGCACGCTAGTCGATAGCCCGCATATCCTCGAACCGGCCATCTGCAGCTCGGGCTCTGGTCAATTTGGCACTTCACCTGCTCGCGGCGCTTTGCTTCCCAAACTTGGGCTGCCGGCAAGCAGTTCGGAGCCAAGGTCGGCCCAGAGTTTCGAGAAGACTGCATGGTATTCGCCAGCGCCTTGCAAGCGCAGCGGATCGCGAGGCCTTGCAAAAGGTATGTGATGATCACCCTTCAGACGCCCTGGCGAACGTGAGAAGACCAGGACTCTGTCCGAAAGTACCAGCGCCTCGTGTAGATCATGAGTTACGAACAACACTGTCGTTCGCTCCCCCTCCTCCCATAGAGAGAGAAGCAGCTGCTCGAGAACCAATTTCGTCTGGGCATCGAGAGCCCCGAAAGGCTCATCCATCAGCAAAATCGCGCTGTTTAGCGCAAAGGTACGCGCTAACGCTGCCCGCTGTCGCATTCCGCGTGAGAGCTGCGATGGATAAGCCATCTCGAACCCCTTGAGACCGACTCGCTCCAGCAGATGCGTTGCACGATCACGGCGTTCGCTTTCATGAACCCCACGTACCTCCATTGAGAACATCACATTGTCGATAGTGCGCCGCCACGGCAAAAGGCAGTCGGTTGCAAACATGTAAGCAACATCCTTCCGCCCGACTCTTGGAGCCGCGTCTGCTAATGTGATCGTTCCAGAGCTCGGTGTTTGCAATCCAGCAATTGCGTTCAATAGGGTGGTTTTTCCGCAACCGCTCGGCCCCACCAGCGATACGAACTGCCCTTGCGGGACAGAAAAGCTCACTTCATCCAAAGCATGGACGCGCGATTCCGAACCGTTTGCATCTTCCAAATAGAACTCGTGCGACACATGCTCCACCTTGAGAATATTACGCCTGACGACCTGCGTATCTCCCGAGTTCGTGGTGCAAGTCACCAGACCGCCGGCCTTGTCCAACGTCATCTTCGCATCGAAACGCATGCCTAGGTTGAACGCGGAGGGTGTAGACATTACTTACATGCATGCTCCCATACTGCCTCCTTGTAGATAGTATCCAAGGAGACATCCTTCGGGAATTTTGACCAGTATGCCTTTGTGAATTCTAACCAGGCCTTAACTGCCTCTTTATTGATGCCCGTTGCGCTGCTTGGAACGATCGTCTCCCGAACGATCTCATCGAACCCCTTTGTGTTCGCGAGGGGCCCCATTGCCTGTTTCATCGCCCCAAGCACCGCTCCGAAATTTTTCGGATCATTCTCGAACTTTACGGCTTCCTGAATTGCCTCATTAAAGTCGACGATAGCTTTCTCGTGCGTCGCAAGGAAGGATTTATCAACGAAATACGTCAGTTGCGGTGAAATATGCCGGGTCAGCGGTGGGCCCTCGCCCTTGCTCAAATCGAGCACGATTGTGCCGCCGTTTTGAGCCTCATTTGCACTCAGCGGCTGGAAACCCATCGTGGCATCCACTAGGCCATGTAATAGGGCGCTTAATGACTGCTGCCCAATCCCAGTAGCGACGTACGTAGCCGAATCCGGCGAAAGACCAGCCTCCTTAAAGAGCGCCTTCCAGTAATAGTTCGTGTCAGCGCCCAGTGCGGTGACCCCCAGTCTTTTTCCCACAAAGCTCTTCATTACCTCTGGGTATGTCTTGGGACCAATGAACTTGAAGCCGGGCCTAGCTACTACCTGGTAATAACTACCTTCGGCGCCGCAAATGGTGGTGAAATTGAGGTGATCGACGTGCGTATTGACCATTGTCTGGTCTAGGTCCTGCGATCCAACATCAACGGACCCAGCGTGCACGGCCGCCTCAACGGCCGGACCGCTTGGAAGGGGAATTAGAGTTACGTCCAGGCCGTGCTTCTTGAAGAATCCTAGGTGATAGGCAATCAAAGCATTCTGATTTAGAAAGACCCCCTGATAGTAGTGCACACGCAATGGAATCAGTTTGTCTCCGTTCGCCGGCGCTGCAGCGACGGACGCGGCGGTTATGCCGCCAGCCACTCCGCTGGCAGCGAGAATCAGACTACCGACTAAAGCACCTTTGAGGCGACTACGCACACCTAACGTCACTTTGTTCATGATCGCTCCTCCTCTCCTATCCACTTTGACGTGAAAATTCGTACCGCGTCTCGCTGCCGTGTTGCACGCAGAAAGAGCGCGCCCCCTTTGCTCACAGCCTCAAACGATTTGGAAGCGCGGCGACCTCTCTGGGCCGTGTGGCTGAAGCGTACCATGCGAGTTCTGTGTTTGTCGACATTAGTGCGCTCGACCGGACGGCGGGTGCACTTTTCGAAGAAATCGGCTACTGGGAGCGGGCTTCACCTTGCAATGAACCGCCGCCTCCACCGGTCCGTCTGGCATCGGGTGCCTACGGCGCATGTCTGCACCTGATAAATGAAAGGGCGGCGCAAACCAACCGCCCGTAAAATGCAGCAATCTGCCTTCTAGGAACCGGTCTGCACTGGGACACTCAACTCAAGGGCTAACGAGACTGCCTCCAAGCCATTAACGCCCACGATAGTATGGCTTCCGGGGATACCTCCGGCACACCGGGCCCTGCAAACTAATGGCGCCCCCTTTCACGCGCACCTTTCGATTGGCAGCCGCAAGGCACGAGACGCTATGTGCCGACCCTACGGGGCGATGAGAATACGCGGCATTGGGGAATCGTGTCGCTGGCCTGCCGGTACGGGCGCTACGGCTATCGGATGATCACCAGGATGATTCAATGTGGGGGCTGGGGGGTGGGCAAGGACCGGTGAGCCGGATCTGGCGCAAGGAAGGGCTGAACGTTCCGAAGAAGCAAAAATCCCGGCCGCGACTATGGCTGAATGACGGCGGTTGCGTGCGCCTGCGGGCGGAACAGGGGAACCGAACCACGTCCGGAGCTACGACTTCGAACCCGCCTGGACCCACGATTGGCGGGTGCAGCGGCTGCTTGCGCTGCTTGATGACCACCCCCTGCAGTGCCTGGCCTGGCGATCCTGGTGGCCCGGCGCATCGGCGCGCAGGAAGTGAATGAGCTTCTGGCTGATGTCACGCTCGTGAAGGGATTCCGCGAGCACATTCGCTCGAACTGCGGCCCCGAGCTCACCGCAAAGGCGCTGCGGGAGTGGCTACAGTGAATCGCCGCGAACACCCTCTACATCGGACCGACCAACCCCCTGGGAGAACGGCAACTGCGAGAGCTTCAACGGCACGCTCAGGAATGGGCTGCTAAACGAGAAACTCTTCTGCAGCTTGAAGGAAGCACGCATCGTAATCGAGCGCTGGCGACGGGAATACAACGAAGTCAGGCCTCACAGTTTCCTCGGCTACAGGCCGCTGGCGCTGGCAGCCTGAAGTCCCCGCCCCCTCGTGCTCGCACAACCAGAAATCGTGCAGTAGAGTAACTACGGTCCTGGTGCAAAAATCGATCAGGTCAGAGGGCACTCCGGATCATCGCGACTATGTTCTGCAAGACAACGAGGGGGGAATTTCTCCTGATAGGTTGCTCGCGCTCGACAACCCCACAGCTCGTTCTCGATCTTTAAACCTGAAGCCAAGCGAACATCTAGACTGATCCTAGCCCAATTGGATTAACGTACATTGGATTGGCGAGCCAGGTCCAGCCCGGGGCGCGAGCTTTTCTCGATTAGCCCGATTGCTGCCCATCGCGGCGCGTAAGCGGTGCTAACCTCGCCACGGACGCCTTGGCGGGACCGCAACATGGCGCGCTCCTACTCCAGCAGCACCGCTCTCGCACTAGAGCTTGTACCAATTGTTCGCGATAGCGTGGTTTTGTCTAGTGAACGCCGGCGTCCCGCAGGACAAGATCGGCGGCCTTCTCTCCGATCATGATGGTCGGGATGTTAGTGTTGCTCGCTACAATCATCGGTACCACGGAGGCGTCGACCACGCGCAGTGCGTCGAGGCCATGCACGTGCAGCTGCGAGTCGACCACCGCGTCGGCGCCGCTTCCCATCTTGCACGTGCCGCTCGGGTGCCAGCAGGTCTGCCCGGTGGCGCGCGCGTATTCGAGCAGCTCATCGTCAGTGACAACGTCACGCCCGGGACGCACTTCACGCTTTATTACAGCCGCGAGTGCAGGCTGGCGTGCCACCGTGCGAATTGCCTTGAGAAGTAGCACGATCACTTCGCGATCGAGCGCATCGCTCAGGTAGTTGGCGCGAATTACGGGCTGCTCGCGCGGGTCCCGCGAGTGAATGTGAAGGCTGCCGCGCGAAGCAGGATAAATGAAATAGCCCCCGATGTGGAAGCCTGAATAAGGGTCTACGCCGGTATCCCTGCTTGTCGAAAAGCGGTTCGATCCGGAAATCAGCGCGCTCTGTATCCGCACATCCGGGTAACTCAGTCCTTCGCGCGTGCGGATGTAAGCAAGCGCGTTTAACGAGGAAGTCGCGAACAGCCCGTCGCGGTACAACATATAGCGCAACAGCGAGCGCACTAAGAACCAGCGATTGCGTAGTAGGTCGTTCACCGTAACGCGCGGACTGCATTCGTAGGTGATGCGCGGCATGAGGTGGTCCTGAAGATTCTCGCCCACGCCGTGCAGATGCAGCACGACGTCGATGCCAAGAGCACGCAGACGCTCGCCGTCGCCAACGCCGGAGAGTTCGAGAAGCTGCGGTGAACGCAACGCACCGGCGCAAATCAGAGTCTCGATTCGCGCCCGCGCTTCGCGCGTCTCGTCACCAATCCGATAACGGATGCCGACGGCGCGACGTCCCTCGAAAACAATGCGCTCCGCTACCGAGTGCGTTAAAACATCCAGGTTGGCGCGCTGGCGCGCGGGCGCGAGGTATGCAAGGCCCGTACTAGAGCGAATGCCGTGGCGGACGCTGAGCTGCAGCGGCGCAGCGCCTTCGGCGCCCCTACCATTGTAGTCCGAAGCCCGAGCATACCCTGCCTGCGCGCAAGCCTCGAGAAATGCGTCCGAAACTGGATCGCCCTTCAGTTCAGTGACGCCAATGGGACCGCCCACCCCGCGCTCGGCCGGGTCCCCAAAGGGGCAGTCCTCGAGTCTTTTGAAGTACGGCAGCACCTCATCGTAGCCCCAACCTGGGCAACCCGTGGCGCGCCACTCGTCGTATTTCGCCGGGTGGCCGCGCACAAACACCATACCATTGACTGAACTCGACCCGCCGATGAGCCGCCCTGTGGGCCAATACAGCGCGTTACCCTTAAGCTCGCTCTCGGGCTCGGTATTCGCGCGCCACAAGAAGCGCTCATCGGCCAATAACTTGCCTACACCAAGCGGCACGCGCACCCATAGTTTCCGGTCAGAGCCTCCGGCCTCAAGAAGCAGGACGCGAAACCGACCACTCGCGCTGAGTCGGTTGGCGAGCACGCAGCCCGCCGAACCCGCACCGACGATAACGTAGTCGTATTGGCTCTGCGAATCCATGTAATGGTCTGTTGAACTTTAGAGTTGTGCTTCGTCGGCTCGTCAACTTATGCGAACCGGGTTTGCTCGCCACGATTCTTCCGTTGATACTATGGGCAGGCAATAATGAGACATTAGGTATCATTTTACGACTAATGCAAGTGTCCGGTGACCTCACTCATCGATTTCGAGGACAACCATGGATGACACCGGCCACTCCCCCAATTCGGACAGGAGGCTTCGCTATGACTTTAACGACGAGCGCAAAAGACGAGCGAGTTGCTCGCGCTTCGATTCAGGCCACCCCGGGAGCGGCGCATGAGACGGCGCGACGCATTTCGGGACAAGTCGTCGTCGATGGCGGCCTGCGCGCGGCTCGCACTAGCGAGATGTTCGACGTGGAAAACCCGGCCGATTGCTCAAAAATCGGCCACGTGCCGCGCTGCTCCCGCGAAGATGTCGAACGGGCCGTTCTCGCAGCCCAGCGCGCCGCGCCCACCTGGGCTGCCGTGCCGGCCCGAGAGCGAGGAGAACTAATCTATCGGGTTGCACAGCGCCTAGCCGAGGCAAAAGAGGAGCTCGCACGCCTTGTATGCCTCGAGACAGGTAACGCGCTATCAACCCAGGCGCGCCCGGAAGTGACCGCAATGCTCGACATGTTTCGCCTGTTCGCAGGTCTTGGGAGCGAGATCAAGGGGCGGACAATTCCGTGGGAGGGCGAGGCACTTTGTTACACGACGCGCGACCCGCTCGGCGTGGTCGCCGGCATCATTCCGTGGAACGCACCGCTATTTCTGACTGCAGTGAAGCTTGGGCCCGCCCTCGTCACAGGCAATACCGTGGTCCTCAAAAGCGCAGAACAGGCGCCGCTGGCAGTCCTCCGCTGCCTCGAAATAATCCAGGAGATCCTTCCTCCCGGAGTAGCGAACGTTATCTCGGGCTTCGGTGAGGAAGCTGGCCGGCCGCTCGCCGAGCATCCGCTGGTACGTAAGATTACTTTCACTGGTTCGGGCGCCGTGGGCAGACAGATCCTGCACTACGCTGCCGAAAAACTCTGCCCTGTGACGCTCGAACTCGGAGGCAAGAGCCCGAACGTTATCGCGGCCGACGCCGATCTTGAGCGCGCCATCCCGGGAATTATCGCTGGTATGCGCTTCACCCGCCAAGGGCAGTCGTGTTCCGCCGGATCGCGGATTCTCGTACACGATGAGATCTACCAAGACGTGTTGGATCGGCTTATCCATCAGTTAGCGAAGCTGCGCGTCGGCGATCCGATGCGCGAAGACACAGAGGTGGGGACGCTCATTTCTCAGGAACAGTACGATCGCGTACTGTCCTACATTGATACCGCGCGCCGCACGCCCGGCGTGAGGGTCCTGTGCGGCGGCGGCCGCCCTAAGGGGCTGGAGGCTAGTCCGGGGTTATATCTCGCACCGACGCTTATAGAAGGCGTCCCCCTTAGCTCGCCAGTATGTCAAGACGAAATCTTCGGCCCGGTCGCCTTGCTCGAGCGCTGGCGCGACTTCGATGCAATGGTCGAATCCGCCAATGCCACGGAATACGGACTCGCAGCCGCGATCTGGACGCGCGACCTCACCCGTGCGATGGCGTTTGCGAACCGCATCCAGGCCGGCTTCGTCCAAGTTAATCAGTACATCACGCCTCGCGCCAATGTCGCCTACGGCGGCTTGAAAAGGAGCGGCCTAGGCAAAGAAAATACCTTAGAGAGCATGCTTGAGCATTTCACCTGTAGCAAGACGGTCATCGTCAACTACACCAACGGTTGACGACGCAGCGCGAGTCCCTCGCGCAACGCTCTACGGTTCGTAGCCGCTTGTGGAATTTGCTGCGTGCCTTCGATTCGAGGCAAAACTATTGCAAACATCCTCCGTCGAGTTCGACACGCTCCCTTCAGCAGCCTACGAAGCTAGGAGCCCGCGGGCATACGCTGGCGCAATTCTCGATAGGTGATCTAGTCTTAAACAGTGGCTTGCCGCCGTCCACATGCCGAAGCGTCCATACTTCACGCGCCCTGCAAATTTCTCCACGACCACGCCTGACTTGGTATTGCTCCAGATAGCGACATTGGTCGCCTACCTTGTCATCATGACAGTCGCCAACCTGGCACACGGAGCACACGGAGTACTCGACCTCAGCGTTGCCCTTATTTCGACCATCCTCGCGACCCTGTTCACCGACATCAGGACGGCCATTGTCGTCAACCTGGTGCCCTCGCTCGCCACGACCCCGATTAGCATTCTTCGCGGCGGTAGCTACCGCCACAGCCTTGGCACCTATCGGTCGCTCCCATTTGAATCATGGCGGGGGCCACCTCGGACCGAGGCTGCTGCTAATCTCTCCACAAGTGACCTTTACCTTTCTGCCCGCGGCGTTAATCCTCGCCTATCTACAGGGGGAGCAACTTCACCGAGGATCTATGTCCTCGATCCGAAGCCATCCTCGCATTTCGGCTGCGGCCTTTGGTATCGCGGCACGCCTTGCAAACAGATCGGCGAACATCGCCCGCCACCGCCGCTGCTCACCCATTTTTCTGCGCTTGAGGTGTAGCGCAAAACGCTCGTACAGGGGCTGAACCTATGCTTCCTCGCTGGGAAGTATGTCCAAACCGCAACCCTCCCGTACGTCGGCGGAGTCAGCATGGAAACCCTCGGTCTAACCAATCCGGTTGCGGTCGTCGCCATGATCGCGATGCTGGGCGGCATACGCATACGAAAAAGGTTCCATGCTCTGCCGTACCGGCGCTGGATGATTAAGGTCCTGTGGATCAGCACTGCTCTCTTTAAGGAATCGCCCGCACTAGCCCATATGCCAGCCGTGACTCACGATGATCGACTGACCCGTGAGCGCGTTACTGGGAAACGCCGCTAGGGTCACAGCAACTTCGGCAATATCCGATGACGTCGTGAACTCACCGTCGATTGTGGTGCGGAGCATCACGTCTTTAATCACCTGCTCCTCGGATAAGTCCATCGATTGGGCGAGCTCACCGATCTGCCTCTCGACGAGCGGCGTTCGCACAAAACCTGGACAAATAATATTCGCACGAACCCCGTAGGGCGCACCCTCCTTCGCGATTACGCGAGTAAGGCCCAATAGCCCGTGCTTCGCCACCACGTAAGGGCCCTTCGCCACGGAGGCTTCCTTCGAGTGCACCGAGCCCATGAAGATAATGCTGCCACCGCGCCCCCGCGCGTACATGCGCTTCAGGCAAGCACGCGCGGTGAAGAAGCCTCCATCCAAGTGGACCGCCATAATGCGCCGCCACGCATGCGTAGGCACATTTGCGATAGTGTCCAAATGCTGGATGCCAGCGTTGCTGACCAGGATGTCGATTCCGCCCGCTGAGCGTTCAATGTCATCGATGACGCGTTCGACCTCATCGTCGTCGGTAACGTCCATGCGAGCACTCGTCGCCGCATCGCCCAGCTCCGTGGCGAGGCGCCGCGCCCCGTCCTGATCGATATCAGCGAGATACACGCGTGCGCCCTCGGCGATGTACGCGCGCACTATGGCCGCGCCGATCCCGCTGGCGGCCCCCGTGACAATTGCAACTTTTCCCTTAAGCCGCATATGGCTCCTCTAATCTAGAGCTACGGTAGGAAACGGGCAAACAGGCCGCCTCTACAAGCTTCGGACCTCCCGCTATGCCCGCAAAGTAAGCATTCCGTGCAGTGCTTTCCACATGGCGCGCAGCGCATGATTGTGTCACGCAGGAAGGCGAACCCTTCGTTGCTCTGAAATCGGAGGCCCGCAAGGCCGATAAGAAGATGGCCTCCCTGTCAGGCTCCTCCAGCAGCCGTGACCTCGAAATCTCGGACCCTGATTCTCGCGTGATGTAGTGCCGTGTCAGTGCCTAGATAGTCGAGCAATTCGAGGAGCGGGCTGGTGGAGAAGCGCAGCGGTCGTAGTCCGCTGGTGCCGGCCGGAAGCACCGTGTTTCTTAGCTGGTCGTCGTAGTAGCTTGCGAGCAGCATATCGCCATTGTCCCGAAATGGGCCCCTCTCGGCGCGGATCCGCGGCAGCGCCGGCGGAAGCCGCTTGCCCGGGGGTTCCGTAATGGGTTGAGCGCCGGCGGTCGCTCGATCGAGAAATTCCGGGTCCATTGGCGCTGCCGGGCGGCCGTAGTGTCCAAGAGCGTATTTCTTGAGTTCGTCGGGCACCGTACGATACCGCTCCCCCTGAACAACGTTGATTGTTGCCTGAGTAATCAGAAACTGCGCGAATGGGCTCACCATGATGGGGTATCCAAGATCCTTACGTACCCTCGCGACCTCCCGGAGTACTTCGCCGAAACGGTTTTCGAGGTTGGCCATCGCAAGTTGTGTCCTGAGGTTGGATATCATTCCACCAGGCACTTGGTGCTCATAAATGGCCGGATCGTATTGGGCCTGGCGCCCAAGGGGCTTACCCTCTCTTTGCGCGACCCAGCGAAAATAGGTCGCCATGTCGCGCAACCCCGCGTCGTCGACCTCAACCTCGTATCCTCGTTCCCGCGCTTCCTTCACAAAACCTTCGACGTCGGGCAGCGACGCGCCGTTGGCCAGCGGTGCTGTGGCGGTGTGATAGTAGTGCACACCATGCTCCAATGCGTCGATGTACACTTGAGGCGCAAGGCCAGAAAGGCAATGCGAGTGCAGCTCGACCGGCACGGTTCCAGCAATCGACTTCACTGCCGGTGCTAACGTCCTGATGCGTTCAGGCTTTAGGAGACCGCTTGGATCTTTAATGCACAGGCGATCGACCCCCAAAGCAATTAGCTCCCTGGATCGCGCCTCATAGTACTCATCCGTGTGTACGGGGCTATGGGTGTAAACGATGGCACCCGTGACGCCGAGCCCTGCCTGCTTCCCCGCGCGGACGCTGGTTTCAACATTTCTAATATCGTTCAATGCGTCGTACGTGGTGATGTGCCGAATCCCGCACGCGGCGATATGCTTGATGGTAGCGATCACGATGTCGTCCGGGAAGAGCTCGAACGTGAATAGACTTTGTCCCCGCAGCCACACGTTTACCGGAGTGCGCCTTATCTTTGCTGTCACCATTCGCATCCGCTCCCACGGATCTTCCCGAAGATAACGCACGCAAACATCGAATACAGCGCCACCGACGAGATCCACCGTGTGGAACCCGACGCGGTCGATTGCCGTGAGGTATGGAGCCATCATTGCGTTGGTCATTCGCGTGGACCACAAGGACTGGTGCGCATCCCGCAATGTGACGTCGATCAACTGAATGGTCGTCATGGGATTTCTACCTCCAGGTGAGCACAGTGATGTACTGACAAATCCCTCGAGCGGCCTTGGCGCGCCATTTGGTCCTCGAGATGGAGAGGGAAGATCTCGAGGTCTGTCAGCTTAGTGATGTTGCGAACAGGCCCACAAGCCCCTCTGCGTGACTCGCCTTTTATTCGCATTTGCGTCAATTTCGCAAACCGCGATGGATATGTAGACGTCCAACGAGTCAATGGTAATTCCCTTCACCGGCAGCCGCGCCGCGAACGCTAGAGGGCACGAGGTCCGCGGTGTTCGCGTGCCGCAGCGCGCGCGCTTCGTCGTGCCTTACGCATGCGCGAACCTTGGGCTCCCGTCTTTGTATCTCCCCGAGCGTCGCGTCCGTGAGCTCGGTGCAGGTGAGCGTCCCGTTTTGAGTTACGGAGGCCGCCCCCTGCCGCCAACCGGCTGGCAGCTATCATCGGCTCATATCCGCCGGCACAAGACGCGCGAGAAAGCCCCGTCAAACCAATCGTTCTTGGCGAGACGCTTGAACCAAGGAGTTGCGCGAGAGCGCTGACGCTCTTCCGAATCTAGTGCCGCCCTGGAGGCGAGCTGGTGCAGTGCATAGAACTGACACCCTTCAGTGACCTGTTGTTCAACGAAGCGACAACCATCCCAAATCGGGCATTCAAGAAGCATGGGCATGTGCTCGCACTGGTACCACGCCACAAATTCACTGCGGTACTCGACAGGGGTCCACAGACCAACCCAAAAAAGCCACTCACCACCGCGCTCTCCGCAATTACCGCCGCTGAACAGCAGCTCAACGTTCCGCTCGCGCGCATAGCCGGTTGCCTTACCGTTGCCGCAGAGCATCACGGCGCCTCCATTGTTTTCGCGCGCGAAGCATTCAACGCCCCCGCCGCACTGCATTGCATGTTCCATCAGCGCACCGGCCTCGTCATTCGGATATTCGTAAATCAGCATAACGTGCGCCTCCTCAGGACGACTCCGGTTATCTAGAATTGAACGCCGGTGAACCGCATTGGACGCCAAACTCGTAGTGCACACGGCAACGGTTCTTAATACATTTCATCAGGCATTCCCTTCCAACACTACCGTAGCGTTGCCAGCAAAGACACCACCATATCCATGCACCAGAGCCCGCCGGGCGCTCGGTACTTGCCGTTCCCCGCACTCGCCACGTAGCTGTTTCACCGCCTCGATCAGGATGAATATTCCGAACATTCCAGGGTGACAGTAGCGCAGCCCGCCGCCGGATGTATTCACTGGCAGTTTGGATCCGGGCCCGATACCGTTCGCCACCAACTGCCCGCCGTCACCCTTCTTGCAAAACCCCAAATCCTCAAGCCCCAAGATCACGTTAATCGTAAAGGCATCATAGATCTGTACGACGTCCATATCTTCCGGGCCTAGGCCGGCCATCTCGTAGGCCGCCCTGCTCGACTCAACCGCAGCAGTCGTTACGAAACTTCGCATGTTGCTCACGTAGCAATGGCTGTGGCCCTCGCCCGTGCCAAGAACCCAAACAGGGGCGCAGCGAAGCTTTCGACAACGCTCCTTGCTGGTGAGTACTATCGCTCCGCCGCCGTTGGTCACAAGACAGATGTCGAGCTTGCGCAACGGATCGCTGATCAAGGGCGAGGCAAGCACGTCCTCAACCGTAAGCACGTCGCGCTTGAGGGCAGTGGGATTGATGGAGGCCCACTGGCTAGCAGCTACCGCGACCAAGGCGAGCTGTTCTCGGGTTGTGCCAAATTCATACATATGCCGCTGCGCTACCATGGCGTAACCCGAAATCGGGAAAAGGGATCCATACGGACGCTCGTAAGGGAGAATATCGGCACCCGTGACCAGGCGTCCTCCGTCCGAGCGCTGGGTACTCGCGTAGGCGATTAGCGCCACCTCGCACTGCCCCGCCGCGATGGCGCGGATCGCGTGTCCCACATGGGAGATGACCGAAGCGCCACCAATATTCGTTGAATCGGTCACCTTGGGCTGAA